>ERZ779889.75-NODE-75-length-121894-cov-5.389637_pt1 | contig 121894 bp, 154 predicted proteins | sample MGYA00511030_ERZ779889 | MGnify/ENA primary metagenome ERZ779889 (study PRJEB29588, sample SAMEA2160616) | human gut metagenome | biome: human gut; feature: human-associated habitat; material: faeces | place: Denmark | collected 2008/2010 ...
CACATCAAAAATCAGATTGGTGTGGGTGGGGCCGGGGACCATGCGGAAATCGTGGATACTGAGGGCCGGATCGATGCAATGGGCCAGCTCTGTGATCTTATTCCGGAGGACAACGGTCGTGCTGTCATCCGTGGCGATGGGGTCCATGTGGATCACCGCCTCGCAGCCCAGTTTCCTGTGCAGCTCCTGTTCGATGTTGTCGATGGTGTCATGGATCGTCATGACGCTGCCGGTGGCCGGGACCTCCGCGTGGAGGGAGATCATCACCCGGCCGGGGCCGTAGTCATGAACCACCAGATCGTGAATACCGGAGATCTCTTTGTGAGCCATCACCAGATCTTCGATTTCTTTAACAAATTCCGGCGTGGGGGGCTTTCCAAGCAGGGGATCGATGGTGTCCTTGGCGGCGTCTATGCCGCCCTTGAAAATGAGCAGTGCCACCAGAACACCCACCCAGCCATCCACCGGGAGCTGGAAGTAATGGCCAATCAGAGTGGCGACCAGAACGGCAGAGGTGGACATGCAATCTCCCAGCGAATCCGCCGCTGCCGCCAGCAGCGCCGACAAAATCAGATTAACCGGATACGACTGATAAATGTTGGCAATAACCTCGTTGGTATAAACCAGATAATCGACGGCAATAAAGTTGAACGCTGCCGAAAATTCGTCCCAGAACACAAAAGACGCAGTCTTCTCAAACAACAGCGCAAACACAAAAGACGCATACATAAACACCGTCACGGCACGGTCAAGTTTTCCGTTCCGGCGCGCCGCGGGCAGCGCCAGCAAAAACAGCATATAGGGAATAAGCATATACAGCGTGGCTATAGCCGTCGTCAGCAACATCACGCCGAAAGTTTTCAAAAGTTCGGCTGCGGCAAAATCCGGCTTATCGGCCTCAAATGCCATCAGTCCGGTTTTATAAAGCAGTTCCAGCCCGATGCTGAAAACGCCGAAAGGCAAAAGCCTGCGCAAAATATACATCGATTTCTCCCGGCAGATACGCAACTTGTTTGCTTATACTACAGAGATATTAATTTGAACAGTCGGAAAATAAAACTTTCGCAGACTTCGTCTTGTTGAAACCCGGAAAGCCGGTGTTATATACAAACCAGCATAATCTTTCGGGAGAAAAAAAGATGTTCACACTAAGACCTGCCAACGAACGCGGCCATACGCAAATCGGCTGGCTCGACAGTTATCATACCTTTTCGTTCAGCGGCTATTATGACCCGGAGCACATGGGATTCGGCGTCCTGCGCGTTATTAATGACGACGTTTTCGCGCCCGGCACCGGTTTCAACATGCACCCCCACGCCAACATGGAAATTATAAGCATCGTCCTTGACGGCGAGCTTGAGCACAAAGACAGCATGGGGCAAAAAGCGCTGCTCAAACCGGGCGATATCCAGAAAATGTCGGCAGGCACCGGCGTTTATCACAGCGAACTAAACGCCTCGGCGGACAAGCCTCTGCATTTTCTGCAAATCTGGATTCTTCCCGACATCGAAGACATTAAGCCGACCTATGGCCACAGGCATTTTGCCGAAGACGACATGCTTAACCGTCTTTGCTGCGTCGCCACGCCGGACGGCCGCCACAACTCTTTTATCATTCAGCAGAATTGCGAAATCTTCCGCACCCTGCTTCAGGAAAATGCCGAAATCGTCTACAAACTTGAACCGAACCGGAAATACTGGCTGCACGTCGCCCGGGGAAGTTTGGTTCTCAACGGACAAATAATGGTTGCCGGCGACGGCATGGCCGTTGAAGACGAGAATGCAACCTTGCAGCTGCGCGGGGTCGACGCGGAATCAGACTTTCTGCTCTTCAACCTGCCGAAATAACGCAACTTCTCGGGAGAAAAAAATGATTACGGGAAAAATTGACGAACCGGTAAAAGTCCGCGACTACTCCGACCAGAATTTTACCCCCGACGACGAAAAGGACTTTGAGGTTAAAACTCTGCGCGAAGAACGGCTGATTGACACCGTTCCGGAACTTGACGAACTTTTTGAGCAGGACATGTACAACCTCGGCAATGCCGACGACCTGCCGGACAGCGACCGTACACTCGACTGCCAAACCCGCGGTATCGACAGGCGCATGTGCTTCGGCAAAGATCCCAAACCCGAAATTATCGTCGACTGACCGCCGGAATTTCTTCGTTGCAAAATAGAATTTTGCCTCTATAATCACTCCTGTTATCAGAAACGGTTAAGCTGATAACGGAGTGTCGAAGCTCATCAAATAGAACCGTAATAACCTCCTGTAAGGGAGGATGGTGCGATATAAGCCGCTTTGCGGACGAATCAGCACACTGTCTATTTGCAGCTTCGAACTCCTCCCACCTTACTCAAAGTAAGGTGGTTTTGTTTTACGACAAAACATTAGAAGGAGTCGGACATCATGTCATTTGAATACAACCCGCGTACGGAAAACCCGCGCCGCATTCTGCGCCGCCGCCTGGGTCTGCAACTCTTTGCCCGGCGGCACGACCAGCAGCTGACCTTGGAATACGTCGCCCGCCGTACAGGCCTTAAAGCGGAAGTAATCGACCGGATAGAAATCGGCAAAGGCAACGTTGCATGGGGCGATTTGCTGGCGCTGATAGATTTTTACGGCTGGCGCTTTGATTTCAACCCCGAAAAGGACGAAAAAACGGTCTGACCGGCATTTCGGTTACTCAAACTCTACGACAACAATCTCCGGCCGGCAGTTAAAACGCACCGGCAGCAGACTGGTACCCAGCCCCCGGCTGACCAAAAGCCTTTTGCCGTTTTCCGCCGTCAGCCCGCCCTCATACCTTTTGCCGAAAACGGACGGTACCAGCAGCGCCCCCAGCCAGGGCAGCGCCACCTGTCCGCCGTGGGTATGTCCGGCCAGCGTCAGCGCCGCCCGCTCCGGCACCTGCGGAAATATGTCCGGCGAATGGGTTATTACCAGAACCGGATTGCCGGCATTTTCCAACGCCCTGTGCACATCCGGCCGCCGCATGTTGCAATCGGCCAGCCCGGCCAGCCAAAAACTGCCGCCCGAACGGTCAATCCGCCGATTCTCGTTTTCCAGAACTTCAATGCCGTGTTTTTGCAAAACGTCGGCAATCCGCACTCCGTCCCGCCGCCAGTCGTGATTGCCCAGCACCGCATAAACTCCGAGCGGCGCATGCAGCTCTGCCAGTATCGGCGCAATCTTTTCAATCGGCATACTTTTCTCAAAACGGCGTCCCTTGACAAAATCGCCGCCGAGCAGAATCATGTCCGCTTGCTGCGCGGCAATTCTGCCGACGATTTTCCGCAGCCGCCGCTCATGCCCCGGTGCCGCATGGAAGTCGCTGGCAAAGACGATTTTCAGCCCGGCCAGTTCCGGCTGCCGGATGCGGTAAACCGAAGTTTTCAGCAGTTTCGGTTCAATTCCGAACCCCCAAAGCAGCGCAGCCGCGCCCAACATAACCAATATGACCGGAATATTTATCATTTTGCCCCAAATAACAGATGACTTTTTGCGGCGAAAACCGCATAATGCTTTTGTCACTATAACAGAAAAATACGGAGCCGCAACCATGAAAACCGCACTTATCCTGCACGGTGTCTGCCCCGAAGAGGAATTTTTCTTTTCAAAACGCCCTTCGCCCTCCAACGCCTGGTGGCTGCCGTGGTTGCAGCAGCAGTTTCTGCGCGCCGGCTGGCAGTGCCAGACGCCGGAACTCCCGCATCCTTACCGCCCGTCCTATGCCGAATGGAAAGAAACTTTCGAATGGTTCAAACCCCAAAAGCTTTCTCTTCTCGTCGGACACGGCGCCGGTGCCGGATTTGCCGTCAAATATATGCAGGAGCGCCGGCTCAGGCTTGAAAAACTGCTTTTGGTCGCCCCCTGGCTGGATCCGGAACGGGAATTTGACGATTTTCTGCAAACCGCGCTTCACCCGGCCGCACTCAACAATATAGGGGAAGTTCACCTCATTTTTTCGGAAGACGACAAAGAAGCCGAACGCCAAACCAAAGACAGGCTGCTGGCCGCCTACCCGCAAATCGTTTTTCACGACTATCTCAATTTCGGACATTTTACCGCAGGCAAAACCGGACGCAGCTTTCAGGAACTCTGGAACCTCTGCCGCTGAAACGGTCAGGCGTTAAAAAAACAGTTCAGCCTCAATCTCTGCGGCATCCCAGCCGCAGACGGCCATGTCGACTTTGCCTTCGTCCGTAAAGACCGCGCCTTCCGCCGCCAGCAAAACCCTTTGTCCGGCATCGGCAAAAGCCATGCCGCCGTCCTTATAAACAACCCGCTGCCAGGGAACGTTGTCTTCAGCCCGCGCCTGATGCAGAGCATAACCGACGGCACGCGCCGCATGCGGACTGCCGGCCAGCCGCGCCGTCTGCCCGTAGTTCATGACCTTTCCCCGCGGAATTCGTCGCACGATGGCAAACACCCTCTGATTAAAGTTCTTCATCTTTTGTCCGTTTTCGCACTGTAACTTTGCTTTAATCCTACCCAAACGCCACGGGGCTGGCAAGCATAATCTCATAAAATTAATTATTGACATTTTTAATATATGTAATATTCTATATATAGAAATATTGATATGTATAAAATATTGCATTAAAAGGAGTCTGATATGAAAAAAATCGACAGTGTTAAGGAGTTCGTCGAAAAAATCGACAGTTCCAAAAAAGTAAACCCGAAAGATCTGTCTTCCGACCAGGATTTGAGCATTGCCATCATGAACCTGATTTCCATTGAGGAGCACCTGGTCTTTTCCGGCGCCAAAACCGGCAAAAATTCCTTCTATGACCTGATTCGGGACGTTCGCGAAATGCGCAAAAACCTCATGCAGAAAATAATTCCTTCCTACGAAGGCGAAGTCTGGTGCATATCCAAACATCTGCTGGCTTCGGCCATGCGCCTTATGGAAGTCGGCACCAAACAGCAGTCGCTCAACCACCCCGAAGAGGCCTACAGGCTTTTCAATCAGGCCTATGAACTTTACTGCCTGTTTTGGGGACTGAACATGAACATGCTTAACGTCGACGATGTCAAATGGATTGAAGACAAATCCGAAGACATCAAAAAACTTTCTTCCAAACTCGACGCTGTCGTCAGGGAAGCGCCTGCCGGCGCCGAAAAAACCGGCGCGCTTTCCAAAATGAAGGCCTTCGTCCGCAAAGCCGTCGATTGCTGCATTGAATAAGGGGAAAAACCATGCGCAAAATCTGTCTGACTTTGTTTGCCGTCGTTCTGCTTGTCTGCGGCTGCGGCAAAAAAACCGAAACTGCCGCGCTCGAAGACGGCAAAATCTATTTTTTCTACTATAACGAATGCCCTTATTGCCACGATGCCATAGACTACATTGACCGGCAATACCCGAACCTGAACATGGCCATGGTCAACATCCATGTCGGCAACGGCTTTGAACTCTTCAAAGCCTGCGGCGAAAAGTTCAGACTCGGCAACAGCATCGGCACCCCGTTGTTCTGCATGGGCGACAAATACCTCATGGGCTGGTCCGAAAACAACGCCCGCAAGTTTGACGAATACGTCAAACCCTATCTCAAATAATAAAACACTTTTAGTATCCTTGTCCCTCCGTCAGCAGCCGGAGGGACGTTTTTGTTTGCAATACCTGCAAAATCTGCTATATATAAAAAGCGAAAGATATTAAAAAGAGGTTCATATGGAACAGCAGCTGCCCGAAAACATCATGCGCAAAGCCGTCAAAGGCATTTCCTACATTGCCCACCCGCTGCGCCTGCGCATTTTGGAATACCTCGACGTCAACGGCAGTTCTTCCGTTTCGGCCATAACCAAAGCCCTCGGCGAAGAACAGGTCATCATCTCCCAGAGCCTGAAGAAAATGCGTGAGGCCAACCTGGTCAGGACCAACCGCCGCGGTATTTTCATCTATTACGACATCTGCGAAGAATACCCGGCCAGCATTTTTACCTGTCTGCGCAAACTCTATGCCATGATGACCGACAATTTTTATTTTCTTGAAGACGGCGTCAAGGCGATTCTGCCCTCGGACTATACCATGATGACCGCCAACCGCATCAAGCTCTTTGCCAATTATGACAAAATGCGCATTCTGGAGTTTCTGACCCTTTACGGCCCCCAAAACGTTACCGAAATCGTCAACGGCATCGGCAGCGAACAGCTCAAGGTTTCACAATATCTCAAACGGCTGAAAGACGACGGTTTCGTCATCTCGCGGCGACAGGGACGTTTTGTCATCTATGACATTACGCAGGGCGTGCACAAAACCTGTATCCAGTGCATTCACAAACGTTACGATTCGCTCGAAGACAAAGGCGCTTTCTGATTCCTGCTCAGTCTGCGGCTTTGCCCTCTTCTTCCCTCTTTTCCTGATGATGTCCGCGCAGATTTGCCAAAAACTGCGCCTCGATTTTCATATACTGGGTCAGCAGCCACTTGGACTGCGCCAGAACAATTACCGACACAAACAACAGCAGCAGCGAAATCCGCGCGTCTTCGGTCAAAAAGGTATGAAAGACCGTGACAATGAAAAACGCCACCACCAGCAGTCGGAAACTGGTCATCAGAATCAGAGGCAGCCGGTTCGCCTTTTTCGAAATCCACAGTTTATAATAGATTTTAGCCAGAATACTGTTGGAAATGAAAAAGTTTTTGATATTTTCGGCATTTTCGCTCAGATTGCCGCAGAAAGCGAATTTTTCGCTCACTTTTTTCAGCCAGCCGGCTTCATGGCCGTCGTCCGTCGAACGGCCGCTCAACCGGCACAAAATCCGCATTACCGTATCGCGCAGAAATGCCGGCAGAATAGCTTCCCAGCCGATAAGCGCTTTCAGGAACGGCGCCATGACCAGCAGCGTTATCCCGGTCATAACCACCCGGCCGCTCAAGTTCGGCAGATAATGCAGGACAACCGGCTGTACATAATGCTGCGCAAGCAGAATAATCGTGTATAATATCATCGAAAACAGCACCATCCGCAACAGATAGTTTTTAAACAGTTCCGACCACAGCCGCTCCTCCGAGGGGCTTACCCGAACCGGTTCTTCCGCCCGGCCGATGTAACGCCGCCACGATTCCGGACAAAGTTTCAGCACCAGCCGGTAAAACGGATCGGCAGTCTTAATCATCATCGGCGTCAAAAAGGTCGTAATTACCGACACCGCCACGATAATCGGATAAACCTGCGCGTCGAGAACCTTAAGGCTCATGCCCAGGCTGGCGATAATAAAGGCAAACTCGCCGACCTGCGCCAGCGAAAAACCGCAGAGAATCGCCGTCTTTACCGGTTGGCCGGAAATGATGAAACCCAGACACGAAAAAGCAACCTTGCCGATGACGACAATCAGCGTAATCAGAAAAATCGGCCAGGCATACGTCACAAACATCGACGGGTCGACCATCATGCCGACCGAAACGAAAAACACCGCACCGAAAAAGTCCTTAATCGGCTGAATGTTCTTTTCGATTCGTTGAATCAGACTGCTTTCCGCCAGAATGGAACCCATGATAAAAGCGCCCAGCGCCGACGAAAAGCCGGAACAGGTTGCCAGATAAACCATGCCGAAACACAGGCTGATGGTAATCAGCAAAAGCATTTCGTCAGTCAGGAAACCTTCGATTTTTTTCAAAAACGTCGGCACCAGATAAATTCCGGCAATAAAACACAAAACCAGAAAGAACACCAGTTTCAGCGCGCTGCCGAACAAAGCCTCGCCGTCAATGCTGTTGCCCAGCGCAATCGTCGGCAGCAGCACCAGCATCAGGATTCCCATAATGTCTTCAACCACCAGCACGCCGAAAACCAAATCCGTAAACCGCTGTTTTTTGACGTTCAGGTCATCAAAAGCCTTAATGATAATCGTCGTTGACGACATTGAAATCATGCTGCCCAGAAAAAAGCTGTCCATCGTCGACCACCCGAGCAGAATGCCGGTGCTGTATCCCAGATAAAGCATGAACAGAATGTTGGCGTTGGCCGTAATCATTGCCGACTTGCCGACATTGATCATTTTTTTGAAGCTGAACTCCAGTCCCAGGCCAAACAGAAGAAAAATAACGCCGATGTCCGCCCACAGCGTCAGGTCTTCGCGGTCGCTGACCGTCGGCAGAAAATTGAAAAACGGACCGGCCAGAATACCGGCAACCACATACCCGAGAACAATCGGCTGTTTCAGTTTTTTGCAAATGAGCGTCATTATGCCGGCATAAATGGTAATAAGGGTCAAGTCTAAAATAAGGGTATGGATATGGTGCATTTTTTCTTACATTAAAATAAAGGATTAAACTGAAATTAAATTAATTTTATTTCTGTTTAAATTTCCTTAATGCAGCGCCATAAAACCGCCGGCCGCGTCTGTTTCCCGTGCGTCAGGACAAATGCATGCCTCCAGTTACGCCCATAACCTCCGCCGTCACATAACTTGATTCGTTCGACGCCAGATAAACGTACAGCGAAGCCAGTTCCGCCGGCTGGCCGGCTCTTCTGAGCGGCGTTTCCTGCCCAAACTCGGGAATGTTTTCCGGCAGCTGTCCGCCGCAAATCTGCAAAGGCGTCCAAATCGGTCCCGGCGCCACCGAATTCGCCCGAATGCCGCGGTCGGCAAGCTGCTTGGCCAGCGCACGCGTAAAACAGACGATTGCGCCTTTGGTCGCCGCATAATCAAGCAGGTACTTGCTCGGCTGATAAGCCTGTATCGACGAAGTGGTAATAATGCTCGAACCGGTCGGCAGATGGGGCAGTGCGGCCTTAACCGTCCAAAACATCGAAAAGACGTTGACCTGAAATGTTTCCAACAATTGCGCGTCGGACAGTTCGGCAAGGTCGGGGCAGGCTGTCTGCCGGCCGGCCGCCAAAACCAAAACATCAAGGCCGCCGAGCCCGTCAACGGCTTTTTCGACAATTTCCGCGCATACTTCCCTGCGGTTAAGGTCTCCGGGAAGCAAAACCGCCTTTTGTCCGGCTTTTTCAATCAGCTTTTTCACTTCCTCGGCATCTTCTTCCTCACTCGGAAAATAGTTCAGCGCCACATCGGCCCCTTCCCGGGCAAAGGCGATTGCCGCCGCCCGTCCGATGCCGGAATCGCCGCCCGTAACCAACGCCTTGCGGCCGGCCAGCCGGTTGCACCCCTGATAACTGTCTTCGCCGCAGTCAGGCTTCTGTTCCATTTCGGCCTGCACACCGGGCACTTTCTGGAGCTTTTCTTTAAACTTGCCGTTAAAATACGCTTTTTGCGGATTAATCAGTTCAGATTTTTCATTCATGGCTTTTTTCCTTTGCTGTAAAACGGTTTTCCCGTCCAATATAATCAGACAAAGGCCGGAATCCAGCGCCTTTAAACCGAATGGATTAGCCGAACTATACGAAAAATTAAATTATCCGCAATATTCTGAACAAAATTTAACGTTACCGGAAAAACATGAAACTCTGGACATCACTCTGCCTGTTTCTGCTGCTGGGCGCAACAGCGTTTGCAGTTCGCGAAAATCCTCTGGAAAGCAGACTTCGCCGCATAATACGCCTCTCAAACACCGATGCAGGCGTCGCCGTCATCAGCGGCAGCCGAAATTGGGCGGTCGGCAACCGAAAACGCCCGCTGCTCAGCGTTTTCAAGTTTTTTATTGCAGTTCAAACCCTCCGGCAGATGGAGCAAACCGGAACGGCTCTCAACGCAAAACTGACAGTCGAAGAAAACATGACGGACGCAAACATGTACAGCCCCATGCTGAAAAAACATCCCCGCCGCCCCTTCGAAATCAGTCTGGCCGAGCTGCTCGAATATATGATTGCCGAAAGCGACAACAATGCCGCAGACATTCTGCTGAAATATTCCGGCGGAACCGGACAATTGGAAAAATTTCTGCATGACCTCGGTTTTTCCGGCATTGACATTCGCGTCAACGAAAAACAGATGAACCAAAAAGCAGAAAACCAATACCTGAATCAGGCCACGCCGTCAGATGTCGCCGGACTGATGAAACTTGTTCTTGAAAAAGACGTTTTGTCAGCCGAACACCGGAAGTTTCTCTCCGGCATCATGGTTAAAACATCCACCGGCGCAGACAAAATAAAACAAGGCCTTCCGCCCGGCGTCATGTTCGGCCACAAAACCGGTTCATCGTCACGCACCGCCGACGGCATTAAAATTGCCGACAATGACGCCGGCTTTGTCACTTTGACAAATGGCCGCACTTATTATATCGCCGTCATGATAACCGAATCAAAACTTGACGACCGTGCCAATGCCGCACTGGCCGCCCAAATATCGCAGACCGTTTACAATTATCTGACGACAGAAAAAACCGACTAGAGAAAAATCACAAAAAAATCCCCTGCAATGCAGGGGATTTTTAAAATGGCGTACCCGGAGGAAGCGCTAAGCAAAATTAACCGCTGCTCCGGTTAATTTTGTCTGTAAGCTCTCCGTAACATCTTAATGAGTGAGGGAAACTCTTTGACCGAAACGAATTTAGATGCCTGAGAACGAACCCGGGTTCGACCCTGCCGGGAAGCCTTTTATAAAAAAGCCGCCCTGACAGGACGGCTTATAAATGGCGTACCCGGAGGGATTCGAACCCACGACCCTCGGCGTCGGAGGCCGATACTCTATCCAACTGAGCTACGGGTACATCTTCATACATTGTTTCTTTATGTACATTATTTTAATTTACATTTCCAGTCTTTTTTGAAAAAATCCTCTCTTCTTTCCCGCTTCGCAGAAAATTTGCCGAAATTATCGCAATTTGGGCTTGACTTTTAGTTACGGAAACGTTATTAACAAGCAACAAGTTTATTTACGAGGATTAATACAATGGCTAAAAAATGTGATATTTCCGGCACCGGCGTTATGAGCGGCAACAATGTCAGCCACGCTCACAACAAAACCCGTCGCCGTTTTCTGCCCAACCTGCAGGTTGTATCTCTTCTGAGCGAAACCCTGGGCAAAATGTTCAAACTCAAAGTTTGCTCCAAAACCCTGCGTTCTATTGAACACAACGGCGGACTGGACGCTTATCTGGAATCTACGTCCAACAGCAAACTGACCGAAGAAGCTAAAAAAATAAAAAAGAGCATTGCGAAAAGCAAAGCTGCTAAATAATTATAAACAGGTCAACTCCAAAATATCCCTCTGATTTTTCAGGGGGATATTTTTTTATCCCCACAATTAACAGCCCTGAAACCTCCTTCGCGTCAAATCCTTTGAGTTTTACCGAGAACTTGTTTATAAAGAGGCAGTAAAAGAACTAATTTTTTTTCACATGAAAGTCTGCCCCGATGGAACAAATCGACACCGCTTCGCTGCCGCAAAACCTGGAAGCCGAACAGGCTCTGCTCGGCGCCGTTCTGGCCAACAACAAAGCCTATGAAAAAGTTTCCGAATTCCTGCGTCCCTACCACTTTGCCGATTCGATTCACGCCAAGATTTTCGAAGTCATTTCCAAACTGATTCAGCGCGGTCATGTTGCGGACGTCATCACGCTCAAAAACTATTTTGAACAGGAAGGCTCCCTGAACGAAGTCGGCGGCCACCAATATCTGATAAAACTTGCCGACAGCGCTTCGCCTCTGACTAACGTCGAATATTACGCACAATTCATTTATGACAAATACCTGCGCCGCGAACTGATAAACACCGGTTACGAAATCGTCAGCGACGCCATGAAAGAAGACTTGGATACCGATGCGACCGCCCAGATAGAAACTGCAGAAAAGAAACTTTTCGAACTGTCTAACCAGGGTGAAAGCCAGGGCGGATTCATCGACTTTGCCGAAGCGCTCACGTCTTCCCTCGGACAAATCGAACAGGCCTATCAGAAAGACGGCAAAATATCCGGCCTTCCCTCCGGCCTTGATGCTCTCGACGAAAAAACCGGCGGGCTCAACAATTCCGACCTCATCATCATTGCCGGACGTCCGGCAATGGGCAAAACCGCTCTTGCCACCAATATCGCCTATAATGTGGCCGAATTTATGAGCCATGACAAATCCGTCGACCCAAAATCGCGCGGTGTCGCTTTCTTTTCGCTTGAAATGTCCGCCGACCAGTTAGCCGGCCGTATTTTGTCCACCGTTACACAGACGCCCGGACACAAAATGCGCACCGGTGAACTCGACAACGCCGAATTTACCCGCATTGCCGCCGCCGTCCGCGAACTGGAAACCATTCCGCTGTACATCGACGACACGCCGGGCCTGAACATCAACGCCATCCGCACCCGCGCCCGCCGCCTCAAACGCAACAAAGGTCTGGGACTGATAGTCATCGACTATATCCAGCTGATTATGGGAACCGGCAGTAAAAAGACTGAAGGCAACCGCGTACAGGAACTTTCCGAAATCTCCCGCGGCCTTAAAATCCTCGCCAAGGAACTGAACGTTCCGGTCATCGCCCTGTCACAGCTGAACCGAGGCGTCGAACAACGCGATGACAAACGCCCGGTTATGTCCGACTTGCGCGAATCCGGCTCAATCGAACAGGATGCCGATATCGTCATGTTTGTTTTCCGCGAAAACTATTATATACAAAACGAAGAACCCAAACAGCGCTCGGGCGAAACGCCGGAGCATCTGCAAAACCGCATGGAAGAATGGCAGAAACGCATCCGCGAAACCGCCAATCTCGGCGAAGTCATCATCGGCAAGCAGCGCCACGGCCCGACCGGCACTGTCAAACTGTTCTGGAACGGAGAGTTTGCCCAGTTCGGCAATCTGGTTAAGGAAGAATACCTCCCCGACCAAATCGGCTGAGTTTATTTGCGGTTGCAGCAACGGCCGCAGCCGCAGGAATCCTCGCCGTCACAGCCGGAACTGTCCCTGACCTCTACCGGATAACCGCCGTAAAATGCCGAACCGAGGATTTTTCCGGCATATTCATGCTCCGGCGTATCGCAGGTCATAACCGCGTCTTCAGTTGACTGCGGTTCGCCTTCAATGTCGCCGCTGAGAATTGCCTCCTGCATTTTTTGCAGCCGTTGTTTTTTGCCCTCGCAACAGGAGCACGAACTCTGTACCGGGGTCTTAACCAGCATGTCGGCCAGCCATTTAAACATTTTCACTACTCCTTAATTAATATCCTGTATAATATACCGTAAAATTTATGAATAAAAAGGAAACGCCTTGCCAAAAAAACTGGAAAACATGACCGAAGAAGAATGGGAAGCTGTCTGCAACCGTTGCGGAAAATGCTGTCTGATAAAGCTTCAGGACGAAGACACCGGCGAAATTTACTACACCGACGTCGTCTGCAAATATTTTGATTTCGACACCTGCGAATGTACGCAATACCAAAACCGCTGTACGCTGGTGCCCGAATGTCTGAAACTGACCAAAGACAATGTCGGCAAAATCGGCTGGATGCCGAAGTCATGCGCATACCGCTGCCTGATTGAAGGACGTCCACGCCCGGTGCGGGAACCGGTATCGGCATTCTGCATTTCCGAAAATCTGGTCAGCGATGACGAACTGGAGGACCATATTCTGGAACGGGATGACTTATGAACAAAGACGACTATATAATAGAAGACACTTTTAACCCTCAGTCCCGGTTTGAACATCTGGAACATATCGAACCCGAATTCTGGAAAAAGAAAAAACTTGAGGAAATGTCCGCCGAAGAGTGGGAGCTTCTTTGCGACGGCTGCGGCAAATGTTGTTTGAACAAATTGGAAATCAAGGGTAAAATACGTTTTACCAATACCCGCTGCCGCTTTCTGGACTGCCGGAGCTGCCTGTGCCGGATTTATCCCGAACGCTTTAAGAAAGTTCCCGACTGTCGCGACATTGACCTGAACGCCGTCCGCGAAAAGCCGCGCTGGCTGCCCAAAACCTGCGCCTACTGGCTGCTGGACAACGGCTTCGACCTCCCGGAATGGCATCCGCTTAAAACCGGCCGCGCCGTTTCCGTACATGAGGCAAACATGTCGCTGAAAGGCCGCGAAACCGTCTCGGAAACAGGAATACAGAATTATGAAAATTACATTGTTTACTGGGAAGACCTTTGACATCCGCGAAGCGCTCGGCTTTGATATAAAAATCGTCAAATCGTCGCGCGCCAGACGAATGACGCTCCGCATCGATTCCAAAGAACGGCTGCCGGTTCTGACCATTCCCGAACGTTGCGCGGCCAAACATGCCGTTGACTTCGTCAACCTGCACCGCGGCTGGATAGAACGCTCTCTGGCACGGCTGCCGCAAACCAAAAACTTCGAAGACGGAGAGCAAATCTCTCTGTTCGGCCAACCGGTTGTTATTCGCCGGACAAACGACCGTCGTTGCGGCACTTTTCTGGAAAACGGTTTTCTGAACGTTTCCGGCGACGCTGAATTTTTGCACCGCCGGGTCAAAGACTACATTAAGGCACAGGCTAAAATCGAATTCTACCACCGTTCCAAAATTCTCGCCGACCGGCTCGGCTGCCCTCTGAACGACGTCACGATAAAAGATACCAAATCACGCTGGGGCAGCTGTTCGTCCATGCACAACATCAACTACAGCTGGCGCATCGCCCTTGCTCCCGAAACCGTAATCGACTATTTGATTGCCCATGAGGTTGCCCATCTCAGACACCAGGACCATTCCAGGGCATTCTGGCGTTGCGTCCGCGAACTTTATCCCGAAGCCGAGGCCGGCAAAGTCTGGCTCCGCCTGCACAGCAGAGAACTCTATCGGTACGAATAACAAAAAACTTGATAATTACATATTTGCTCCTTATATTTTAAACAGACACCAACTTCATGGAGAACAACATAAATGTTAGAAAATAAAAATTTTGCCGCCGTCAGTGCCAAATCGGCCGCAACCGTAGACGAAGGGCTTCGCCAGTACATGATTAAAGTTTACAACTACATGACTGCGGGACTCTGCCTGACCGCCTTTGCCGCCTATCTGGTTGCCAACACCTCGCTGATAAGGCTTTTTTTCAACATTACCCCGCAGGGCGCCAGCCTGTCCGGTTTGGGCTGGCTGTTTCTACTGGCGCCGTTTCTGATGATTTTTGCTTTCGGCTGGGTCATCAACCGCGGCACGCTGCAGCAGGTTCAGGGCGTATTCTGGGGCTTTTCGGCAGTTATGGGTATTTCTCTGGCACCGATTTTCCTGACCTATACCGGTGACAGCATTACCCGCCTGTTTCTGATTACCGCCGCAACTTTCGGCGGAATGAGCATTTACGGCTACACCACCAAAAGAGACCTGACCGCCATGGGTTCCTTTATGGTCATGGGCTTGTGGGGCGTCATTATTGCTTCCATCGTCAATATCTTTATGCAGAGCTCTGGCCTGAGTTTTGCGCTGTCGATTCTGACTGTCATCATCTTTACCGGCCTTACCGCGTATGATACGCAGAAAATCCGCAGTCTTTACCTCAGTGCCGACACGGGCGATACGCTTTCCCGCAAAGCCATTGCCGGAGCATTGGAACTCTATCTTGATTTCATCAACCTGTTCCTGGCTCTGCTCAGACTTTTCGGCGACCGCCGTTAAAAAACAAAGTGTTTTCAGGCTCCGTGCATACGGAGCTTTTTTTTGCAAAAAATCATTGACTTGCCGCCCAAAAATGTCTATAAGCAGAATTACCCGAGGCCTTAGATTCAAAATTAAGGCTTAAATAACTAATAAAAATCAGCCGGTCTGACGCCGGCATTAACCGGAGAAAACAAATGAAAAGAACCTATCAGCCGAGTAAACTGGTCAGAGCCCGCCGTCACGGTTTCCGTGCCCGCATGGCCACGGCCGGCGGCCGCAAAGTCATTGCCGCTCGCCGCAGCAGAGGACGTAAAAATCTTTCGGCTTAGGCTGCAAACCTATGTCTGAAGTTTTGATTTTAAAAAAACGGAAAGATTTTGTAAGAGTCGCCGCAAAAGGCGTTAAGGTAGCTACCTCTACGCTCATTTTGCAGGCGGCTCAAAGTTTATCTGCACCCGAGGGCTCCTGCCGCACCGGCTACACGACAACCAAGAAAATCGGCAAGGCTCATGTCCGCAACCGGACCCGACGCCGCATGCGCGCCGCCGTCCGCGAACTTTTCCCGGCTCGCGCCCGTCCCGGTGTTGACTATGTTCTGATTGGCCGTTACAATACGGCGGATTGTTCCTTTGACAAACTGAAGGGCGACCTCTGTTACGGACTGAAAAAACTCCACAAGCTGCTCAATCCGGAAGAAAAAAAGCATGAACCGGCTTCTGAAAAACCTGCTGATTTGGCCGATTAAATTTTACCAGAAATTTCTCTCGCCGCTTTGTCCGGGCGTCTGCCGTTTTCGGCCGACCTGCTCGCAATACATGATAGAAGCCATTTCCATCCACGGCATCATCAAGGGGCTGTATCTCGGCATCCGCCGCATTCTGCGCTGCCATCCGTGGGGAGGTTCGGGGTACGACCCGGTTCCGCCGAAACGCGAAAAAGAAAATAAGGAATAAGGCTGGATATTTGCTTGCCTAAACCCTAATTATACAGTAGAAAAATTAAGAAGAAAACAAAGACGCCGAACACCGGCCGACCGAGTGTTAACCGAGGAGATTTTAAAGAAGATGAAAGAAGAAATGAAAGGCATTTACTGGGCCGTTATCCTGTCAATTGCCGTTATTTTCGTTACCAACTACTTTTTCCCGCGCAAACCGGCAACGACACCGGCCACGCCGGAGGTTCCGGCTGTCGAAACCGTCGCGGAAAAAGTCGAGCAGCCGCTCGACAATGTCACGGACGAAACGCCGTTGGAAGTTTCCGAAGTCCTCGGCAAAGACGCCCGGATTAAAATCAAAAACGCTGCAGTCAGCGGCTCCCTCCGCATCAAAGGCGCCCGTTTTGACGAAATTTTGCTCGACAAATACAAGCAAACGCTGGAAACAGACAGCGCAGACATAGAGCTCTTTGCTCCGGCTAAAACTGCCGCACCCTACTATGCCGAATTCGGCTGGCTGCCGCAGGATGCCGCCGTCCGCACGCCGAACGCCGACACGCTCTGGAACGTCAAAGGCCGAGAATTAACCCCGCAGACGCCGGTAACGCTGGAATGGAACAACGGACAGGGACTGACCTTTGTCCGCCGCATCAGCTTAGACGACAACTATATGTTTACCATTGAACAAAGCGTCGAAAACAATACCGGACGCAGCATTGTCCTTTATCCCTACGGTTTAATCAGCCGTTTCCACAATCAGGCGGCAGCCAGCAGTGTCGTTCATGAAGGGCTTATCGGCGTTGTTGACAACACCTTAAAAGAGATCAAATACAAAGATCTTGAAGACAGCAAAAAAGAAGACTTCAAAACAACCGGCGGCTGGGCAGGCTTTTCCGACCGCTACTGGTTTTCGGCCTTTGTCATGAACAACGCTCAAAGCGGCACCGTCAAATTCAGCAATACCGGCAAAAACACCTATCAGGCAGATTATGTCGGCGCACCGATAACCGTCGCTCCGGGCTCCGTCGGTACCAATACGGTCAAGATGTTTGCCGGCGCCAAAGAAATCAAACTGCTGGACAACTATACCAAACAGTTTAACATTCCCAAGTTTGATCTCGCCGTCGACTTCGGCTGGTACTACTTCCTGACCAAACCTTTTTTCTATATTCTCGATTTCCTTTACAACTTCATCGGAAACATGGGCTGGGCCATTCTCCTGTTTGCCGCCCTGCTCCGTTTTCTGATGTTCCCGATAGCCAACAAATCCTATGAGAGCATGTCCAAAATGAAAAAGGTTCAGCCTCGGATTAAAGAGCTGCAGGAAAGATACGGCGACGACAAAATGAAGCTTCAGCAGGAAACGCTGGAACTGTACCGCCGCGAAAAAATAAATCCGGCCGCCGGCTGCCTGCCGATGCTGATTCAGATTCCGGTCTTTTTCTCACTGTACAAGGTTCTGAACATTTCCATCGAAATTCGCCACGCGCCGTTCATCGGCTGGATTAAAGACCTTTCCGCGCCGGATCCTCTGACGCTTTCCGCTTGGACGCATCTGCCGATCCCCGGTCTTCTTGACATCGGCGTCTGGCCGATTCTCATGGGACTGACCATGTGGATTCAGCAAAAACTTAATCCGGCGCCCACCAACAAAGATCAGGCGCGCATGTTTGCCATGATGCCGGTAATCTTTACCTTTATGCTCGGACATTTTGCTTCCGGTCTGGTCATCTACTGGACCCTGAGTAACATCCTTTCCATTATCCAGCAAAAAGCGATTATGAAGAAAAACGGAGTAAAATGACATGGCCTCGAACAAGTTCAGCCCCGAACAGATTGAAGAAGCCGAAAGCTTGTTTAACAAGCCCTGCAATTTTGTGCTGAGCGTGGCCAAACTTGGCCAGCTGCCGTTAACCGAAATGGGCGAAGTTGCGTTTGCCGGACGGTCCAACGTCGGCAAGTCAAGTCTCATCAATGCCTTGTTTAATCAGCGCAAACTGGCGAAAACCTCCTCGACGCCCGGCCGCACCCAGCAGTTGAATTACTTCAATCTGGCCGATAAGATTCATCTGGTTGACCTGCCCGGCTACGGTTTTGCTCAGGCTCCCGAAAGCATGGTCAAATCATGGCAGAAACTCATCTTTGCCTATTTGCAGGGACGGGCAAATCTCAAACGGGTTTTTCTGCTCATCGATTCGCGGCACGGCATAAAAAAGGGCGACGAAGAAACGATGAAACTGCTCGACAAAGCGGCCGTCACTTATCAGATTGTCCTGACCAAAACCGATAAAATCAGCGCCAAAGCTCTGGCCGATACAATCAAAAGAACCGAAGAAATCATCAAAAAGCACGGCGCCGCCTACGTTGACATTTTAGCCACCAGTTCGGAAAAAAACCGCGGACTGGATGAACTTAAAGCCGAAATCAACAGTTTGATTTGACAAAACTTTTGCGGTTTTTGCGCCCCATTGACCACAGGTTGCCGATACCGTTTATCGGCTGCACCGCATACAAAGAATTAAAGTTAAAGTCCCGGCTGAAGAAAACCGACGTCGTTTTAGTGTAATTGTTCATCGGGCAAAAACCGTAAAAATCAACCTGCAGCAGATTCGCCGCACGCAGTTCTGCAACGGCTCGGACATATTCCTGCGACGTATTGATACGGTCGCTGTCATCCAGTATGACAATGCCGCCCGGCGCCAGTTTTCTAACCGCGGCTTCAGCGCAGTAGGCCCGGCATTTGCCGTCAATCGCAATCACGTCATAAACCTCATCCTGCTCAAAAATCGCATTGAAATAAGCTTCGCCTTCATCCCGCCAGCAAACGGAAAGATTGGGACATTTAAATTCCTCGCGCCAGCGGGCAAACCATTCCGGATTATCTTCAATGCTGATAACTTTTGCCGCCCGTTCAGCCCAAAACAGCGACGAATAGCCGCAGCCGTATTCAAAAACCCTTTTGCCGCCATAATCAAACTGCAACAGATACTCAATCGCCGGATAAGTATACCAGGGAATGGGATTGCCGTCTTTATCCGCACAGACTTTTTTGTCGATGCTGCGTTCAATGGCATATTCTTTCTGCCACATCTCAATAAATTTCATAAACTTGTCGCTAAACATTCGGACGGTCTCCGTTGAAAATATGTTTGCGGCACATATATCATAAAAGTACGGTTTTTTGAAATGTTTTTTAGGAGATTACAATGGAATATTTAAGAAAAACCTCTCTGGTTCTGACCATCATCGGCGCCCTCAACTGGGGCCTGGTCGGATTTTTCGACTTCAATCTGGTTGCCTTCCTGTTTGGCAGCATGAGCATTTTGTCCCGCATTATCTACATGCTGGTCGGACTTTCCGCTCTGGTTGTAGCCTACTCTGCAGCCACCTGCTGCCGTACGGAAGAGCATTTTGTAAAAGAAATCAGCAAATAAGTCCTGTTCTCTCCCTCAGTGAGGGAGAGAACAAATTTTTCCGTCATTAAAGATTAATCAATAACTCTGATGTACAATCAAAGAAAACAAAATTGAGGGCTGACATGGCAGGCGCAAATTTAATCTTCAAAAATCCCCGCACCGGAATAATCAAAGTTGCTCCGACCGGTTTTTCATGGACGGTTCTGCTGTTTGGATTTCTGGTTCCCCTGCATCGCAAAGACTGGCTGTGGACCGCAATCATTCTCTTTTCTCAGATTGTGACTTTCGGTCTGGCGGCAGTCCCTTTTGCCTTTCTGTACAATAAACTTTATGCCCGGAAACTGATTAAACGCGGCTACACCTACTTCAGCCGCACCGGCAGCGTTGCTCCCGAAATACTTGAAGAACATCTGCGGCTGCAAAACCGCGTTTTCGAAAAAGCCTTTGCCGTTGCCGAATAAAAACCGCAGTTTCGATACGAACCATCTTACGCCCGCTGGATCGAAAACCGGAAAATTAAGAAAATAACTTTATGCAAGTTTTCTCGCCGCGGACGAAATCTGCATAAGCGTATAAGACACAATTTCCACAACCGGCATGTTGGTCGTCTTGCAGTCACGTTCGCACTTGTAAAGAAGCTCCAGCACACTGAGCAGTTTCTCGCGCGGCCAGATGCTGACCTGCCGCTTAAAACTCGATTCGCGAAAGAAGATAATCCGCGGCTGCAGCTTGAAAACCGCCTTGTCTACGGTGTCGCCGTTTTCCATGTAAGCCTTGCAGGTCAAAATTTTGTTAAAATGATAAGTCAGGCTGCGAATAATCGAAATCGGCTCGTTCCCTTCGTTAACCAGCTTGTTGAAAGCGGCCATCGCTTTGTCTGCATAACCGCCCGCCGCGGCAAAACAAACGTCGTCGCCGGAAGAAGAAGACGCATCGCTGATAATTTTCTGCACGTCTTCAACCGTTACGTTTTTATGATCGCCGAGATAGGTTATCAGTTTCTCGATTTCGCCGGAATTGCTCATCCGGTCATTGGAAAGCCGCGCGCATAACAGCTGCAGCGCCTCGTTGCCGATAGTAATCCCGTTTTCGATAAACTTGGCGCGGGTTGAGTTGAAAATATCTTCATCACGATCTTCATAGCAGGCGATTGCCGCCATATTCTCGTTTTCTTCCGCCAGCCTGACCAGCGAAGACTTTTTGTTCAGACTCCCCGAAGACACAATCAGCAGCGTGTCGGAAACATTATTTTCCAGCAGCGCTTTGACATGTTTGGTCAGATTATTGTCTCCGTCCCGCACGATAACCACGCGGCGGCCGCCCATCAGCGACTGCCCGTTATATTCGCCGAACAGGATTCCCGGATCGCTGTTAATGTCGCTCCCGTTCAGGTAAACGACCCGAAACGGATCATATGGATCTGGACAAACTGCCGTCGTAAATTTCTTGACATATTCGGCCTGCAGTCCCTCGTTGCTGCCGTAAATTACCGCACAGCGCAGCACGTCGTCCGGCTTTTTCAGATACTTGTCTATTTGTGCCTGCTTAAATTGCACTGCTGTCTCCCACGCCGGTTTTCCGGGAATGGAAATATGCCCCCAGACGCAACGCTATGTCATTGGCAATAATCTGCGCACAGTCTTTTTCGCCTTTTTTCTCGGCAATCGTCGTCGAATACGGATTGGACATAATGTCATAGCTGGAATAGGCAATGCTGTTGCCGCGCACCAGTTCCTCGTCACTCTGAGCGTCATACAGAATATAATCCACCCGATAGCGAACCTGCTCGCGGGTTGCCGTAATGTCGTTGCGCAGCGCCTGCTGAATAATCTGGCGGTCGGTCAGTTCGACATACAGACGATACTTAGGATGCGACGGAACACCGCGCGGCGTCAGGCTGTCCAGCAGTTCATTGCGCACAATCTGGCCGAATCGCTCTTCAATCGGCTCAACCTTAATCTGCGACATCTCCTGTGTAATTGAGGTGTCAAAGTCCCCGGAAAAATACCAGGCGTTGTTATGCTTTTTTTCCACGTACAACGGCTGAAACCCGCAGGCGGAAACCAGCAAAAACAAAAACAAAACCCGGCATTTTTTCATTTTCGGAACTCCTCTCTAAGCCGCAGCGGCCTTGGCGACGATATTGACGATTTTGTTCGGAACGACGATAATTTTAACGACTTCCTGACCTTCCAGCTGGCGTTTGACATTGTCGACATTCAGCGCCGCCTTTTCAAGGTCTTCTTTTGAGGCGTCTTTCGGCATTTCAATCGTGCCGCGCATTTTGCCGCAGACCTGAACCGCAATCGTTACGACATCGTCCTGCGCCAGTTTAGCATCGCCCTGCGGCCAGCTTTCGGTAATAATCAGCGACTGTTTGCCCATACGCGCCCACATTTCTTCGGCCAGATGCGGTGTAAACGGCGACATCAGTTTCAACAGCGTCAAATACAACTCGGCCGGAACCTTTTCCAGCCCTGACATATAGTTGACATAGGTCATAAGGGACGAAACCGCCGTATTGAACTTCATCTGGTCTATGCGCTCGGTTACCTCAAGAATGCACTTGTGCATCGCGCGCAGATCCTTCTCGTTCGGCTGAACGTCATATACCTTCTTCATCAGCGCATAAACCTTGCTGACAAAACGGTAAACACCCATCAGGCTCTCGTCCGACCACATTGCGACCTGGTCAAAGGGTCCGATGAACATTTCATATAAACGGAACGTATCCGCGCCATAGGCGTCGACAATATCGTCCGGATTAATGACGTTGCCGCGCGACTTCGACATTTTCTCTCCGTTTTCGGCCAAAATCATGCCATGCGAAGTGCGCTTGTTGTAAGGTTCTTTGGTCGGAACCAAACCGCAGTCGTACAAAAACTTATGCCAGAAACGCGAATACAGCAGATGCAGCGTCGTATGTTCCATACCGCCGTTATACCAATCGACATTCATCCAGTAGTCCAGAGCTTCCTTGGACGCAAATGCCTTGTCGTTGTGCGGATCGCAATAACGCAGGAAATACCAGGAGGAACCTGCCCAGTTCGGCATTGTGTCCGTTTCCCGGCGGGCATGGCCGCCGCATTTCGGACATGTGGCGTTCAGCCAGTCGCCGGCCTTTGACAGCGGCGATTCGCCCTCATCGTTCGGATGATAGTCCGGAACCGGAGGCAGCGTCAGCGGCAGTTCCGATTCGGGTATCGGCTGCCAGCCGCATTTCTCGCAATAAACCATCGGTATCGGTTCGCCCCAGTAACGTTGGCGGGAGAAAACCCAGTCGCGCAGTTTGAAGTTAACTTTCGAACGGCCGAAACCATGCTCTTCGGCATACCTGATGGCAGCTTTCATGCCGTCTTCCTTGTTCATGCCGTTCAGAAAACCTGAGTTGATATGTGCGCCGTCCTCTTCCCACGCCTTTTCGGAAATGTCGCCGCCTTCCAGAACCTGAACAATCGGCAGATCGAAAGCCTTGGCAAAGTCATAGTCGCGCTGATCATGTGCCGGCACCGCCATAATCGCGCCGGTACCGTAGCCCATCAGCACATAATCGGAAATAAACACCGGGATCAACTCGCCGTTATACGGGTTTTTGGCCTTGATTCCTTTCAGTTCGACACCGGTTTTGGAATCGTTCGCCGTACGTTGCAAATCCGATTTCTTGGCTGTTTCGGCAACATAGGCCTTGACTTCCCCGGCATTTTCAAATTTGTCCGCCAACGCGCCGACATATTCGTGCTCCGGCGCCAGAACCATATAGGTAACGCCGAATGCCGTGTCCGGACGGGTCGTGAAAACGGTCAGCTTTTTGTCGCCCAAAGGCGCGCCATTATTGTCAGTCAGGCCGAAGTCAAGCTCGGCACCTTCCGAGCGGCCGATCCAGTTAATCTGCTGCGACTTGACGCGGTCAATAAAATCCAGCCCGTCCAAATCATTAATCAAACGATCGGCGTATTTGGTAATCGCAATCATCCACTGTTCTTTGTTTTTGCGTACCACCTGTGCGCCGCAGCGCTCGCAGCAGCCGTTGACAACCTCTTCGTTGGCCAGGCCGACCTTGCAGGACGGGCACCAGTTGATGGCAATTTTGTCTTTATAGGCCAGTCCCTTTTCAAAGAACTTGATGAACATCCACTGCGTCCACTTGAAATATTCCGGCGACGAGGTATCGATACACCTGTCCCAGTCAAAACTGAAACCGAGCGATTTCAACTGCTTGGTAAAGGTTTTGATGTTAGCCTGTGTCGAAACCGCCGGATGTACGCCGGTTTTGATGGCATAGTTCTCGGCCGGCAGCCCGAAAGCGTCAAAACCCATCGGATATAAAACGTTAAAGCCCTGCATGCGTTTTTTACGGGCAATGACGTCCAAAGCGGTGTAAGAGCGCGGATGTCCGACATGCAAACCGGCGCCGGACGGATACGGAAATTCGACCAGGGCATAAAATTTTTCCTTGTCATGGTCGATTTCTACCTTGTAGGCTTTCTCATCGTCCCAGATTTTCTGCCACTTTTTCTCAATGGTATGAAAATTGTACCTGTCTTCCAGCGCCCACTCCTTGCGCCATTCTTCAAAATTTGCTTTGCCGTTGTATCTGGCATTGTTCTCGGTCATTTTCGCTTATTCCTCTCTAGCCGCTAAGTCTCTTCTGTACAGTTTTCTGGCCTGGGTCAGGATGGCGTTCTCGATTTCGCCGGCCAGTCTTCTGTCCGCGGTATCGTTAACCCACTTGCCGTCGCGCAGAACTCTTTTGAATACTGCCACTTTCAGGCAGTCGGCACGCAGATTGCGTGACAAAATGTTGACGGTAATTTTGAACTGCTCGTTCTGAATGTTGTCCATCGCCGCCCAGTCGGTAATGATGACGCCGCCTGCGGAATCCGCCGAAGCAAGGGGCATAAAGGAAAGCTTGGTAAGCGCCGCCTGCCACAGATACGGATTAACCCCTATGCTTTCTTCTGCCGGCGCTTCGCTTTCCGCTTCGGACACACCCTCGGCAAACGGGTTAAGAGATGACATCGACGGCAGCCAGGAACAGCCGGAAACCGTCAGTATTGCAATCAGAACCGTGCTTAGTTGCTTTTTCATCGGATAAACCTCATTCATTCAAATTACACATTGCACCAAAAGTATAATACTTTTCACCAAAAGACAAGTCACTTGCGCCATTTTCTCACTTGTAATTAACGTGTCTTTTGCATAAGATAGGCAAAAATTACCCTCAACAAGGAACGAAAGATGCCAGATCCCCGCCAAACCGCCGCCGAAATGCTTCAAAAAGTCCTGACCGAAAAAGCCTTTTTCAGCGAGGTTAAAGGCTCTGTCGATTCGCTCGCCGGCAAAGACGCTGCTTTTGCCAACATGCTGGTGCTGACGGCACTGCGCCGGCTGGTTTTTCTGAAGAAGGCACTCAGACAATACGCCAGAAAAAAACTTCCCGAAAAAGCCGCCTTTGCCGAATTTGCCCTGCTGCTCGGCCTGACTGAGATTCTCTTTATGGAAACGCCGGACTATGCCGTCATCAACAGCTGGGTCGAAATCGTCAAAAGAAAAGCCGACAAATATGTCGCCGGATTCGTCAACGCCGTCCTCCGCAAAGCCTGCGCCGATCGTGAGGAATTGAAAAGCCGTGATACGGGAGAGTTTTTCACTTCGGAGTTTTACCGGATTCTCAATCATGCCTACGGCAAAAAAACCGTTTCCAAAATGCAGGCGGCCGCATTAATCGAACCGGCGCTCGACCTTACCGTCAAGGCCGACCCTGCCGGCTGGGCGCAGAGGCTCGGCGGCCTGTTGCTGCCGACTGGTTCCGTCCGTCTGAACAACAACGGCCGCATTACCGAAATCGAAGGCTACGAAAGCGGCGCCTGGTGGGTTCAGGATGCCGCGGCAGCTCTGCCTGTCAAATGCCTCGGCGATATCCGCGGCCTGAAAGTTCTTGACATGTGCGCCGCTCCCGGCGGCAAAACCGCCCAGCTCATCAACGGCGGCGCCGAAGTCATTTCTCTGGACATTTCCGAAACCCGACTGAAAAAACTGCGCGATAATATGGCGCGCCTGCAGTTCTCGCCGCCGCAGACCATCTGCGCCGACGGCGCGGACTATTTGCAGAATTGCAAAAGCGGACAGTTCGACGCCATCCTTCTTGATGCGCCCTGCTCTGCGACCGGAACACTCCGTCGGCACCCGGAACTCGTACATATAAAAACCGTCGCCGATGTCGAGAAACAAACCGTCCTGCAGAGAAAGCTGCTCGACGCCGTTCCGCCCGCCCTCAAGCCGGGAGGCTTTCTCGTTTACTGCGTTTGCTCAATCGCCAAAGCCGAAGGCGAAGAACAGCTGAAAACATTTTTGGAAACGCATGCCGGCTTCCGGCTTTGTCCGCTCGACGCCAAAGATATATGCCGCTGCCCCGGTCCCGACATTTCCGAAATATTCACCCCCGAAGGCTGCATCCGTACACTGCCGTTCCATCTCGCGGACTGCGGAGGCCTCGATTCTTTTTTCATTGCCAAACTGCAAAAGGTTGCCTGAATGTTTTTCCGCAAAGATATCTTCAACATCAAACCCGCCGCGCTCGAGCCTGAAGCCGAAACGGCCGAAGACGAAGTCAGAAACCCGCCCTCCGACACGCGCCCGGTCTATGTCATCGGCGACAATGCCCTTACCTGCTATCTGGCCGCCAAGCTGACCGACGCCGGACATGATGTCATCGTCATCGCCGGCAAAGAAAACAACCTCAGCTTTTCCACCAACGGCATCAGCCTCAAGGAAGACAGCAGCCTCAAACTCAGCCGCTACAAGTTCAACACTTCTTTCTGGATAAAGGAAGAACCGAAACTGGTTATCATCGCCGCCGACGCAGGCCATGTCAACGCCTCGCTGGCCGCCGTGGCCAAAGACAAAATCGGCGCGGCGCCGGTTCTGTGCTTTACGCCGCTCAAAGACGTCAACTACATCGAAGCCATGGTCGGCGGCAATCTTTTCCGGGCCTTTTTCGACGGCTATCTGCAACAGAACGGACAGCAGGTTTTTCTTTACGGCCGCACGCCGCAGGTAAAAATCTGCAAAAACGTCAACTGGGAGAAGGAAAACCCTTTTCCGGACATTTTTGCCTACACCGGCCTGAATATCGGATACGAAACCGACACCGTACGCTGTTACTGGGAATTCTTCGCACCTTACGCAGTCGGTTCGCTTTTGTCCGCCCTCAACAACAAAAATCTGTTTGACATTACCAAGGACAAGCAGCTTCGAGACCAAATTCCCCGGCTGATTGCCGAAACGGCGGCGATTGCCGCCGGCGAAGGACTGGAACTGGATTGCGAGCCGCTGGTCAAAAAGCTTTACGCTGCGCCGATGAACTATCGCTTTCCGCTTCAGGACGAAATCAACGGCGGCGGCTACGGCGAGGCCAACCTCATCAGCTCGGTGCTGATGAACGCCGCACGCAGCGCCAAAATCCGCTTTATGGACAGCAGCCTCAACAAAATCCTCAAGCAGATATACAACTTAATCTTAGTATAAAAGTGCTTTGCAGGTTGAAGAAAAAGAAGAAACGGATTATAAAAAAGTAAGTTGACTCAATAATCAAAAGGCTCTGGCCCATGGAATTTGCATACATCATCACTCTTGCCGCTTTTCTGGTTTGTTTCTTGGCCGCGCTTGTCGGCCTGCGGCTGGCCGCTTCGGAATTGTCATCTCCTGTTCCCGGCAGCAGCTGGCGCTGCGACGCTTTCCTGCCGGTATTGCTGGTTTCCTTTGCCGCTTTTGTCCTTCTTTTTGCCTTTGCCAACCGGACATATGATCAGATTTTTCCGTTGACCTGGGTTGACCTGTTGCTCGCTTTTGTTTCGGCAGCGGCGGTTTATGCCGTTTCCCTGTTCAAAAAAACCGGCCGTTTTGCACTGCCGGCACTGGCAGGCGCCGTACTGCTCTGCACTGCGTTTCTGCCGGCCGATTTCATGCTGTTTCAGAATCATCTGCCTTTCTGGGGAGATCGGTTCTGCATCGTCCTGCTCTGGACGCTGTTTGCCTGGTGTTTTCGTTATATGAACGGCATTGACGGCATCGCCTCCCTGCAGGCTTCCGGTTTCGTCTGCGGGCTGCTTATCCTTTCCGTACTCGGCGGCCTGCCGCTCTTATACGGCAATTTTGCCGCAGCACTGCTTGGTACCCTGACCGCATTGCTCGTTTACAACTGGTACCCGGCCAAACTTCTGCTCAAAGACGGTGCCTGCGTTTCGCTGGGATTCCTGCTCGGCTGGCTGACGATTCTGACGGCTCGCGAAGGCACGGGCAGCTGCGCTCTGATTTACGCCATGTATTATATTCTTGAGATCTGCTGGGCCGTCGGCCGCAAACTGATTGCCAATGACGGCAGCCTGGTTTCCAATACGCTGTATTACCGTCTCAACGCCTCAGGCCTGTCCCCGGCCGAAATCGGCCAAAACGTCGCCAAACTGCTGACCGTCCTGCTGGTTCTGGGCAGCTTTCAGGTTTATGCGCCCAATAACTATTCTTTGCCGCTGGCCGCCGCGCTCGTTACCCTCTGGTTTATGAGCAAACTCAACAACTGGCAGGAACCGCAGCAAAGCCTGAAAGACATCAATCGCGAAGTCATTCGCGACATCAAAGACAATGTCGAAGACATAAAGAAGATAATCAGATAGGAACGGTCTCGAAACGATGGCACTTTTCGGCGCAATAAAAAAACTGTTTCAAAATACGACCAGCCGTTCGGCCGAAACGGTCAGCCCCGCTTCGGCTGTCATGCCCCGCTTCCGGGTCAAGGTCATTGAGTTCAGCGACAACGTTGAAGGCAGCAGCGGCGAAATCATCGCCAAACAGTTGGCGACGCGCGAAGGGATAGAGGTCGGCTATTTCGATGAGCCTTTTAACAAAAGTTTTCTCAATCTGGAAAGCCGCACCCTGTTTGACCTTATAGACAAAGGCCAGACGATTCTGGACAAGACAGGCGCCGACGTCCTGCTCTGGGGCTGCAGAGAAGGCAGCCGCATCCGCCTGAACTTTCAGGTGCCCAGTCAGTACGAAGACGAGGAGCTGGCCTTTGTTTCGCTGATGGACAGCCTTTACATTCCGGCTCGTCCCGAAAGCGAAAACTATCCTGACGCCGTAATAAACCTCATCTACGGCGGACTGCTCAGTTCCCTGAACGCCGCGGGAGCTCAGGCCAAGGTCTACAAACGCTACCTGCTCAAAAAAATCATCGACCGCCTGTCCAAAGACAACTCGGCCAAAACGCTGTCCATTGAATATATGCCTTATATTATGAACTTTCTGGGTATTATTTACCTCAGTTACGCTTTCGACAAATCGGACGGCCGCGACTTCAAAATTGTCAAAAGCCTTTTTGACACGGCCATTAAACATCAGGACCTGATTACCTCGCCGATTCATCTGGGCTGTATTTACAACCATCTCGGCCAGCTCTACGACTGCGCCACCCGTTATATGGATAAAAATCCGGCCGCTTATTTCAAAGGCGCCATCGAATATTACCGCCTGGCTCAAAAATACCTGAGCAAATATACCTATCCGTACGATTACGGCTACATATCCTACAAACTGTCCAAACTGTTCTTTAACTACTGGCGGCAAAAGGAAGACATTCAGGCGCTTCGCGATGCCGTCTTCCAACTCCGCGAAGCCGAAAAAATCTATACCTATGCGTTGTTTCCCGAATTTTGGGCCGAAATTCAGGGACAGCTCGGCTATCTGCTCTCGCTGCTGGGTTCGTTTACCAAAAGCGAGGACATCTCCGAACTGGCTATCGCCAGCTACAAGAACCGCCAAAAAGTCATTACCGAACGCCGCGATCCTCTGCTCTGGGCCGAATGTTCGGAAAACATCGGCGACATCTACTATCGCATTGGCAGAAACAAGGCCGACCGTGCCGCTCTTGAAGAAGCGCTTGAACATTTTCACGACGCCCTGTACATTTTTGAAAACGCTCAGCTTTCCGAACGAATCAAAAAACTTACCACTGACATCGCCCGTACCAACCAGAGTCTGAATCTGCTTTGAACGGTTCAGGTTCTCCGTCCCGGATCAGTCATCACTTCTTCGGCAGAATCTCAATCCAGTAACCGTCGGGATCTTCAATGAAATAAACGCCCATCTCCCGGTTTTCAAAACAAATGCACCCCATTTCCGAATGTTTGCGAAAAGCCGCGTCATAATCGTCGGGATAAACAGCCAGATGAAATTCGCCCTCGCCCAAATCATATTTCTGCGGATGATTCTGCAGTTCGGTCAGTTCCAACTCAAAGGGCGTTCTGCCGTCGCCGAGATAAACCAGTGTAAACCCGTTTCCCGTCATTCGGTGAATCTCCTTCAGTCCCAGTGCCTCTTCATAAAACTTTTTGCTGTTTTCCAGACTCGTAACGTTAAAATTAAAATGCGCAAATTCAAAACCCATCTTTTCCCCCTTCGTTTTCTTCTTTTTGCAATAAGCGGAAACCGATGTCAAACAATTAATTTTTCCATATACAAGGTATCATATTCATATGCCTTGCCCTCAATCTCCGTCATATAAACCTCGTTTCCGGTCGGTAAAAACGCCTGCTTCCGATACAGGTTAATCGCCGGACGCTGGCTCGTCGTAACATGCAGACGCAGTTTCTCAAAGCCTTTCCGACGCGCCATGCGTTCCAGATAATTTAACAGCTTTTCGCCATACCCGCGCCCCTTAAACTCTTTGCGGACATGAAGTTTACAGACTTCGGCCTCTCTGTCGCTCTTCCTGACGATACCGCCCATTCCGACAATTTGCCCGTTTTCAAAAACGCCGGCAAATATACCGCCGTCGCGTTCAGCCTGTCGGATAAATGTCTTGATGTTCGAAAAAAGATGCAGCTGCTGGATAAACCCCTGCGGATTGTCCCGAACCGAAGCCACATAAAGCTGTTCCGCCGCGGCCAGATTTTCTTCGCGTAAAACTTTGACTTCAACCATCGTCAATACTCCTTCATGGCAAAATTTTTCAGGGTTAAGGCATAAATTTCGCTTACTTTCCGCAAATCCTGCTGTGCCGCCCGTTCATCAATCTGATGCATGCCGCCTCTTCTGCCGTAATCGCTACGCGGCTTGCCGTCAACGATGCCGCCTTTCTCGGGCGTTCCGAGTTCAATAATCTGCGCCCGAGGAAAATATCTGCCGATAAAACGGCCGTCGGTCGTTCCGCCCGAACCGTCGGTCTGTGCCTCGATTCGCAGCGATGCGCGAATAGCTTCAAGCGCACTCTGCGCCAACGATCCCGGTTCCGAATAATAAGGTTCCGACGCCGTTTCCATATTTGCCCGCACGATCACTTCCCGTGCCTTGGCATAATCAGGATGCCTGCGCAGGAAACGCGGCGGATTCAACAATATCTCCTGCAAATCGGCCAGCACCTTTTCTTTGCTCTGCCGGCTCGTAAACCGCACGTTCCACATTGCCCCGGCTGTTTCCGGAATAACCGCGCTGGCGGCAAAATCGCCAGACCGCAGGGCCACCGTTTCGAAAGTCGTATTCGGAAAATGCCGGCTGCCGTCTTTCCATCTTTTGGCATTAAGAATAACCATGGCGTAAGCCAGCGCCCGGTTCGGATTTTCAAACAGCTCCTCATAAGCCCGGTGTCCCTGTGTTCCCTTTGCCTCCAGATATCCGACCAGCGAACCGCGGCGGCCGGTTTTGACATGCGTTCCGAGATAATCCCGCGACGACGGTTCTCCGACGATAAAAGCATCGGGATTTTTGCCGTTGGCTTTCATCCAGGCCAATACCTTGTCACTGCCGTTAACCGCAGCCCATTCCTCGTCGCCGGTAATCAGCGTGCCGATCGTCAGGTTTACGCCGTCGCCTTTGCCGACTTTCAACTTTTCCAGAGCGCTCATCCAGGCGCCGACGCTGCCTTTCATGTCCGTTGCGCCCCGCCCCCAGACGAAACCTTCGTCAACCTGTCCGGAAAAAGGCGGCCGACGCCAGAGCTTTTCTTCGCCAACCGGAACAACGTCGATATGCCCCATATAACATAAAAATTTGTGACCGGCGGCCTTCCTGTTGCCGATAGTCAGTTCCGCATACAGATTCGGTACCGGATACCACCATTTGTCATGCCCGCCTTCAAAAACCAGCTGCTCGGTCTGCGCACCCTGTTTCTGCAAAAACTCTTCCAGATATGCAAGGACTTCGCGGCAACGCTCAAAGCGCTCGCGACGTTCTGTTTCGTTTCGTCCGAACGGCGAAACCGAAGGAATTTTGACCAAATCGCTGACAATTTCGACCGCATCAGTCATTTTTCAGTTTTTTCTCCGTATATTTCAATCTTATGCCCAAGCATCTTATAACCGTGCGCCGCCGCAATTTTCTCCAAAATGGCGTCCAGCTCGTCAGCCGCAAATTCGGTAACCGCACCGTCTCCCATATCAATAATATGATGGTGATGACGCGCCTTCCCCGAAACCTTTTCGTACGCAGGCTCCAAATTCGGAAACTCGTGTTTTTCAATCAGGCCGAGTTCGCAAAGCATGTTCAGAGTACGGTAAACCGTTGCCAGGCCGAGCGTCTTGTCTTTTTTTCTCGCCCGGTTCAGAATCTCGTCCACCGTAAGATGGTTTTTCGAATTCTCCAGCACCTGAAACAGCGCCCGCCGGGAAGACGTCATATTGATTCCCTTTTCCTTAAATACTTTCTCAAAAAGCGACATAAATTTCCTCATAAAAAATGTTGACACATAAAAAATAAAGTTTTATAAAATCTTCTGTTTGAGAAAGATTATCATTCTCAACAAATAAGTCAACCGTAATTTGGAACAAATCATGACTGAGCCGGAAACAATTTCTTTCATTCAGGATTCCTATAGGATTCTCCGTCGGCAGAAAGACATGACGCCGGACAACGAAACGCTCTGCCGCGTTCTTAATCGTCTGGTCATGACGCTGATAGAAAAAAACGTCTGTACGCAGACATTTTGCGACAAAATTCTGAACAGCCCCGGCATCAGGCCGCTGGTTGGCAAAATCCGCAGCATTGCCCAATGCGCCGAATGCGAGATGGAAAAATACTGGGCTGCCCGATTTTGCAAAGAACCGAACGGCGGCATAAACCGGCTGAAAACTTTCTGGTATTACGAACAGTACCGACAGATTACCCTGAATGAATACGGCTTCATCAAAGACCTGCCCAATGTCAGGCACATTGCTTTCGTCGGTTCCGGCCCTCTGCCGATGACCGCGATTCTGTTACGGCAGCTCGGCGGTTACGAAATCGACCTGATTGACAAAGATTTGAAAGCGTTGACGCTTTCAAAACGATTATGCGACAGTCTGAACCTTGACTTCGGCTTCATTCACGCCGAAGCCGCACAGGCGGACTATCGCAGATATGACCTGGTTTTCATCGCCAGCATGATCGATGAAAAGACATCCCTGGTCAATAAACTGCACAACACCGGAATCAAATATCTGATTGTGCGGGACGCTGAAAAATTCTCCTGCCTGTTTTATGCCGAACTGGAAAGGGAAATTTTTCAGAAATATAAAATAAGCAGCTATCATGCCGGAGACAATATGACGTTAAACTCATCTTTTCTCCTTGAAATACAATAAACATCAAATATAACTCCTGAAACGAAAGGTACGGAATCCGCGCAACCGGATTCCGTATTTTCTGCCTTGAAATTAAATGTTCCCGGTCATATTATCAATGGCAGTTTTACAACTTCTTCAGAGAATGAAAATGAGACAGTTTTATCCGATTGTACTGCTTGTCGTTTCAAATATTTTCATGACCTTCGCCTGGTACGGCCACCTCAAATACAAATCAGCCGCCCTGTGGACCGTAATTCTGGCCAGCTGGGGAATAGCCTTTTTCGAATATTGCTTTCAAGTTCCCGCCAACCGCATCGGCCATGACTATTTTACCGCCCCGCAGCTTAAAATCATGCAGGAAATCATTACCCTTGCGGTTTTTGCAGTCTTTTCGGCGCTTTACCTCAAAGAAGGGCTGAAATGGAACGACGCGGTCGGTTTTCTGCTCCTTCTGCTGGCAGCTTTTTTCGTCTTCAAAAGATGGGACTAAACCGCGGTATCTGCGGCCAAACGTTTTCTCCGAAAACGGATAAAAAGACTTGACTTAAAGCGGACTCTAAGGTTTATGCTTTAAGTAACCGATTGCCATAACGAACAGAAAAAAATGAACAAAACTTACTTTCGCATTCGCTGTATCATCGCCTGGGTTACAGGCATATTGTGCTTTCTTGCCTTTTTCAGTGCATTCTACCCCGTAAAAATTTTTGACCTCCAATTGACCGCGCTGCTGCAGCGTTTTCTCGTCGACGTCTCGCTGACCGCGGCAATTCTTCTCAGCGCATTATTGCTTCTCACGCTCTTTTTTGGCCGTGTCTATTGCTCAACCCTCTGCCCTTTCGGGCTGCTCCAGGAATTTCTGATGCTGTTTTTCCGACGCCGCACCGGCTATCGTCAAAACCGTCCGGCCAAATATTTTCTTGCTGCCGTTTTCTTCGGCATGCTGCTCGGCGGCACGGTTGCCGTCATTCGCCTGATTGACCCCTACGCTCTTTTCGGTTCGGCGGCAAGCGGCGCGCTTCCCGGACTGGCTGCTTTCGGATTCGTTGCCGTTCTGACCTGGTTTTTTGGACGTATTTTTTGCGCCAACATCTGTCCGGTCGGAACCCTCCTCGGCCTGCTTGCCATCCATGCCCGTAAAAAAATTCTGATTAACTCGGAACAGTGTGTTTCCTGCGGCCTTTGCGCAACCGGATGTCCAACCGGCAGTATTGACTTCAGAAGCAAAACCGTCAACAACGAAACCTGCATCAAATGCTTCAAGTGCCTTACTGTTTGTCGGCAAAACGGCATTGATTACCGCAGCGAACCGGTTGCGGCAGTTCCGTTCAGTCCGGAAAGACGCAGATTGTTGACAGCGGCGGCCGCAGCGGCGGTTTTGTCCGTAGCCGTAAAAGGCGGCATCAGGCTCAACCGGACAATCGCCGACAAAACTAAAAAAGTCATTCTTCCTGCAGGTGCTGGCAACCCCGGAGAATTTGCCAGCCGCTGCCTCAACTGCAACCTCTGCGTCGCAGGCTGCCCGATGAAAATCATAAAAAAGGCGTCAGCGGATTATCCTGCCGTACATATTGACTACGCCGAGAGTTTTTGCGACTATGACTGTCATAATTGTTCTGCTGTCTGTCCGTCGGGAGCCATTAAAAAAATTTCTCTGGCAGAAAAGCGGAAAACACAAATCGGCCTGGCCGCTGTCGACGAAAACGCCTGCATCAAATGCGGCATTTGCGTCATGAAATGCCCGCGTCAGATTATTTGCCGAAAAAACGGCGGCTTTCCGCAAATCGACGCCAAAGGCTGCATTGGCTGCGGCGCATGCCAGAATGCCTGTCCGGTAAATGCCATTACCGTAATTCCCGTAGAAACACAGAAAATTTTATAAGGAGAAAATAATGTCTTTAGGTTTATCCGAAATCGTATTGATTCTAATCGTTGTTCTGATTCTTTTTGGCGGCAAAAGAATTCCCGAACTCGCCAAAGCCCTCGGCAGAGCACAGTATGAATACAAAAAAGCGCGGGACATGCTGCAAAACGAAGCACAAGAGCTGAAAAAAGACATCGCCAACGCCGCCGAAGAAGAAAAAAAGAAAGACGAAAAATAACCGATGGAAAAACGGCAGGAAAGTCTTATTGAACATTTGGAAGCTCTCCGTTCAACATTGATAAAATGTTTTGCGGCATTGGGCATCGGACTTCTTCCGATGTTTCTTGCCGCACCGGACTGCATTGACCTGCTTATCAGAATCATGACATCAGGCAATAACATCTCCTTAAACTATTTTTCACCGATGGAAGTTTTCGTTTTGCAGATCAAAACGGCTGTCGTACTGGACATTCTGATCTGTTCTCCTTACATCGCCAAAAATATTTGGGAATTCGTCCTGCCGGCACTTCACGACAACGAACGCCGTTTCATCAGGTCCATCGTCTTGTCTTCCTGCATATTATTCATCTTTGGCGCACTGTTTTGCGTCTTTTTTATCCTGCCCCTGCTGGTAAATTTCGGCTTGAGTTTTGCCACACCGAACATAAGAGCCGTTTTTGGCGTTTCCGGCATCATTTCAACCGCACTTTGGCTGTCGGTAGTTTTCGGGCTGATGTTTCAGTTTCCGCTGATTACCCGCTCGCTGATTCGTTCCGGTATCGTTTCTTACCGCTCCGTAACCGGCAAACGTCCGCACGTCATCGTCGGCATTTTGCTTCTGGCCGCTCTGCTGACACCGCCCGACATTGTCAGCCAGCTAATGCTTGCCGTTCCGACTTATGCGCTTTTTGAAACCAGTTTGTTTTTTTCGCGACCGAAACAAAAATAAAAAAAGTTCTTGACCTAGAGCACACTCTAAAGATTAAGCTGTAATCAAATCAAAGTAAAAATCTCTGCCATATATTGAAACTGGCGGAATTGTTCACAAATTCAGTTCAACACACCAACAAAGGAGAAAAAAATGAACAAAACAATCCTGTTCGGAGCCGTCGTCCTTTCTCTGCTGGCTCTGTTCGGCTACAAATCAAATGCCCAAATTAAAGAGGAGAACAATACAGTGAAAAACGAAACACCCAAAATCCTGATTGCCTACTATTCATACAGCGGCAACACCAAAGAAGTCGCCGAAGCAATTCATAAACTCGTCGGCGGAGACCTGTTCGAAATTAAAACCGAAGGAAGCTATCCCGAAGAATACCGCCCAATGACCACGCAGGCAAAAAAAGAAATCGACGCTGGCTATCGTCCTAAATTGACAACCGCAGTTACCGACATAACCCAATATGACGTTGTTTTCCTTGGTTCGCCAAACTGGTGGGGCACCATTACGCCGCAGGTAAGCAGTTTTCTCGAAACCTACCGTCTGAACGGAAAAAAAGTTATCCCGTTTATAACACATGGTGGCGGCGGTGCCCAACATACGGTTACCGACATAACGGCACAGTGTCAGGACTGCGACGTGAACAGCAATGCCTGGATTGGCTACGGCAGCCGTACAACAGGCCTCTCCGACTGGCTGAAAGATTTGGGTTTCAGCAATTGAACCTGACTTCATTAAACAGAAAGCCCTGCAAATGCAGGGCTTTCTGTTTAATGGCGGAGTAGTAAACATCAAGAGTATTGAGCATACGAAATTACGAACATTCTAACCACAAATAACAGAGAATCTACAGGGAAATCTGCCTTGTTTCTACCCAATATACCATCTTAAAATCCTTGAATTTACTATCTCACCCAAACATTGCTCCAAAAATTATCAGGGAATTTTTATCAAAAAACAAGGAATATGGTACTTATAGATAAAAATATTTATTGTATTTCACTAAATATATAGATTTAATATTCTTAGGAGATTACATATGGATAATTTAACTAAGGAACAACGTCGTAAAAATATGCAACATATTAAGTGCAAAAATACCAGCATTGAAATATGTCTGCGTAAAGCCTTGTGGAATGCAGGTATCCGCTACAGGAAAAATGTAAATAAACTCCCTGGCAAACCAGATATTGTAATAACTAAATATAATTTAGCCATTTTTTGTGATAGTGAATTCTGGCATGGCAAAGATTGGAATATTACAAAAAACAAAATTAAATCAAATACATCCTATTGGCATAATAAAATAGAAAGTAATATCGCAAGAGATAAAAAAATCACCGAAGAATTGGAAAAGGCTGGATGGATAGTCCTGCGTTTCTGGGGAGAGGATATCATTTACCATTTAGAAGCTTGCATTGAAAAGATAAAGCAAATAATTCTTCAAAAAAGCTAACCTGAAAAACCTTCTTCAGATATTTTATCAAGAATTTCAAGCATAATGATACTTTGTTTCTCAGAAACAAATTTATTCTTAAGTAAATATCCAATAATACTTTCTTCCTTGGGAGTAATAACCCGTTTTTGTCGCCCATATTCTAGCACATTCTGCCAGTATTCAAGGGAATGCTCCATTACCTTTTTTTGTGCCTCAATACCATTATCTATTTTTTGAACCTTTTTAGCATTACTTACTTCTTTAGCAAAATCATCAATTTCTATTAGTTCATCAACGAAAGAAGCAGAAAATTCAAAATTTATTGCTTTTACAGCATCCCAGCAACTTGAGCGCTTACAATACTGTCCGACATTAGAAAATACTCCATTATTAAGTAATTTATCGTGCACTTTTTTAGTAACAATTTTCAATACATTTTTAAACGTTTCTGTAATAGCCTGAGTATTCCAAACTTCAAGAAAATCTAGAGATTTTCCAAGCTGTTGAATCTTATATGCGACAAAAGACAATGAATAAGCAACTATATTCGCTCTATAACCTCCATCATACCAGGAAGAATTTGTAACAATACTTTCTGTCTCCTTAAAAATTATAGCTTTTGCTATACATGTTTTATAGTACAGCTCATTAAATGGTTTATCGTCTTTTTTCCATTCTCCCTCAATTTTATTAGCAAAATCAAGGAAAATATACTGAGCTCCTTTACTGACAATATGTGGAAGTTGCATCCATACTCCTTCAAATTTAGCTAAATCTGTTTTTGTAAAAACTTGTTTTTTAGGAAATTCCAGTTTGAATTTCTTAGCACTTGCCAATGAAGAATATGCATACCCATTCAAATACTGTCCCCGAGCTCTTTCATAAAACCATTTAGACTGCGTAAGCTGCCCGGCCCCTGCTGGAACATATATCCGGCGGGAAAATTCTTCTATTCTTTTATGAAAAGCATGTGTGGCAAAAAAATCAGCATCATTAACCTTATTTTGACTATTTGCATATTTAGAAATCAACGGAACTATTTCATCTGCCATTTCCTGAGAAATAACTGATAATTTCATTTGAACAAAAATACCTTTGATATCAGCCTTATCCTTCTTATACGCATTAAATAAAGATGCTGTAGTTTGTCCACCATTAACTATCTGCAGATTTTTTAATTCTGCAATTTTTCCTTTCTCTAATTTTATATCTTCTGCCGTTGCCGTTATTCCATTGTTATATGCAAAAAAACGCTCTGGTTCTTTCAATATTGTTTCTCTGATTTTTTTGTTTACTTTCCCGCGTACTTGTAAAAAACTGCGTACGTTTCGTTCTAATAATCGAGAACCATATTTTTCATATAATTTCGATAAAACAAGTCCAGGAACAACAACCAAAAAAGAACGATATTCAGAACTTTCAAAATTTGCAGGAAGACATTGCAACTCACATTCAAATTCTTCACGGAAATTAATAACAATATCTTCAGAAACCCTCTCTGAGGACAGTACTCTATATAACCTGGTTAAATCCCACAAATGATAATGAAAATTGACATTCGCCATAGATTTTGAAGGAATTGTCTCCATACGAGTACTTAATCTTTTATCAGTAAGCAAATACAGATTTATATTTGATATATCTTTTTGATGCTCGTAAATAAGCCTTGCAATCTCATATCCATCAGAGCTTTCTTCCATCTGCCAGTGAAAATTTTTATCTAAACTTTTCAAATAAAAATTTTCTAGTCTTTTAAAACATGTCTCAATCTCATCTTTATTGATATTAAGAAGTTTATTTGAGCCGCTATATGAACAAATAAAAAGATTTAATGAATTATTGCCGTTTTCTCCATCATTAAAATAATAGCCATTCAATGCACGTCCATTTTGATCCTTATAATAAGAATAAAATGGAATATCAATTTCTCCAAAATCATTTAAATATTGGCAAAAATAATCAAATAGCTGATGTTGATAAAAATCATTATTTACAACAGCACCATTTGTCACTTCATTATACAGCTCTTCATGAAAATCCTCTAATTCGTTCATATCTTTGTCCTAATCCAAAATTTCATTAGAGTTAAATATCCAAGAGGTACATTTCTCTAAATCAAGTATATATTTCACTTTTTTAATACCCAAAGAAATATTTTCCGGTGTTAATCGAGGAAATCCAGAGAGTACATGATAACAGGAAATTGTATTAAAAATATAAAAATCATCATTACAACTGCCATCTAAGATAAAACCAGCGGATGCCAACTTTGAAAGAAACAAATCAAAAGCAGGAATAGATTGTTCTTTTAATTTGCAGGCAATTCTATCTGCTAAAGAATATAAACTGAAACTATCTGCATGATCAGAAGAAGATTTTCCTAGCAAGATAACAGCTAATTCCAGCTGGCAGTTTAATGTATATAATTGTTCTAATGATGATATCTGAACTTCTTCCTTCGATGGAGAAATCGTGGTTTTTATTTCAATTCTTTTATTGTTAATAGAAAAATCCTGAGTATCTTTTTCACATCCAGTCCAATAATTTACGGCATCCAATGCTGAGTATTTTTTCAATACAAACTTTTCAAAAAAAATAAGCTCCCCTGACAAACCTATTTGCTCTTCCTTTGATAGAACGTTTTCTCTTGATTTATTGAGAAAATATTGCCAATAAAGAAGTCTATTATAAAAAGATTTAACAGCATTACGTTCTCCTGAAGCTTGTGCTGAATATTCACATACATCAACACATATTTTCTTAAAAATTTGCCAATCAGACACATCTTTCAAAATTAAGCATATTGAATTTTTATTATCAATAAATTCTTTTTTTATATCTATTCCATTCATTTGAATAGAAACAGGAGTGTTATCTAATATTACAGAATTAAGTGAAAAAATGAGTAGATATTTTCCTTCAGTATTTTTTCCAATATAAAAATCATACGGATTTTGAGAATTTAATCTCTTTGAGGATACCTTACCACTAATTGGAATTTCCAACAACTCCCACGGATTATCATTTATCTTCTTCATCTACATCCTCATCTTCATCATTATCTGTCAATACCCCATAGTTTTCCTGAATCCACTGTAAGTTAACCATATATTCTTCACCTTCATATTCATAATTTCGATTTATATAAGGGAAACTTATTCCATAAACAGGTATATTATTATAGATATTTTTTCCATCATTAAAATCAGCAATAAATAAAATCAATAGAGGTTTTACTCTCACTCTCCGATAAGCCTGATCTATGTTATTCTTTCCACTCGGTTTAAAACCAGATTCTGCTCGCATTATCTGTTCTTCGGACAAACCAATTTGTTCAACACCTTCTGACGCCATTCTCCTCCGTGAGCTGACTTCAATACCTTTGCCATCAGAGGTAAATTTTCCTATTGTTCTAGATGGTTTCTTTATTGCAAGAGGCTTTCCTTCAATAGGAAGTTGAAATTCTTCAACAATTGCCCTTTTTAAACTTATTAATGTTATATCCCAGCAGGTAATGTTGTCTCTGGTTGTCATATTTTTTATAAATCTATGCATCAGATAAGTCTGAGTATCAGTTGAAGTTTCATGATTTCTAAAATCTCGAATAAAATCTTCAACAAATTCTGACGGCACATCTGACCATAAATATCCAGAACAGTTAGAATCTTGAGGAGTTAAGGATTGCAACTTAGCAATCAAATCATAAAAAAGCTTTTGATTATGTTCTAATTCTTCCTTTGATATATATACACGTTTTGTTTCAACATAGCGACCAGATAGATCTACTTTTTCTCTAATAGGCATGCCATGTAACATCTTATTTTTTGCTGTAATCAACAACTTAAACGGACTTTTCCTTACTCTTAAGCCGAAACTACTAGGTGTTGCACTTAACGATGTCATATATTTAAAATCAGAAATTAATTCATTCGTCGCATCCGTTATAAATTCATACCAATTAAACGATTCTTGAGGCATATAAACCCTGCAGAGATCTTCATAACCATCCCGATAACCAAACCAACGCCCCATCTGCATTAAAGTATCGTACATCATTGTGTTGCGAATCAGATAACTGATGCTCAACCCTTCCAATGTAAGTCCTCGAGATAATGCTAAACCTCCAACAGCTATTATATTTAATCCCTGACTATATTTTTCATAATCTAATGCATCTTGAGACCGCTGATTAATATTATATACTTTTATGGGAGCGGCAGCTTCATGCAACTTGTCCTGAATATCTAGCCATCTAATACCGCAGGTTTGAGAATATTCTATATCAAATAACCGTTTTAAATTACTAATTACTGGATAGGTTTCCGCATTGGGCATTTTGTAAGAATATCGAATCGAGTTTTGCAGTTCAGATAAATATTCAATTATTTTTTCTTTAATTCTTGCTTGAACATCATTATACCGAGAAACATTTACTAACATAGAATTATGAGAATCGCCATTACCTCGCAGAATTCGAATAGCTCTTACTAAAATAAATAAATTAATTGCATCACAAAGACTTTGGGGCAGTTCTTTTATTTCTAAATCTTTCTTGTGGACAATAGGAATACTCCCTGAAATTGAACCATCTGAAAGATTTTTTTGATGATCTGAAATTATTTTTACAATTCGTTCTGGCATATCTAAAAATATTTTATTAGCACCAAAATAATTAGATGGAGCATCAAGGCAGTATATAAAATCTTTTGGAAATAGATCTTCTCCTAATTCCTTTGCCGGTGTATTATCAATAAAAATATTCGCAAAAGGTGTCGCTGTATACCCAATATAACATTTTTCTTTGAATATTCCTAATAATTCTCTAATTAACGCATTAATTTTAGTAGCCTTTTCCGGGTCTTTACTTGTATTAATAGAAGCATTATCCGCTTCATCATCTATTAACATCATAGGTACATCATCAATCCCGGCTATGTTATCTCGAGATTGAACGTTCTGTTTAAGCCAATCTATAAGATTACGCAATGTATTTGTATTCTTTTTTATCACAAAAATAACAGGATTTGCAAAGCTTTTAATATTTGCTCCTACCTGAGAGGCTAGATTTTTATTGAAATCTTTATATATAGTTGTAAAGGTAATTGGTCTTTTGGCAAGACTGTTGTTGTCTGCAATACCAACGCCAGTCGGCAAAAAATTATCATTACCGGTGCTATATCCCGTAAATCCCTGTTCAATTCTCATTTGAGTTTGACGCCTCAAAGAATTTGTTATCCCAGCAATAACTATAAAAACTTTATACCCAGCATCGGCAGCTTTAGAAATTAATCCTACATAATTAGCTGTTTTTCCTGATTGAACCTGTCCAACTACCATGCCCTTTCGTTCCCAAACTCCCTGCTTTTCAGGATTTTCAGAAAGGCTTAAAATTCTTTCGGTAACTTCATCTAAAGAAGAAACAACTTTAGGTCCCATCTGTTTTTTGTTCAAAAGATATTCTTTATATCTTTTCCAATAATACCATTCAATACATCCTTTTCGATTATCAAGCCAGGGTTCAAATTTTTCTTGAAGAATATCACCTGTCTCCATCGTAAATGAAAAACGTTCTTCTATCCTGCGTTGAACTTTAGTTAACTGTTCTTGAGACAGTGAAAATGCCGATGCCAGCATCTGAACTGTATTTGAAATAAATACTTTTGTAATTTCGGATACAGACTTATGGCTTATTATTGCAACAGCAGCTCTTTCCAAATCATCTTCAGAACTATTTTCCATCATGGCTTTTCATTTCCTTTGTTAAATTCTCTTGTATAGCATCCCAATATTTATCAAACGGTGTAATATTTGACAAACGATTCACCGCTTCATTCACTCCTATTCCTTCATTGTAAACCCAGTCATGTACTACTTTTTTTGCAACATCCATAAGTTCCTCAACATCGATATCATTCTGAACAATATTCTGAGGTATCGCAGCATAATCATGAAACAATAAATCTGTAGGAAAACATTTTGCCAGCATATCTAGTAATATAACAAAATCAGCTTCATATTGAGAAGGAATATTTTCTTTTATTTTATAAACCAAAGGATGATCTAAATTGATTTTATAACAAACTTTACCTTGAGCAACATGTTTTTCCCACATTTGGGTTACACTTTGATCAATGATGCGCCGCCCTCTAGCTCTATACGTTTTTGCAGATTTATCTCTGATTTTTTCTATAATGTTTTTCAGTCTCATTCGAATAACGGATGGAGGACGAGCTATAGATTTCTTTACATCCAGTTTCCATTCAGCATCCATATCATTAGATATATCTATCTTAACTCTCGCTAATTTTGTTAATGTCTCCGGTATTGCTAAACGAAACCAAGAACCATGAATAATTAGTCTTTTATTACGATATACATAAAATCCCTGGTTGGCCAAATATCCTCCGTCACCAGCACATTTTTCATATTCATCCGCCGATGTTTTACTGTGATGGGGAAGTATATATGGAACTATGGTAACTTTAGAGTTTTTAAAAACAATTTCATCTTTTTCCAGCTCCTGCGTGGCTGGATTTTTAAGATTGAAAGGATCAAAGCCCTGCAGTTGATGACCATTTATAAAAATTTTGATTTTAGATAATCCTCGTTCTCCATCTAAATAGCGATGAAATGTCAAAGACAAATGCTTTTCCAAAATTAGAATTTTTGCCTCAAATTCTTTTTGCGGCTCTTTACAGTCTCTATCAATAATATGATCAATTTTTTCCCAGATAACAGCTGTTCCAAAATCAGGATAATTCTTTAAAAATGAATATATAGCAACATCATTTTCAGATAAAATATTTAAATTCCAAGCATTATCATTTTGAATATCTTCTAAATCCCATTGTGCGCCAATCAATACATCTTTTGAAGATACCACAGTCAACCGCTGACAAATAGCAAAAGATGCTGTTTTCATTCCCAAACCAAAACGTCCCAAATCTGTTTGTTTTCGTGGAAATAACGGGCTGAATGTACCTAGCCTCATGGCTTCTTTCAGTTCATCTGACGACATTCCATAACCATTATCAATAATCGCAAATATTGGTCCGTCGGCTTTATATTCAAATACAATATCAATTCTATCAGCATTTGCTGAAATACTGTTATCTATAATATCTGCGACTGCTGTTTCTAAGGAATACCCCACACTTCGAAGAGAATGAACAAATGAGGAAGGATTTGGTTCTAGTCTCTCTTTGGGCATGATTTATTCTCTCACGATTTACAGATTAAATGTATTCTTTAATTTGTTAATAAGTATCTGAGCCATATCTTTATCAATTTGAATAGATTGACTTACCTTTTCTGGATGCTCCCGTTTCTTTGTTCCAAAAGTGTCAATTTGGAAAATTGTTTTGCCACTCACATCAAAAACAGTATATACAGCTTCTGTTGTTTGATGAATACTATTTTTACTTTTTGATATTGCTGAAAATTTTTGCGAATTAAGCAACGCCATTCTCACTCTCCCCTCATTCTATCCTATCCAATATATCACGAATACTTTCTGCTATAGCCTGAACGACAGGAACAGAAACAGAATTTCCAACCTGCTTATATTTATTACCCATACTTATATCATCCGGAAATAAAAAAATCTTATCATCAAATCCTTGTAACCTTAAGCATTCTTCCGGGGTTAATCTTCTGAAACCCCGTTCATCCATAACTAAGGGAACATTATGCCCGCCGCCGCCCATATTTGCTGTTAAAGTTGGACAAACACCGCTTTTATTTTTGCGACAGTATACTCTTCTCCACTGATAAAAAGCTTTTTTATCATCAACAGCTTTAAGTGCTGTATAGTAATAATGGGGATAGTTTTCAAAGTAATGAATACTATCAGCTGATTTATCAACAATTTCATCAAATGTCAGCCGCTGATTTTCATTAATAGGTTTCGGCCAGCCTACTTTTTCAAATAAATCTTTTTGTTTTTCATTTCTGAAACAAACCATATAAAAGCGTTGCCGATGTTGCGGCAAAATAGAACATTCGCACGTATCCAACACTTTATCTGCAATATAATATCCTCGATCCTCTAAAGCTTTTTTGATTGCAAAATAAGTATTACCATTATTATGTGTTTTTAAATATCTAACATTTTCAAAAAATAAAACTCTAGGCTGAAATTCATCTATAAATTTCAGCATTTGAAAAAACAACTTTCCTCTAGGATCTTCAAAACCTTTTCGATATCCAGCAATTGAAAATGCTTGGCAAGGAAAACCTCCTGTTATAACATCAACTTTTGAAAGGTTTTCTGGCTTTAAATTACAAATATCACCCTCAATCAACTGATGATGGAAATTTTTACGATAGGTTTTACAAGCGGCTTTATCTATTTCATTTGACCACACCAACTCATAGCCAGCATTTTTAAATGCTAAGCAGATCCCTCCAATACCAGCAAAAAAACTTCCAACTTTTAACATATTATCAATTCAAATTATCTTTACTTTTACATTTAAATACATTTGTAAAAAAAAGCTATAAATATTTTCTGTTTTTCCATACTTACTGCTTACATTATGGCCGAAATATCTTTAAAAAATCTTTTATATTTTAACCAATTTTAAAATATAAATACTTATAACTGATAATAACTCAATACTAACAACATAGTTAACAAACACTATACTAAACAAACATTTTATATTTCTTAATTCCTCACATACCCCCAACACGATGAGGAAACGTCAATATTATTTAGAATAGTGCTTTTATTGATTATTTGATTGCCCCATTGTTCAACATCTTTAACAACAATGACATCCGCGCTGTTTTTTCCTTTTTTCAGGAACGTATATTCGATATCGCCGACAGTTAAAACAAGCGTGTCTGCGCCTTTTTTCTTAAATTGATAGTTATCAGCAAAGGCAAAATCAGAATTAAACATTGCCGCATTTTTCTTGAGAAACTGTACAAAAAAGATAATCGGACATTCATTAACCTTTACCTGCATAAAATCAGGAGCCGCCTGCTGCATTTTTCTTATAATCGGATTGTTCCCGGATAAAAGTGCCGCAATCTTTTTATTCATCTGATTTTGAGAGGAAATTTCGCTTTTTAATTCCTTAAATTTTTCTATTTTCGGCGTATTTTTCTCTTTTTGCCGCGCCACAGTTTGATAATCCGCAACAATACGGCTTCCGTTATTCTTATCAAAATATTCTCCGTTTTCACAAATCTGATAGGCTTGGGTAAAATAAGCGATTATTTTATCACGCTCCCAGTATGCAATAGCGCTGTCATTAGATTGTTTAGCAAAATCGGCAACGGTTAACCTCTTAGATATTTTACAAGCATCAAACTTTTCAGAACTTGCCAATACATCATCAAGAAGTTTCTCTTTCTTAATTAAATCATTCGTCTGCTCAATCTGTTCGGACAATTTTTGCATTTGTTTGGCATTCTCTTCCAGACATTTTTGATTTTCCGCCGCATAGAAAATATCATAACTTTCTTCCTTGAGCTGACGGCACGAGCGTATGAATACCTGTTCATCCAGAAAGCGGAATTCTGAAGAATCATTTAAGGAAACAAGATTACTCTGTTCTAATATCAGAGTACATCCGCCTATCAACAAAATCGCCAGCCAACTGATTTTCCGCATATCTGTTTCCTCTCATTATTTAAGCGTTGTTCTGTTATATTTTTCTTCCTTCTCGTCTTCAAAAATCTTAACAAGATGCCCGCAATGCTTACATTTTCGCCAAATTTCATAATGGCGAACCAATACGGGAATCTTTACTTCCTCTACCCGCAGCACATTTCCGTTATTGTCTTTTATTTCTTCTTTTCTGGATTCGGTCATAACATCCGTACTCAACAGTTCTTTCTTTTCCTGCCGCATTGCCCACCATTTTTTGCATTTTGGACAGCGATAATGCCAGATAACCCCTACCGCTTTAAAAAGTAAATAAATCGCAACACAGATAATAAAGAGCTCATAATTATTCCGTTCGCTAACACCGTTTGCATTTTCCTGTGCCTGAACAGGAAAACATACAATAAAGCCTAAAAATAAGTATTTCCAAAACATTACATTACCCCTTTTCATATCTCAAATTCCGCAATTATCGGGTAATGATCAGACAAATCCTCAATCTCCGCTATATAATCAACATGCGGATTATGAACGGTAAACGTCTGGCTGGCAAACATCCAGTCTATTTGTCGATTGCCATTATGTTTAAATGTCGTTTCATAACCGCCGTCAGGAAAATGCCCCAAACAATCCTTAAGATCAAAGGTTACTAACCGCTCAAAAAAGTTAAAATTCTTGCGCGACTTCTCCTTATCCCATTGCGGCCCGGCATTCCAATCGCCGGCAATAATAAATCTTTTGGCAGAAGAAAAGCCGTCCAGCAGCGGCGCGGTATCGGATAAACAACGATGCAGATTGGCCAGATACGAAAAAGCCGTTACTTTTTCATAATCGCAGACATTTTTGCCATACATGGAAATAACGGCAATATCCGTTCCTGCAATCTGTGCAACAGTCATGCTTCCCGGATAGGCCGTGCTATATTTTAACTCAATTTTGTTCAAATTGACATTCTCAGCAGCCAATATCGCCGTTCCCCATTTAGGGCGGCTATTATTATTACGCGTATCGATCGAAAAATCCATCACGCCCCATAATCCTTGCCCCTGTGGATTATAAACGGGAATGTCAGAATAAATCTGGTTAGGATAAAGACACCGCAACTCGTTTGGATCAAAAATTTCCTGCGCCAAAACAATATCCACATTATTTTTCCGCAGATATTCAAGGGCTTTTTGAACTTTCGTCTTGTTGCCCATACTGGGTGAACCAACAGAACTGTAGCCAAAGTTCCAAGTTGCCGCGCGTAATATCCTAACCATAACCTGCATCCTTTATTTCGACAGTTCTCTCAGCTTAAACATGGCTCTAACGCCTTTGTTGCCGATATAGGCAAAAAAGGCCCCCGCAAAAAATGACAATATTCCGGCTTCATCAGGATTCATCCTTAAACCCATGATAAGAAATACCTTAAGGTACCCCATGGTCATAATAAAAATGAGAACCGCATAAATAAACGCAACCAACGGCGGCAAGCCGGGCAATTTTGTTTTTGGGGTTTCTTTTTTAACTTCTTCTGTCATTTTTTATCTCCTTTAATATGTGTATTTTCCCAATCTCGTAATCAAACGGTGGCTCTTTTGCCAACCGGACAGGTGTTCCTGCGTAACCCGGAAGACTTTAATATCTGCCTGATACTCATGTTCAACCCAATATATTTTAACCGTCGCTTTATAGTCCTTATCTTCAAAAAACCATTTTGACTCCGTATTGGCCTTGTAATCTCGATCAACTTCGAAAAAACATAAATCAGCCTGATACTTCTCATTAACGGCAAATACTTTTATATCTGCCTGATATTCAATGTCCGTAACGTAAACTAACGCCATTTTCTTTCTCCTTATGTTGGTTTAATTATTTTGTTTAGTCAATAAAATTATATTGTTTTATCGCAATACTTTTATCAAAAAAGCTATTGTATCATCCCAATATATTTTTAAGGGGTGAAGTATGCTTAATGAAAAAGAGTTTTTAAGGCTTATCAGCGATTCTATTCGAAAAAGACGATTAGCCGGCAAAATTTCCAGTGAAAAATTGTCCGAGCTGAGCGGTATGGATTATTCGTCTATTAACTTGATTGAGAATCAAAAGCAAAATCCGCGCTCCTACTCGCTGTACAAACTGCTTTTCGCTTTGGACATTGATATTACCAAAGATTTGAAAGAAGATATATCGCAGCAGGACGTGAAAGACAAAATCATCCGCAAACTCAACCTTATGACTGATTCTCAAAAGGAATCCCTGCTAAAGCTGATTGATAATTTTGAAATAACCGCCAAGTAAAACATCTTAAAATTTACCATTCCACCAAGCATAGCCCCCATTAGATTTATATGGCATATTATTCATGCTATAGAGTTCCTCTATGCCAGTATTATAACCGCCCATACCACACATCGTATTCGAGCGGACGGCTAACGGCATATTTTGCGAAACCTGATTATAATTTTCCAAACCATAATTCAGGACTTGGCTCAATGCGTCACATTGATCCTTAAATAAAGAATTCGGAAAAGTTAAGAACTCATCTTCAAAATTTTTGAACCAGGATTCATATTTGCCCGGAAACAACAAGTCCCCTTGCTCGGTTTTTAACGCGACAATATTAAAGCGCTGCTCTTTAGAACCTTTGCAAAAAACAGACTTCAGGCTTGCGATTCTACCTTTCAACGTTTGATATAAAGAAGTTCCGGATGAAGCGTCTTCAATCAAAGTTATAGTCCGCCCCTGCGCAATTCTTTCATATTTATCAGACATTTCCTGAACCTTTTTTGTTAATTCAGGAAAATTAAGTCTGCCGCGAAACACCACTATCAGATAATCTTTCTGACCATTTTCATTTCCGATTCCGACAACCGCACAGGCAGAATAAGCGTTATTTTCCATAGCCTTAGCCGCTGTATCCCACGATAAAATAATTTTATCTAATCTTGACGGCAGTGCTTGATAATACTTCATCCACTCCTGTTTGATCATTCCGCCACCGATAGGCATTGGATTCTGCTGATACTGCGCAGAAAATACAAAAGGGCTCATCGAATTGCGATAACTGTTTACAACTTTTTCGCCTTCGCGTTCCGGATGCAGCAATTCTCCTTTTTTCCGCTCATATGTCGTTATCGTTTTGGTAATACGATTTTTTATTTGCCATTTTTCATCTTTTTCAGCAATTAGCGGCAAGACAATAGACTTAAAATCAGGATCGTTTTCAAACAGGAAACCGGATAAATCATGCGCATGCAAACGCTGCATGACTACAAGCATTCTCCCGGTATTTTTATCATTCAGTCTGGAACTGACAGTATTTCCATAGATTCATTAATTTTTTCCCTAACCACGTCTGAAAGGGCATCAGCCGGTTTTAGTGGATCATCTATAATAATCCAGTCTGCGCCGCGGCCTGTGACTGCTCCTGAAATTGTCGTTGCAAACCGTCCGCCGTGTTTTGTCGTTTCAAAATCCATAACAGATTTTTTATCTGTCCGGATTCTCGTCTCAGGAAAAAGCGCTTTATACCAGTCCACCTCCATAACGCTCTTACAATCAGCCGCTAATTTGGAAGCCAACTCCTCGCCATAGCTGATGCACATAATTTTAGTTGACGGATTATGCCCCAAAATAAACGCAGGCAAAGCTATAGAACATATAACCGATTTTAAATATCTTGGAGGAAGATTGATTATCAGTTTCTGATTTTTTCCCTCTATCATATTTTGGATTTGATCGCATAATAAGTCTATATACGCGCCTTTTATAAATGTCTCCGAAGGATTTAATTCATAAAAACACTTCTGTACAAAGCTTGAAAAACTTTTGCGTAATATCGCATTTTTAACCTGATTTATATCAGTCATTTTTACTCTCCTGTTTATTTTCTTCTAAAAATTGTTGTAAAATTTCCTCATCTTTTAGAGACAATTTGTTTGTTTCCAAGGATTGCTCTTCTTTCATGTCCAGCTGCATCATGTATAGAAAAAGCGCCGCAATGGCCTTAATTTCGCCTTTTACCGCAGCATTAACCAATTGCATCAGCATCGCCTGCTTTTTGGTAATGCTGATGGTTTTGCCCTCTTACTGAATTTTAATTTTCTGTTCCAAAACAGCATCCAGAAGTTTGAGCGTGTTCTTGCTTCCTTTCGGCCTCCCTGCAGGATTACCCGAACACCCTTTCTGAAATCGCGAATGTTTGGGCGGATTTTTATAACCGCTTTCACTCATTGATTTTCTCCAATTTTTCTTGCAATAATTGCTCATATGATTTTTGCGAACTTAGATGAATAGCCCAATTTCCAGTTAATTCGTGATACCGACGGATAATCGTATCGATATACAAGGGCTCATACTCGATTCCATAACAAACACGTCCGGCCTTTTCTGCCGCAATCAGTGTTGTTCCGCTGCCGAGAAACGTATCCAGCACAATATTACCGCGTTTAGAGGCGTCCAAAATCGCATCGCGGACTAATTCTACCGGTTTGACTGTCGGATGCATTTTGAGATTTTTCTGTTCGGAACCAAAACTATTAACACCGGCATAATGCCAAACATTCGTTCGATAGCGCCCATGCTTGCCTAACTCTACATTATTGACATGAGAACCTTTGCCATTCTGAAAAACGAAAATCAGCTCATGCTGAGATCGGTAAAAACTACCCATGCCACCGTTTTTCTTGCACCAAACCACCATATTCAGCATTTTGGGATAGATATCCCTCGCCGCTGAAATAAGTTCGTATATGTGCCGCCAATCCATGCAAACATAATGAATGGAATTTTCAGCAGAATATTTAGCTATATTCGCCATTGATGTTTTCAAAAACGAAATAAATTCAGCCTCATTCATCTCACCAGAGGCAAAAGCAAACTCGTTATGTTTTGTCTGACCAGCACCACAAACATGTCCTTGAATTTTCACATTAAATGGTGGGTCTATGAAGACCATATTGGCTTTAACGTCTTTAAACAAACGCTGGTATGTTTCTTCTTTTAATGAATCTCCGCAAATAATTTTGTGTTTTCCTAAAAGCCAAACATCGCCGTGTTGACTGACTATTTCATTTTCCAGCACATATGGAACGGAATTAAGTTTTTCATCCGCTTTTTTATTAGGTCTGTCTTCCGCCAGAAGAACATCTATCTCCTTAAAATCAAACCCGGTAATATCCAGATTCAATTCGTCTTCAAGATTTAGAGCCAGTTTCTCAATTTCTGAAAATTCCAGCTTTAACAAATCCGTATCCCATCGACCATTCTCCGATAATTTATTGTCTGCTATGCGATAAGCCCGCTTTTCCGCTTCAGAAAGGTGTATGAGACGAACTATCGGAACTGCTTCCAGTTTCAACAGTCTTGCGGCCAACAAACGACCATGACCGGCAATTACCTCTGATCTTTCATCAACCAAAATAGGATTATTAAAACCAAATCTTTCAATCGATTTAGCAATTTGCTGAATTTGTTTCTCGTCATGAACCTTAGGATTTCCTTTATAAGGGTTAAGATTTTCCAAGGCTGTATATTCAATTTTTATCTGTTTATTAGACATACTTTTTTCCTTTGTTTTGAGTTTTATTAGCCCCCCTTATTAATAGAATTTTTAAATTCATAAGTTTTGTTGAAAAACAAAGAGTTATTTGCTCAATTTGAGCGGGAAGCATCCTCAGAACGTGTCCGCGATAAAATCCGCGCTAGTAAGGCTAAAGGCTTATGGACGGGCGGAACACCAAAGCTAGGTTACGATATTAAAGACAAAAAATTGGTTATTAATCCGGTTGAAGCTGAACAGGTTCGCAGCATTTTTGAGGGCTATCTGCAATGCGGTTCTCTGACCGAACTTGAGAAATTTGCTGAAATTAAAGGCTTCAAACATAAAGGCTGGATAACAAACAAGGGCGAACAGAGGGGTGGCAAGCCTTTCAAAATATCCGCACTCCACCGCCTATTGCATGAAAAATTATACCTCGGTATGATTGAGAATAAACGCACCGGACAAGCATTCAAAGGACCGCATGAGGCAGTCATATCAAAAGATATGTGGGAAAAGGTGCAAACTAAACTCAAAGATAATGACAATTGCGGCAATCATGCAAGGAGCCGAAACAATAATCTGTTGACTGGCAAGTTATTTGATGCCAATGGTACCATTTTTACCAATCAATCCAACAGCAAAAAGAAAGCTACCAAACGACATTACTATTCTATTAAGGGTTTGTTCCTACCCACGGAGCAAATTGATAAGCTTGCCAAAGATGATAATTGAAGTTCTTAACGGCAATCTCAATGGCTTAAACAAAGACAGCGCAATGGCTTTAAAACTGATAAACTTCAACGATATGGACTATTTCGCGCAACGCAATTTTATCCGCAACTTCATTAACAAAATCATCTATCAAAAAGATCGCCTGACCTTCTTCTTTAATACCGATCCGATAATCCTCTCGGCCTATACCAGCGATTCGCTGAATGAAAGCAACAACCCGCTGGAGTTTATTGCTGATAATACCAACAATCAAATCATCTATGAAAAACAAGTCATCATAAACCGTGGGCTGTCAAGCAATGTCTACAACGCCGGAAAGGTCGGACTGATGAGCATCAATGACAACAACCGCCTGATCGTCAGAACCTTTGCCTACGCTTGGCGGTATAAGAAACTTTATGAGAAAGGCATCCGAATGGAAGACATCATGAAACAGGAGAAAATGACCAAGCGCACAATTTATAAATACCTAAACCTCGCTTACCTCTCTCCCAAAGTAATTACCCAGCTTCTCAGCGGCATCTTAACTGTCAACCTGCAAACCCTCTTCGATATCGCCTCTAAAAACCTAAGCTTTGAAGAGCAGGAGAAAAAAGTATTTAATTAAAAGAAAAAAAATTTAATGCTTCAACAACTCTTTCTTTTATCTGTTCATCAGGTTCTTCATGTCTTGCTAGAGTTAAATAATAGTTTTGGTTATCTTTCCGATATAATACAATCCAATCACCTGTAAGTCTTTTTTCCTCATGACGCTTTAGATATCCATCATCTGTAAAAATTTGCCCCATCCTTCCAAGGGCATATTGATTTGCCTTATTTTCATCAAATTTCTCTATTACATAATAATAAAGAAATAAAGTATCATATACGAGCTTTTCATATTCATCTTCAGACATTTTCAAAGAACCAGCTCTTTTTTTCAACTCATTAATACAATTTAAAGCAATATGAGAGGCCTGAACATGATGTATATGAAACAAATTATCTATGCCAAAATTTCTTAAAGGCTTATAGACATTCTTATTAAAAGCACATTCTTCAAGCTGTTTAATCTTATCTAATATTATAAATACATTGTAATGTATTGCCTCATATTGTTTGGTATATTTATTATAATAATTACCAGCTTTATTAGCACCATGCTCAATTAGTTGCCTTAAAAATTCAGGACTAAAACGGTTATAGCCTAAAGAACTTTCTATCCACTCTTTCATTTTTTCTCTCAAGTAACAACTAAAGTGACTTTGCAAAAATCGGCAATGTATGTAAGTGCCGAAAATTTTGCATCTTCCAACATAAAACGAGCTTACCATAGTCAATTCAACAAAGTCGACTTCCCGCAAAGCCCGCATTTCCGCCGGATACGAAAAAAGACGCTGCAAACGAGCGTCTTTTTAATCAAAATGGCGGAGAGATAGGGATTCGAACCCTAGGTACCCCGATAGGAGTACAATTGATTTCGAGTCAACCGCATTCGACCACTCTGCCATCTCTCCACAGTCGACCTACTTTTAATAAAGTCAAATCAATTAATTTGCAAGCCAAATTTTATCACAATGCAAAAATTTTCTTTTTTTATCGTTTCGATATGCTAAACTAAACATGTTTAACAACCATCCGAGACGCTCATGCTAAATCTGAAAGACTATATCCGCAATATCCCCGACTTTCCTAAACCGGGAATTATATTTCGAGACATCACAACCGCACTGAAAAAGCCTGACGTCTTCCGACAAATTATTGATGAAATCTATTTTAACTTTAAAGATGAAAACATCGATTATATTGCCGCCATAGAATCCCGCGGCTACCTCTTCGGAGCTCCTTTGGCATACAAACTTGGTGCCGGTCTGGTAATTATACGCAAACCGGGAAAACTCCCTTCCAAAGTCGAACGAATCGAATATGAGCTTGAATACGGAACCGATTCTCTTGAAATTCATCAGGACGCCGTTGAACCGGGAAAAAGGGTTCTGGTTGTCGACGATTTGCTTGCTACCGGAGGAACAATTTGCGCAGCCTGCAAACTTATCGAAAAAATAGGCGGCATAGTTGCCGGTACCGCTTTTTTAATTGAGCTAGATAATTTAAAGGGGAAAACGCATCTCCCAAAATCGGCTAAAAACATAGCGCTAGCTCACTACTAAAAAAATAAATGTAAACTATAGTTAAAAAAGTATTGACGATAGTATTTTTTCCTGATATAACTTATTCATAATAAATCCCAATAAGGAGAAAACTAATGACTAATACTAAAACAATCGAAATTTCAATCACTTTAAATGCCTTCATAGAACAAAACCGTAAAAACTTTTCTGAAGATGCTAATGACATTCTCTGTCGTCTTCTCGGCATAGCACAGCCGTTATCTCATCAAAAAAATATTTCAGATCAAGAAGAAATTGAAGGCTGGACAAGCAAAGGTGTAACATTCAAAAACGGAACTTTGTTAAGAATGATCTATAATGACCAAAAATTCTACGGAAAAATAGTCAAAGGCAAACTTACCGTATGCAATAAACAATACAAGAGCCTCTCAGCTGCCGCCTGCGATTTGGCAAGAACGCAAAACAACACCAGAACATCTTTGTCAGGCTGGGGGCTGTTCGAATACAGGTATTCCGAAAATGAAGATTGGAGACCGGTTTGGGAACTCCGCAAATAAAAATTTGAGGCACCGTCAACATCAATGACAGCGCCTCAATATCAGGATAAAGATTCTTTCCTGACTGATGGTTTCCATCTTTAGACACTAATATTATAATGAAAACCATCAAAATTTCAACAAAAATAGAATCTGTAACTTTTTTAATAAGGAAAGTAAAATGATAACAATTATAATAATAAAAACCGATATCATTCTCGACTTGATTAAACATATTATTTTTTAAAAAAGAAAGCCCCAAACAAGGGGCTTTCTTTTTTAAAAAATAGGGAAAATAGTTTACTTAAACACCTTAAACCGCATATCCATTGGCAGATAAGTTTTCTCACCCGCAGACGCTTCAATACTGCCAAACGGCATCTGCGCTCTCAGTCGCCAGCTTTGCGGCAGTCGCCATTCTTCACGAACCTTTTCGTCAATCAACGGATTATAATGCTGCAGGCTGGCTCCAACATTATTTTCGGCCAGCGAAGTCCAGACCATATACTGTAAAATGCCGTTTGCCTGTTCGGCCCAGACCGGAAAATTATCGGCATACAAGGGAAATTTAGCCTGTAAATCTGCCGTAACCTGATCATCGACAAAATACAGAACCGTACCATACCCGGCCGCAAACGAATTTATTTTTTCCTCTGTTTTGCCGAAGGCTTCCGCAGGAACCCTAGCTTGCAACGTATCTTTGACAATATTCCACAGTTTATGATGATTTTCACCGAACAGAACGACAACCCGTCCCGATTGCGAATTAAAAGCTGACGGACAGTTTCTAACCATACCTTCAACCAGGCGGATAACCTCGTCCTCCGCCAGAATTTTTCGTTTTCCCAAATTATAAACCGAGCGACGTTTCTCGGCCAGGCGTAAAAACTTCTCTTCCATGTTCGCCCCCGCTGAATTGTTATAAAGATAAATATTTCTCGTTTCTTGCTTTTTCAAGCAGTTCGGCCGTCATATTTTTTACAAACAGCCCAACCAGATTAAACTTGCTGACCATATCGGCCGGATACAGCCGCTCAAAACGCAGCATCAGTTCGTCTTTGTCATCATATCCCAGAAGCTGTGGCGTCAGATAGTCAACCATGTCTTCAAAATTCTCAAAAATTGCTATGCCGCGCAGCTGTGTCAACAGCTTTTCCTGTGTACGCGAATTGACAAACTCAATCACATCGCCGATTTTCAGCTGTTGCCTTTTCTTATCAAACAACCTGACCTCGACATGACACTCATTATTTTTCATTTTGTTAAACGAAATATAATTGGACTTCATGGTATATTTCATCGTCATCTCCGCGTTTAATTGTTAATCCGGATACCCTCAAACATCTGATATTCAAAAAGCGCAAAATCATCCGTCATCGCGCTGACATGATCGACAATCAAATGCACCCGCAGCCACCATTCCAGACCGTCCGAGCCATAAAGACGGACGGCATCGTCATCGGCAAACCATTCTTTCAACTGATTCTGATAACTCTTGAGACAACGTCTTGACAGACGATTGAACAAATGCTGCTCATAAGCCCTTCCGCCAACTTTCTTTCCGGCGACAAAAGCCTCAAACTCAGCCCGCGGAAGTTTCAGCAACCTGCCGAAATAACGTTCAAGCAGCCCCGAAATAACCGCATAACCGGAAAGCTCAATACTTTCCGCTTCTTTCGACTGATAAATCCTTTTAACCGAAAAATCCTTAATTACGTTCAAAACGCGTCCCATCGGCATATCTTCGGTAATCAGCTCTTCCGCCGAACTGTCGCAAAACGTGTCATAACGCCGGACAAATGCTTCTGCGGCAGCTTCCACGGCTCTATGACTGATTTCGATACAGATTTCAACGCCGAAATCCCGAACGCTCTCTTTCTCGGCCAGACTTTTAACCGGTATTTCTTCTCTCCCGTATTTTTGCTCCCACATCTCGTGAAACTCTTTCAAAAATTCGGCCGGCGTAATAATCCCTTTGGCAATGGCATCCGAAACGTCGCTCAGACAATAGGATATGTCGTCAGCGGCTTCCATGATATAAGTCAGTGGATAACGAAATCCCTTCGGCCAGCCGATAAGCCGATACGCCTTTTCTATCTGCGCTTCTTCCGATTTGAAATAACCGGCCTTTTTTCTGATTTTGCGACCGGCTTTCTCTTCTCCGGAAGTTCTGGCATACTTGACTGCCGACAACAGCGACGGCACTGTCAGATTCAGAGCAAACTCATCTTTTTCGCAATGCAGGCGGCTGACGATTCGAATTCCCTGCGGATTCCCGTCAAACTCGTAAAAATCCGCCAAAAGCGGCTTTATTGCCGAATAATCAAGCCGCAAATCTTTCGCATAACTTTCCAGATTGTCTTCCGCCCACTTAACCAGCGCCGCTTCTCCGAAATGTCCGAACGGCGGATTGCCGATATCGTGCATCAAACAGGCGTTTTCAACGACTGCCGGAATTTCAACGGCATTTTCCGCGCTTATCTTTCCCTCGGCACATAAACGCCGGGCTATTTTGCTGGCCAGAATTTTCCCGATATCAGCCACCTCCAGCGAATGCGTCAAACGCGAGCGCACACTTGAATTAAGTTCCAGAGAAAAAACCTGCGCCTTTTGTTGCAAACGCCGAAAAGAAGAAGAATAAATAATACGCGATTTGTCGCTGAAAAATTCTTCCAACGGAACACGGCCGCCGATATCCGATTTCCGCAGACGTACCGGGGTTAAAATCCGCTTAAACAAATTCTCCGTCATATTTTCCACCATATTTAACTTTCTGAATATATTACATTTATAGCAGAAAAATAAAATCTGATAACATTTAATTGCAGTTTTTACAGCACAAAAACCGCCTTTATCCGCGGAAAATAAAAATGAAACAAAAAAAAAACAGCCTCTCGGCTGGTTAAGAATTGGAGCGGGCTCGAGGATAAAAACAGCCGCCATCCGGCTGTTTTTACCGCAAGAGACGAGGTTTGGTTAATGTTTTGAGCCAGCAACAGCGGCGATAAAACATTTACAAAACGAGTGACCGCAGCGAGTTGGTGAATGTTAATGAACCTACGAGCCAGACAGGGATTTGAAAAATCCCTTTGCCCTGAAACAAAAAAACCAGCCTCTCGGCTGGTTAAGAATTGGAGCGGGCAAAGGGATTTGAACCCTCGACATCAACCTTGGCAAGGTAATTATCTTATAAAATAATGCTTTGATTTATATTGTTTTTTTAACTAGAAATAAAATTACTGCCAAGATTTTGCCAAATTATTTATGGCAAAGCTCCAATTCCTGCCTTAATTTATTAAGTCTGCCTATCCATTCCCAAGTGTTCGGAATTTCCGAACAGCTGGCCTTTTCCAACTCGGCAGCAACGGCCGGACCCGCTGTCGGCCACACCGGGCAATAGTCAGAGTTTACCGTCGTGCATGAGCTTAAGCAGCTCAGCGCGGCCAGCATTAGGCTTAGCATAAATTTCTGCCTTTTTTTGTGAAACATACTTCACAACCTCCACCTGCTCTTTTACAATCCGAACTTCGGCATGACTGCGGCCAAGCAAATAAGCTCCGCCAAGAGCAACAGCAAAAAGACCAATAAGAACCGCATATTTCACAGCAGCCCCCACGCCAGCCAGCCACCGAGATAAGCGCCGAATATATACTCGCCCCAATTCCATCCAGACTTTCCAATTGCATAGAGCTTTTCAAGCTTTCCACCCAACCAGTAACACAGGCCCATCGCAAGACCGGAAAGCATTAGCGGCAGGCTGCCAAAATACAAGCCCCACAAAAATGTAATAATCAGGCCGGTCAGCGTTACCCCGCAAAAGCCGAACAGTTTCGGATATTCATACAGCCAGACGGTTTTTCCCTTAAAGCTGATACGGCAGCTATACAGCAAATCGTCTATCAGCTCACACTCCCGGTACTGCACTAAGTTTGGGTTAAGTTTTCCGCCCTGCAGCAATCGACCGATGTACAAACCCCAGCCGTAGAGTTGATAACTTACATAGCATGCAACAAAACCAATGATGGCTTTCTCGAGGCTGTTTCCAAAATGGAAATACCCACAAATACCGAAAAACAACGCATACCAAATCTTATTCGCCGGAATATTTTTTTTCCACAGTCCGCCGCGAATACGCCACAACAGCGCCGAAATCGCGATAATGCAAAATGAAATCAGATAAATCATTGTTTCCATACTCCCTTTTCAATTAAACGGGCAATTCGTACCGCCCTTTCTCCAACATCTTTGGCATATTTTGAAGCCAGACATTCGGTTGCCGCCTGCATGTAGTTTCCCACACCAAGAAAGCCCAGCATCTTCTTGAATTTCAGGAGACCGCCGATGCCAAGATTAAACGCCATATCCACCAGCGCATACTGCCGCTCATCGTCCAACTGTTTCCAAAACGGAATCCGTTCGACACATTCGGCTTCGACGCGCTTAATATCGTTTCTAAGCAAAAAGAAAGCGGCGTTTTTGGTAATGCCGCTTTTATAATCGCCAATAACTTTAATTTCTTCAGCCGTCGGCGGATTGACTTCCAGATTCCGGCCAACACCGATAGTCAGATAGCCGGCCGGGCACCGATACGGCTGCAGCCTTATCCCCTCGTGCAGACAAAGCCTCTGCACAGCTTCATTCTCGTTTATCATCGCTTTTGCCTCCGATCCTCTGTTCAAAAATATCCGGAACTTTGTTCAAGCACCGGATAAGCGCATCATAAATCTTCGTGGAAAGAACACCGCAAAGATACCCGACACAGGTTGATATTTCCGGATCATACCCAAAATGTGACATGATCATTGCCGGGGTATAGCAGAAGCTAAACCCCAGAATAAAGACGCATAAAGTGCGCCGAAAGCTCACAAACCGTTCATTAAGCATATTCCAAACTCCTGCAATAAAAGAAGCCACACAAAGCGAAAAATCGTTCAAATCCACTGCATATCTCCATAAAAAAAGAGAGCGTTTCCGCTCTCCTGAAATTTGTCGTTCATAATAATTAATCGTGCATAGCCAGATAATACCGCTTAGCCTTGTCTTTCGGCGCATCGACATCATCCAGGAACATATAAGCCGCCTTAATATATTCCTCTGCACCTTTGCCTGGTTCATATTCGTCCGAATACTTCATATTCAGAACAAAATACCAATCGCCTTCGGCAAAATCATATCCCTTTTCCTTAAGAACTTTACTCGTTTCGGCAAAGCTCCATTTCTGACCGACGCTTCCGTCCCGATTTCTCATTCTGGATACGGCATATTCTCCGGTTTCCTTGTCAAAATGCGGATTAAACCGCAAATCAAGCTTCATCATCATTTCGTCAACGAGTTCCGGTTTTTCTTTCTTAACATCCGTCAGAAAATCGTCAAAGATAATCATCACATCCTGCACGTCGGCCAGGTTCAAATGATGTTCTTCCATCAGTTCTCTACACTTTTTCATCATTATTCTCTGCCTCCTTTGCCGAAGTTTGGCTGCCGGTTTTCTTCTGCAGCCGTTTGTTTATCTCTTTATCAATCTCCTGAGAAAGAGTTTTCGCCTGTTTCATCAGCCACTTTCGGCTTTTGTCGTTGCCGATCGCCACGCCGACAATAAACAGCATTGTGTCTGACATGCTCATCGCTACTTACTCCCGGCAGTTTGAGCGGTCGGCGTTGCCGGCGCAGGCGGAACAAACGAAGTTCTGGAAACGGGACACAATAGCGAAACATGCACCGGATTATTACCGTAAATCATACGATAACGGCGACGGCATTTCAGTTGATCCGCATGCAGATAATTTCCGGTTTCGACATTGACCGGAACCGTGTTCGTTCCGTCTGACAGGTAAACCTGAGCCGTTCCGGCATCAGAAGGCAGACACTGACACAAAATCAGATCAATCTTCTGCAAATTCGGCATATTTGCCAAATTTACCAGTGGTGTTGTAATTACCAGATTTCCGCCAGACATTTCAATCGACGAGCTTTTAACCACAATCGGACAGTTCACATCACAAAAACAAGTCATCATTTCTCTCCGTAATAATCAGGGCGGAGAGCATCTCCGCCCGATATTGACATTAGACTAAGCCATTGCAGCCGCAATTATTGAGGCTGTTGATACCCAATCCGTTCAGAATGGCGGCGTTCGGGCAGCAGACACCGACCCCGGTTACATCCGGACGACGCAGCATATTGCACTGAATCGACGCCAGAGCCGCATTAACCGGCTCAAGCTGGCCTTTAACAAACAGTTTGTTGTTAAGTTCCATAATCTGACGGTCTTTCTCATTGACCTTGTCACGCAGATTCTGATACTCGTAGAAATCAATCTTGGTGCCAAGCGCGGCAAAGCCGGCCGCAGTCTGTTCCTGCGTCTGACGAGATGTATTCTCAATCAGATACTGGGTTCTGGCACTGTCGATGATCTCCTGTTTTTCGGCGGCGCAGACGGCCTTGTTCCCGTCAAAATGTCTGTCGTTGGTCTCCTTGCGGCCCAAGAACAAAATGACGAAAAAGAACAGGATAATCAGGAAAATCGCAATTCCCCAAGAACCCCAGCCGTTGTTATAATATGTTTTCTCTTCCATTTTCTTTTCCTTGATTATTAACCTCGTTTCAACAAATCAAGATGTTTTCTGAGCTTCTCAAGCTCGTCTTCTGAGGCGGAAGAAACCGAACTGACATCATTTCCTCTAATTTTATCAATACACCCGCGTATATCGGTGCTTTTCATTCCAAAAGCAGATAAAACGATATTAGCCAGAGGATGATCAGTATATTTCCTTATTTTCTCCAAATCCTGAGAGCCTATTCCGGCACGTTTCAGCGCGTCTTCCGGGCTCTGCGCGGCATCCATCACTTTTTGCGTTGCGTCATAGGCCTTTTTGATGGTGTCCATCATTCCGGCCGGCACAAAATTACTTGCCAGATTCAGAATCTTTTCCTTGCTTATCATTTACCTTCTCCAAAATTTCAATTTTTTTAGTCAATGCCTGAATGCTCAATGACATTTTGTTCATCGCTTCCTGCATCTCCTGATTGATTTCTTCTGGGGTTTTCGGCTTGGTAAGAATTCCCTTTTCATAAAGAATATTCTCAAAACCTTTGGCAGTTTCCAGCGCTTTGTTGTACTGTTCGACCGTATAGCCGACAAGCTGCCCGTTCTGATTATAAATTTTATCGTCTCTGACAACGCCGTAAAAAGCAGTGTTGATATTGAAATTAAAATCGACCATCGCTCCTCGCTTTCCCTTATAGATTAATCAAAATCTATAAATTGTAGAGTTTCCGCAAGGGCGCCTTAAGGCTTACGTCCAGTTCAAGAAAATCAGCCACGTCAAAGCCGTCAAGTATCTTCAAGGTCGCCTTATGGTGCACTTTCTTTACCCACTGGATGCTCCGGCCGGTTTCATAAGGAATCTGTTTAATCAACAGCCCGTCTACATATCTCAGTTTCATAATAGAAAGTTCAAGTTCGGACAATCTGAGCTTTTCAAACTTCTGTATCAATAATTGAGGATGTTTCCTGCCGGCTTCGCGCAGGTCTTCCTTAAATTTTTTTATCCCTGACATTGAATTTCCCATTTTCGCTCATATTTACCAAAGCGGGAAAGGAAAGCCTTTCTTTGCCAGGGATTGCTGGCAAGACGGGGAGTTGCAGCTCCCCGTCCCTGTTTTAACTAAATCTTCAAAATTTCCGCACCGGGTTTCGGATATTTCGCCTTAACGGCCAGACAGTCCTTCACATATTTGTCAAACTGCGCATATCCTTCAACCTGCAGTTCCTTGTCCTCTGAATTAATTTTTACCTGCGCGTCCAGATATTCTCTGATGTCAGGGTATTCCGCCGCCCGTTTTTCCGCATAGGTTAATACCGGCTTGACATAAGTTTCCTGCCATACGCAGACAATCTCGTTTTCTTCTTCGACATATGACTTTACCGGCGCAATCATTTCCTCCGGTCGTGGTGTCTCCGCAACCGGTTTCCAACCGTCTGTTTTCATCATGTTTGCGTTTTCCGCCCGGTTATATCCAAAAATATCTTTATTTTCTTTGCGATAATAATAAGGTGCTTCAACCAGCTGGCCGTCAATCAACTTTGCATACATATTTTTTCCTCTAATAGTTTGAAACAAAAGTTATAATTATTTCTCCGTAATATCCCTTGCCGCCGCCATATATGCCATAGCTGCCACCACCACCGGCTCCGGGAGCCGTGGCATCTGCATTTGAGGGACCGCCGCCGGAATTGGTCAAAACCGAATTGCCGCCGCCGCGAATAATGCCGCCGTTGCCATTGGACATCACTGTATAAGATTTAACTTCGCAGTTACCTAATGACAGGATTCCTCCATTATGGGGATCTCCGGCTGATCCGATTACACCAAGACCGCCACCACCCAATGTCAGGACGTCGGAGATAACCGTATCAGTACCGGCTGAACGATTATCCGGACATATACCGGCAGTTACCGTTACCTGCATTTTTTTTGTTATGCGAATAAGCCCCTCAAAACCGGCACCGCTGCCGCCGCCATAACCGTCGCCCCAGCCGGTAGCATTTCCCCACCCTCCGGCACCCTGACCGCGCACACGATAGACACCCGGCCAGAGGACAACCGTTGCCGTTTGTCCGTTGCTCAAGTCGCAGAGAACATCGCCCGGACTATATGGTCCGGCAGAGCAACCAAGCGGATTCATACTGATTGGTAACATGGCCCTACTCCAGCTTTCCGCAAACCGAACCGTATGTTTTGCCGGAGGAAAACCTTATTGCAATCAGATAAACGCCCGTTTCCGAAAAATCAGGCGGTATATTATTGACCCAATAATTAATTCCGCCAATGGCATAAGTACCGGCAACCGTAATGCTTATTTTGACCTGAAGCGTAAAATCTCCTTTACTCAAATCCAACTGCGTCGTGTTAAAATTAAGCGTATAAGCGCCGCTGATCTCAGGCAACACTGCAGCATTAACTGAAACAATTTCATCGGTTTCAAGAACTCTTAACTCCCCGTACGCAGCAAAATCCCTGTTTGCGCTACGCTCTTTCTCATAACCAATCTGTTTAACACTGCTCAAATCAATTTCTTTCCAGCCGGCGACGGTTCCGTCCGTTCCCAGCCATTTTCCGGCATGTCCGCTTTGTTCGGGCAGCGTCTGTCCTTTTGCCACGCCGGCCCAGTATTCCGCAGATCCTTCCGGCCGCGTCTCAATTGTTCCGGTTGCCCAGCTTTCAGCCTCCTCCGCCGAAGCTGCCGCGGCCGCTGCGCTGCTGTCTACCGCAGCCTGTTTCGCGGCCGCATTTGCATTGAAATCATTTGTTTTTTGGGTGGCGTTTTCATCAAAAGCGGTTGTCTGAGCTGTGACATGCATATTAAAAGAATCTGTTGTCGCGGCTGCATTTCCGTCAAAAGCTGTTATTTGGGCAGTAACGTGTTCATCAAAGCCGCTTACGGTTGCCGCCGCCGATGATGCCGAATCCGCTGCCGCTGTTTTTGAGTTTTCGGCATTTCCTGCCGCTGCCAACGCGGCTGTGGCAGATTCGGCCGCAGCGGTTGCCGCCTGACCGGCATTGGAAGCATTTTCCGCCGCAGCGTCAGACAGCGGCTTAACTTCCGTTAAAACATACTCGTCTATTGTCGGTTTGACCGTTTTTTCAACATATTCATTAATCTGCGGCTCTGAAATATCTTTCACGACTTCACTGACGATCGGCTTGGCCTCAGTTTCAATATAGCTGTCAATTTCCGGTTTGGAAACATTGTCAACATAATCCTGAATTTCTTTTTGTCCGGATTTCACATATAAAAGCGACGTGTCAACATCAAGCTGGCACTGTCGCTGAACCAAAACTTCAATTTTTCCGGCTGTTCCCGGCTGAACAAAGATGTCCGCGTTGTCACTCATTTTGTTACCTGCTCCGTAATTCTGAAGATTCCTGTTTTATTGACATCCATCGGGAATATCGTATTTACCCGGCCGTCTTTGTCCGTCCACTGAATATCGACCTTATAATCTGCCGGATCATACTTCGTTTCGGCCGGGGTCAAAGCAAAACTTGCCATTGCTTCCGATGCCGTAACCTCGCCCTTTTTCGTAAAAACCAGATTATCACTGTCAATTTCCCTGACCTGCATCTCAAAGACAGAATCCGTCAAATCAATTTTCTGTCCCTGTTCATTGACAAATTTCAAAACCACGTCAAAACTGTCTCCCTGTCTGACGGCAATAAGGTTTGGTAATATCATTCCGCTCATCGCACATGCCTTTCATAATCAAGCCGCAGGCCGCCGGCATTGCTGCCGTCTCTGCTGCCCTTCCCCCATTCATCATATTTCGAAACGCTTTCGCCGCCGGAACCCTCATCAAAACTGAGCTTCACACCGCCGTCATTGCCATTTATCTTAGTTTCCGAAAGCACATCCAGCGCTTCGGCTATCGTAACAACGCCGCCTTTGCCGCCGCTGTTAAAAACGCCTTTGGTGCCGCCGCCGGCCGTAATCATGCGCTCGCCGTCCAATTCCATATATGCGGCAGCACCGTCCAGACTTCCGGCCTCATTACCTGCCGGTGCAAATAAAACAATCTTCCGGCTGACCGGATTGTAAAACGTAACTTCGGCAAAAGCGCCTGAACCGCCGTTTGCCGCCCATGGATACCCTTCAAGCGCCCATCCCAGACCGCTGCCGCCGGAACCGCACAACGAAACGGTCCAAACCCCAACCGACAGTGTCCCCTCATACTTTCCGGGACTTTGATAGCTGACAACCTCGCCTTTTTCATAGGGATTAACGTCCCAAACTTTCGTTTTTCCCTTAAAAACCTTGCCAATCAGCGTACCGCCATAATAGATTTCACCGATTTTTACCGTTCCTTTGAAAATCATAGGCTACTTCTCCGGCAAAAAATAATAAGTATCACTGTCCGGCTCTTCCGGCAATTCATCAACATACTGAAACTGTGCCGCCAAATCATCAATCGCCTTTTCCGTATTCGTTTGCAGTTCGTCAAGTTGCGCCCGGTTGACGGCATCCGTGCTGACGGTTCCTTTTGCCATATTTTTAACCTGAAAATTTCCCATTTTCAGATTACCGGTCATCGTCGCCCGACCGTCACGAAGCATCGTATCATTAAAGCCTTTGGCAAAATTGTCGTCTTCCTCATCCATACGGTCAGACATAATATCAATGTCGTTTTGTCGGTCTTCTTCCCAGTTGTGCATCCGGGTAAAATTCCCCTCTGAATCAAAAGGCATCATTTTCTCCATAAAAAAACCGCTTTGTTCATACAAAGCGGCAGACCATAAAAAAAGGAGCGGACAACAGGTCCCACTCCTTCACTCTACAAAAAGCCTATTATATCCTGTGGATAATGTCAAGATGTTTTTTAACGATAATCGTCTAATAACTCATCTAATGAATTCAGTATTTTCGTCTTGACCGATTTTTTCATCTTTTTATTCTCTTTTATTTTTTTGTGAATAAGAACAATCTCATCAAAAGTTAAAAACGAAATACGATCTGAAATATTAACAGAGCTTAAATCAAAGGCATCAGCACATTCAATCCAACGATCCATCCCCAAAAAACTATGATCCCTTTGTAAAATCGGAATACAATCATAATTTTTTCGATTTAATGTATTAACTAATAAGAATAAATCCGGACTCAAATTAACACAAATACATCTTTTCTCTTTAGGAGGGTAAATATCGGCAATATACGCAATATAAATTCCGCCAACTTCCAAATTTCTGGACATCTTAAACAACCATATATTTAGTTATACCAGATTCCAGCTCTTTTTTTATCTCGCTAGCATATGGATTACCTTCATCCACAAAATTCACATAATCCATCACACCATTTTCAGAAGCTTCAATCCAAGATTTTTCTTTATGAGTTTCATCCGTGAGCTGCCCAAAAGTCTTATCTTTACAAAACGCAATTGCACTATCAAGACACTCCAAATCCGTTTCTGAGAACTCATCGTCATCACACATCCTTAACGAATATGACAAAGGAAACGGTTTCACTTTTTCCGTATGAATCGCCGCTTCAACAATCGGTTTAAAATCTTTTAATCGGCGTTCATTTATTTGCAGAATATCACGAGCAAAAGAACCGACAGGGCCATATGTCATTTTTCTGTAAACATCGCCGCAAACCGGCCGCCCATAACTGTTTAAATGCAGTTTATCAGCATAAAATAAAATTTTCAAAATTTTATGATGATCTGAACCGCCGATCTTATTCAAGATATAAACGATAGCTTCAAGAACTTTTTGTTTATTTAACTTAAAATATTCCATTGCTTTTTCTTTCTTGTAACATTATAAACTCAAACCTTTAACGTTACATTAACAAAAAAATAAATTCCTCAACTGAAAACAAAGACCGCATTTTGCGGTCTTTTTTCACTCTTGATTATATTTAAGATATAACACAAATTTTGTCAAAAATCAACTTCTAAAGCCGTTTTATAAACAAAATCCTATATCCCAAAGGCAGATTCGATTTTTTTAACGCTTTTCCAGGTTTCTGCCGCCTGCTTTTCGCAAAGCTCCGCCTGCCGGCGCAGGCTTTCGGCCTCGCGCTTCAGGTCATCGTAGCGGGCAGACATCAGCGTCATCGAAACCCAGCCGCCGACCCCGGCCGAGAGCTTGTTGTAGTCAATCTCCGCCGTCATTGTCAGGCTCTTTTTATCGTCACCCTCGGGCTTGATTTCTCTGCCCTCATTGTCGAGCCAATTACGGCTAAGCGTTTCCGTCATCTTCGGGCTTGACCCGGACATCCCCGGCCGCTTTCCCTCCAGCGCCGCAGCCAGACAGTTCTTGACAATGCCGCCGATTTCGGCCTTGGCCTTTTCAGAAAGCACAATCTCTTTCCTCCCGCTCGGCAAAGAGCGGGTATGCTCCCGCACATTAACCTCGCCACAGGGATAAATTTTTCTTAACTTGGCTTCCATTTCATTAAAAGCCTGAATATACTGCAACTTAAACTTAAGCGCCTTTGAACCGGTAAATCCCATCGCCAGCAGCGTAAAGCCATCCCGATTCATAATATATTGTTTGCGTAATTTTCCTTGCTCATCTTTATAGTTAGCGACTGCGAATTTAGCCACCTCATTTTTGAGGGGGCTAAAATCCTGTTGCTCACGCAAACTGCCGATAAGCGAGTTTATCTGTCGCAAAATATTGTCATGACGCTTACCAAAAACTTCAGCCATACGAACTGATGTCGTGACCACTTGTTTATCTTTTGAAATTTCTACAAGATTATTCATATCTTTACTCCATTTCTTAAATGTCAAGGTGTTAGGGGCTAAGAACACGAGTAAAGACGTGTGAGCTTATTCGATATATTCGCTGCACCCCTAACAATAGATAGAAACTTCCCTACTCCAAAGGGAAACATAAAAAAACACCATCTATCGCGGGCGTAGACGCTTCACTAGAGTTCTTACCTCTACTTTTATAATAATGATAACCAGATTCGTTTGTCAACAGTTTTTGCTTTCCTTAAATCCATCTCTAACCCATTTTATTACGCAACACAGCCAAAATGGAAAATAAAAAACCCCAATGACATAAAGAAAATTCAATAAAAAAAGATAATTAGCCCTATTTATAAAAATTTTCTGTTGTACATATTTTTCTAACAGTTCGCAACTTGTATACTGTTTCCTAAAATCTTTTATCTTACAATCTTCTAAAAAAGATTTTCTGGTTTTATAGTCACCAGTCCAGCTTTCAAAAAAGAAACTTTTCCAATTATCAAAATCACCCAAATTCTTTCCAAAATTAACCGGATATTTATTGAATATTCGCCGCAGCTTTTCGTCATTGGGCTCGGTTTTCTCAACTTCTTCCATTGAATTAAAAGAAATATCATAAAAGTTATTTTCCGCATAATCCAACCAAACACAAATAGCTATTACACCAAAAAACAACCCTATTATAAAGCAAAGACGGCGAACCCCTTTATTTTTCAGATAAGAAACAAAAAGAATATCTTTAAACCAACCGGACATTTTATCAAACACCATCAATCATCCCGTTCACAATAAGCGGCATCTCCATTTTTCTTACAATGAAAACGCATTGAAGAATCGACAAACATTGGATATTTTAAATATATCTCGGTAACATAATCCAAAAGTTCACTATCCTTTACATAATTATCTGCGCAAATCCTGCTGTCATGAACAACTTTGAGCTGCTCAAATTTCAAGCTGGGATCAAGTTCTCTTATATCCAAAAAGAAACAGCTTATATAATTATTAACAACAACATTCTGATACCCGGTCACACCATAATCATAATTTACCGTTGTATTTGTCGTTCCAGTATATGAGCCGTCATATGTCGTATAGCCGCCACCCCGATAAGTTGAAGAACCGTTAAAGCCGCCATAACTATTCGTGTTTATTGAATTTATACCTGTCTTTCCCCAGACCGGAACACTTTTTAAGGTCTGCCAGCTCGTCTTTTTCATCCTTGCCGAAGCAACATATTCCGGCCTTTTCTTACTCTTAATAACATCAGACATCAACTGCGATTTCATACCATTAAAATTCAAAATATTATTTAAGGTATTCGCTGTTTTCGTATTAGTAATGCTACCACCTAATTCCAAAACCATCACATTTTTCCCTGACAGATCTCCGCCAGCGTTCTGAGATACATAATAGTATTCAGTTGTACTACAAGCGCATACAACAGGAAAAACAAGAAAGACAAAAAGCTTTCTCATCTCTGCTCCTCTCAGTTAAAACAAAAGATAGCAGAATATTAACCTTTACACTTCAATGAGTCAATCAAAAACAAAGGGCGGGAAAACCCACCCAAAATTCAAATTCTATCCTGCATCAAAATCAATTTTTCACGATCACTATATGTCTTTGACGCTTCAATTGCCACAAGTATTTTCTGTTTGACCACTTCGGGAACCTCCCCTAAAACTTTAAGCTTCCCGTTTCCATACCTTTCTCTCAATTCCTGCTCCGTTATTTCACATAAATGACTTTTATCGCATTGGATACAGGACTTGGACGTCAAACAATCCCATTCGCATACCTCAAGCTCGGCAATGGACGCTAAATCATACCTGTTTACTCTTTTACAATTTTCCACCTGAGATGTAACATAAAAATAGCGTAATGGATCGCTATTCTGGATAATAATAATCCGATGGCTGCCCGCAACATCTGTTGGAAAGACGCCTTTATACGCTCTCCACTTGCTGATGGGCAAAGCCTTAGCAGGAAAGTCTATCAATTTCGTCCCTCATTGCATTCAAGAAAACAGTATCATCTTTAAAAGGATCTTCCTCAAAATGGCATGACTTAAGATTAGTTTTGCATAAAGGATCTGAGAAAAAATCCTTTAACTTCATAGGATATCTGGAGTAAGGATTTCTACGAACTTCCCCTTCATGTTTTTTCCATTCAGGATAGTCATGAGATATCCTGCTTAATTCATTCCATTCATATTTTCCAAAGGTCTGCAAAGAAAAATCCAATGCTTCCTTAAAAGAAGGAGACAATTCATCATCATCTTGTTCTTTAATAAGAACACTAAATTCATCCAACTCAACAACTTCTTTCAAAAGGTCAATTTCAGCTGAATTAGCTTTCTGGGGCCATTTTCCTTTCAGAATATCCATTGTTGCAGAAGCAACAGGCCCCTTTTTCATAGCAAAATATTCATCACCACTTCCCAAAATACCAAAATGTCTTAAATGGTATCTGTCAGCAAAATACAGCATCTTAAGCAAAAAAACAGGGGCTGTCTTGCTTTCATTGTCTTCAGGCGTGTTTTTTTGAATATAATACAGAGCCTGCAATATTTTTCTGATTGACATTTGTTTCATTTCTGTACCTGACATAAACTTATATATTATATACATAAGCAAAAAAAGATTTCATCATATAAATTATGATATATATTTATTTAACAACCTCTTAAAGAATATCAAATTTTTTAAATCCTGTAAACAGATATGCAATTTTTATAAAATTTTGTCAAGTCAATTAATAAGCAAGCCCCGAAAGTCCTACTGATCGGCATTAACCGCCCCGGCAACATTTGCCCTCTGCAAAATATCAGCAATATACGGGCTGAGCAGGTTGTTTTTCTGACTGCTCAATTCCTCAAGCAGCGCCATACCTCTCGGATCCGTCAGCAGTTCTGCAATGGCTTTGTTGGTTTCGTTCATAATCCGGTTTTCCGCCGGCCCCAACACCTCACCGACAATACCCAATGGATTTCTGGCAAGGTTAATCAAGAAATTAGACTTATCTCGCAGAGACTGTTTTTCCGAAGTCTGCGAACCGGACAACACTTTGTTCATATTCCGGTTTCGCTTAACTTCAGATTCGGCATATTCCCGAAACACGCGCGCCGCCGGCTTTCCATAAACGGCTTCAAGCTTTCTGATTGAATTGTCATTAAGCATCCGCCCCAGCGCAACCGCCTCGTTCGGCGCCTGCCCAAGTTTTCTCAGCAATTCTGATGTCGCGCCGATTTTCAGGCTGTTTTGCTCCAGCCATTCCATGTCCTTTATTTTTCGCTTCATCAAATCAGGCGTAACTTTCGGGTCGAAAATATCTTCGCCGACGGCCTGTGCCCGCAGCGCTTTTCCTCTGGCCTCATAAAGGTTTCTCGCCTGTTTATACTCTGGCGCAATTTTGTCCATCTGCTTTAAGAGCTCGTTTTTCTGCATGGTCAGGCGCATAACCGTCGGCATATGTCCCGCCCGTTTGGCGTCCTCAATCATTTCGCCCAAATTCTGGTTTACCTGATCCAGAATATTAAAATCTGTATCCGCCGCATTTCTCATCTCGCGAGAAAATTCCGGGTTGCGTCTTATTTTCTTAATTTCATTCTGAATCAGGTCGTTATCCTTGACATATCGCCCCAGAGGAGATATATTTCTATTATTGAGGCTCTGAACGTCAGAAAGTCGCGCAGCCTGCCGCAGGGATCCGGTTTCCGGACCTAGCGATGAGGGATATACAGAAGACGAGTAAGTCTGTGTCGGATTAAAAGAAAGGTCAGACTGATGCTGTGCGCGCCCCTCCAGAGCCTCATTCAACACTTTATAAACACTTCTTAATCTGTCTGTTTTCTCCCTGAATGCACTTTTAACAACCGTTCCGCCGTTGGTCGGATCCCTGCTGATAAAGCCCAGGTTGGAAACATTTTCTTTCGGACTGATAACCGCCTGAATATGCGGATATTTGCTCGCATCTACAAGATTGTTCGGATTATAAAAGGTGTCAAACACCATGTCCGCCACTTCTTCCGGTTTCATCTTGTCGCTGACAATACGCTTGTCATACAGCTTTTTAACCACATTCAGCGGAATTTTCATGTCCGGGGTCAGCGGCGGTTCGCCGTTAGTTGCCCTGATTTCATTAAGCTGCGCCAATTTTGCCGGATTCATGCGGCCAAATTCAATATTGCTGAACTTTTGTGCTTTCAGGCGGCCGCCCAGTTCTTTGCTGCCTTTTTTGCCCAGCGCGTAAGCGTCCAAATCGCCGATTTTGCGCAAAGCATCATACAACGGTGTGGCCTTGACCTTGGTCGTTTCTACCAAATCGTCAATATTGTCATACTTGTTGCCGCGACCGAAACTGAGTTCAATGTTTCGTCGCGTTACGGCCGGGCGTTCGTCAGCTAACTGAAACATGCGGTTTTCAATCAAGCTTGCCGCGTCAGGGGTTTGCTGTCTGGCCGCCTGCGCCGCCTGCAAAACCTTATCGTCGCCGGTTGCCAAAACGTTTGAACCGTACTTTTGCGCCTCATACGCCATATTGCGCAGATTTTTCTCGCCCGCCGCTTCCTTTAGAGCCTGCGCCGCTCTTTTGCGGGCTCTTTGTGTCGGCAACGCCGCATCATAAAGCCATCGCAGGCTTTTTCCGGCCGCCGGCAGCAAAGGCGCCAAAGCCGCGCTTTCCAAACCGCCCATTGCCGCATTTCCGGGAATATCGCTCAGCCTTTCCGAATCTGCCGCCGCCTGTATGCCGCCCTCAATTCCGGCTGTTGAAGCAAACAGTTTTGCTCCTTTCAAACCCTTATCGGCCACCGCCTTATAAATAGCTTTCGGCGCGGCGCCGGTCAGGTTTCCGGCAAACTCCAGCCCAAACGCCGCCAGCGGATGATTTCCAGCAAAATCTTTTCTTGCTTTTTCCGAATCCCCGGCAATTTCATTATACCTGTCCTTCCATGCTTGCGCCAAAGATTTGTCCGTCAGCAAAGCGTCCACCGGAGCCGCGCCAAGGGCGTTTATAACGCCCCCGGCCTTGTCAGCCAAACCCAGCGACCCGCCATGCGTAAAAGACGAAACCGCGCCTAATGCCGCCTCATGGCCGGACTGCGGCTGATAATTACGCACGTCTTCAATGTTGACGCCCTCGCTGGCGATATATCCGTCAATATCTTCTTCCGGCGCATTCATCGCCGCCATTTTTGCCACATTTTCCTTAATTCTTGCCAAATCAGCCATTTTTACCTCAAACCATATTTCGATTTATAATCATCAACCGACCCGGTTGTCTGGGTTTCTCCCAGATAATCTTTTCTGAAATTCGCAATTTTCTGCTTAATCCGCGCTTCGCTGTCAAAAGGACTGATTTCATACCGATAGGCATTTGCTTCTGCCTTCGAGTTCAGTTCAGATCCCGTTAAACCGGTTGCCTGCAGTTTTTGTCGCAGCAGAGCATTCATTTGCGAATTGGCAGTTTCAATATCTGTATAATTCTGCCCCGATTTTTCTGCCGGATTCAACCCGAGCCATTCAAGCGTCGCCCCAATTCTTCCAAGCCCGTTACCGCTGGCCGCAGCAAGCTCCGCCCGATCAAGTGCAGCCGAAACCGCCGGATGCATGGCTGCCGTTGCCTGTTCTCCCTTAAGCGCCGCGGCTTTGTCTTTTCCGGCCTGCTGTAACAAGGCTTCGTCATATTTTCTATTTCCAGTTAACGGAATGCCAAGCGAGGCCGCCAAATCTTGGTTGCTGATCTGTTGCCCGCTATCCATCATAGCCTTTGCTTTTGCCAGTCCCAGAGCGTTTTGGTGCATTTTTTCCAGTTTTTCCAAATCCCACTGATGTTGCTGTTCTCTGTCGGCAACGGCCCAGTCTCGCTGCTGCTGACGCTGTGCCTGCGCCAGCCGGTTGACATAAAAAGCCGCCGGGTCAGCAGCCAAGGCTGCCTTATCAATCTGTTCCTGATCGCCGCTTCCCAAAGCCGCCGCCAAGACCTGTTGTTTCGTCCAATCATTTGAGTTTTGCGCTGCCTTTGAAAAATTCTCCAAAGCGCCAACCCAGTCAATATTTTGTTGTACCGGCTGATATTGTCCGGCTGTTTTAATAAGCTCTGATGCCCGATTAAATTCTCTCATGTTTTTTTCCTTATCCAAAATATCCGCCAAGACCGCCCAAAGCAGCACCGCCCAAAGCGCCCCACGGGCCAAAGGCAGAACCGGCCAAAGCACCGCTGGCCGCGCCAGATAATGCACCGCCCAAACCACCTCCGGAATTTTTTCCAGCCTGCTGTTGGTTATAAGCACTGGTCAGCAAATTAGCCAATTCCATATTTTTGTCATAACTGCTCATCGAATTTGACAACAGGTTCCAAATCTGGTTCACATATCCGGTCTGCGCATTGTTGCCGAAGTTTCCCGCGTTAATCTGGTCGTTCAAACTCTGGCTGAAAGCGTTTTGGCCGGCCAGCGTCGCGTTATAGGCAGCCTGATTGGTTGCGTCGTTCTGGCTATCCTGCAGGTCGGTCATTGCCCGCTGGTAAGCCTCGCTTCCCGGTGCCAGCCCCTGATTAATCAACCGCGTCTGCAAATCGTCCGTCTGTTGCTCATAAATCGGCGTCGTCTTGTCCAGATACGACTGAAAAGCTGCCGCCTCCGCCCGCTGTCTGGCCTCATCAGACCCGTCAACGCTCCAGTTCCAGCCGCCCAGATTGCCGCTCTGGCTCATCTGATTTGCCAAATTCTGAAAATTTTCGTTGACCGCATCATAATCAGACGTGTCAACATTGCTTAGATAATTCCAAGCCATAATTGTTCCCGGGTTTATTTTAGACTTTCCTCCACCACCGCTCATTTCTCTCTCCATTTACATTCATTTTTCAACATTCCCAACAGATAACAGTCTGCGCCGCTGCTGCGATAGCGGCGCAGAAGGCCCTCCGTCTTGAAACCAAGCCCTTTAACCAATTTCAGGCTTTTCACATTATCCTTGCTCACAATAATATTAATCCGATGACAGTTCATGCCGTCAAAAGCCAGACCGAAAACAGTTTTCAGCACTTTTCGGCTGCACCAGTGCCTGTCGACGGTATAAATTGTCCACCAAAGCGAGCCGTCCTGCAGCCCATGATAGATCAGACCGCCGACGATCCGGCCGCCGTAAAGAAATCCAAGCGTAAAATTTTCGCCGATTTCCTGCACGCCGACGCCCAGTCCCCGGCAAACCCAGGCGGCTATAATTCCGTCCCGGTCGGCCACAATCTTACATAATGCCGGTTCCGGTCTGGTACCTGATTCCCGTGTCATACCATTCAATAACGTTTCCTTTCGTTTTCGTCTTAAAAACCACCGAAGCCTTAAATCCGGTTGAGCTGTTGGCAATCCACTGACTGCGGATCTTCGTCGTTTTCAGCGTACTCCACTTGGTGCCGATCGGGTTGCCGCTGCTCGACCATTTGGCCTCGTTCCACTTTGTCTGGCCGATTGTGCCGATGTTTGAAAAATAGTTCACATTCCGGTCTTCAAAGTCCATATTGGTGTAAATCGTCAGCTGATAGTTGGTTGACGAACGCGTCTTGGGGTTCAAAAGCACCACTTTTTTCAGCTGATCCGTGCCAAAGTTCGTATAGGCCTGCTCAATATGCCCCTCAATCAGCACACCGTTGTCCGAATATGAGTTGTCAAACAGGAAGACACTGTCGTCAGAGCCGAAGAACATCCGGTTTTCAAATTCTTCCCAGCAAAAGGCGCGGATATTTGTAAACCGGCACCAGGCACCGGTATTAATGTTAATCACATGCTGCTCAAACTGCTGGCTGACCGGCACGTTAAAAATACCGTATCCCTTTTTGGAATAGATAATTCCCTGCCAACCCTCCTTGTCTTTGTTGTTTGCCGTACGGTCAAGTACCAGACCGCGGATCGTGTCGCTGAATGCAATCTGGGAGTTTCCGGCATTGTTTGAACTCAGCGCCTTGCTGAGCGGAATATACCCGTCTTCCGAAATAATCACGATATCGCCCTGAAACGGCATCACGCAACGATAGCCGATCGGCTTGCTCATTTTATAAGAGCCTTTCAGTGCCCAGCCTTCAGCCGAGTTCGGATTACTGCCCGTATAGAGCAAAACCTCGCCTTCCGAGGTTATAAACACGGTCATGTCGTCAATACCGGCACCGCCGTCAATCGTCCAGTTTGCCACGGCCACCAGCTGGCCGCCCCATTTTGCCACCGCCGACAGGTCAAAAGCCTTCAACTCGCCGGAAACATTGCCGGCCAGCGCCGCATACCAGACTTTCAGCGTGTTTTTCTCAACAAACCACAGAAATTCCTTGCTGACGGCGCCGGCAATAATCCGCTGCGGCTGCAAACTCTCGTTCTCAAATCCCCAGTCTTCAAAATGCTCAGCATCCGCTTCGTCAATATAATAGACCTTCGGCGTATCCATTCCGTTCATAAAATACAGATAATTCTTATACTGAACCGTCTGGCAGCGCGTTTCCGTGAAAGATACGCCCTCATAAGCCCTGACGTATGCCGGCGACGAAACATTAAACGCCTTGTGGTCATATAAGGCAATCAACCGGTTGCTCAGCGGCTTTTTGTAACTTACCAGCGTTTCAACTTTGGCGCTGTTGTCCGTCTCGCTGCCAAGCTTAACATAGGGCACATATCCCGGCCGCAGAATAATCTTGTTGTCCAGCGGAATATAATTATCCATCCTGATTGCATATGCGGGGCTCATTGTGCCGAGCGAATCACGCGCATTCAGACCGCCGATCGGTGCCGGCAGAATGAAATCGCGCGATTTAACGCTGCGGCTGACTGGTCTTCGCTGCATTGACAAACACCTCCCCGTCGCCGTAATCCGTCAGAAACGCCGGCCCGGCCAGATTAATGTCCTTGGTTGCCAAACCGGTTCCGAACTTCTTTTTGAGCTCGCGCTCATATTCGTTAAATTCTTCGGTATAATCCATCCCGTTTCTTTTCAGCCAGCGCCAGATAATGCCGAGCTTAACCACATACGGGTCAAAAACCGGAATATCCGAGTTTTTGGTTAGTCTGGGTTTCTCCTCGAAAGTCCTGTCAGCCAGACAAACGGCGTTGGACCGATACTGGAAGACGATTTTTATTCCCGGCGCCGGCGGCACCAAAAACTTTATTGCGTTATTTTGAATTTTAAATTTGACGTCAATGCCCGGACAGTTGAAATACTTTTCCCGCATCCAGTCTTCCGGCGTAATCGCGCCGATAACTTTCTCCATCTGGTCTTTGATGAAGACGGTATTGTTCAAAATGGCATAAAAATCAGGCACGATATTATCCAGCGGATAAACTGTCTGGTTCGCCACCGTCAAAAGCGTTGCTTCTTTGGTCAGATCCTGCCAGTCGCCGTAGCGCATCAGCGAATCCAGCTCGGATTTTGCCACGCTCAAAAAAATCGCATTATGCTGCGAATTGACATCAAACAAATCCGTCGGCCGCTGTGTCGAAGTAATATCGGCCACTTCCTGGCATATTTCCAGAATCGAACTCATCGGCTACTCCTTGCTTTTGGCCTTCGCCGCGTCTTCCAGAGCTTTTACCTTTTCCTTGAGCTTGGCAATTTCGGCCTTATAAGCGGCTTCTTTCTTTTCAAACTCTACCAAAGCGCCGTTTCCTCTGGCATTCTGCAAAAATTTTACCGCCAGTTCCCGCTCGCTGACAATATTGAGGTCTGTTGCCTTGCTCTCGTCAATTCCGGCCAAAGCTTCAACCGTGAAAATACCGCGCACTTTCAGGCTGTCGATCTGCGCTGCCGTCAGAAAAGCAAACTGCTCCAGCGGACTGCCTTTTTCTTTCTGTTTTTTTGCCAGCAGATAACGGTTATATTCTACCGGAAAACGGTTCATTTTCTCGGCATCGGCCGGCTGATCATATACGTCACAGTTGTTGTCCTTCAGGCGTATTTCCACAAAGGTTCGGTCTTCAAATTCCGGCAAACCGTCTTTGGTCAGTTTTCCGGTTTTGACCGAACGGTCGTAAAACCTTGCAAAAACGCCCTCCTCGCGCTTGCTTTTGTTCAACAAATCCTGAAAAGCGGCAAAATCGGCATCATACATAAAATTCTCTCCTTAAAAGAAAGGGGCGGTTTGCTGCCGCCCCGGTTGAAGTTGAACTATTCGCTCTTGTTGATCAAGACACCCTGCAGAGCCGCATTAGACATCGTCATATTGCCGGCCCAGCCGATAATCTTGTAGAGCGCATCCTGATTGATGGCCATACGGTCGCCGCCGATTACCTTCATGTTGCGGTCCTTGTGCGGACGCAGATAAATGTAATTGGTGTTCAGGAAGTACATATGCCCGGCCGGACAGTTGCCGCCCTGACCGCCGTCATAAATGACGTCGGTTCCTTTGTATTTCAGGGTCTGGAAACCGGCATCGGCCAGTTTCGGATCACTGAAACGCTGCAGCGGCGTCAGCCCCTGCTCATAGAGCGAATACATCGTGTCGTCGGCCACGATCAGATCCGGCTTGTCGGTTCCGCGGCTCAGGCTCAGATACATGGCGTCCATTGCCGGACGGATGGTCTCCGAGGTCAAAGCCGCCGCGGAAGTCGTCGCCTTATTGCGCCAGAACTCGTTACCCGAGGTTGCGCGGTTAATGCCGCCGACGGTTCCGGTTGCCGGCGCATCCGCCACCAGCAGCTTCAGACCGCCGATTGCCTTGCCGGAGGATCCGGTGCCGTCACCGTAAATCGCGGCCGACATCTGGTTCATCATTGTCTTTCTGGCGTTTTCAATGCGCTTTTCAAACAGATCAATCATCTGCTCGCGGCCGGAGTTTTTCAGCATGTCTTCGCCCGAAATCGCCACCGGCACGGCGCAAAGCTTCATGGCATATTCTGCCGATGTAAACAGCTGTTTCGGCGTATAGTCAATGGCGTCATAGCCCGAATACCAGACCATATCGCCTTCGCCGTATTCCAGTTCTTCCAAAATCTTGGAACCGCCGGAAATCGGGCGGATTTTGTTTTTTGCCTTCAAACGGCTCAGCAAAGCGTTGTTGTCCGAGACGTTGTCGGCAAGCTTACCCGTTCTGTTTTCCAGAGTCGTGGTAAAAATGTCGTCATAACTTGAGTTAGGACCTGCCATTTTGGTTTCTCCTTAAGTTAAAAGATTAAAGTCCCTGAGCGTCAAACTGCTGCTCCAGCAGATCGCGGGTAGACAGTTCCGGCTTGGCGGCCGCGGCTTTGCCCTTCGGATCAAAACCGGCTTCTTTGGCCTTTGCCGCTTCCTCGACCTTTTTCTTCAAGGCGGCGTCCTGCCGGGCCGAAATCATCTTCTCCTGCACTTCCGGCACCAGCCACACCGCTTTGGCATAAGCATCTTCAATATCCTTGGCCATGCGGGAGTTCAAAAGCTGCCCCATCACATTTTTAACGCTGTCAAAATGCGGATGTTTCGGATTTCCGTTCTCATCCTTGGCCTCGATAAAATTATTGATGGTCTGGTTGGCTTCGGCCTGCCGCTGGCTGGCTATCATTCCGTTCAAAGAACTGAAATTCTGTTCCAGACGGCTTATTTTCTGCAACAGCGGATTGTTCTCAGTATTGTTTTCCGTTTCCAAACTGATGCCGTAAGCTTCGGCCAGCTTTTTGATCGTCCCCTGCGGATCCTCTGCAAAAGCATCGTCAACTTTTGCCAAAGCCTCAATCCAATCCTGCGGCTTGGCAAAACCGGCTTTAGCCAGTCGCTCCTGCCGGGGCGTCAAAACATTGTCCAACCACTTATAACCGTTCAGTCTGTTTCCAAAATCGCTGAACCCGCGTTCAACTTCCCTTTCCCGCTCGGTCAGATATTTCCGCCATTCGGGCGACAAGGTTTTGAACTGTTCGGCATATTCTTTTTTGTAACTTTTAGGAGCGTCCAGATATTCGTCAACGGTTGAAGCCGCCGCGGCTTCCTGTTCTCCCGGGTTACCGCCTGTCATATCCTGGCTTTGCATTGCTGCCGAAGCCGGATCCTGATCCTGCAAAATTTCACTCATTCCATATTTTCCTTTTGTAATTACGCATAAATTCCGCCCAGAGGTCGTCTCTTTGGGCTTTTTCATTACGCAGACGAACATTCTTGCGATATTCGTCCGAATAATCCTGTGCCAAAGCCAGATTGTTGGCTTTCATAAACTTCTCAACTTCGGCCGGCGTTTCGGCAACGCTGCCGTCCGGCAGTCTGAACGCTTCAAACATCAGAATCCTTTCACATATCCGGTTGAAATATTCGCCGTCACCGCATTTCCCGCCGCAATCTGCTCCTGTTTCAGGGCAAACTGCATCTCCGCCTCTTTGTTCTGCATGGCCACCTTGTTGTCTTCAATCTGTTTTTTGAGTGCCAGTTCCTGACTTTTAATCTGGTTCTGCTCTTTCTTAACCGCAAATTCCTGCGCATTTTTCTGCGCCTGATTCTGCACGGCCAGAAGCTGCGGATTCGGCTGCGGTTGCTTGGGCTGACTGAGTTGGCTCCCGATTTTGGCAAAAGTCTGTTCGATAACCGATTCAAACTGTCTGGCATTCGGCAAAGTCGCCACCACGGAAATCATCATTTGTTTGTACAAAGGCAGCAACAGCGGCTGTGCCGAAATGACCTCGAAGGCAATTTTAACCATGTCATTAATGGCTTTGACGGTCTCCATGGCCTTCTGCGCCTCGGCATCCTGATTAAAAGCCGTATCCGTTTCAATTCCGAGCGCCATGCCGCTCAGTTTTTCGGTCTTAAGATACTGCACGGCTTTCCCAACCACCTCCGGCGGATAAACATTGTTTTCCGGCAAAAACCCGGCCAGAGTTTCTTCAGAAAAACGCTCGCAGATAATTTCCGCCTTGATTTTAAACAAATCGGTCAGAAACCGCTGCATATCGTTCTGACGGTCCTGATTGCGAAGCGAGCCAAAGTTCGTCTTTTGCTTAACGGCGGTAGCCGTCTCGTTCGGGTTTGAATTTCCGCGCATAATGTCGGATACGCCGGTCAGTTCAAAAAGCTCGGCTTTCAGCTGCTGACGCCGTTCCGAGAGCTGTTTCAGGACGTTCAGATACTGCTCGATGGGCGCAAAATCCATAATTCCGCGCAAACCGCCGGCATCCCGGAGCTTGTCAAAATCAGGGATGGACACCAGTGTCACGTCTTTGTTCAGAATGTTTCCGAGTTCCGGGAAAGCGCTGTCATAAGCACCGCTTACTTTCAGCGCCTTCATCGTCAGTTTCATCCGGTTGGTTACGCCGTCCAGTTCGTCCAGCAAAGACTTTATTTCCGCATAATCCGGCACCGGCAGCAGCGAATCATTGCGCTGCGTGGCAAAAATCGGTTTCGGAAAAGGAAAAAATCCCGGCAGTTTAAGAAAATCGTCGCTGACTTTCAAAAACTTTGTCTTGCATTCTTTCGAAATCCAGTAGATTTTCGCGGTTTCCCTGTCCCAAACCTTGTAAATCAGCGTATCTTTGCCCTGATAATCTTTCTCGCCCGGCTCGACAATCAAATTCCTGACTTCTTCGCCAAAAGCGTCAATTACCTCCTGTTTTGTCATCCAGATTTTGCGAGCCGCCCAGCCGGCGTCTTCCCAAATTCCGACCTTTTCGCTGTCCGCCAGAAAATCGGCCGGATCGAAATATGAAGTTACGACGCGCTCTGAACGCTTGATTTCGCTGATTTCTCCGTCAACCTCGGCCGACTGCATCTCCGCTTCATACTTTTCTTCCAGAATCCCCATGCCGGAGAGCAGAAAATCATTGCGCGCATACTTAACCGCGCTGTCAAAATCAAACTGGTCCAAATCCCAAACCAGCGCATTTTCAATAATCCGGCAGGCCGCGGCAATAACCGGATCAGAGTTTTTCTCCCGGCGGTCTGCATAAGGACGCGGCTGTTTGAAATACAAAAAAGGCTTCATGATTTCCACCGAAGCCCAAAAAATGTTGTGTTTATTCTTGTTTTTCTCGTTGCCATAATATTTTCTGGTCTCTTCAATCAAATCATGGAACGGCTTCCAGTATTCCTCGGCCCGGCTCAGCTTTTTCTGCCAACGATCCACACGCTCGGCTTCGGTCATGTCAAAATCATCACTCATCGGTCAAAATCCCCAGCAAAGAGCTTTCCCGCACCACAACCACATCGGGATCATAGGTCGGCAGCTCGTCAAAAACATGAAACAAAACCCGGTCGCCAAGCTTAATGTCTGCTTTAACATCCGGGCCTATTCCTTCAACCGTTCCAATTGTCCGCTCGGTCTCATGCCCGTCTGTCAGAATAATTCCGCCTTCGGTTTTTTTCTCCTGCTTGTCCAGCCGAATAAAAACCCTGTCCAAAACTGCTTTTACCATTCTGTTTCCCTGCTCCCCACATCCTTAAAAAGTTGTTCAAAAGTTACTTGCCCGTTGCCGTAAAGCCGCGGCCTTCCATTGTCAAAAACCGGCTCGGCAAAAGTCAGCGCCAAAGCGTCGGCCTTATCCGGCGACCGACCGATTCTTTCGCGGAATTTGTCTTTGTCTTCAAGCTGCAGCTGGTCTTGCGCAATTTTGACCCGCTCCACGCCGCAGAGTTCGTCAAAAAGTTCCTCGTCATCAGGCAGTTGCACAGGCAAATCGCCGCGCAGCCACTGATTGACACCGTCCCACATTTCCGCCCGCTTGTTTTTGTAACGGTCGTTCAAAATAGCCTTGCCGCCGAAGTTGATTCCCTTGACAACTTCGCCAAAACCGCGGTGTTTCAAAATATCATAGACGCCGGCGCCGGAATTTCCCAAATCCAGAAACAAGCGCTGCGGCTGATAATCTTTGATGAAACGGGTTGCCAAATCGGCCAGTTCAACCGTATCAAAGCCCCTGACCACATGCAGCCGGTAACACCAGCGCCCTTTACGGAAACAAAAAACGCTGCGATCCGTTCCGCAGCGCGCAATATCCAGCCCGATGACCAACGGCGACGTCGAACCGTCCATTTTTGGTTTCATGGCTTCCCTCACCGTCTTGCTGTTAATCAGCTTATAATCGCCCTGCGATACCGGCTCGCCCAGCCAAATATGGCAGTAATCGTCAAAATCGCGTTTCTTGCATTTGGCAGCCTGCGTTTTAATCTCTTCCGGGCAGAACGGATTGTCATAATAATTGACCTTGCGCACCAGCGTCCGCTCGTCCGGATTCGCAGCCACCAGTTTCCACAACGGATCGTTTTCTTCCATCCGGTTCATCGAAATCCAAATCTCCGAACCGTCCTTGCGAATGGTCGGATCCAAAATTTCCCAGCTTTTTTTGGTAATTGTCTGCGCTTCCTCAATCCAGCAAATATCCACGCCTTCCAGCGATTTGATGTTCTGGGCGTTCTGGTCGCGCAATCCCTTAAAAATAATCCGGCTTCCGGTTACCAGATTATCAATCCGGTCTTCATAAGCTCTGAAATCGCTTAAACCATAATAATCAATCCGGTCGCATAAAAGCTTATAGACAGAATCCTTGATAGAATCCTGAATTTCACGAACACAGGCGACAAAAACCTTTTTTTCCCGCGCCCGCATCAGCAGGCTGTCTGCGAAAGCAAAAGACTTGCCACCGGCGCGCCCGCCATAATAGAATTTATAACGCCGATTTTCCCTCAAAAGCGGCCTAAATGGGGTCGGGATTATTACCTTCACGGTTTCCATTCTCTTCCCCCTCGTATCCGACCAGCGCCTGTTTAAGCGTCATCGTCACGTCGCTTTTTTCTTTCCAGTTGCCTTCAAAGGCGTTTTTCAGAATAAAATCGGCCTTGTTGCCGGGAATCCCTTCGGCACACTGACGCACCCAGTAGGCTTCGACAACTTGCTTGTAATAATCAACCAGCGGCTTGAACGCCGGTTTTTCGCCGTAGTCATAAAACGTCGTTTTGGTAATGCCGGAAAAAGTACAGAAGTCTTCAATCGTCGTCGGCGCCGGAATGTTGGCCGTCACGACGCCGGTTTTGGTAACCTTGTCCACCGTCCGGCTCTCGCAGGCTTCCAGAAAGGCGGCAATTCTCTCGGCCATGTCCTTCGGCGACTTAAAAGCCCTCGGCCGGCCGCCCAGCAATCCCCATTTTTTGAAGTCGGACAGATATTCGTCTTTCGTTTTTGCCATTTTTCAAACTTTCCCATAAAAAAAACCGCTTTTAACAGCGGTTTCAAACTTCCCTGAAAGCCTTGTATTTCTAAGGCTTCCGCTTAATAGAACAATCGCGCGCGCATATTTTCGGGTAAGAAAACCCCAAAGCGGCGGCATTTAGTCCTCGTTTCCAAAGCGCCAGTCCTCCTCTTCTTTGGCAAAAGCCGGATTTTCAATCGCTTCTTTGAGCCAGAGCAGGCCAGTCTCAACATACTGCCGGGCAAGTTCCGTTTTTTTCCTGTCCACAACCAGCCAAGGCTTGTTCTCGGCAAGGCTTGTCAGCGCCCGGATTTCATTGCCCAGCTTTTCGACCTGTTCCAGCAGCCCCTGCTGATATACCGTCATTTTTATTTTCATTTTTTATCCTTGCCCGCAATAAAGAAAAGCCCTGCGCGGGGACACAGGGCTTTGGCAGATACAAAAGACCCACCTAAAAGGAGAAAGGCGGGCATAAAAAAATGAGAAACTGTATACTCACAATTTCTCACTCTACGAAAATACTAAAACACCCTGTGGATAATGTCAAGCATAAAAATTATTTTTTTACCAGATTCCCAACATCCGCCCGCAAACCGGAAGTTCCAATCCAAAGATCAATACCGTTGCTTCCGGCCGGCGGCCGGCTTTGACTGACTGCCACAGTCCCATGCCCAAAAAAAACAGATAGTACCCGCTTATCCAATCCATGTTTTACTCCTTTTGTCATTTTTTATCAGACCCTCAGTAAATATCGACAGATTATCCGTTTTAAACCCTCAACAGAAAATTTTTTTGTCTTTCCGAAACCAAATCGCCGCACAAACCGCCTTGCCGAGCTTGCCAAAATTGCCGGCAACGGCAATTTTCCCTTTCCCCGTCCCTATCCGTCATCCTCTGGCTCCTTTCTGCTTTCTGTCACCCTCGGGCCAATTCCGGCTAAGCCTTTCCCCCCAAACTTATCCACACCATCACTTTTCCCCGCTTTTCCCTTCCCGTCCTCATTTTCCGTTCCTTTTCCCGAAACTTATCCACAGCCTGCCCAATCCCTTTCCCCCTCGTCCTCCCCCTTACCCTTATCCCAAACCCGGGATATTTTTATTTTTTTTCTTTTGCTTCTTTTCTTTTTTTTCTTTTTGCTTTTCCGACGATTATTGAAAAAAGCGTAAAAATCCCTATGTCGGTTTTGACTGAAAAAATCCGACTTTCCGGAGCCCTTTCGGCTCTTTCTGTCTCCCATCGCCGGCGACAAAGCCTTGACCTTGCCGCAACCGATATCCGGAGGCCTGAGTTCCCGTTTTGGCTCACCTGCACCCACGCCGCGGGGAGGCCGTAAAACTATGGCTTATATGTGGAATAATACCAAAATAATACCGTCTTTGCCTGTCTTTCTCCTTTTCTTATTTTTTTCATCGTCGTTTTCTTATCAATCGCTCATTCAGGTCATTTTTTCCTCCTCAGACAATAAAATCGTACCAGATCGTCAAGCCCGGCGCAAAGCAGTTTTACCTCGCCGGTCACAATCATTTTCCCGTCCAGACATACCCTTTCCACCACTTTGCGGCATTCCGGGCGGATAGCCTGCATAGCGCGGATAAAACGCTCTTCGGCATCATCCATATATTCCGGCCGCCGGAAGTTTCCGCCGCCGTCAACCCTGCTCTTGCGCATATCCTGCGCCTTGGCGGTTTCCGTGCCCGACTTCGCATGATCGGCAGACAAACGTTTTCCGGCCGTCAACCGGTTCAGCGCCGTATGCAGCCAGAACGGCCGCCGAAACCGGCGCAGCCAGTTCGTCTCCTCATAAATGACTTCCAGCGTCGTACGCATATAATAAGTTCCGTCGTCGCGCCGTATAAAACCCTTTTTCCGCAGTTCTTCCGGCGATATATAGGTCTCATCGTCAAATCGCATTTTCTCTCCAATCAGAATTTGCCGCCCGGGATTACAACCCGTCCGGCAGATAATCGTCTATGGCGCTCGAAAGACTTGTCGCGCCGGTTTCGGCCGCTTTTCGGTCTCTTTCTATTTTTTCCAGCTGTTTGCCGTAATACCGCCGATTATTGGCGTCAATCAGACCGCGCGCAAATGTAAACAATGTAATTGCGGTGGGGTTTAGCTTCCGCCCCGCAGCCGGTTTCGGAATCGTCTGCGGCAGGCCGGCTTCTTCGTTGGCCAGCCAGCGGTAATCATAGGCTATCATCAAATCAATCGTGTCTATGATAATGTCGCGCGGACAGTTTTTCAGACCGCTCCAGATCGAATAAGGCAGAACCACCGCCGTTTTGTTAACTGTCTTTTTAAAATTCCCCGCCATGCTCAAAATCCTTTTGTATAAATTCCTTCTTGTTCATACTCAAACACCAGTTTATGCGCCGGAAGCCCAAAGACGCTTTCCAGCTCGAAAACAACCGGCAGACTGATGTCTTTCTGTAAATTGTGTCGAATTTTCGAAAACAGAACGTGTTGAGCGTCGTCCAAACCATGCTGCCTCGGCAGCTCCAACAAACGGCGCAAATTGACGCGACATGGCTTATATCTCCCATAATCGTACGAACAACCACTTAGCAGATACGCCACGCTCACATCCAGCGCGGCGGCAATTTTATTTAAGGTTTCGATTTTCGGCATCCGCGCAGAGCCCACGATATTTAACCATTGCGTAGCATTCCGAAAAGTCTTTTTGCCCAACGCATACGACGACCAGCCTTTCTTTGCTGCCTCCTCACAACAGCGGTCAACCACCGCCAGCCCCCGATAATAGTCACTTCCCCTGTATGCTGCCATTTCACTCCCTTTTCTTGTTTGTCATCCTCTTTTATCGCCACCCTCGACCAATTCCGGCTAAGCGTTTCCGTCATCTTCGGGCTTGTCCCGGAGATCCGGAAACGCAAGCCTCATTGCTTTCCTCTTAAAACCTTCCGACGCAACTGCCAAATTCGCAGTTCCATCCGCAGCCGCCACCAAAATTCACGCATTGTTTTCACAAATCCAAGGCTTTGCGGTAGGTTTCCAGGAGAAGTTCCTTTTCGTCGCGGTCGGCGGCGTCCATTTTGCGGAGTTTGAGAATTTCTCGCATGACCTTTACGTCGAAACCGGCGGATTTGGCTTCGGCAAAAATGTCACGAATGTCTCCGGCGATGGCTTTCTTTTCTTCTTCCAAACGTTCAATGCGTTCAATCAGGGAACGCAGTCTGTCTACGGCAATGCCGCCAACTTCGGCGTCCTTTGCCGCTACAGGGTCAAAAACCGGTTCCTGCGGATCATCTTCCCGTTGCAAAACCTTACCCAAATTCGGATTACCACTCATTTCTTTTCTCCTTTTTCCCAAAACCAAACCAAAACGCGGAAATATAAAAACACTTCCACAATCCACCAAACGGCACCAAGCAAAAACGGCGCAAAAACCAGCCACCAGTTTATTTCCAAAACACCGGCCTGCTTAAAAACCGCCAAAAGCACACAGAAAAAACCCAGCCAGCTAAGATTCAAGCCCCTTCTCCCGTTCAAAATCTTCCAAATCCAAATTTAATTCTTCAGCTTTTTGCAAAATTGAAGAATGTCTCCATACCGGAATTTTTCCTCTTTGTTTCCAGCCCATGACCACACTTGGCCAAACATTCAGTGCACGTGCCATAGCACAAACACCGCCAAATTTTTCAATTACCATATCTACAGACATATTATCCTCCCGTAAACATATTTAATCCGAATTTAGATACAGTCAATACAAAATACGTATTTTACAAACAAAAAAAAAGTGTTATCATACACAATATGAATTATTGAAAGAAATGATATGAGCAAATGGAAATGGATTAATGATCTTCTGGCTGAAAAAAGAATCAGCCAAAACGAGTTTGCCAAAGAGATTGGCTGGAGTCAGGCTCGCGTCTCCGAGCTCATTTCCAACAAACACGATATTCCGGCAGACAAGTTATATAATATTGCCAAATATTTAAATATCGATTTAGGCCAATTAACAGCCTACAATGCCGGAAAATTAGATTTTATTCCGCTGCCCAATCATCAGCTTGGCACTGCCGTCGCTGCCGATAAAATTGTTTCCACAGTCTCATCATGGTTCAAACAGCCGCGACCAAAGACCGTAGAGATAGCTATGTTGGATGTTTCCGCCTGTTGCGGCGCCGGCACCGACACCCCCGAAGAAAACGTAGTCGGCATTTGGCAAATGCCGCTGACCGATTTCAAAAGCATAACCGCCGCCAGCCCGGAATATATAAGAATTGTCCGCGCTGTCGGCGACAGCATGCAGCCAACCATCAATGACGGCGATTTTGTTTTTGTTGACACCTCTTCGCGGTCAATGACATCGGATGGCATCTATGTCATTTCCAGCGCCGCCGGATTGGCCGTTAAACGACTGCAAAACAGCTTTACCGGCGACGTCATCGTCCGCTCGGACAACAAAGCTTACGATTCACTTTCTTTCAGCCTTTCCGACCTGCATTTGCTTGGCCGTGTCGTCTATATCCTCAACGCCAAAAAAGTTTAATAACTTTTAATTCTCATTTGCCGCCTTCGGGCGGTATTTTTTTACTCTTTTCAAAAAAAAAAAATTTCCTAAAAATCAAAGCAATAAATTTTTCGAATAAAAAAATTTATTTTACGATTGACATTATACAAAAAACGTATAAATATATTTGTAAGGAGGAAATAAACAATGTCAAAATTTCGAGTGATGATTGTGAAAAAGAACGGCCAGCCAGTCGGCGTTCGCGCCGCCGCTATCAACGGACGGACGATTGTGCTGGGATTGCGCGACGAGCCGGAACAAATGAATTGGTATGACGCCGTAAAATTAGGAATTCCATCAAAAGAAGAATGGATGGCGATAGCTGAAAATTTGGATGCTGTTAACAAAGCCCTTGTTCGTGCGGGCGGCGAGCCGTTGAAAAAAAGTTGGTACTGGTCTTCGTCGGAGTACGACGGCAACTGGGCGTGGGGCTCTAACCTTTACAGCAGTTACGGTTTGAACTACGACGATAAGAGCAACCTTTACTACGTTCGCCCGGTGCTAGCTTTGTAATTTTAACCATTCGGAGATTGAGATGGTAACCAATCAGATTGACGACATCATTAACGCATACAATTCCAAACTTTCCAAAACCTATGCCGAATTTGCAAATGCTTTGGACGAAGTCAAAGGTATAGTACCGGTCGACAACCATTACCTGTTCGATGAATACCAGGCAAGAATAGACAATGCCTATCAGTCGCTGATTATGATTTCCCGGCCGCATCTCCGCCGTTTTGCCGAAGAACAGGAGAAAAGCCATGGCTAGACTTTTTTGGCATCCGATGACCGAACAACCGACTGAACCGGAACGCTGGAACACTTTTGTCATCGCTTATCCAAATCCGCGTTTTTATCGGAGCAAATTTGCCGGAGAACCGGAACATAACGGCATTCCGCCCTATATTTTCGATGTCGCCGTATGGACCGGCACTGATTTCGCCCATACACAGGAAATTAAATACTGGGCACGCATCCCATCCCCAACACATATATTTTGAGGATTTTGCAATGAAAATTATTTTTGAATTTTGCGCCTACACCATAACTTTTTGGCTTATCCCCTATCTGACATTGTGCATCTTTTAAGGAGAAAAAAATGAAACCGGATACTACTGAAAATTTATTTAATAATTGGAAAAGCTGTAATGAACGTTGGGCAAAATTCGCCGAAGACCTAAACAACGATTGGGCACGCTATGCCTTCTGGAGCGGTATATCAATGTATATCATTGGTTTCTGCACTTGCTTACTCTTTTGGAAATAAGAATGATAAATACAGATACCATAAAAGATTTTATCAACAACAGCATTGCTGAATATGGCATACAGCCGGACTATATGTCAATCACTATTTCCCTTCAGTCAAATTCTGCTGATTTGTATCTGGCAAAATCCGGATCTCCATTGAAATACAGTAAGTCAGTAAAAATAAATACAGAGCTTAACTCCACCCGGGGCGGCGGGTCATCCGCCCAAACTATTTGTCGGGCAAATTCCGACTAAGCCACCCGTCATTGTCGGGCTTGTCGGAAAATACCACAACTGTCACCTTCGGGCTTGACCGGAGGTCTGAAAAAGAAAGGAAAACAATGCAAATCAGTTTGTCGGATCAGATCAAATGCGTCGAGCGCGAAATTGACATGCGTCGCCGGGTTTATCCGCGTCGTGTCATAAATAAAACCATGACTGAAGGAGAAAAAGACAGGGAAATCGCCGCAATGCAGGCCGTACTAAATACACTTATTCTTTTTCAACGCTGCCACTTACACCATTCGTTTAATCGAAATCAGGAGAAATAAATGAGTAACAATACCCCGGACTACGAAAATAACTTGGCATTTGAACCGGCCAAAATCGCCGGAACAATGGCAACAATAGCAAAAGATGGCAAAGCCGTAGCCATACGCTGTTACATTGACGGCCAGCATTATTTTGACCTTGCCTTGGATGACGCGCCGGAAAAAATGGACTGGTTTGACGCAAAAATTTGGTGTGAAGAACACTATTGCCGCTTGCCGATGAAGCATGAATTAAAGTTCATTGGCGAAAACTTAAAAGCCATCAACAAAATGTTGAAAAGTGTCGGCGGCAAGCCGCTGAAAGGAGATTACTGGTCTTCGTCGGAGACCTCTGACTACGGCGCGTGGTACTCTACCTTTAACGGCAGCTTCGACTTGGACTGGTACGATAAGGACGACAAGCAGTACGTTCGCCCGATTTTTTGTTTGTGAGGAAAAAAATGAAAAAATTCAGAGTAATGATTGTGAAAAAGAACGGTCAGCCGGTCGGCGTTCGTGCCGGCGCTATCAACGGCCGGACGATTGTGCTGGGATTGCGCGACAAGCCGGAACAAATGAATTGGCATGACGCCGTAAAAATTGGCATACCGACAAAAGAGGAATGGATAGCGATTGCCGAAAATTTGGATGCTGTTAACAAAGCCCTTGTTCGTGCGGGCGGCGAGCCGTTGAAAAAAAGTTGGTACTGGTCTTCGTCGGAGTACGGTTACAACCACGCGTGGGAGTCGAACTTTGTCAGCAGTTTCGGTTTGGACTGGGGATATAAGTACTACAGTCTATACGTTCGCCCGATTTTTTGTTTGTGAGGAAAAAATGAAAAAATTCAGAGTAATGATTGTGAAAAAGAACGGCCAGCCGGTCGGCGTTCGCGCCGCCGCTATCAACGGACGGGTAATTGTTATTGCGCTGCAGGACGAGCCGCAACAGATGAGTTGGTATGACGCCGTAAAAATTGGCATACCGACAAAAAACGAGTGGATGGCGATTGCCGAAAATTTGGACGCCGTAAACGAAGCCCTCGTCAGAGCGGGCGGCGAGCCGTTGAAAAAAAGTTGGTACTGGTCTTCGTCGGAGTACTCCTACGGCTACGCGTGGGGCTCTATCCTAGGCTACAGTTGCGGTTTGGGCTACTACGCTAAGAACTACTACTATCTTTACGTTCGCCCGGTGCTAACTTTGTAATTTTAACCCTTTAACAATTCGAGCGGCCAACGCCGCTCTCGGCGAAAGTGAGGAACAATGAATGATAAGAAGCTTACAAAAGAAGACATATATTTTGGATATGAATATTGCGCTATTTGCGGGCGTCCGCTTCGTTTGAACGAAGAAGATATATGTGATGAATGTTTTTTTGAAACCAGCAAACCATTAACTGATGAAGAAATTAAGGTGATAGAGCAAAGCAATGACGAAAGGAACATTGAAAAATGATTAAAGCCGGACAGACTTATGAGGAAGAATGGACAAAAGTCGATTATCTAGATTTTCGAGATAATTTAAGAGGTCAGGGAAAAAGGTGCGGCGGAATGGTTAAAGGAGCAATGTTTGATCGGTCAGTATGCCGGTTGATTAAACGCAAAATAAAATGGGGCAATTATCCTTATTTCACCGATGAGGAACGTAAACTTTTTTTAAGCTCGTCGGCTTTAGGAATGTTTTATTTTGACAAAGTTATGTTAGAAACCGGAAACAAAGACAAAGCTTTATTGGCTTTGTGCGAACATCAAGGATTTTAAGAAATGAAGATTTTAAATCTTTATGCGGGGATTGGCGGAAATCGGCGGCTATGGGGCAACAAGCACGAAATAACGGCTGTAGAGTTGCAGCCGGAAATTGCTGCAGTTTATAAAAAAAATTTTCCTAAAGATGTGGTTATTGTCGGCGACGCTTTGAATTTTTTAGAAAAACACTACAGTCAATTCGATTTTATTTGGGCATCCCCGCCGTGCCAAAGCCACGGACAATATCGGCATAATGTCGGCGTTATTGGGAAAAAAATGGCGCCAATTTTGCCGGACATGAGACTTTACTCAATTATTATTTTTTTAAAAACATATTTCAAAGGAAATTGGTGCATTGAAAATGTTAAGCCATATTATAAACCTTTGGTTGAGCCGACTGTAGAGATGCAGCGCCATCTGTTTTGGTCGAATAAAAAAATTGAAGCAAAGAATTTCGAAAATTCAGGAATCAGGTATAAAAATAAAATATCAGATTTTGAAAATTTTGAAATTGTGAAAAACAGCAAAATTAAAAATAAACGGCAAGCTCTTAGAAATCAAATAGAACCAGAGCTTGGATTATATATTTTCGAACAAATAACAGGAGAAAAAAAATGGCGTATTTAGAAGAACTGCTGCCCGAATTCAGAAAAGGGGCAAAGATTAGGCGGAAATGCTGGGGAGATAATGATTTTATTGAAAAATCTGATTTAATAAAAGGTTTTAATTTTACAAATAAAGAGATGGAAGCTTCTGATTGGATATTTTACCAAGAGCCTATTGATTGGGACTACATCATTAAGAACAAATGCCTTTGCTGGTTTTGGGATAATGGCAAAGAGAGCGTTAAAGACTTAGATTTTTTAGAATCTAAGGGAAATAGATTTTTAGACGTCCACGGGTTTAGATGGGATAATTGCCGACCTGTCCGCAAAGATGAAGTAACTTTTTACGAGGACAAAGAGGAGAGCAATGACAGAAATTGAAATATTAACCATACCTGAAGCTTTGGAGCACATCGGCAAAATGTTTAACTGCTTTATGCACCCCGAGCGGGTATTCAAAAACAAATTAAAGAAAATGGGAATTAAAACCATCAACGGCACTTTAACAGCACATCAGTTAGAGGAGTTTATTGAAAGATGTTACATTTCAGAAAACGCGGCCAATACTATCACGTCTATGGAACGGTCTGTATCGGCAATAAAACGAAGAAAATCCCCGAACACTCTAGCCGCTGTGATAGCCTCAAAAAAGCGCAAGAATACGCAAGTCGTTTAGAAGAAGACATTCGTAATGAACTTCTATATGGAAAAGACATCAATGCCGGGAAAATCACATTTGGCGAAATCGCTCAAGAATATATCAACCGCCCAGGCGGCATCAATCCCCAAGACCTCAGTCGAATTGAGGATAAGTTTTTAGCTTTTGAAAACTATCCTGTTGATGAAGCAATGGCAATATGGAAAGGGTTCCTTCGTAATAACCCTGAGCTTGCTCCTTCCACCATCGACCGTATCCGCACCCTTTTTCTGGCAATTTTGAATCACTGTCGGGATGAATACGGGTATAAAGTTCCTGTCATTCCTAAGCCAAAATATAATAATCAAAAAAGCATATACCTTCCAACAATTGAGCAACGCGAACGCCTTTTATTTGCCTATCCTTTTCACGTCAAACTTATTGCAACAATGTTGTGCTTCAACGGCTGCCGATGCTCTGAAGCAACCACATTGAATTGGTCTGACGTTAATTTTGAACGCCGAACCATTATTTATCGCAACACCAAAAACGGAGAATCCCGTATTGTCCCCATGCACGGCCGCACTTATCAAGCATTACAACTGGCGAGAAAGCGACAAATTGATAACAACTGCTATAATCCACAGGGGCGTGTATTTCTCAATAAGAACCTCAAACCTTACCGGGATACCAGAAAAAGCGGAGGCACCCCCATCGATAAAGCTCATCGCACAGCTTGCCGTATTGCCGGAATAACCGACTTCACTATTCACGATTGGCGGCATCACTGGGCCTCATGGTGTGTCATGTCCGGCATGAACGACACAACTTTAATGAAACTCGGCGGCTGGAAAAAACACGGTATGATTCAGCGCTACGCCGCTTTGAGAACCGAATATATGGCGGAGGAACTAAATAAAGTCAAATAATTATTGATTTTTTTAACCTTTACCAGCCCCGATTCTTTTGGGGCTTTTTTACTGCCATATTTTTGCCAACTTTTAAGAAGATTTCGACGGAAAACTGCGGCTTTCAGAAGTATTTAAAAGTTATGAAAAGTAAAAAATTTTCATAGATTAAAATAATCAAAATATAAAAAAAGCCTTGTAAAACAAGGCTTTGAAATTGGAGCGGGCAAAGGGATTTGAACCCTCGACATCAACCTTGGCAAGGTTGCGCTCTACCCCTGAGCTATACCCGCATTCTGTAGAACGAGATATTAATTACCATATCCGAAAAAAAATGCAAGCCCTAATTTTAAATTTTTGCAATTTTTTTTACTCACACTGTTTTCGAAAACAGCCGGATAACCAAAACACCGCAAATAATCAAGGCCATACCGGCAATTGCAGGCGCATCGGGTTTTTGATGATAAACAAAATATGCCGCAACCGAAACCAGAACGATTCCCAAACCGGACCATATCGCATAAGCCGTTCCCAGTTGAATACCGGACAGACTCAGGCTCAGAAAATAAAAGGCGCCGCCATATCCGAGAGCCACGGCCAAACTTGGCAGCAATACCGTAAAGCCGTTTGCCGCTTTAAGAAACGTTGTCGCAAAAACCTCGCAGACGATTGCCGACAGCAAATAAATATAACTCATTTTAATCTCCTACAAACCCGCGGAAAGCAGATAATCCTGCCCCTGGTAATATTGAAATGCCAGAAAAGCCAAGCCGGCCAAACGCCACAGCCAGATGACCGCCCGACTGCCGCGAAACCGCATGCCGCCGGCACTGTGATTGATAAACAGAAACTCGGCCAGTGCCCAAAACGCCGTAACCAGCAACGGAATATAATACATATAAAAGGAAATCAGTGTCAAAAACAGTTGAACGCCGCCGCGTTTATAATAACCGGCATAGAAATTGTGCAGCCCGATTGTTCCGGTAAAATAAGCCAGCAACAGATAAACCAAACCGCTCTTACTGCGGGCTTCTTCTTTCCGATCATTCAAAATCCGCTGCGCCATTCGGCTATAACGCCGTTCGAATTGCTCTTCGCTCAACACGCCTCGCGCTCGCAGTTTTTTCAGTTCCTCAAGATTCTCAAAATCCATTTCCGCCACCTTTTTTCCTATCATAAGCTTTCGAGATTAATATTTCATAAAAAAAGAGCCCTTATCTAAGGGCTCTTTTTTCGGAGTTAACCTTCGCCGGGCTTTAAAAACCCATGCCGCCCATACCGCCGGGCATAGCCGCGCCACCGGCATCGCCGCAATGGCATTCTTTCTGCGGCGCTTCGGTAACCATGGCCTCGGTCGTAATCAGCAGACCGCCGACCGAAGCGGCATCCTGCAAAGCCGTACGGACAACCTTGGTCGGGTCGATGATACCGGCCTTGACCATATCGGTATATTCGCCGGTCTGAGCATTATAACCATAGTTGGTATCGGTGCTTTCCAGCAGTTTGCCGGCAACAACCGCACCGTCAACGCCTGCATTCTCGACAATCTGACGGATTGGAGCCTGCGTTGCCTTGCGGATAATCTCGATACCGACTTTCTGATCCTGATTTCCCGGAACCAAAGCGTCAAGCGCCTTGCCTGCATACAGCAAAGCTACGCCGCCACCGGCGACAACGCCTTCCTTGACCGCGGCACGGGTTGCATGCAGCGCATCATCGATACGGTCTTTCTTTTCCTTAACTTCAACTTCGGAAGCACCGCCGACTTTGATAACCGCAACACCGCCGGAAAGTTTGGCCAGTCGTTCCTGAAGCTTCTCACGATCATAGTCCGAAGTCGTTTCTTCAATTTCCTTGCGGATTTGTGCCGCACGGGCAGCAATTAAATCCTTCTCGCCGGCACCGTCAATAATCGTTGTGTCTTCCTTGGTAATTTCAACACGTTTGGCCGTACCCAGCATATCAAGAGTAACATTCTCAATCTTCATGCCCAGTTCGTCGGAAATAACCTGTCCGCCGGTCAGAATGGCAATATCCTGCAACATGGCTTTGCGACGGTCGCCGAAACCAGGAGCCTTAACGGCGCAAACCTTAAGTCCGCCGCGAATACGGTTGACAACCAGCGTCGCCAGCGCTTCGCCTTCAATGTCTTCGGCAACAATCAGCAGCGCGCGGCCGGACTGAACAATCGCTTCCAAAACCGGAATCAGCGGCTGCAAATTGGAAATTTTCTGGTCATAAAGCAAAATGAACGGATTTTCAAATTCAACATTCATCTTTTCCGGATTGGTAATAAAATACGGCGACAGATAACCGCGGTCAAACTGCATGCCTTCGACAACTTCCAATTCGGTTTCCAGCCCTTTGGCGTCTTCAACCGTAATAACGCCTTCATTGCCGACTTTTTCCATCGCGCGCGCCAGATATTCGCCGATTGAACGGTCGCCGTTGGCCGAAATCGTTCCGACCTGGGCAATTTCCTCAGAAGTTTTGATGTCCTTCGAACGCGACTTGACATCGGCGACAACAGCCTCGACCGCCATGTCGATACCGCGTTTCAAATCCATCGGATTCATACCGGCCGCAACGGCTTTGGTGCCTTCGCGAATGATGGCTTCGGCCAGAACCGTAGCGGTTGTAGTGCCGTCGCCGGCCTTGTCGGCCGTCTTCTGGGCAACTTCTTTAATCAACTGGGCGCCCATGTTCTCAAACTTGTCGCTGAGTTCAACCTCTTTGGCAACCGAAACGCCGTCCTTGGTAATCTTGGGCGCGCCGTAAGACTTGTCCAAAACGACGTTGCGGCCTTTCGGGCCCAAAGTGACCTTAACGGTTTTCGCCAGAATTTCAACGCCTTTGAGCATTTTCGCACGAGCGTCTGTTCCAAATTTAATATCTTTAGCAGCCATTGTTTTTTTCCTTTTCTACAATTATTCTTCAACGACAGCCAGAATGTCTGACTCTTTCATAATGACCCGGTCTTCGCCGTTCAGCTTGACCTCGGTGCCGCCCCATTTGGCAAACAGAACCTTGTCGCCGACCTTGACGCACATCGGAATAACCTTTCCGTCTTCGGTACGAGCACCGTCGCCGACGGCCTCAACAATACCTTCGCTGGGCTTTTCCTTAGCCGTATCCGGAATAATGATACCGCCGGAGGTTTTCGTCAGCTCATCCAGTCTTTTAACGACGACACGATCGTGTAATGGTTTGATTTTCATAATCTTTTCAGCTCCTTTAATAGGTTGGTTTAAGCAGAATTAAATTTTTCTAGTACTTTAGTTAGTGTTTCGCCAGAGCATTGTCAAGCGCGGCGGCAAAAAAATTCCTTTCCGACCATAATTTGTTTTTGACAAAAAAAGCCAAATATTCTAATAATAAAAGCCTGATTTCTTATTAGTATAGATATATTCACCAAAAAATTCAGAAATATGAAAGCACAGGATTTAAAAAAACAGCTTTTGAATGTTGTCGGTCCGGTCGATTTTTCCCAAACGCCTTTGGAACTTTTGCAAAAATTTGCCGATGCCGAAACCGATGAGACCCTCCGCAGATATTTTTTCACGCTGCAAGACGAAGCAAAAAACAACTGCCCCGACACCGACAGCCTGAAGGAACTGCGTGAAGCGGAACATGACATGCTCTGCCGGCTCATACAGATTTATTTCAACGACGAAACGAAACCCGTTTTCAAACGCTATCTGACCGTCGTCTGTCTGTTCCCTGACTATGTAATGGATATGAAGCTGCTGCTGAGTATCTTGAACTACTATAATATTTTTAACAAAAAACTTTACTAAGTTATGGAAAATTTAAACATCCGTAAGCGGGTTTTTGAAAATCTCGGCGACTTGCATTACACCGCCGACGTGTACAAAATTTTCGGCGATGAACAAAAGAAGTATCGCCGGCAGTTTAAAAAATTCTGGCAACGACTGCAAAAGGACAATCGCCTCATTACTGAGTTGCTGTTCAAACGCCAGTTGCATACCAAACTCAGCGGCTCCACCTACAAAACGCTGATCTATGCTTTTGCCAAAGCATATCACGAAAGAACTGACGTTCAGGTGCTCAAGGAGTATACCAGCGCGCTGATGGGACGCTACGAATACGGTTACGACTGCTTTGCCAAAATCATCCGACAGAAAGAACTGGCCCTGATAAACTATATTATCGACGGCATCAGGGTCACGGACATCTGCAGCGACAAAAGGACACAGGTTTTCATGCGCCAGGCAATGACTCTGCTGATTCTGACGTCGGACATGAAATACGACAAGGAAACAGAACTTGTCATCGACCATCTGCTTGACGAATTCAAAGAAGGCCGCGCCCAAATGTAAAAAATTTCTGAACCCGAAAAACGCCTCCTGCTTTTAAGCCGGAGGCGTTTTTATTATAGAACATTACCCAACGTTCCTGTATTAGTTCCCCGTTATACGAGGTTTTAAAGGCGGGACTTAAGATTAAACGCCCTCCTCACAACTTCCGAAACCACACTCATCAGGAACGAAACGGTAATGAGGAACGAAATAAAGACAAACGATACAAAGAACAGCCAGGAATGCGGAAAAACCGCCATAACCGGACGTGCGATGTTTGACGCCCAGCCGTCCAGCGTAACCACCTGCAACAAAGCAAACAGCGAAGACCCCAGGTCAGAAAACTCGATAAAGACGTCACCGAACAGGCAAACGGCCATAATTGCAAAAACATAAAAGAAAACCGCCATAACCAGCAGCATGGCCATAAAATTCGGCAACAAAGCCAAAAAGGTGTTAATCATCTGCTTAAGGCGCGTAAACTTGTTGACATAACGCAGCAGGCGAAACAGACGAAACGTTCTGAAAATGATAAACCAGCTGGCAAACGGTACCGAAGAAATCGCAATGACCGCAAAGTCGAACACGTTCCAGCCCGATTTGAAGAACTTTTTGCCGAAAGCAAAAATCTTCATAATCATTTCGATAATGAAGATAGCCATAAACAGACGGTCAAGAATAAACAGCCCGCCTTCAAAGAAACGGTTCATCGCATCGGATGTCATCAGCCCCAGAATGACCGCGTCCATACAAATCAGCGACATAATCAGAAAGTCGAAGTTTTTGCCTTCCACCAGTTTTTTCACTCTGCGTCTGTCGGTTTCAACTGCATTTTTCTTCATGGTCAATATCCTCAAAAAACTTACCGGTCTTTCATTTTAGCCTAGAAAAAGTAAAAAGCAATCATTATTGCGGCAATCGTAATCGCCGGCCCGAAAGCGCCGACCCGCATCCGCCGTGCCAGCGCATACAGCACAAACAGCACGCTGGCCAAAATCATCGTATATATTACCAGCTCCATACCCAGCCAGGCGCCCAGCGCCGCCAGCAGTTTGATGTCGCCGCCCCCGAAAGCGTCCTTGTTTTTCCAAACCAGAAACGCGCTGGCAACCACCGGCAGCATATAACCGGTTACGGCGCCGAGCACGCTTTCCGCCGGAATAACCCACTGGCTGACAAACACCGAATAGGCAAAGCCGGCAATCAGCAGCGGCACGGTCAGAATATCCGGCAGCAGCATCATGCGGTTATCGATTTCGGTCAACAGCAGCAGCGTCCAAATCAGCCCCAGATACCAGACGATATAAACGTCGCTGAACCGCTCCGCCGCCAGATAGCTGATTGCCGCGGCAACGATTCCCCAGCCGATGCTGCGCATGCGGTATCTGGTCATCAGCCGCCGGTATTCCGGGTTGCCGGCGCGTTTGGCTCGCGAAACGCTGCGAACCGGCTTGAGGATTCGATACAGCGCATAAGCCGGCGTTGCCGGCATAAACTTGCTGAAACGCCGTGCCAGATAAGGGATAAAAAGGCCGAAAACAAGGCCGTAAGCCGCATAAATCATTGTAATTTTCCTGTTTTGTTACTCTGCCGGAAGCATAGCGCCAAAAGATTAAAATCAATTTAATGACCGAATACTGATTGCAAAATAGAATTTTGGCTTTTATAATTACTCTCGCCATGAGAATGGTTAGACTTATGGCGGAGCCTTCAAGCTCCTTATAGAGAACCGATTATAACCTCCATCTGTGGAGGATGACGCGAAATAAGCCGCTTTTGCGGACGAATAAGCGTGCTGTCTCTATACAGTTTGAAGCTCCTCCGCTCTCATTTTGGGAGCGGTTTTGTTTTTAGCAAAACCTTTTATGGAGGAAGTTATGGAAAATAAAATCAGAAAACAGAATTTACAGCGGCTGCGTTCGGAATACGGCGAAAGTTTTCGCCGGGCTTTGGCAGAGCAGGGGCTGACGCCGGAAGAGTTCAGCGCGCAAAGCGAGATACCGCTGAATGTCGTTGAAGAGCACTTAAACGGCCAACGGCGTTTTCTTGGTGAAATAAACAATATTTGCTTTTGCCTGAACAAGCGCATGAAAATAGAACTGGTCGACTGAAACTTGCCGACCGGGCAAACTGAAAAGTCCCGCCGAAGCGGGACTTTGTAAATTAAAACGATTTGAGAATATACTCGCTCATCTTCTCGCTGTAAAAAGACGGGTCGCTGATACATTCGCCTTCGGCAATTTTCGCCTGATCCAGCAGCAGCCGCGCTACTTCTTCGACTTTCGGCTTCAGGGCTTCGTCGCCCATTGCCTCTGCCAGCCGGATAATCAATGGATGATACGGGTTCAATTCCAGGATTCGCGTGCTGGCAAATGCCGTTTGTTGCTGATGGTTGCGCATCAGCCGCTCAAGATGAATGCTCATCTGCCCGGCCTCGACCGTCAGGCTGACCGGAGATTTGGTCAGTTTGTCGGTGGTCGTGACCTTGCCGACCTCGTTTTTAAACATTTCGCCGAGCAAATCGGTCAGCTTCTTCAGGTCGCCCTCTTCCGCCTTTTGGCCTTCGCGCTTAAACGACAGGTCAATATCTGCCTGCGAAACATGCTTAACGGCAAAAGTCTTGTATGTTCCGAGCGTTTGTGTCCAAAACTCGTCAATCGGGTCGGTCAGCAGCAAAACTTCCAGACCTTTTTCCTTAAAGGCCTCCAGCTGCGGATTATTGACCAGCGTCTTGACGTCATCGCCGGTAATGTAATAAATCGCCTTCTGTTCCGGCTGCGCGCGGCCGATATAATCGTCAAGCGACGTCAGCTTTCCGGTGTCGTTGGTCGAAACGAAACGTGACAGCCCGGCAATTTCCTCCCGGTTGGCAAAATCCTCGTAAATGCCTTCCTTAAACGCAATGCCGAAAGCATCCCAGAACTTTTTATAATCCTCATAATCCTTGCTCCGTTTTTTCAGCTCCTTGAGGATTCTGGAAACTGTGCCCTGCCGGATTTTGGCAATCAGCGGCGACTGCTGCAGCATCTCGCGGGAAATGTTCAGCGGCAGATCCGACGAGTCGATAATGCCGCGCACAAAGCGCAGATAAGAAGGCAGCAGTTCCTCAACCTTCTCGGAAATAAACACACGGTTGACATAAAGTTTCAGCCCCTGTTTGCGATCCGGCTGAAACAGGTCATACGGCGCCGTTCCGGGAATATAGAGCAGCCCGGTATACTCAATGCTGCCCTCGGCCTTAAAATGCAGCGTCATCCAGGGTTCGTCAAAATTTTTGGAAACGTGATGATAAAATTCCTTATACTGTTCCGGCGTAATTTCGGCCTTGTTGCGCGTCCACAGGGCCGAAGCGCTGTTGACGGTTTCTTCGCCGGCCTCGCCCAGACACAGCACGATCGGATAGTTGATGTGGTCGGAATAGGTGCGGATAATCTGCCGCAGATAAATGCTGTCGGTGTAGTTTTTCTCGTCCTGTTTCAAAAACAGTTTAATCTCCGTTCCGTTGGTCTTCTTCTCCGCCTCGCGGATTTCGAAGCCGTCCACGCCGTTTGAAACCCAGAACCAGGCTTTGTCTTCGCCGGCGCGCCGGGTCAGGATTTCGACCTTGTCGGCCACCATAAACGCCGAGTAAAACCCGACGCCGAACTGCCCGATCAAATCCACCGCCGAACCGTTGTCGAAAGCGTTTTTCACAAAATCGGCCGTACCCGACTTGGCAATCGTGCCCAGATGGTTAATCAGGTCGTCACGATTCATGCCGATACCGTTGTCGGCCACTGTCAGCGTGTTTTTCTCCGCATCCGGCGTAATCCAAATTTTCATTTCTCCGGATTCTCTGGCAATGTCCGGATGCGTCAGCGCCATATATTTCAGCTTGTCGCAGGCGTCGCTGGCATTCGAAATCAGTTCGCGCAGAAAAATCTGCTTTTCCGAATACAGAGAATTGACCACAATATCGAGCATTTTGCTGACATCGGCCTGAAAATTCAACTTGTCGCTCATTTGTTCCTTCTCCCGAAAAATATTTCTTCCGATTTATCCTAATATATGGGAAGCGACGCGCCGTTTCGCAAGTTTGCCGGGCAAAAAAATCCCCCTCTGTCTTTTTTGCTTGCATTTCAGGATAAAATTGCTAAATTGGAGCCGATGTTTAAATGAACTAAATTAGGAGTTATATTATGGTTTCTGTTGTTAATGACGCTTGCGTCAAATGCAAATCCTGCGTAGACGTCTGCCCGGTAGACGCTTTCCATGAAGGCGAAACTCAGCTGGTTATCGATCCCGATACCTGCATCAGCTGCGGCGTATGCATTTCCGAATGCCCGCAGGAAGCAATCACTCCCGATGACGAAGCTGACGAAAAATGGGTTAAATTCAACGCTGAAAATGCCGCCAACTGGCCGAACGCTAACGAATAATCCGTTTGTCGGAACAATTTTCTGAAAAAAAGGCCTTTGTTTAAAGGTCTTTTTTTTATTTGCCCTCTTGCCTGTTTGCCCAAAGCATATTAAAACTCGGATAAAAGCAACTGAATTTAGGATAACAAAATGATTAACAAAGATTCCACCCTTTATGATGTCGTCGGCATCGGCAACGCCATCGTCGACGTTCTGGCCAAGGTTGGCGACGGCTTTCTCCGGGAACGCAGCCTGCCCAAAGGCGGCATGACGCTGGTCGAAGCGGCCGACGCCGGCAAAATCTATGCCGACCTCATTCCCGAACGCGAGGTTTCCGGAGGTTCGGCGGCCAATACCGTTTCCGGCCTCGCTTCGCTGGGCTCCGACTGCGCTTTCATCGGCAAAGTCCATGACGACGAACTCGGACAGGAATTCCAGCGCAACATCGGCGCCGCCGGCATTGATTTCTTTACCAGGCCGCTGACCGAAGGCCCCTCCACCGGCCGCAGCATTGTTCTGGTTACGCCGGACGCCGAACGCTCCATGTTCACTTATCTCGGCGCCTCCAAACGCCTGACCGTTGCCGACATCGACGAAGAAACCATCCGCGCTGCCAAAATTACCTATCTGGAGGGTTACCTGTGGGACGAAGGCTCTGCCAAGGAAGCCGTCATCAAAGCCTGCGAACTGGCGCACAAACACAACCGCAAAGTCGCGTTCAGCCTGTCAGACAAATCCTGCCTGCTGCGCAACAAGGATGAAATCGTCAATTTGATAAAAGACCATGTCGACATTCTTTTCGGCAATGAGGAAGAACTCAAAACCCTGTTTGCCGAAGACGACTTCTACAAAGCGCTCGATTTGGTCAAGCCGCTGGTCGAAATCGCCGCCGTTACCCGCAACGCCAAAGGTTCGGTCGTTGTCAACGGCCGCGTCAAAATCTTTGTCGAAGCCGAAAAAGTCGACGACGTCGTCGATTCGACCGGTGCCGGCGATTTGTATGCCGCCGGTTTTCTGTATGGCATAACCCAGGAACGCAGCCTTGGCACCTGCGCCATGATCGGCGGCATCTGCGCGGCCGAGATCATCAGCCATTACGGCGCCCGTCCGGAGGTTTCGCTGCGCGGCTTTGTCCGCAACCGCCTCCGCCAATACGGCAAAAGAGCCTAAATTAAAGCCCTCTCCCAGGAGAGGGCTTTTTTTGATACCGACATCTATTTCCAAAGTCTCATTCGCCGCCGGCCGATTAAAAGAACGGCGGCTATAACCGTCAGAAACAGAACGAAACATATGTCGACCAGAAACTGCGACAAAAAAATCACAATTCTGACTGACAAAAAGGCAGTTCCCAGAGACAGAACCAGCACCCAGGCAAACTGCATGGCGCCGGCGGTAAATATCTCGCCGTCGGGCGCTGCGGTCAAAGACAAAAACAACCCTAAGACCGTCAGACATTCAACCAGTGCAATTCTTGGCATTTTCGGCACCAGTCCGGCATCGAAATAATTGCGAAGCACAAACAAATCGGTGTCTTTGCGCTCGGAGAGGCTGTTTCCGGTCATTTCGCGAAAACGCCTGCATGAACAGTATCCGCCCAAAACGATCAAAATACACACATAAACCGCCGCTGCAATAAAAATAATTGAATCCATAAAGCAAAAATATTTAAGTGAATAAAAAATTTCAGCTAAATACAAGAAGCTTCTCGGGCCGAATAATATCAGGCTCAGAAAAATATGTTTTAAATCGGAAATGATTTAACATCATTGCACAAACTTTTCAATCAGATATTTCACTAAAATCTTGAATTTTAATTTTAAAGCGGTATTGTAGGGCGAATTTAATTACTGCCGGAATTTAAGTGCACATTTTTCCTTACGCAACGGCTCCGTCAAAAGAAGCGCCGCAATGTGCACAAAGGCAGTACATGGGCGGTTAAGCCCATGACACGACAAGTTTTTAGGAAAGAAAAAACATGAAGAGAAGAAACATTGCCATTATTGCCCACGTCGACCACGGCAAAACCACTTTGGTGGATGGCCTTCTGAAACAGAGCGGAACCTTCCGCGAAAACCAGAAAGTCGAAACCTGCGTTATGGACAGCAACGATCTGGAAAGAGAACGCGGCATTACCATTCTGTCCAAATGCACTTCCGTTCAGTGGAAAGACACGCATATTAATATTGTCGACACCCCGGGCCACGCGGATTTCGGCGGCGAAGTCGAACGCATCATGTCCATGGTTGACGGTGTTGTCCTGCTCGTCGATTCGTCGGAAGGCCCGATGCCTCAGACCAAGTTCGTTCTGGGCAAAGCCTTAAAAGTCGGCCTCAAACCGATTGTCGTAATCAATAAGGCAGACAAGTCCGACGCACGCGTTGACGAGGTTCTGAACGAAATCTTTGACCTCTTTGTCAGCCTCAACGCCAGTGACGAACAGCTCGACTTCCCGGTTCTGTACGCTTCGGGACGCAACGGCTGGGCCGTCAAGGACATGAACGACGAAAAGAAAGACCTTACCCCGCTGTTTGAACTGATTCTGTCTTATGTGCCGGAACCGGTCTGCGAACCCGACAAACCGTTCTCCATGCTGGCTACCACGCTGGAAGCCGACAAGTTCATCGGCCGCATTCTGACCGGAAAAATACACTCCGGCAGCCTGAAGGTCAATGATTCGGTCAAAGTCATCAACGAACAGGGCGAAGTCGAACGCACCCGTATTACCAAAATTCTGGCTTATGAAGGCCTCAACCGCGTCAGCAAAGATGAAGCTCATGCCGGCGATATCATTGCCGTTGCCGGTATTGTCAAGGGAACGGTTGCCGACACCATCTGCGCGCCGGAAGTTTCCGAAGCCATTCACGCGCAGCCGATTGACCCGCCGACTCTGGCCATGACTTTCTCGGTCAACGATTCGCCGTTGGCCGGACGCGAAGGCGACAAAGTTACCTCCCGCATGATTTGGGACCGCCTTTGCAAAGAAGCCGAAGGCAATATTGCCCTGCGCATATCCAAAACCGATTCGACGGACTCTTTCGAAGTCGCCGGACGCGGTGAGCTTCAGCTCGGCGTTCTGATTGAAACCATGCGCCGCGAAGGTTTCGAACTTTCCATTTCCCGCCCGCGCGTTCTGATGAAAAAAGATGAAAACGGACAGTTGCTGGAACCTGTTGAAGAAGTCGTCGTTGACGTTGACGAGGAATTTTCGGGCGTCGTTGTTGAAAAACTCGGACAAAAACGCGCCGAACTGATTGAAATGATTCCCTCGCAGGTCGGCAACAAAGTCCGCCTGATTTTCCATGCACCGTCCCGCGGCCTTATCGGCTATCACTCCGAATTTCTGACTGATACGCGCGGCACCGGCGTCATGAACCGCATTTTCTATGCTTACGAACCTTACAAAGGCGATATCGACACCCGCCGCAACGGCGTGCTTATCTCCAGCGAAGCCGGCACCGCCATCGCCTACTCGCTTTGGAAACTGCAGGACCGCGGTCCGATGTTCATTGACGCCGGCGTTCCGGTATATGTCGGCATGATAATCGGCGAACATACCAAGTCCAACGATTTGGAAGTCAACCCGACCAAAGCCAAACAGCTTACCAATATTCGCGCTGCCGGCAAGGACGAAGCGATTGACTTGGTTCCGCCGCGCAAACTCACGCTGGAACAGGGGCTGTCTTATATTCAGGCTGACGAACTCCTTGAAGTCACGCCGAAAACCATCCGCCTGCGCAAACGGATTCTGGATCCGATCGCCCGCAAGCGTGCCAAACCGGATCTGGCCTCTTAAACCAAACAAAAACAGCCTGATTAAATCAGGCTGTTTTTTTAAAGCGACGGAAGAATCCTCTCAATAAAACGACGATTTCGCGCTATTCTTTTTTGCTCTCTTTCTCTCTCTTTCTTTTCCCGTTTTTTTCGTTCCACACGAGCCTTGTCTTCACGTTTTTTGTCCGTTAAAACACCGAAGTAATTCAAGAGCTTTTTCATCTCTTCGCTTCTTGCGCAACCAAGAGGATATACCTTCTTCTCAATCGTACAAATACCGTCGGGATCCGCAGGGTCAGGCCATCTACTTGTATGAAAATCATACACATTGGCACCGGCTTTGAGTACGACATACGCAGTTTCCAGATCATCACTTTTCACCGCATCCCACAACATCTGGTTTAATTTTCCTGATTTCAGAAAGAAGAAAAAAACCGACTTTCCAAGTAAAAATAATTTTTTCATAATTAAGGTAATTTATAATTAAATATGATTTACAATATCATACTTCAGATATACCGTCAATATTTTTTGGACATATTTTGTCAAGCTGTTGTTTCACTTTACACATAATAAAAGACCTGCTTTTCAGCAGGTCAATTTTTCATATCAAAGAAGATTAGTCTGACAGCGGTTAACTTAATTTCTTTCTGCCTCTGCCGCATTGCTGAACGACATTTCTTTGGTCTTGCGCCTGTCATGCTCCGCCATTTTGTCGATTTCCGAAGCTTCCAGTCCTTTGACAATTCTCAAATTTCCAATCGGCGATTTGCTCTTTTCATCATTATAGGGATTATCATTGCCGGAAGGGTATCTGCCCATCACATTTCCCCAAACCTTGTTGACGCGGGCAATAAAATATTCGCCGCGCTCGGCCTTTTTGCCAACGGCTTTGCCATCTTCCTGCAGAACGGTCGTCCCGACATGCTCCACCATTTTATTGATGAAACGTTTTCTGTATACCTTTTCCTTGGCCTTTTCGGCTTTTTCTTTTAAGTCAGACATAAAACTTCTCCCAAATATTCTCTGCTTCTTTTTGTCTATTATCGCAATATAATCCTGTTTTGTCAACAACAAACTTGTCGGAAACTGCACAATATAAATAGATTATTAGCTATTTATACAATATACTACCGGCAAATCAATAAAATTGTCTTAACAAATAACAGTTTTTTAGAAAAAATCGACGGAAAAACATGTCACTTTTCAAATCAATCGCCGCATTCGGAGGCTTCACGCTCATCAGCCGCATTACCGGTTTTGTCCGGGATATGGTTTTGGCCAACATTCTCGGAGCCGGCGCCGTTTCCGACGCTTTTTTTGTCGCCTTCAAACTCCCCAATTTCTTCCGCAGTCTTTTCGGCGAAGGCGCCTTTACGACCGCCTTCGTTCCGATGCTCTCGCAGAAACTGGCGGTCGGCGAACGCGAAAACGGCATCAGATTCGCCGCACAGGCCATTTCCGTACTGGTATTTTTTCTGACTCTGTTCATTATACTGATGGAAATTTTCATGCCGGCGGTTGTCGTCGCTTTAGCGCCAGGATTCGCCGAAAGCGGCGGCAAGGTTGAACTGGCGGTTGTTCTGTCCCGCATAACCTTCCCCTTTCTGCTGTTTGTTTCCATCGTTTCTTTTCAGTCCGGGATTCTGAATTCGCTGGGACGCTTTGCCGCGCCGGCCGCATCGCCGGTTATTCTGAACCTGATGATGGCGGTTTCGGCTTTTCTGTTCGCTCCTTTCGGCATTTCACCGGCCCACGGCATCGCTGTCGGCGTCACGGTTGCCGGCTTTCTCGAAATCCTCTGGCTAAGCTGGTTTCTGCGGCGCGAAGGCGTGTTTGTCCGCCCCCATTTCAACATCGGCCGGCTGGTTCGCGACCCCGAAATCAAAACGCTGTTTCGCCGCATCGCTCCCGGGATTCTTGGCGCCGGCGTCTATCAGATTAACATGTTTGTCGACACGGTTCTGGTTTCGCTGGTCGGCACCGGCGCCATATCCTGGCTTTATTATGCAAACCGCATGCAACAGCTGCCGCTCGGCGTCGTCGGCGCCGCCATCGGCGTCGCATTGCTGCCTATTCTTTCCCGCCAGCTCAAAACCGGTGACAATGAAGAAGCCCGCCGCACACAGGACAAAGCCGTCGAATACGGCATCCTGCTTTCGCTGCCCGCGGCAGTCATGCTGGTTATCCTCGCCGAGCCGATTATTAACATTCTCTTCCAGCACGGCAAATTCGGCGCGCATGATACGGTTATGACCGCCAACGCCCTGATTGCCTATGCCGTCGGACTGCCGCTTTATGTCGTCGTCAAAGCGCTGGCCCCCAATTTCTTTGCCCGCGGCGACACCAAAACGCCCGTCAAATATTCTGTCGTCGTACTGATTGCCAATATTGTTTTTGCCCTGCTGCTGATGAAGCCGTTCGGTCACGTCGGCATTGCCGCCGCCACGACACTGGCCGCCGTCATCTCGCTCTGGCAGTATGTCCGCGGTCTCAAAAAACGCGCTTATTGGCAGTTTTCGCCCGAACTTGTCAAAAAAATCCTGCTGATTGCCTTGTCTTCGCTGCTGATGGGCATTATAATGCTTGGTATTCAGACCGGCATCAATTTCGGTTTCGGCAACTGGCTGGCTTTCCCCGTTCTGCCTAAAATCGCCGTTTTAGGGCTGTTGGGCATTTTGGGGCTTGCAAGTTTTCTGCTCTTCGCTAAACTGACTCGGGTGCTGGACATCAGCGAAATTCTGAAAATGTTAAAACGCAAGAGGAAAAATAATGCCAAAGTTTCAGTTTAAAGACCTGACCAGCCGCACGGCAGCCTTTTTCAAACAAAAAGTTTTGCCCCGGCTTTCGCGTCTTCCGGACTATCTGGTTTTGTTCGTCAGTTCCTGGTGGCATGTTATTCTGATTGCTTTTGCGGCACTGGTTTTTCTCTATTACCCGATTGGCGGTCTGATGGTCAGCAGCATCGACACCAACACTTCTTACGAAATCAAGGAACCTGAAACCAACCAGTCGGCAACGGTCGACATGATGGCATTCATCATTAACCGCGAAGTTAACGAAAAAATGTGGACGCCGAACCTGCCGTTCTTCTTTCCGTCTTATTTTCTCGACAACATGCCGGCGTTCCAGCTCGGCATGTTTGACACGCTGGCCAAGTTCTCCTCCGGCTTTGCCGAGCGCACCGGCAATCTTGTCATGGCTGACGATTTGCCGCACCACCTGCAGGAAGCCGCCGTTCTGCTCAAATATCCGGGAACGGTATGGATGTTTTCGCCGACCAACCGGCTGTTGCCGGCACCTTCGGCCAATACCCAATACCGCAAGGCACGCAAACACCTGATAAAGTTCAATGCCGCGCTGGCCGACGGTAGCGAAGTCTGGTACAAAAACCCTGAAGACCTGACACTGCTTCTTAACCGTGCCCGCTCGGATCTCTGGAAAAACGCCACCCGGCAGCTGGAACGCCAAATCCGCGAAAACAGCGCAGATTTGATTGACACGAAAGCCGACGATGTTTTCTATTACGGACAGGGCAAGGCCTATGCTTACTATCTGCTGTTTAAGGCGCTCGGGCACGACTACAAAAACATCATTGTAAAAAAAGACGCCTACGGTATCTGGACGTCCATGCTCAAAGCTCTGGAAAACGCGGCACAAATTAACCCGGCCGTTGTCCGCAACGGCAAACTCGACAGTCTCGGCGCTCCAAATCATCTCGCTGCCCTGGGATTCTATGTTCTGAAAGCTCAGACGCTGATGAACCGGATTGTCGACAAAATCAATACACCAGCACCAAACAAGGAATAACCTATGCTTATTGAAACCCAGATTACCCCAGACGTCAACGTTATCAACTTCTTTCCGGCCGAAAAAGTTCTGCGTTCCGGCACGGCCGAATTTGTTGACGCCAAATCTCTGCGCAAATCGCCGTTGGCCGAAGCCATCTTCGACCTCGGTGGCGTCAGGTCGGTCTTTCTCACTTCCGACATGATTTCGGTAACAAAGGAAAACAACGCGTCCTGGGACGACCTTAAACCGCAGATACTTGCGGAAATTATGGATTTCTTTGCCACCGGCGAACAGGCCGTCGTCGAAAATCCGGCTGACCGCAGCCCGGAAAACGTCATTCGCGAAATTACCAGCCTGATTAACGCCCGTATTCGTCCGGCCATTCGTCAGGACGGCGGCGACATCGTCTTCAGAAGTTTCGAAAACGGTGTCGTATATGTCGAACTGCAAGGCAACTGCAAGGGTTGCCCTTATGCTCTGGTTACATTGAAAGAAGGGGTGGAAAAAATTCTCAAAACCTATATTCCCGAAGTAAAATCAGTCGAAAACTACGATAAAGATGCCTAAATGAAAAAAATTCTGTTCCGGTTGTTTTTGTCCGTCTTTCTGGTTGCCGCCGCAAATGCCGCAGCCAAAACCAAAGTGGATATCCGGCCGGACGGTCTCTATCTGACTGACGTTACCGTTGCCCAGCTGGAAAAACAATACGAACTGTACGGCTATAAAGATTACATTTATATGCCCGACTGGGTTTATCCCCCCATCTTTCTTACCAATCTGCCGACTGACTTTGACAGGATTTCCGACGCCAACCGGCGCAACAAACTGTTCCTGCAGATTATCGGCCCGCTGGCGCTGAAGCTAAGTGACGAACTTCGCGAAGAGCGGCTGGCCGTACGCGAACTGCGCGCCGCATTTTTGGAAGGCGCCGACCTTACCCCCGAACAGGAAAGGTTTGTTGAGGAAAAAGCCGTCAAATACGACATTTTTACCCGCATGAAAGGCCGGCGCCGTTACGATATTCTGCTCAAACGGCTGGAACTCAAGGTCGATATCGTGCCGCCGTCCCTGTTAATGGCCGCCGCAGCCATCGAAAGCGACTGGGGAACCAATCGCATCGTCCGCGAAGGAAACTCGCTGTATAAGGAACTCGCCTGGTACACCGACAAAGGTCTTAAACCCCAAGACGACCGGCAGGACCAAAGTTATCGCTACAAGACTTTTCCCAGCCTTTACGATTCGATGAAATCTTATGCACTGCGCCTCAACAGCAGCGTTAACTATGAACAAATGCGCCTTTACCGCGCCGAAATCGAATACCGCGAAAAACCGGTCTTCGGACGTTCCCTGGCCCATACCATGTTGTTTGACTCCAATCTCAAAAACTTTGCCGGATTGCTGGACTACACCATAACTTTCTATGAACTGACCAATTTTGACGAAGCCGAACTCGGTTTCGTCAGGCTGCCCGACTTAGAGGACAAAAAATAAAAAAAATTTGACTAAACGGAAAGACCGCGTATTATATATGCAGATTTGTAACAAAAAATTAATGAGATTTTTGTACAATAATACATTATCATAGAAATATGGTAAACACATACAGGTTGTCCCATGGATAAGAACGTCTTAACTGCAAACGACATAAAACTTTTATCCCAGAACCCTTCCGTAGAAAACAAAGGCAGTACGGCCCGCAAAGTTACGGCTTATTACGACGGCGGACTGATTACCGAAAGAGGCCTCAAACTGGCCGAAGACATTTTCCGCATCATGGTTGAAGACATTGAGGTCAAGGTTCGCGAAATTCTCTCCGACAGCCTGAAAAACTGCAAAAGCATTCCCCGCGACGTTGCGTTCAGGCTGATAAACGATCAGGCCAGCGTTGCCGTTCCGTTCATCAAACATTATGCCAACCTGACCCGGGAAGACCTGATCAGCATTCTTGAAATGCAGAACATCGACAAGCAGAAAGCCGTCGCCCAGCGCCAAAACCTTTCTGAAGACATTTCGCAGTACATTGTCGACAAATGTCCGGAAGAGGTTGTCGGTACATTGATCTCAAACGATTCGGCACGGATTCTTGAAAGCACTTACACCAGCATTGTGCAAAAATATCCGGAAAGCGACAACATCAAAAAACGGCTGGTTTATCGCGCCGAACTGCCGGTTTCGGTTATTGAAAAAATCGTCAACTCCCTTTCCGAAGAGCTGCAACGCCACCTGATTGTTTCGCATAACCTGCCGGACAACATCGCCACCGACATCATTGAACAGGTCAAAGAAAAGGCAACGCTGAAAATTTCCGAAGAATACAGCTCCGACAAGCAGATTGAAGAGTTGGTGCATCAGCTGTACACATCCAACCGATTGACGCCGACTTTGGTCGTCCGCGCCGTTTGCATGGGCGATTTGAAGTTTTTTGAATATGCGCTGGTCTACTTGTCCAACACGCCGATTACCGAAGTCCGCAAAATTCTGTATAACACGCAGCTGGATTTTATGATTCGCAACCTGCTGCGCAAGGCTTTCATTCCCAAAAGCATGTTTCCGGCTGTCTTCAGCGCCTTGAACGTTATTAAGGACATCCGTTTCGACTGCCGCCGCTCCGACCGCAGCTCCTTCATCCATAAGGTAATTGAGCGTATTTTGACTTTCGGCAGCGCCGGCGAAGACCTCAACGAAGACGACGTAAACTACCTGATTTCCCGCATCAGTTGACGCGGCGGCGTTAAAATGTGCAAGCTTTGCAAAATTCCTTGATTATATCGAGTCCCTGTCTATATAATATGACAAATAATTAGCAGAGGAATAAAGAATTTGGCCGCCAATGCAGACATTCTGCCCGACTTACTGAAACTCAACAATCTTCTCATTGCCGAGAAGGATTTTACCGTCGTCATCGAAAACATCATGGACACGGCCGCCAACATATGCAACGCCGACTGCGGCTTTTTCTACACCCTGAATGACGATAATTTCCTCAGTCTGGATTACAGTTTCAATAAGTCTCAGCGCACCGCGCTGCGCGGGTCGGACAACCTGACGCTTTTTCAGACCGTATATTTGCCCGAGCGCAAAACCAAAAATCCGAAATCGGTCGTCGAAATCTGCTATTTTAACAACGAGGTCGTCAACACCGCCAACCTGTACGGTTCGCCCGACTTGGACAACTCTTTCTTTGTCTCCTACGACGAAACCAATGCCTACCGCACGATTTCGGTTCTTACGCTCCCGATTGTCAGCCGCAAGGAAAACATCGTCGGCATTGCTCAGTTCGTCAACCCGCAGGACTACAACGGCAAAACCGTCGTCTTTACTTCCGAAATGCAGAAAACTGTTCAGTCTGTTTTATCCTTGGCCGGCCTGGTTCTCGAAAACCGCCGCATGAACGAAGCCTACGGTCAGCTTTTGGAATCTTTCATTGAAGTTCTGGCCCGTGCCATCGACGCCAAGTCACCCTATACCGGCGCACACTGCCAGCGCGTTCCGGTCATTGCCCGCCTGTTGGCAACCGCCGCGGTGCAGGAAGAAAGCGGCCCGCTGCGCAATTTCGAAATGAGTCCCGAAGACTGGTATGCATTGCATATTGCCTCCTGGCTGCACGACTGCGGCAAGGTTACCACGCCTGAATACATTGTCGACAAGGCTACCAAGCTCGAAACCATTTACAACCGCATTCACGAAATCCGTGACCGTTTTGAGATTCTACGTCGCGACGCTCACATCGAATACCTCAAAAAACGTTTGAACAACGTCGACAAGCAGGAAAACCTTCAGGCCGAATTTGTCAGCAAAGTCAAACAGCTGGAAAACGATTTTGCTTTCATCGCCGACTGCAACATCGGCGACGCGCCGTTGACCGACGACGACATTCAGCGGCTGGAGCGCCTTTCCAAAATAAAATTCATCCGCTATTTCAACCGCATGCTCGGACTTTCCTGGGCCGAACGCGACAACGTCAGATGGCCGGAACTCTATGAACGCCCAAGCTGGGAAAACCTGCTTCAAAACCGCGACGACCACATTTTCGGACAATATAACCGCGGCGAACTCTATAATCTCGAAATCCGTCAGGGAACCATCAACAAGGAAGAACGGGAAAAAATCAACGAGCATATCGTTGTTACCATCGACATGCTCAAGGCGCTGCCTTTCCCCAAAGAACTGTCCAAAGTCGTCGAATATGCCGGCGCCCACCATGAACGCGTCGACGGCAAAGGCTATCCCAACGGGCTTACCGGCGATGAAATGTCCGTTCCCGCCAAAATCATGGCCATCGCCGACATCTTTGAGGCATTGACAGCCAACGACCGCCCGTATAAAGAACCCAAAAAGCTTTCCGAAGTCCTGCGCATTATGCAGGAGATGAAAAATACCGGCCACATTGACCCTGACCTGTACAAGGTTTTTATTACCGGCAAAGTATATATGGATTATGCCGAACAGTATATTTCGCCGCAGCAGATTGACGAAATCAATCCCGACGACTATCTCTGATTAAAACAAACGAGGTATAAATGAGTCTAGACATTGAAACGATATTGTGCCGCGCCGGACGCATGGACAATTACGCGTACCTGCTGACCGACAAGGCAACCGGCGTCTCTGCCGTTGTTGATCCGTCGGAAGCGGAACCCGTCATTAGCCGTTGTGAGCAGCTCGGACGTAAACCGTCCTACATTCTTAACACGCATCATCATTATGATCATACCGACGCCAATCTTGAAATCAAAAACTTCTTTCATGCCAGAGTCGTTGGCGCCGAATACGACGCAAACCGTATCCCCGGACTTGACGAAACGGTCAAAGACGGCGATATTTGGATGCTGGGTAACACCAAAGCCGAAGTCATCAAAGTTGACGGACACACCCGCGGCCACATTCTCTGGTACTTTCCCGACGACAAAGCGCTGTTTACCGGCGACACTTTGTTCAACCTCTGCATAGGCGGCCTGTTTGAAGGGACGCCCAAAGAAATGTTCGCTTCCCTGAATAAAATAAAAAAACTCCCGGACGATACCCTGTTTTATCCGGGACACGAATATACCATGCACGGCATGGCTTTCGCCGTTCATAATGCCCCCCACAATCCGGAACTGCGCAGATATGTCGCCGAAGCTCAGGTGCGCCTCGGCAGAGGACTTCCGGCCGGTCCCGTATCAATCGGCCTCGAAAAACGCTGCAATCCCTATCTCAAGGCTCAAACTCTGGACGAACTGGAACAACTGCTCGGCCAATAAAAAAAATAGACAAAAAACTTTTTTTGTGCTATATTGACCTCATATTAAAATCGGAGGAGGAAGCACCATGCCGCCCAAAAAAGAAGAATGGGAAGTCAGATTTGAAGAATACCGCGATACGCTTGTTTCTCTGGGTGCAAAAATAAAAAACGAAAAAGCGCTGAAACTGGCATTTAAAATTTACGGCGAAGAACGAATGCCGGCACGCATCTACCAGAACTGCGTCGAAGAAAACGACGCCGTTTCCTCAAAGACCGAATCTTCAACCCCTACCGAAGCCGTAAAAAAAGAAAAAACGGCAGCGACAGATACAAGCACAAAACCGTCAACACCCCCAAACGGCAAAAAGCAAACAAGACTCAACAGCTTTGAAGCTCTGGCTGACATCCGGCTCGAAGAGACTGCCGCCGGCCATGTCGAAACAACCTCCCCAACAGAAGGAAGCAAAGAAAAGAAAACGCGCAAGACCCAGCGCGAACGCTTTGAAGAATACAAAAGCCGCCTACAGGAAAAAGGCATTGTCATTAACGACGAAAACGGGCTGTGGGAAAAGTTCCGTTCAATCCGCGGCCGGCTGAATTACGGACAAATCGGCGAATTTGTAACTTTCCCCGAACGCAAACCTCGCGGCAACGCCAAAAACGGCAACCGTTCTGAGCGCAGAAACGACGAAAGAAACAGTCAGACTCGGCATGACGGCAGCCAGGAAGCCCGAGATGACAAAAAAGACAGGCGCAATGAAGGAACACGCAACGGCAACCGCAATCAACAAATAAACGAACAAACCGACAATATAAAACGGCATAGCTCGGACAAAACGCCTTTCGACGAGTATCGTGAAAATCTTATCGCTCAGGGATACGAAATTACCGATCTCAACGCTCTGGCCAGACTTTATGTCAAAGGCAAAGGGTTCATTCCCCCCGAGCAGTTGTCCGGACTTGTCCGTAAGACAGAAAAACAGCCGCAGGCCGTCGTTAACAGCACCCTCGTTCCGATTGAAAAAGGCGAAAGGCTGCCTGTTGTCATTGAAGGGTCCTTTGCCGACAAATGGATTAAACCGCTTAAAGAACGCTGTCAAAAGGATCTCGACCGCAACGGTCAGCCCAAACGCACCGTTACGGCTGTCAAAGCCGACCAACAGTCTGTAATTGTCGACGTAATTCCCTCAGAAGCTTACGCTGCCGAGAACCCACAGGACAGCGGTGCCCGGTACAGCTTTGAAAAAACCGACAACCGCGGCAGCGTCAAGGTCGACATGGGCTCCAAAGACGGCAATCCGTTAGATTACGAATATTTCCGAATGATGATGGAGGCCAATCGTAAAAACGGCATCAAAGTCATCGCGTTCAAAGACATTCAGACCGACGAGTTCCGAGACAAACTGCTTGCCGCAGCCCTTGAATTCGATATGAAGGTTAAGGACGCGCCGGAAAAAGTCAATATCAACGCCCCTTATTTGAAAACATTGCCCAATCAGGTCAAAATCAAACTCGGTATTTACAACGGCGACATTACGCTGACCAAAAGCGCCGAACAAATAAAGGAAAACATTCAGCGGAAACAGCGGCCGGAACATGAAAAAGAACAAAAGGAACCCGGTAAACCGATGCTGGCACTCCCCGCACATATCCCACCCCGGGAAAGGGACTAATCGCAAAAACCCGTTTTTGTCTGAAAAACGGGTTTTTTATTCTGCCTTTACGGATTTAACCGTGCAAAGCTTTACACTCCCCCGGAAAGTAAAACTTATAAGAGGAAAATTTTTTTGGCACCACAGTACCCCGCAAATTCGGTATTCGTTTCCCTTTATACAAGGTTTAATCCTTGCCGAGCGGAACATTCCGATTAATATGTACACAAAGAATAATGCCGAAAGAGGCCATAATGGAAAGCATAACCGTACCGCCGTAGGAGATCAGTGGCAGCGGGATACCAACCACCGGCAGCAACCCCAAAACCATCGCAATATTAATAAAGACATACATAAAATAGTTAGTCGCCAAACCGATGGCCAGCAGCTTGCCGAAATAACTCGTGCTCTTAAGCGCAAAAGAATAGCTGTAAGCCAGAATCAGAATATTTAAAATCACGACCAGAACCGCGCCGACCAAACCAAACTCCTCGGAAAGCATCGTAAAAATAAAGTCGGTATGTTTCTCAGGCAAAAAGTTTAAATGGCTTTGCGACCCTTTCAGGAATCCCTTGCCGAACACGCCGCCGGAACCCAGCGCAATTTTCGACTGAATAATATGATAACCGGCACCCAGCGGATCACGTTCGGGATTCAGAAAAGTCAGCACGCGGTTCTGCTGATAATCATGCAGAAAATGCCATGCGAAAGGAATGGTTACCAGTCCGCCGATAAAAACGACGACAAATTTCCAAATCTGCACTCCGACGGCAAAAAACATCGCCGCCGTCGTAAAAATAAGCATCAGCGCCGTTCCCAAATCCGGCTGTAACACAATCAGAAATGCCGGAAATATTGCCATCAGCAGCGGCGGAATAATGCCGCGCACGCTCTCAATACTCTGCAGCGACGACGTATGAAAATAACGTGCCAACACCAAAACCATGGCTATTTTCATAAACTCCGACGGCTGCAGCTTGATAAAGCCGAGGTTAATCCAGCGGGTGGCGCCCATACCCGTATGCCCGGCCACTTCCACCACCACCAGAAGAATCAGCGTAATGAAATAAAATATATAGGCATAACGCAGCAACAGCTTAATGTCTGTCAGCGCCAGCACAATCATTACCGCAAACCCCATGCCGAAACGTATCAGCTGGTTAATCGCCCAAGGGCTCCAATTGCCGTTGGCTGCCGAATACAGCATGACAATGCCGATGGCGGCAAGAATAACAATAAACATCACATACGAAAAACTGATGTTATAAAGCTTTTCGCGAATAGTCATGCTTTGGTTTCTGAAACTTGTTTCATAAGGTTTATACATTTTCCAACCTGCTCCTAACGAACCTCTTCCCGGGTGGGATCCAGCATAACCGCCTCTCTCAGAATTTTTCCGGCCAACGGTGCCGCAACCGAAGAACCGCCGCCGCCGTGTTCAACCAACACCGCCACCGCATATTTCGGATTGTCATGCGGCGCATAGCCGACAAACAACGCATGGTTACGCAGGCGCCAGGGAAGCTCGCTCTCCTTTTTGATGCCTTCGCGGCGTTCTTTCATCGTAATTCGGCGTACCTGAGTCGTACCGGTTTTACCGCCCATCCTTTGACCGTGATAATCGAACTGAGAACGCCAGGCCGTACCGCCGGGCTTGTTGACAACCGCATACATGCCCTCTTTAATCAACTCCAGATTGGCCGGAGATACGTCTATTTTCTTAATTTTGCTCTTTTCGCCGTCCGAAACTTTCAAAAATGTCGGCTTAATCTCATAACCGCCGTTAACCAGCCGCGCGGTCATCGTCGCCAATTGCAGGGGCGTGGTCAGAATATATCCCTGCCCGATACCGGAAATCAGGCTTTCACCCTGCTGCCACGGCTCGCCAAAACGCCTGAGTTTCCACTCCTTGTCCGGAATCAAACCGGCTTTCTCGTTTTCCAGACCGATGTTGATTTTAGAACCGAGACCGAAACGACGCGCCATATCGGCAATTTTTTCGATTCCCAGTTTCTGAGCCGTTTCATAGAAGAAAATATCGCAGGAATGCTGCAACGCCTCAACAACGTTAAGATGCCCGTGTCCTTCTTTTTTCCAACAGTGAAAGGCATGGTTGCCCAAAAACATTTTGCCTGCGCAGTACGTACGCGTTTCCGGTTTGATGACGCCGGCTTCCAAAGCGGCCAGCGCCACAATCATCTTAAACGTCGAACCCGGAGAATACTGCCCGGAAATCGCCTTGTCGGTCAGAGGATTCCGCTCATTGTGCAGCAGCGCGTTCCAGTCTTCTGTGCTCAGTCCCTGCGTCATCATGTTCGGGTCAAATGAGGGCGCCGACACAAAGGCCAGAATTTCGCCGGTATGTACGTCAAGCAGCACGGCGGCGCCGCTCTCCTCGCCAAACAACTCAAAAGCCTTCTGCTGCAACCGCGAATCTATCGTCAGCTGCACATCTTTGCCCGGAATACCGTCCACCCGTTCAATTTCTTTCATAATCCGCCCGTAGGCGTTTACCTCCAGTTTCAAGTTGCCGCTCTCGCCGCGCAGAGCTTTTTCCAGATATTTCTCTATTCCCGACTTGCCGATTTTAAATCCCGGAACCTCAAGCAGCGGATCGTCTTTCACATCTTTGTCCGAAACCGAAGATACGTATCCCAGAATATGAGCCATACCCGCACCAAAAGGATAATAGCGGGTCAACCCTTCGTCGATGACAATTCCCGGCAAGTCCGGTGCGTTGAGCTGAATCCGGGAAACCTCCTCCCAGGACAGATTGTCGCGGATTTTAATCGGTACGAAACTGCGATTGCGTTTCAGGTCTTTTTTTATCCGTTCCTCCTCGGCTTCGCTCAAGGGCATGATTTTCTTAAAAGCATCCAGCGTTTCCTGAACGTTTGGCGCCTGTTCGGCGACAATCAGCGCCTGAAAATTTTGTTGATTGCTGGCGATTGTTACCCCGTTGCGGTCAAAAATAATCCCCCGCGGCGGAACCAGCAG
>ERZ779889.78-NODE-78-length-119901-cov-17.392070_pt1 | contig 119901 bp, 107 predicted proteins | sample MGYA00511030_ERZ779889 | MGnify/ENA primary metagenome ERZ779889 (study PRJEB29588, sample SAMEA2160616) | human gut metagenome | biome: human gut; feature: human-associated habitat; material: faeces | place: Denmark | collected 2008/2010 ...
CGTTATCACTCTCCGAAAACTCACTTCCGTTAACAATCGTTTTTAAACAACCTCTAAGATTCAGAGATGCCAAAATGGAGCGATAATTGACGGAATTCCATACGCATTCCGCAGGAAAGTTGTTCAAACAACAACCAATTCTGAACTCATACAGACTTTGCCGGTATATCAGCGAGTATCTTTGATTCAAGATTTATTCAAGACCTGCGTTGAGGAATGGGAGAAGTCTGTTACATCAAATTGGAGTGATTGCGACAATATCTTCCTCTCCTCTAACGACCACGCATTGATTAACAAAATGCTAAAGGAAGTCAGTGAACAAATTAAAACTATTGAGGTGAAACTCAATAACGTTGTTATGATGATAAAATGATTGACTATACTGACGTTGACGCAAAATTGGATGAATATAGCGAAGCATTCGACTTCTATATGGAATGTGGAGAGATGCCTCCGTATATGCCGCACGACGATTGTCTGGCGGGATATATGCAGGAGGTTATTGACAATAATCCTCAGATTGACGGGACTGACCCTACATGGGTTGAGGTGCTGAAAGAAGATCTAATCTCATTTTTCAATGTTTTGCTGGAACAATTCCGGGCAATGCAGATTGAGGCGATGAAAGAGTTGGCCATGATTGCTAAGTTCAATGAGGCTACCATTGAGGGAAAGCGAATGATGTGGCGGGAAGTGTGCAATACTATTGAAGCCAGTTACTCGAAATATGACATAAATCTTCCGGGGTACACTGCCCAGTTCAAGACCGATGAAAGGGGTGCTGTCTTTTCAGCATTGACGAGTGATTGGGAAAATGCCTGCAAAACTAAGCTGGAACGCAAAGAACGCCAGATGTTGAATCGCGCAAAAATGCAGTTTGAACATCTAAGCCGTGAGGCAGGAACAAGAGACTACGAGGACAAAAAGAAAGTAGAGAAGTATGTCCTTCGCTATCCACTGCTTAATGAGATTGTGGATATGATAGGTCGTGACAAGGATTCATCAAAAGAGGAGAAAGATACTGTTGTGTACCGTTTCATGCCCACTACTGTCGCAAAGAACAGTTCGATCGAAGAGATTGACCGCGTTGAGTCAGGTGACAATCTGGAGCGAGTCCTTCCGGTTGAAATGTCTATGCCTGAAGATCTCTTCTTTAAGAAATACGTTACCAAAGAGCTACAACAATTCAGCAGTCCCGGCAAAGATAAACCGAAAAAGGTTGAGGAACACCGTAAAGACCCCAGATTGACAAAAGGTCCGATAATAGTAAGTATAGACACCAGCGGCTCGATGTCAGGACAACCTCAAAGAATAGCAATCTCGCTACTTAAACAGTTGCTCCAGATGGCAAAGAAACAAAAACGGCCGTGTTTTCTAATCAGTTTCTCAGTGAGGTCAAAATCAATAGATCTTGCCAAACCGAGAAATTGGGGAAGATTGATTATTTTTTGGAGCATAGTTACAGCGGTGGAACTGATGGAGAACAGATGCTTGCCGAGGCTATCCGTGTCCTTCAAAAAGGCACATACGAGATGGCGGATGTCCTTATTGTCTCTGACTTCGAGTTCCCGGTACCGACCCCATCTACCACGGAGAAAATAAATAAAGGAAAGACACTCGGCACCCGTTTTTACGGCTTGAAGATCGGGCATTACGGAGTAAAGGGATATAGACTTATTATGGATAAAATATGGGAGGTATGAAAGAACCGACATTTAAGATAAATCCTCGTTTCAGACTGACAACGAAACATCTGTCAGTAGTCTGGCATTGTGTCGATAGGTTAACGGTAGAGTGTGAAGCCGCAATGGAAATATCTGACCGGTTCGTTTATCAGGGCAATGCCACCGTAGAATTGATGGCGCAATATCACGATGGAATATTGGATATGATTTATCATGATGCCACAGATTTTGAATCCAAGAAGATACAAAAATGGCTTCGAGAACTTTTGCGTGATACAATACTACGAATTGCAAAAGTCATACTCCCGGCAAGAGTAAAATATTGGGAGAACATGAAAGGGATACACGGCACAGGCGTAACCGTGAAACGACTCCGTAAGAATGTTCTCGGTCAATGCTCCCATAGTAATCATATTACACTCCAGCCATTTCTCGTAATTTTCAAACAGGAGGGGGCCGACGGAGTGATACTTCACGAGATGGCTCATTATAAATGCAAACATCATCGCAAGTCATTTTGGAATTTCCTTTCAACCCTAATCGGTAAGGATTCCAGACTTGCCAAAGTAAAAGATGACATAGCGTTGTCTCCTTACTATAATTATTACCTCTATCTTACGAAAAATTAGTAACTTTGCTATTATAAAACAGACAATGATATGAAGAATTTCCAATCACACTATAATGAGCTTAAGAGTCTGCTCAGAAACGAATCCGGGAAGGGCAAGGAGGCACTCAGAGAAGACTTCGAAATCGCGATGGAAAATGCTGAAAAAGATATTAACCTCCTCGACTTCGATGATGAGGATAGGGATGTCGTATCCGCGCTGATGCACCGTATCCAGAGAATGCACAGTCTTGGACATCATGATTATGTCCGGGACGACATTTCTCAACTCTCGTTTTATCTGGAGGGTCATGTGTCTGTTACTTTCAATTCTCATTGGAACCGGAAATCTGAGAAAGAGTTGTATCAGCCCATCCATAATTACTTCAGTGATATGCTTAATAAGGGAGGTAACTTCGGGCCTCAGGATGAGCCTTTCTATTCAGGTGAGATATTCCATAGAGTAACAGAAGAGCAAATGCAGAAATTTGTGCAGACTCTAACAAATGCGACTCATCAAATAGCAGACCACCTTGTAGAGAATGTTTCTAATAACTGGGCTTGGAAGCCAGATATTTACGCATATTCATTCTATACTTTTGAGAAGTTCTTTGACCTCGCTTACCACATGGTGATAGACGAAGAATGTGAACTGGATTTTGAGCCTGATGCACTATACGAATGCCCTGTTCTTAATCTCCCTATAAACGTGGAGCGAAGAATGTATGTTAAGGAGGATAAACTCCATGACATCGTAAAGTACTTGTTGGATTTCATAGAAGAGACTGACATCTGTAATAGCAATAATGTCATATGGGTACGAACCATCCTGTTTAATATAGGGTTGGCAGCCTTCCAAACAGTTTGTAGAACAAAAGAACTTAAGTAAAGCCTTTATGTCGGTTGTATTTGTATCCGGCCAAGACCATTACGACAAGGTCATTGAAAGAGTGGTTTCGGTGAAGAAATCACTCTGGATAGGTACAGCTGACATCAAAGACCTTCATGTCAAGGACGGCAACAAAACAAAACCGTTTCTCGCCGTCCTTGCCGACCTACTAAAACGCGGCGTAGAGATACGCCTTATCCATGCCAAAGAACCGGGTTCGGCATTCCGCGAAGATTTCGACCGCTATCCCATTCTAAAGACTGGACTGGAGCGAATGCTTTGCCCGAGGGTACACTTCAAGATTCTGATCTTCGACTTTGAGACAGCCTATATCGGCTCCGCCAATCTGACCGGAGCCGGAATAGGCATGAAAAGCAGTAACCGTCGCAACTTCGAGGCCGGAATCCTTACCGACGACCCAGCACTTGTTGAAGCCGCCTCAGAGCAATTCGACAGCGTTTGGCGTGGTGAGCACTGCACCCGCTGCGGGCGCCGCCAATACTGCTCCGATCCAATAAAATAGTAGTTATGTGTTATTAAGAGGACATCTTGAATTATAATGTACTAACTGTCGGTAACAATAATGTCAATGGTGTTACCACCGGTATTAAAGTAATACTTATAGTCTGAATTAGGCTTGTGGATATTGACATCTTCTCGACGAGTTACTTTGCTTTTTGAAATCAGATGAGTCTGCGAACCAAACATCATTTCCTCTAAATCTTTTGCATAATAAGTCAACTCGTCCAAAGTACAGTTATATATTTCAGAGGCCAGCTGTTCAAGATTGTTCTTCTTACCCTGTCTATTAACAAACAAGAAGTTCTCTTCTTTGCATGTTTTATCGGGATATAGGACAACCAAACAATCTTTAGCCCGGCTTGTAGCAACGTTCATTAGATAGAACTTGTTTATCAAAATCTTATCAGCCGGCCTCATAAACTTATTCGGTGGATTAAGGACCAGGACAACAATATCAAATTCATCACCTTGAAACTGGTGAACAGTATTGACATCCACAGAAATCCATGTCGGTCGGGCCAATTTTAATTGGTCTGCCAATTTTGCAATAAGCTGTTTCTGCGCGACATACGGTGTTATGATACCTACTTTAAGCTTTTTCAGACCACAATCTTCTGCAGACTTACCTTGATAGAGATTGAAGAGATGCTGCAATGATTCAACAACAAGGAGTGCCGAATAAATGTTGAAATTGCTCCCTTTCAGCTTATCCAAATCTGTTATATCCGACTTTTCGGATATTGCAGCGCCGTTAAATCCGTATGTTTTGTCTGAGATCGGGAAGCGGAGGAACGAGAGGGGGTGCTTGAAAACAGGCAATGCACCGTCGGGCGCAATAAAACGCATTTCATCGTCTCTTTGGGGAACAATCCGGTCATTATAGGCAAACTTGCCCGTCAATCGTGCTAAAGATGCAACGCTGCGATATTGCTTATGTAATAACGAAATTGTAATTTTATCTTTCACTGCCTCATTCAGGTTTGACACATCATCGGAAAAAGTTTTCAAACCTATGAACGAGAAGAAATTGAATTCGTCCAAATCAGCGTTCTCAAGAATAAAAGAATCGAGGCCTGTAATCGCCGGCAACTGCAGTGGATCACCCGCAATAATGAATCTGCAGTCTGGATTAATTTGTTGACCTTTGAAAAGAGCAAGAAGCGCATAATCAAGGGTAACCATTGAAGCCTCATCAATAATAATCATATCCCAGTAATGGGCATGAGTATCTGTAAATGTATCTGAAAAATGATGGACAGTGCAAGCTATCACATTCGGGCCTTCATCCTTGCACCCGTTGGACACTTCAAGCCCAAAATCCTCAACCTCTTTTATCCACCTTTCATTTTCCGGGCTATTGGTGTTGAGCGCCCTATAGACGTCTACCCCTTTATCTTTGATTTTAAGAGCAACCACATTTGCGGCATGATGGGTGGGTGTAAGCATAAGAATCTGGGCATTGGGGTCGTGAGCCATAGTGTCGGCAACACATTGGGCTATATAAGTTGTCTTGCCCGTGCCCGGAGGTCCAAACACAATGTTTATGTTGTCGGGGAGAAAGGAGCGCAGGTCTGCATTTTCGTCAAAGCCAGTATTTTCTTTAAGGCAATGGACTGAGTCTTTCAGTCGGTTAATAAGCACCGGTATGTCGTTTTTTTCACCGGCATCCATATATTTTTGACGAAGATCAAGTATTGCTTCCAACCAATTAATAGAACAATCAGATATTTTCTTAATCTTGTCTTTCTGTTCTTCGAGATCCTTCTTCAATTGGTATTCCTCAACAATACCTTCACGTATCATGTAATCCAACAGGTCTGACACCTTATCCGGTGTTACCATTCCCGCAGAGGCCAATAACGAGCCCACACGCTTCAGGTCAGACGAATCGATATCGTCAACCTTAATGCCGAGTTCACGCTTAAGGTCATTTGAGGCATTATTAATCCATCCTGTTTGACGCAGTTTCTCATACAGCAAAGGCTCAACTTGTACAGTATGTTCATAACCGTTCCTCAAATATCCAAATTTACAGCCACCAAGTTGATTAATCTTTTTTATGCAGGACAGAATAACAGCGGAAGATTTAATCGGGTCAGAAGGAGCGACCAAATCACAGAATGTCTCCAATCCCTCTATCTGATATTCAATATAATATTCATAGTCGGCCTTATACTGATTATACCATGCGGCTCTTTCGCATCCTTTGGGTAACCGATAATTGTTAACATTAGTCAGCGGTATTGACGGAGCTTTTAATATTGAAGGACTTTTCGGCGTATCGGAATCTTTAACAAGAGTATAGATTAATTCGATTTCTTTTTCTGACAACCAAGGTATGAGGGCTTCCGGTTCAAAAAACACTACATCCGGATTTCCCTGAAAATAGAAATCGTTAATCTCGTTATGTACTTTGATTTGAGAATGGTTCAAAAGCATCAAAGTATCGTCGATAATGACCGGACACATTGTTTCATCTGAGAATATTGTTTTATGTCCGGCTAACTCTCCCATATAAAGATCCCGAAAGTTTAAGAGCGATTTAAGTCGTGATTCAATAGTTCGTCTTCTGTCTTTAGCCATGGGTAAATATACTTTCTCGGCCATAGTCAGGGCGTCTACACGATTTAAACCAATCCCCTTCAGGAATAATAAAACTTCCTCATCGTTAGTGAGTCTCCTGTCAACGAAATAGACATTGTCAATGCCATCTGGAATTTCCCAATCAGAATCAGGAAGATGAACATTTGCATCGGTCATACCGGATATAAATGGAGGCTGGAAACTGCCGTCCGTTGTAAGCAGAATATCTTTGAATTCTAGCTCTCTCCATAATTTGTTCACCTTTAAAAGCGATTTATACCATTCTATTAGCCAGTCAAACGAGCGGTTAGACAGATACTCTTTTGAAATGCAGTCAATTATTTTTTTATTGGAGACACTTTCTACTCCGAGTACATTGATAATACGTTTGTCTTCTTTATAACGTTTGTTTATATCGCATAAGACCCATCCGCATTCTCTTCCAAGAAGATCATTTAATGTTTCGGAAGGATAAAGTCCGGGGAAATAATCTGCGTCAGGATTGATGGCCGAAGTAATGTCAAGATACTTCTTTAGCTGATTACACCAAAGCATTCTCCCATTCTTGATTGATTTGATAACTTCTTCAATTATAGGAGTTATATCAATCCCGGCTGCCGCGTTTTGATTGGAAATACCACTGAGATCGGGCATAAAATCAATTATATTGTCATTAATCCAGGCATACCCTTCTTTTTCGCCAATTTCACAAATCTCTTTAAGCGAATCGGACAGTAAAGAAGCAAGCAGTTTAACCATATTATCATTATGGCTATCCCCTGCCTCGATACTTTCTCTATTATTCGACAACCGGAATGGAGCATGTAAAATAACGGGTAAGTTAGAAGCATCCGAAGTCTGCATATAGCAGTACAGGTTGTACTTGGCGTCTGTTATGATATATTGCCCCTCTTCATCGATATTAAAAACCACAGATACTTTAAGCTGAGGCCGGTCAACGAGAGGTCTGTCAAATTTCCAATAAACCCGTTTGTCTACACTGTCTCCAACTCTATTGGTATAAATGAGTTTCATTCCTGAACCGACAGGGTCAGCAATCTTAAGTTCATATACGCCGGTTTCTTCATCGGTTTGCCATTCAATACTTGAAAGATGATTTAAAAACAACAACGGACGTACATTCGCAAGTCTGAGGATAGCGTCAGATATCTCTGAACAGGCAACAGATTTGTTATCTTTATTGAATGGAAAGTAGAAGAGCGTCTGACCGGGCGCACGTTCGGGATGATCTTCGTTTAATAGTCCGGGGATAATGTAGTCTTCAATAAAGAATGACACATTGTCATCGTAAATCTCAGGACGCGTGGTATACTGAAATACTGACTTGAACCCAACACCGAACTTCCCGATCTTGACTTGTTCAGGCTGCCCGATTTTTGTACTGGCGCCTATTGATACGATAGAATTGATGTCACCAAGACGCCCGGCTTCAAAGTCTTCCTCATGTGTGGCCGGATTAGTTATTGTAAAATGTTTGGGTGCATCATGCATAAAGATAAGACCATCTCTTCGAAGAATAAACTTAGAGTTTGCTGCCCCTTGGTCATCAGCATTTTGGAGTAACTCATAAACGAAATGAGCTTTATCTTTATATAAGTTTTGGATTATTTCAAACATACCACGGAACTGAGGCATTCTGTAGGACGCCTCCATGGCGCGTCGGGCAATCTTGCGTATTTCCTCAAAATATTCTTTTTCATGGAGTTTCATTCGAACATCTCTTTAATCCGGTTAATAACTTCATTTATTTCAGCTGTCATAATGGCCCCATTTTCGTGATCTTGAGTAGTGAAAAGGGTTTCTCCGAGAGTATAACCAATACTTTCGTAAAACTTTAATTTTCTCTCCCATGATGCTTTATATTCCGGAATGTCAAGCATCCCAAGATGTTCCCATATTATTCGGTCTCCATACGGAGTCGAGAAGGAGAAGTCCGGTATACAACGATGGCCGTCTTCTTCGAGCAATTTCTCGTAATCGAAATCGATGCCGGAGTTGACAAGTTGATTCACAATAATTACCTCTGACTTGCTGCGAACAAACAAACCATCCTTAGCCGTGCCATGTATTAGCCCTTCTACATAAGGGACACTTATGTGATTATCTCTGACCGATAGACTGAAAAGATTAGAATTTCTGCGTGCAAGAACTGAGGCCTGAGGTTTTGTAAATTCGCGAATCCAGCTTATCTGATCTTGAATCAGCAAAATAACTCGCTTTTTTGCTCGTGTTAATGCCGTGTAAATCAACTCACGGCTCAATATTTTCCCGGTCGTTGGGATGACAACTATAACCGTGTCGAAGTCACTTCCCTGACTCTTGTGAACCGTTATTGCATATGCCAATTCAATAGCAGCATCCGTGTCCTCCCCGGAAGTTGCATTGAATCCAAATTGTTTATCAGGCAACCCGGCGTAAATCACATTGATGTGCTTATTAATTATGCTTTTCACAAATCCTATCTGACCGTTTGCGAGAGTGTATTTCTCCTTTGTGGGATAACTTTCGCGCTTCATATTCTGAAGCTGTATTATTTTATCTGATTTACATATTTTTTGAGATCCCAGCATTAATGCATCTGACTTTTGACCATTTCCTATCCATCTTTGAATATACTCGTTAAGTCTGTATGTACCCCATACCGGATTGAGTACCGGGGTAAGAACCTGAAGTGATTCTAATGTCTCCGGATTTGATGATAAATTATCAAGATTGTCAATACCAAGCCGGGATTTCAGCGAGCCTACAAGTTCATCTTCAGTGCAATTTAGTTCATTACATAAGGATGATTTGAGAATGGCTGCCAGTTCTTCTTCGCTACTCCATGTGTAAACAGCCAAATCTCCTTCGAGGTTATCAGATGTCATTTTTTCAAAAACCTCATCAGCGGACTTCTCAGGCTTATTGCCACTAAACCATGACGCTAAAGTAAGCACATCAGATTCACCTTTGGTAATAGTCCTTACAACAGTTCGTAAATAGGTTATGGCATCCTTTACATCATCGGGAGCATTATCCCCTTGTAGATAATGGCATAAGTCGGAAAAGGGACGTCCTGCACCAATGGGAGGCAACTGATATGGATCTCCAATCATGATGATGCGGTTTACCATAATTGGATCAAGAGATTTTAGAAGTGCATGAAGCATATCAATAGTCAGCATTGAACATTCATCGATGATGATGTTCTTAGCTCCTGAGTAGGTGCGGGAATCCGAGGTAATCCGAGGTTTCATCCTTTCATAATCGAATGCATTTAAACTTGTCAGAAATTGCGCCACCGTTTTCGATGTGATTCCTTCAGCCATTGTGCTAAGACGGACTCTTGCTTTTCCAGTAGGAGCTAAAAGCATCACACCTTCATTGCGTATAGTTTCAGACTTAAGAAATGATCTGACAACTGTTGTCTTACCGGTACCTGCGCCCCCTGTCAAAACAGAAAGGCGTTTTTTATCCATCATTTCGAGGGCCTGAGCTTGCTGTTCCGTGGCTTGACGGCTTCTGGGATTGGACACGTCATAGTTGGGATCCGACTGGGCTATTTTAAGCCAATCTTCTCCTGTCGGTTTTCTTACCTCTCTTTTAGCCCGGCCAAGGAGTGTTTTGCGCACATCGTCCTCCATCTTATGATATTTCTTAAGCTGTACTGCTTTAGGAGTGCCTTCCCCAATATAATCTATGACGGGCTCAAAAAAAGCTCTTCGAGTGATAAGAATATTATCAGGGAGTGAAATACTATCCTCATCATGCAAATAATCCCTGAGATATTCTTCGGCTTCATTTAGAGAAAGGAGTGTATCACCATCGTTTAATACTGCACATAAATTCTCCACAAGAATGGAACGAAGGCGGCGTAAATCTAAAGGAGAATGGACTACATAAGGTTCAACAGGCACATTATCCCCTTGAATTGAAATATCAGGCATAGATCCTAAGTCAATCGTGCGTGTGGAAACACGAAAATCTTCATTGACGGCACACCACTCACTTATAATATATGGATTCTCTGTCACTGCTTCATCCGGATTTTTAATATAATGTTCAATTATATCACTTTCCAGCTCAAATCGTGACAAAAACTCAAGGCGTTGTTGTATGTCCGTGCCATAGCCGTTCCAGGTATCACGGTATAAATCGAGGTCACGGTTATAGACGGCATCTTTGACTGCAATTTCCTTATTGATTAGCTTCTTAAAGAAATTCCAAGGGTTGTCTTTGGACGCACAACCGTTTCTTCTTAAATCGCTCTCTATAAGATTAGCATAATCAATACGGATGGCCATAAGGGCCGCAGCAAAAGATGGGAATGGCGAAATCTGTTTTTTTACTTTAATGATTCTGCTGTCTATCCATCTGAGTTGACGTTTCCAATCATCCTCTTTCCCAACAAGTTTATGCGCCAATACGGCTTCAAGCGCACGTCGTGCGGCTTCCAGGATGAGAAGCATTGAATGATTGCTTATAAAATCACACCCGTATGATAGTTCGTCGAATATTTTCTGTCTGCTGTCAAATTTATCAAGAGACAGCTTTATTGCATCCAATGCTTTCTCCTTTGTAAGGCCATGTTTTTCGAAGTCTTCCTCTGCCAAATCAAGATATTCCTGATATGGCAGGAGAAATCCTTCTGATTTCCTAAGATCTGAGCGAATTGAATGTGAAAACATTATCTCCCATAAGGGATAGGTATATTCAGCCGAAGAGTCATAATCTTTCACTCCGTACACGCGCTTGATATCGCCCATGCCTACAATCATCCTGACGCCTTCGTCTTCGATGGGATTTCCTTTTTTGCAATAGAAGACACACATTGATTCGTTCTCAACAACTTCACTACTGAACCAATTGAGTATGTCGTAAAGTCGTTCGGAATTATAGACCCATGCGGAAGGGAATGGAGCTCTTTCTGTCGGTCGGAATTCAGGATGCTGTTCCGAGAGCATATCCTGAGCATCAATATTGAGATACCTGAAAGGAATTCCGAGGGCGCTGTAAGGCGGGATTCTTACATGAGTGGGGCGAAGGACATGGTGCGGATTGTTTTTATTCCAGGCATACAAATGGGTAAAGACTCTGTCGTATTCTTTTTCGTTCATAAACCCTCCGTTTTCACCAGAGCATGGAGGTCGTTTGTCATACTGTAAACTTGACCATTCAGTATCAGATGCTAAAGATTTACAGTCGAATTTAGACTCGACTATCTTGGGTAGTTGGTGACAATATGTATTACTACATGGATTGTGACATGTTTGTGCTTTCCATCCATTGTCACGCCAAGGTATTCGTATTGATATGTGTTTCATAATCCATCATTTTTTTGATTGGTAAGCCATATATTTTTCAATCCGGCCACAGTGTCGACATAAGCTATACGGTGTGAGCGCTTGCATTATTTGGTATTAACGAGCAATTCTCGAATATTAACATTAAGAAGTTCTGCTATCTCAGCCAAAGTTTTCAAATCCGGCTGAATAGTATTGGTACACCACTTGGAGACCGTCGTAGGGTCTTTGCCAAGCTGCTGTGCAAGCCATTTGCCTTGTTTGCCACTGTCAGCAAGCACAGCCTTGATCCTATTTAGTTTAACGATTTCCATTTTCAATTAATTGGTATATGATGCAAATTTACAAATATTATTTGAGCCACCCAAACAATAACCGAGATATTGCGCAAAACGAGACTATAAATTATGTGCCAAAACGATATCTTAGACGAAACTCAGTATTTTTTTGAAGATTTTTCTCAGCTACGCAGATAGGCTGCATTCGGCCTATCTAACTTTGCAGTGTTAAAAGGAAGGAAACATGGGTGAGCGGTCGAAACCAGCCCTCTGCTAAGGGGCCGAGCCTCGCAAAAGGCTCCGAAAGTTCGAATCTTTCTGCTTCCGCCAACACTGGGGTGTCGCATAGCGGCTATTGCAGGAGACTGTAAATCTTCCGTCTTCGGACATCGTAGGTTCGAGTCCTACCACCCCAACAGATATGCTTCCGTAGCTCAGTGGATTAGAGCGTCACGCTACGAACGTGAGGGTCGCAGGTTCGACTCCTGCCGGAAGTACAGACAGGATAAAGGCTTTGACATACTGCGCATGGGCGAGATTGTCAAAGCCTTCGTTATTACGCCGCCTCCAAGAGAAGTTCAAGTTTATGCTTTACTTTGGTGAGGACATCCCCCAAGTTCATTGACCGGCATGATGGTCTCGAACTGCCTCAATTTGTCGAGGGCGTCGGAAATGAGATCACACATATCTGTATCCAGAGGTGAATTTGAGATGGAGTAGTCTTCATCGGCGTATCTGTAGAACTTCCCGTCGTAAACCTCAATCGGGGCTTCGTATCCGAGTTTATCGGACCTCATCACTTGAATGTCGGCTTGAACTGTCCTGACTGATACGCCCCGGGTGATACCTTCCATCTCGTATAAAGCGTCGGAACACGCTTCCACAAGATCATCCAGAGTCCACCGCCTGTACTTGTTCCTCAGGCACCGGTCTATCGTTTTGTATCTTATAAGTGCGTTCTTGTTTACTGGCATGGCAACGATAATAATCTTCTTTGTTCATGATTAAATTTTGAGTTGAGGCCATGCTGTGACATAAGGATTAGCCGCAACAGGGCGCAAAAAAGTCGGAAAGCATTGTGGACTTCCCGACTTCATAATCCTTATAGTCTGTGAGTATTGTTTTCAACTTTCACAGGCTCTGCATGAATATCGTCCGGGTAAGCCACCGCGCACACTTCGGTAACTTCTATAGCTATAGCGATAGAAGTTGAAGCACTGATAGCATCGGCGAACCCGTGTTGACGATATGTTATGTTGCAGTGTCTGCATTGTTAATGTCGTGTTATCTGTATGATTACGGCCACAAAGGTTGTTGATTTTAAGCAAATATCAAAACTCCGATGTAAACCGGCTGCTAAGGTACAACTCCGCTACGCAATGTATTTGCGTAGCGGGGTCAATAATGATTACTTGCTCATTACGGAATCAAGATAGCCGCTCGAAAGGCTTTGTGCCTTCTTCATGTCCAATCCATATTTGGTCATGAATGCGGCGGCAATCTGATCTCGTCCTTGAGGGTTGTTGAGAGGGTTGGAGGTTGTAGGAGTAACGACTTCTACTGTCATTCCTTTTTCGATGAAGACACCGTTGCAGTTGCGCTTCATCTTGGTGGTGAATTTCCAGATGGGCATAGTTTTATTGTTTTGAAGGTTTAATATTCAGTGCAAAAATAGCGCCCCGGTGTCTCAATTTTTATGACAGGTTTGATTTTTCAGCAGATACCTACGGCTTCTTGCATGATTCGTTTGGCCCGGGCCTCTACCATCGAGTTCCAGAGACGGGAATCCTGAAGTTTTGCCATCGGTATGTACTGCTGGAAGCGGGCGAAAAACTCCAACGGCTTTTCGATATTCCAGTTTGTGATGACCTCGCTCCAGTCTGCCTTGTCCGCGAACTTTTCAAGGAGTGCCCAGTCGTTGTAGAAGCAGTCTCGATTTGAGATTGCTTTCCAGTCCCAGCGGTTGGCGAACTTCTGAAGGGTAACTTCGTTGATGATGTGGTCGGGACAGTTCTCAGAGAAGTTGCTCCAGTTCAGGCGGTTGGTGAACTTGTTGATGCCGTCGAGAGTCCAGATGACGTTACGGTTCTCGCTGATATCATCCCAATCCAGCTTGTCGGCATACTTGTCAAGTATGTCCATGCTGAGGGATTCGTTGTCGGAAATCTCTTTCCATGCCTCGGCTTCGAGTACGGAGTTGAGAAACTCATTGTTGGTGATAGGTTCCATATCTTGTTGTTTTTAATGTTTACATTGCAAAATTAACCCCGTGGTGTATCAAACAGCGATACAGGATGAAAAATATTTTCAATCCCACCATTTTTTCATATTGTGGTCAAGCCATTTCCATAAGATATGGAAAGCCTTGTCCCTATATACCTTTACCAGATATGATTCATGCAGGTCTTTATCTTCATAGTCCCTTTCATGAGTGTATCTTGCCGCTGTACACACGTTTATGTATTTTTCGCCGATTGAAGACCAATCGGATTTTGCTATTGAGAGGAGACTGACGGCAAGTTGCATCCGCCTGACATCTTCCTTCCAACCTACATGCCTCTGGACATAACGCCAGAATCCTATGTTATACTCCAGCTTCTTTTTCAGAATGACAAGGTTCCAGCACCAGTCGAAAGGAGAATCACGAGCAACTGTCTCACGCCAGTATTTACGCTGCTTGCGGCGGTAACTGTCAGATTCATATTCCGGCTCCATTTCATATTTTGTTGTCCCATTTTCGAGCGACTCCAACCATTCTTCAAACTCTTTCGCATGCTGCCCATGCGTTTTGATGGCATAGAGTGTAGACCAATAAAGAAGGTGGGCGGCAAGTGTCGCAGTATTGTTGTCACGAGCCAACTGTCGTTTTTCCGCTCCGGAGAGCATATCGAAGGTTTTGAAACCGGATATCGCAGTTACTGATTCCGATATTTCATCTTTCCACGATGAGAAGTCAATCTCAACCTCCCTTCCAAGCAACCATTCCTGTGGGTCAGGAGCACCCTTAACCAAAATCTCGTTTTCCGAGTCAAGACACATTTGAATTGTCGGCTCAGAATACTCCGGCTTAACCGGTAATGATTTTATAGTTTCAACAAGAGATGAATATAATGGCTTCAAATCCTCATGCTCAATATAAAAGCCACTGAGAATAGTCCATATATCCTCAAAATCAGAATTGCGGAAATAGTCTTGATAAGTCATATCACTATGTTTTTTGCAAAGTAAATATCGAGGTGTCGCAATCTGCGATACAGCTAATGAAAAATCACATCGAAAGCAATATTCTTCCACCCTCTTTCAATGAATATTTAATTTCATTCTTTGACTCTTCACGGAATTTATACCACAAGATCCTCGACCAGATGGAGAATTTCAGAACATATAACTAATCCGGTGCTTGCCAGAACAGAGTTTCATCCGTTGTTTTCTCCCCGCTGAAGTATCTATCGCCGATTTCCTCAACCGGAGCGAGAGTAATCCATTTGCCTTGTACATGGCGGGACGAACCTTCGGTTGAGTCTTGACTGATAGTGTTTGCCATCATATAATACATATATACTGAGGAAGGAAATTACTCAGATTTGTATTATCTTTGCATTTGGATTTGGGCAACTCTTTCCATGACATACGAAATAAAAGAAGCGTTATGCTCATCTTGTAAGTGAAAACGTAGGAACTTTTCATTCGGTGCAAGAGATAGCATAGTGGTTCTCACGCATATAGCGTGAGCTGCTATTGTCATATCTGCACTAATGGTTTCCTACGACCTTCACTTAGACGTGACATAGTTGGCTCACGTTTTCTTTAACTATAATCTACCATCGAGCCGACTGGGTATAAATGTTTGAAAGGCTTTTGTCTAAAAAAACAGAGCCTTCGAAATAAAAAATATATCCGTGTTGCAGTGTTTTTGCATTTTCGGTATTTATTAAGCAGTGAACAATTAAAACTTAAAAAAATGAAAAATAGAAACTTTCTCGGAATGCTACTCTTGGCATTCCTCGCCATGGTAGGTTTAACGGCATGTAGTGATGATTACGGGGACAACTTGACAAGTATTGCCGGAACTGAATGGTATGGTAGCCATGTTGTTTCTACGACTACCAATGATAGTGTGGAAAAAGTCCATACTGCAATTTTAGGATTTATATTTTCCGAAGATGGAACAAGCTGTACTGTCGAAATGGGAATCGAAACGCTTGTGTCTGCTAACCGGGTTACAAAATATGTAAATTACTCCCCCCTGACACAATCCGTAACTCTGACTGAATCTCCTAATTCGTCCACAACAGAATATCATGGTGTGATCGAAGGTGAATCTATGCAGGTACAGCGTTGTGTGGACGGCAAACTATCAGATGAAATTATCAAACTGTTCAAGAAGAAATAAAAGAATGAAGAATATAAGCTTTCTCGGAATGCTACTCTTGGCATTCCTCGCCATAGTAGGTTTAACGGCATGTAGTGATGATGAACCAAATGATTCAGTCAAAGAAATCAGGATGCAGGTGTCGTCTGAAACAGGCATTATGTACGACTTGTTCGATGACAAAATGGAGCACCCCATAGAGTGCATGCTCGTCGAGTCAGAGGATTTTCCCGGAGAAACTCTGCAACTCGCTTTTAATGAAATCGAAGGTTTTACCTACGAGCGTGGACACGAATATTATCTCTCGGTAAAGCGCACCATCCTCGCCAATCCGTCCGCCGATGCTTCCGACCGCACATATTCACTCGTCAGAATCCTTGCCGACAGACTTGTGGTAGAGCCTGAACTTCCGGCCGACAAGGAGATAAAAACAGAAGCCGACATAGAATACTACGACTTGTGTCCTTTCGAAAAGTATGCGGTTGGTAGTGCTATTGTAGTTGATGATGAAGGCAAAATAGATTGTAAGGTTCAGTATGACAAAAATTCACCGTTACCCTCTTACGATAAGGCGCGTATATGGCTGGTGAATATTCTTGATCACAAAGATCCAAACTGGGTAAAATTCCATAGCGTGCCATATCAGGCAACATACTCGTATGTCCTCTCACCCTTTACCGACAAAATTCGTCTGGTTCGCAATGAATCGCATGGGCCTATGTTCAAAAATGTAGTGACTGAAGAAGAGTTTGCCCGCATCATGTCTATGAACTCTGACGAGAGAGTCAGCTATGCGTTTATACTCGCCAATGTCCATAAAAAGGCTCTTCAAAAGGTGGAATTTATCATAATAAAGAAATAATCATTACAGACTGACTCTACCTCGACCTCTGTCAATCTTCCAATCATACCGACCGTCTGCGACATCGCCAACCTCGTTGAGTGTGTGGCGATGTTTTATTTCATCAAAGTGCTGTCGGTGTCCCGCATAGTCACAGAGCCATGTGCCGACCGCTTTCTGCTGCTCGGTGGTCTTGCCGTAGCTCTGCATCACGCTCTTGATGTCGGCGGCTTCCGAGGGAGAGAAGATTGACTTGTGCCGCTCCGTGGCGAAATGGATAATCGCTTCAATGGCTCGCCGGAAAACCTCGCTTGCCTTGTAGAGAATATCGGCGATGATGTTCAGAATATCCCGGCTCGATTTCAGCGCACTCTGCAACCGTTCTATGGTCTTGTCCTTCTCCGCCGTTGCTCGGCTCACCGCCATACTGATGCGGTGCTGTTCCCCGGTCTTCTGCTTCCGTAGCTGCCGCGGAGCCGTGTCTCTCCATGTGGAATTGATTTCCAATGACTTTTACTACTAATAATCAACCATAGATGCCTATTTTATAAGGAAGTCGTAGAAGGGGACATAATAGAAATTGTTAGGTTGTAGATAAATCTTGTTATCCTTAAAGTCAATAACCATATTAAAACGTTTAAGGAAGTTATTTCCAATCATACCGTCTATATCTTCTTTGCTCTGCATTCCTGACGTTAGAATAGAAAATGCACCCGCTACTCTTGGCATTATGTAAGGTCCTATAATCACTTCATCAAAAAAAACATTTCTCAATTCGCCACTACCGCCGTCAGAACTTGCGATACGAGAAATTGCAAAAGGCTTCTGAGTTTCAAGAAGATTATTCTTAATCACAAATGGGGTGTTTATGTCTATAATGCGGTCGGAACCTGTATCAATTTCTAAGGAAAGATTATGTAAACATCCATTTAGTCTGACTGGAAGGCATACAAAAGGAACATTATATTTATAGACGAATGGGAGCGGCACATACGAGGCCTCAACATTCAAGGACTCTTTAGGGTAGCAGTAAATATTGAAATCGTCATAATTGATTTCAATATTGAAAGCGGACAATCCATTCAATCCAAGAACACCATCCCAATATTCGGGAGGGTAAGGTATATGAGCGCATCCTGCCTTATCATATTGTATAGTACCAACTTTAACGAAATTATCATTGCTGTATTCAATGGTATTTTCGCCGGAAGTGCCTAAATTGTCAACCGATTTGCCATTGTGGATTAAACCTTTTAGTTTAAGAGAATTAGTATTAAGCACTATTGATGATGCCCCCGTATCGACAAGAAAACGGAGAGAATCAGAGCCATTTACAAATGCTGTAACATAAATACGGCCATCTTCCGCAATGGTAAATGGTATTTCACCAATAGGGTCATTTTTTATCATTCTTGCGTTTACACTGAATGAAAGAAGAGCAAACGCAAAAGTTGTGATCATGAAGTGTATGTTCGTTTTCATGCTGCAAAAATACTAAAAAGTAAGATTCGGGCAAACTACCATGAAAATTGATATTGCTAATTCTATCGTAGCATCTTGTCTGCTTCTTTTGGAAGATACTCAACCAGATTTTTTGGCAGAGATAGTTGTCAAGGAATTGCTTACTACTGCTGAAAATCAACGCTATATACAATTCAAGAAACAAGCGAGGTACAAACTCCGTTAAATAGTACCACAACATAAGGGAAAGGCAGGGAAATAGGGATGCAGCAGAATCACGCTCTAAAGGGATAAGATTTCTGTTTTTCCGTTCAGATCAAGCTCCTTACGCATGGCAACGTAATGGTTTTAGCAAGAATTGTATTAATTTTGTAGCATGGACAATAATCTCGTTTGAACTTTCATGCTCTAATGGGACATTTGTCACATTGAATGTCGATTATTTATTGTAACTTTGCGTATGGCAGCACTCTATAAGATATTGATTCTGTGTGTTGGCTTTGCTCTCTCCTGTAATCTCCGGGCGCAAAGTCAGTTATTGTGCCATCGGAAAGGAGGCAAGCGATGAAAAGACAAGGTGCAAATAAATCGTTGATAATAGTAATAGTCATAGCCTCATTGATAGGCTTATACTTCTGTATGCTTTTATTCTTTGGATTTCCGATACCGCGCGGAAGTAAGGTTGACAGCAATTACTATACCTACTACAAAAACGTCTTTGGAATATATTATATCTCAGTTGAAAATGCTCCCGCACTGTTCAATCATGGTAGCTGGGGATATTTGGATGATGTAGATGAGCAGACCTTCAAGGTTTTGGCCGAGGGATGGGCAAAAGATGTCAATCATGTATGGCATGACGATAAGATTGTAAGAAATACAGATGTAAACTCATTTCATATCAATCAGAATGGAGTTGCAGTTGATAAAAACAGAGTCTATATACGCGATTCTTCAAATGATGAAGATTATATCAGGCCTTCACACAGTGGCATAGATGTCGAAACCGCCGAATATTTTATCTACAGACTTGGCGAACTTCAAGATGAATGGATGCGCGACAAGGACTTTATTTATCACTACGACCAACGAATTGATGTGGACAGAAACAGTTTTGAAATTTATGGCGAAGACTGGTTTGTAGATAAAGACTTTCTTTATAAAACACTATATAATGGTGTGAGCCGAAAGTGGGATTTACACCGTATTGATTCCTTGCAAAGACCCATTGAGGCCGGTTATCAATATTTCCGTAATGGCAGAAATATTATATATGGCGACTCAATAATTCTTAAAGATATAGATGTGCAGCATTTTGAGGAGATTGGTGTAGGCAAATACAGGGTCAATGACATGTTGTTTCTCTGGGGTAAACCTTTCCTTAAAGACTCCTTGGATGTAGAAAATGCCAGATTTTATTATCATAGTCGTTTAGCCGTTGACAATAAGAATGTGTATTATGTTCGCAAGCTGCTTGATGACATTGATGCCCCAACATTCCGACAGATAGATGACGATACATTTGAAGATAAGGACTATATCTATACTATAAAAGAAAAAGCTTGGGGAGAGGAATATCCCTTTGTCAAAAAGAAAAAATAAAAGATAGATGAAAAAGTGGCAAAAAATAGTAGGTGTTATAACCTTTGGAGCGATTGGCATTTACGAATTGCTCTTATGTGCCAATACCTATGTGGATTTGAAATATATAATAGAGCCATACGATATTCCTGATATAATCGATAGGATGTATTTGAGGGCTGATGCATTGTCGGCATCCCTTTGGATCAATTATTTCATAGCACTTGCCCTGTTCATTTGTCTATGGAGGAAAGGAGACAAGCGATGAAACCGATATATAAGGCGAAATGGATCATCATGGTTGTTATAACAATAACTTTGCTACTGGCTTTTGTTGTCCTTTTCGCAGGAGGTACACCCTATATTAATCGTGTGCTATTGTGTGCAAATGTATTGCTTATCACTGCACAGGGAATAAACGTTTTTGTTGCCTTCAAGAATAAACAGAATGATGTCGGAATTGCTCTACTTGTGTGCCTGATAATATACCTTGTCTTGATGTGGGCAATATATATCTGGGGTTGGAATTATACCGTTAAAGCTATGACTGTTGGTTTTGAATGAATGATACTGAAACTATGAAACCGACTTATAAACAAATTTGGATATGTGAGATTTATAACAGGATTACAGGTTGATTCCACCTCTTCCTCTCTCAATCTTCCAATCATACCGACCTTTCGCTACATCGCCAACCTCATTGAGTATATGGCGATGTTTTATTTCATCAAAGGGCTGTCGGTGTTCTGCATAGTCACAGAGCCATGCGCCGACCGCTTTCTGCTGCCCGGTGGTTTCGCCGTAGCTCTGCATCACGCTCTTGATGTCGGCGGCTTCGGAGGGAGAAGAAGGAGTGAAAAAGTTGCTTTGAGGAAGTGAATGGATTAGAAAAGAGTGTATCTTGAATGAAAGATTTAATTAAATTTTAACAATTGATACGTTTTTTATTGATTTGCCAATATCGTATGGATGTAGGATTAAACTGCGAATCAGACAATAAATCAGATAATAAACTTTAGTTAAGCTGAAAATTATGAGCGCAAAATAGGCGTAGTTTGAACTATTATTGTTATATTTGCAGCCTAATAGACGCAAGTACGACTATGGAAGAGAATATATACATGTTGCCTGACGGGGAAATCCGTCGTCGGTTAGGACAAAAAATAAGGCATCTGCGACTCCGACAGAACTTCACTCAGACATCACTCGCGGAACAGGCGCAAGTCTCATTGACGACATTAAAGAGAATCGAGAAAGGCGACATAAGCTATTTCGATTCCCTGATGCGTGTGCTTCGCATACTTGGCGAACTGGATGTGTTCTCTCCCCTCATTAAGGAAGAAGAGATGAGTCCCAATGAATATTTCGAATTTGTCGAAGCAAGCAAGAAGAAGCAGCGCAAACGCGCAAGTGGTAACAACAAGACCAACGTACAACCTAATACCGAGGAATCAGAATGGTAGATATAGCAAGAGTAAACCTGTATGGCCAACCCGTCGGGACATTCCGATGGGACAATAACCGCCAGCTGGCACATTTCGAGTACGCCGAAAGCTTCATAGGCAAAGGTCTTGAACCCTCGCCGATCCTGATGCCTGTGCGTCAGGGAAGGATATATTCATTCTCCGACATAGGTCGTGAGACGTTCAAGGGGCTTCCCGGTATGCTTGCCGATTCATTGCCCGACACCTACGGCCGGGCACTGTTTGATCGTTGGCTCGCGCTCACCGGTCGTAGCAGCGGAAATGCAGTGGAGACACTATGTTTCCTCGGCAAGCGCTGCATGGGAGCTTTGGAGTTTGAACCGGCCATGGATGCGCCCTATAGTCCGGATGTCAGAATAGAACTTGATTCCCTTGTTGAAGTAGCAAGCGAGGCATTGTCTGAAAAGGAAGAGTTCGGAGCTAATCTTGAAGAGGACAAGAAGGCGGCAATAGCCGAAATAGTGCGACTTGGCACCTCCGCCGGAGGACAGAGGGCGAAAGCCATCATCGCCTACAATCCATCGACCGGGGAAGTTCGTTCAGGACAGATTGAAGCTCCGGAAGGCTTTGACTATTACCTGATAAAACTCGACGGTGTAACCGCTGAAGCCGGATTCAGGGAAACGCAGAATTTCGGCCGGTTGGAATACTCTTTCTATCGGCTTGTAAAGGAATGTGGCATAGAAATGTCGGATTGCAGTCTGATAGAAGAGAATGGACGCGCACATTTTCTCACAAAGCGTTTTGACCGTCAGAATGGCGAGAAAATTCATATGCAGACTCTTTGCGGAATAGCGCATTATGACTACCGCAATCCCCGTTCTTACTCATACGAGCAGGCGTTCAACGTGATGAGGGCATTGAGACTGCCATACTCACAGGCGCAGGAAATGTATCGTCGCATGGTATTCAATGTTGTAATCCGCAATCAGGATGATCATACCAAGAACATATCCTTCCTTATGGACAGACAAGGCAAATGGACTCTTTCGCCGGCATACGACATGGGATTTGCCTATAATCCAAAGGGAGGATGGACAGCACAGCACCAGATGTCAATCAACGGGAAGTTTGACGACATAACCCGCCAAGACCTTTTGGAATTTGCGAAACGCAACAATATAAAGGAAGCTACTGAAATAATCGACCGTATTGCCGAAGTGTCCTCACGCTGGCCTCTCTTGGCAAAGGAATGTGAGGTTCCCCAGCCCATGATAGATGCCATTGTGCCGAATTTGAAACTCTCCATATAACACTTCCTTATTCGCAAAGATTTCGATAACCATGAAAATATATCCTGACAAAGACAAGGTATTTCCTAACCCTGCGATTCCGAGCCTTTGCTACATAAAGAATGTGGTGAAGAATCCGAGAATAATAATTGGCGACTATACCTATTACGATGATGTCGACGGAGCCGACAGGTTTGAGGAGCACGTCACACATTTCTATGAATTCATCGGTGACAGGCTGATAATCGGGAACTTCTGCGCGATTGCCAAGGGAGTTACCTTTGTTATGAACGGCGCCAACCATCGGATGGACTGCGCCACGACTTATCCTTTCTACATAATGGGAGGAGATTGGGGCGGTGCGATTGCTCCGGTAATGGATGAGTTGCCGCTCAAAGGTGACACTGTCATCGGCAACGATGTATGGATCGGGCAGAACGTGACAATCATGCCCGGCGTACATGTAGGCAACGGGGCCATAATCGGAACAAACGCCACGGTAGCCTCCGACATTCCGCCTTTTTCGATAGCCGTCGGAAATCCGGCAAAAGTCATACGCCGCAGATTTGACGATGAAATGATAGACTTACTGGAACGTCTACAATGGTGGAACCGTCCCATTGAAGAGATTGATAAATTGATTCCTATACTCTCAAATCCTGATATCGCCGAGGCAAAAATTGAAATAAAGAAATATCTGCAAAGTCAATAATAGGACACCACATCTGCGTAAACTGCGAATCCCAGTCCCCTTAAGTCTTTTTTGAGAAAAACGCCTGAATTTGTTTTCAACGGACGTCATGAGTTGTCAAGGAATTACTTACCGCGGGTCAATGCGCCATGAAATAATCAGTGATGCTGACGACTGTAATTACCGACACAATAGAGAAGCCCATAACTTACTACTATTCAGTGACGTTATATACCCGCAAAAATGATGCTTATTTAGCAATTTTAGATTGAATGACAGACATAGCTTTATTGTAGTTATCCTTGATGGCACCGGCCCTCAGAATACCGTTGTCAAACAATCGCATAAGAAAATCATTAAATGATTCATTCGGGATACGATTTGGTAGATTCATATATATTATCGGCGCCAATACCAAACTGCCATCGACATATTGTGAAAATTCATCAAAAACATTTTGATTGTCTCGAATCCCTAACTTATGAGAAATAAATACTTCGGCTGCAACGACGAAAGCCTCGTTTCTGCCTTCTCCATGCTTTTGTGCTATATCCTCTTTACTTCTATAAAACGGATCACTGTCAAGTTCGCTGAGTTTCTCCATAAGTTCCGGGGAAATGTGGAGATTATGTAAATTTTCGTGAATATAAATATTCATAAAATTTAATCTCAACTGTTTTTCTATTTCAGGATTTAGAATAAGTGGAGTGCAGCAAAATGATTCATCTGAAAGATTAAAAGCATTTTCAATATCCAAAATATATATTTTGGATTGTGTGTCCGACAGAGTTTGGGGTAAGAAAAACTCGGCAAGGCTTTGGTTTATGTTGTTAAGTAAATCCTTATTCAGATTATAGTTGTCAATATGTGATTTCAATTTTGGATAGAGGGTATTATCCCAATAATCAGAATATCCATGTTCAACTAACTTCTGACAGATATATGACAGTTGCGGTTGAACCAAAAGTATGCCTTTCGCCCATTCGACATCGCGAGCAACGCTATCTAAATGCTGAATTGTAAATAGGCATTTTGCAATATCGTCTTTATCCCCGTGTAGCTCAGAATAAAGATTGCAAAGTTTTGAGGCAGTGCAATTGGAATTAACATCGGAAATATTGGCGATAAAGACGGAATCCGAACATAGTTCTGCGAACCGAGCATCATCTTTAATATGGTCGAGATATTGGGGCAAACATAATAAATCGAAAGATTTAGAAGTGTTGAAAACCTCGCCATAAGAAATACTCCACGGAAGTATCGTATATATTATAATCGTAAGTAGTCGAAACAGATGATTCATAACTGGCTGATTTATCTGCATAAGTTTGCGTTTTTTCACGGAATATCAAAGGGATATTCTGAGGTCGTCTACACGGAAACAATCAGGTTATCTCTTCTTTTTCTTTGGGAAGGGGAGGGAGTCCCAAAGGAGGGAGATTACTTCTCTGGCTTTGCGTTGGTCTGAAAAGTCGAGGATATAGCCCTCCTTAGCGCCCTCGTAAGCGCATCCGGTTTCCGCGTCAGCCATAAGCGGCGCGATGCGATCAAGTTTTTTAATGAAAGCGTTGTTATCGCATGCGGTGATAACGCACTTTTCATTTACGTATATAACGTAGTCGCCCATCATCTTGCGGGAGCGGACTTCTCCGAGCGGAGCAAGGACTTCACAAATGAAGTCTATAAATTCAGGTGTACAAGCCATAACGCAAACTTACGAATAATCTGCGAGATATCAAAGGAATACTTCATTAATGGGTGAGGCACCATCTCCGACACCTTTAATCGTCTATGCCGTAACGTTTTGCATTAAAGGTTTGGTAATAAGCGGATAAATGTTTAATTTTGCATTCGCAATTTTTAGATTCAAGCTAAAAAATGGAAATAATACGCAAAGTCGATGAGCTTCGGAGCCGCGTGGCGGCAGCGAAAGCCCGGGGTCTCAGCGTGGGTCTCGTGCCTACGATGGGAGCGCTCCATGCAGGGCATGTGTCGCTTATAGAGAGAGCCCGCAGCGAAAACGATATCGTTGTGGTCAGCGTTTTCGTAAACCCGACCCAATTCAACAATCCCGAAGATTTAAGAACATATCCGCGCACCGAGGAGGCCGACGTGGAGAAACTTATAGCTGCCGGAGCGGATTTCGCTTTCATTCCCACGGTAGAGGAAGTATATCCTGAACCCGACAACCGCCAGTTCGACCTCGGCCCCGTTGCAGAAGTTATGGAAGGCGCCATGCGTCCGGGACATTTTAACGGCGTGGCACAGGTTGTGAGCAAGCTGTTCGACATGGTGCGCCCCACCCGCGCGTATTTCGGCGAAAAAGACTTCCAGCAGATTGCCGTAATACGCCGTATGGTCGAGCTCGAGGGCTTCGACCTCGAAATAGTGCCCTGCCCCATCAAGCGCGAGCCCGACGGCCTGGCAATGAGCAGCCGCAACGTAAGGCTTACACCCGAGCAGCGTCTCGTCGCGCCGGCCATCCACCGTACGCTCGAAAGTTCAGTGGAATGGGCAAAGGATCACGACGTGGAGCATACAAAACGTTACGTGATCGACGAACTCAACTCGCTCCCCCAGCTGCAGGTAGAGTACTATGAGATTGTCGACGGCAAGACAATGCAACCCGTCAGCTCCTGGTCGGAGACTGCCGAACCCGTGGGATGCGTCACGGTTTACTGCGGCGACGTACGCCTCATTGACAACATTAAATATCCGGCTTCGAGATGATTCTTGAAATTCTTAAATCGAAAATCCACCGCGTCACCGTCACCGAGGCCCGTCTCGACTACATCGGAAGCATTACAATCGACCGCGACCTTATGGATGCCGCGGGTATCTTCCCGGGCGAGCGCGTCTATATCGTAGACAACAACAACGGCGAGCGGTTCGACACCTACGCCATCTGCGGAGAACGCGGCTCGGGGGTTATATGCCTCAACGGCGCCGCTGCGAGAAAAGTTCAGGTAGGCGACGTGATCATCATCATGTCGTACGCCGGAATGACTCCTGAAGAAGCCGAAGGGTTCACCCCGAAGGTGATTTTCCCCGAAACGTCCACTAATAAATTACTTAAATAAGCATGTTTGAAAATCTTAGCGAACGACTTGAGCGAAGCTTCAAAATACTCAAAGGTGAAGGCAAAATCACCGAAATCAACGTAGCCGAAACCCTTAAGGACGTACGTCGCGCACTCCTCGAGGCAGACGTCAACTTCAAGGTGGCGAAACAGTTCACCGACGAGGTAAAAGCGAAGGCTCTCGGACAAAACGTAATCAATGCCGTGAAGCCCGGAGAGCTCATGGTGAAGATTGTCCACGACGAACTCGCGCGCCTGATGGGTGGCGAAGCCGCTCCGCTCAATCTCTCGGGAAACCCGACGGTCATTCTTATGTCGGGTCTGCAGGGTTCCGGTAAGACCACCTTCTCGGGAAAACTCGCCAAGAAACTCAAAAGCGAACAGGGAAAGAGACCGCTCCTCGTAGCAGGCGACGTTTACCGTCCCGCCGCAATCGAACAGCTCAAAGTGCTCGCTTCGCAGATCGACGTTCCCGTCTACACTGAGGAAGGCAACAACAACCCGGTGGAGATTGTGGAGAACGCCGTGAAATACGCCAAAGCGAACCACCTCGACCTCGTGATAGTCGACACTGCCGGCCGCCTTGCGGTCGACGAGCGGATGATGAACGAGATCGTAGCCATAAAGAAGGCAGTCAAGCCTCAGGAAATTCTCTTTGTTGTCGACTCCACGACCGGTCAGGACGCCGTAAACACCGCCAAAGAGTTCAATGACCGCCTCGACTTCGACGGCGTGGTTCTCACCAAACTCGACGGTGACACCCGCGGCGGTGCCGCGCTTTCAATCCGCACCGTTGTGACGAAACCCATCAAGTTCGTTGGTACCGGAGAGAAACTCGATGCACTCGACGTGTTCCATCCGGCACGTATGGCAGACCGCATCCTCGGCATGGGCGACATTGTGTCGCTCGTTGAACGCGCTCAGAACGCCTACGACGAGAAAGCAGCCCGCGAGCTCCAGCGCAAGATTGCTAAGAATCAATTCAACTTCAACGACTTCCTTGAGCAGATTCACCAGATAAAGCGCATGGGCAATCTCAAGGATCTCGCCTCGATGATTCCGGGCGTGGGAAAGGCCATAAAGGACATCGACATCGACGACAACGCATTCAAAGGCATCGAGGCTATCATCCAATCCATGACGGCCCAAGAGCGCCTGAACCCTGACATCATAAACAGCAGCCGCAGACGCCGCATAGCCGCCGGATCGGGCACCGACATCCAGGAGGTGAACCGTCTGCTCAAGCAGTTCGAACAGACCCGCAAGATGATGAAGGCAGTTTCGGGAATAAAAAATCCGCTCTCTATGATGCGCAACATGCGCAATATGCGCCGGTAAAAGAATTTTCACAGATACACATACATTTACACAGCAACCGATGACACTGATTGACGGAAAGAAAGTAGCCGACGAAATCAAGAAAGAAATCGCGGCGGAAGTGGAAAAAATGGTAGCCGATGGCAAGCGGCGCCCTCACCTTGCAGCCATCCTCGTGGGTCATGACGGCGGCAGCGAGACCTACGTCGCCCACAAAGTGAAGGCATGCGAGGTCTGCGGCTTCAAGTCGACCTTAATCCGCTACGAAGAGGAGGTGACAGAAAAGGAACTCCTCGAAGCCATTGCCCGTCTAAACAACGATCCTGAGGTAGACGGCTTCATAGTGCAGCTCCCCCTGCCCCGCCATATCTCTGAGCAGAAGATAATCGAGGCAATCGACTATCGTAAGGACGTAGACGGCTTCCATCCCATCAACGTCGGAAGAATGTCGATCGGTCTCCCCTGCTTCCTCTCCGCCACCCCGGCAGGCATCATAGAGTTGCTGCGTCGCTACAACATTCCCACCCGCGGTGCTCGATGTGCGGTGCTCGGCCGCAGCAATATCGTCGGCAAACCGGTAGCCTCACTCATGATGCAGAAGGCTGAACCAGGCAACGCCACCGTTACCGTGCTCCACAGCGCCTCCAAAAATCTGAAGGAAATCTGCGCGGAAGCTGACATAATCATCGCCGCGCTCGGCAGCCCCGGATTCGTGACCGCTGACATGGTGAAGCCCGGTGCCGTGATAATCGACGTAGGCACCACCCGCGTGCCCGACGCGACAAAAAAGAGCGGTTTCCGCCTGTCGGGCGACGTTGATTTTGCAAATGTGGCTGAAAAATGCTCATTTATCACGCCCGTACCCGGAGGTGTAGGCCCGATGACAATTGTGTCGCTTATGCGCAACACTCTTCTTGCGGCGCGCCACGAAATCTACAGCTGACGGAAAACAGTGTATCTTCATATTATCCTCCTGTCGGTTATTTCTCTCCTGTTTGGCAACAAAGAGGCAGAGATTGTGTTCGCCGGTGACGCCATGCAGCACCAGCGACAGCTCGACGCTGCCAGAACCGGACGCGATACCTACAGCTACCGAGGATATTACGACGCACTGAAACCTTACATAGAAAGCGCTGACTACGCAGTGGTCAACCTCGAGACTCCCCTGGGGGGCGCTCCTTATTCGGGCTATCCGATGTTCTGCACCCCCGACAGCTACCTGACTGAGCTGACTGATGCGGGATTCGACCTTATGCTTGCAGCCAACAACCATTGCCTCGACCGCCGCGACAAGGGCGTTGTGCGCACAATCTCACAGTTCGAGAAGCAGGGAGTTCCATTCGTGGGAGTCTACCGCAACACAGCGCACCGCGACAGCATACTTCCTCTTATAAAGGACATCAACGGCTTCAAGGTAGCATTTCTGAACTACACTTACGGCACAAACGGCATATCTAAAACGACACCGATAGTAATAGACTACATAGATCGGGCGAAAATGGCTTCCGACGTGAAGGCAGCGCGCGAGAAAGGAGCTGAAATCGTAACGGTCTGCGTCCATTGGGGCGATGAATACCATCTGCTTCCCAACAGCTCGCAGAAGAATCTTGCGCGGTATCTCGAAAGCCTCGGTGTTGACCTGATAATCGGGGGGCACCCCCATGTCATCCAGCCCATGGAGTTAGGAGTCAATCCCTCGACCGGTAAAAACCGTTTTTTAGTGTATTCGCTCGGTAATTTCGTCTCGGCTATGCGCACCACCGATACCCGCGGCGGGGCGCTTGCGCGCGTGAAACTCCGCAGAGATTCCATGGGACGCGCATACGTTGACAACGCGAGCTACCGCCTTGTATTCGTGGAACCGCCTGCAAAATCCGGCGACAACTACAGGGTTATTCCCGCCGAAAGCGACAGTCTCGATCCCCGCTGGCACCCGCAGCGGGCAGCATTCGTCAGAAACGCAGAAAACATCTTCAACTCTAAAAACATAAACGTAAAACGCGACACGACCTCAATCATCGTCAGGAAACCAAAGCTATGAAATTCATACCTTATCTCACCGCATCCGTTCTCGCGGTTCTGTGCAGCTGCTCTTTCTTTGAAAAAGAGGAGACAGCAGACGTATGGGAAAGCCAGAGTACCGAACGTTTTACATCCGCCGACCTTGACGTGTTTGAACTTCACGGCAACGTGCGCAATGCCCGTACAACCACTTATTATAAAGTCGACCTGAGAGACGACAGCCTTACCGTAGACACAAACAAGGTGAACATTTCCGAGACTAAAATCTATTTTGATTCTCTCGGGCATTACGTGAAGCGCAAGGATGAACGCATTGAACGCGACTCTGAAGGCCGTATAGTAAAATGGCGCGACAGCCGCCCGAACATACGCAAGCTCCATGGCGGCTTCCTCCGCGACACACTGATCTACCGCCACGTGTCGGACAACATAATACAAAGCCGCGGGATGGGACAACTCGCGACCACTGTCTACGGAAACGACAAGCGCATCATAGGACAGTACACCGCCCCTCTCTCTGAAGAGAACGGCGGTGACCGAGCCTCGTGTTTCAACATATACCGTGCCGAAGACAGCCGGGGCAACTGGACAGAGCGGCTCACGATATGGGTTACTCAGGGACGCACGTCGGCGCCGCATCTGAGCTACACACTCGACCGCCGCGAAATCATTTATTATTGAACGTACTCATATCCGAGAGCGTTGATCTTGTCGATGACAGCGGCAGGATCAGCCTCACCGCAAACTGTTGCGGTACCTGCCGAAAGGTCAACTTCTACGGAGGTCACGCCGGGAATCTGAGCGAGGTTCTTCTCAACGTTGTTCTTGCAATGAACACACATCATTCCTTTGATTTTATAAACGGTTTCCATTTCTTCGTCTGATATATTATGATTATGTTTTGATTTTCTATTGCGTATAAAAGCATTTACAAGCAATCCTGTAAGGATGACCGAGCATATTGTCTCCCAGATGCTGAACGACATATGGCAGTGGGCGCCCACCATCGGAGCGGACATATCAGGCACGAACCATGAGCGGGGAAGCAGATAGTCGATCAGCACACCGAAGGCAATCGCAGATATAATCACCGACCCGACATAGAGAGTCGTAGCGCGAGTGCCCATAGTCTTTTTAAGGAGAATCACCGAGGCGAAATTTGCCGCAGGGCCAGCCATCAGAAGCACAAATCCCACGCCGGGAGTCAGCCCCTTGAGAATGAGGGAAAGGGCAATCGGAATTGAGCCGGTTGCGCAGATATACATGGGAACGGCTACCGCCACCATGACAAGCATGGCCAGAATCGGATAGCGCGACAGGCCGAGGAAGAGCGAATCGGGGACGAAAACAGTGATGACAGCAGCAATCAGCAGTCCGATCACAAGCCATTTGCCTACACTCTGAACCATATCTACAAAACCATAGCGGAGAGCACCGGACAACCGCTTCATAGGCGAAATTTGCTCAGCCGGCTGCGTTTCCGGAGCCGGACAAGCCTGAGATTCCCCTGCAGCTGCGGTTTCGCTGTCGTCACCGAATTTCCCCACGAGCAGTCCGCCGAACAAGGAGCCGGCAAGGGCAGCGACGGGACGCATAACGGCAAAAGCCGGTCCGAGGAGAGAGTAGGTGGCGGCTATGGAGTCGACACCGGTCTGCGGCGTGGCTATAAGAAACGATGTTGAGGCAGCTTTAGAGGCACCACTGCGCCGCAGCGAGACCGCCGTAGGGAGCACGCCGCAGGAGCACAATGGCAACGGGATGCCTATGAGAGCAGCCTTGACTACAGATTTCCACCCTGACCCGGACAGGTGGCGCGACATGATGTCGGGCGACACGTAGACGTGCAACAGCCCTGCTATCAGGAAGCCGAGCAGCACGTAGGGCGACATGGCGTTGAGAATAGAAAGCAACGAATAGAGCAGATGTTCCATCGTAAAACTTCAATAATTATCGGTCGGTGGGCATGTGAAGGTTCTGCGGCAATTTCTTATCCGGAGTCTTTATGCCGTCGCGTTCGAGCAGCGCGTCGATAGTAGGATCCTGACCGCGGAAACGGCGATAGAGAACGGCGGGATTTTCCGTGCCTCCTTTCATCAGGATATTGCGACGGAAAGAATCAGCCTCATCCTTGTTGAAAATTCCTTTCTCGAGGAAAAGCGAGAAAGCGTCGGCATCGAGCACCTCGGCCCATTTATAGCTGTAATAACCTGCGGCATAGCCACCTGCAAAGATGTGAGAGAACTGCGGCGAACACATCAGACCGTCGACAGGCTCAAACATCTCGACCGATTTTCCGGCCTCGCGCTCAAACTTCTCCGCATCGTCGACCGGCGCGGTAATGCTGTGCCATGCCATGTCGAGAAACCCGAAGTTGAGCTGACGCAGACAGGCGTAGGCAGCTCCAAACTGCGAGGTTGCCACTATCTTATCCACATATTCCTGAGGAATAGGTTCGCCGGTCTGATAATGACGGGCAAAACCGTCGAGGAATTCTTTTTGAGTAAGGAAGTTCTCGTTGAACTGCGAGGGCAATTCCACAAAGTCGCGGTAAACGTTGGTTCCAGAGAGCGAAGCGTATTTCGTGTCGGCGAGCAGGCCGTGGAGAGCGTGACCAAACTCGTGGAGGAAGGTTTCTACCTCGTAGGGAGTGAGGAGCGACGGCTTCGACTCGGTTGGCTTCGTGAAATTCATGACGATTGACACATGCGGACGCGAGCTCTTGCCGTCGGAGGTATAATATTCGTCCTTGAAACCGGTCATCCAGGCACCGGGACTCTTGCTTTCGCGGGGAAAGAAGTCGGTATAAATCACGCCGAGATAGGAACCGTCGGCATCCTTGACTTCAAACGCCTTAACATCAGGATGATAAACCGGAATAGAATCATTCTGGACGAAGGTCAGACCATAAAGTTTGGTGGCGAGACCGAAAACGCCGTCGATTACATTGTTGAGTTCGAAATACGGACGAAGTTCCTCCTCGTTGTAAGAATATTTAGAATTCTTGAGCTTGTTGGAGTAATAGCTGTAGTCCCAGGGATGAATTTCCACGGGTTTGCCCTCGAGCTTGCTTGCGAAATCGGTGAGTTCGGCAAATTCCTTGAGCTGAGCGGGGCGGTAAGCGTCGCGCAGACGATTGAGCAACTCATAGACCTTTTCGGGTGTCTGCGCCATGGTGTGGTCAAGAGAATAATCGGCATAGGTATCATAACCGAGCAGGCGTGCGATTTCCAGACGGGTAGCAGCGATGTCCTTGAGAATCTCTACATTGGAGTATTCTCCCTTGGTGTTTCTGCCGTTGTAGAGACGGTAGAACTTCTCACGGAGATCCGGACGCGAAGAATACTTCATGAACGCCATATATACAGGCTGCGCGAGTGTGAAGAGATATTCTCCTTCCCTGCCCTTTTCTTTGGCCGCAAGGGCGGCTGCCTCAACTGAACTTTCGGGCAGACCGGCCAGATCGTCGGCAGTAAGCCAAATCTCGTAGGTGTTGAGCTCCTTCAGCACGTTCTGACCGAAGCGGGTGGTGAGGTCGGAGAGGTGTGCCACAAGTTTGCGGTACCTGTCGCGGTCGGCTCCCTGAAGCAGAGCGCCGCTACGGGCAAAAGAGTCGTAGGTAGTCTGCAGCAACATTGAATCCTCAGGAGTGAGGCTGTAGTCCGCACGCGAATCATAGACCTGTCGGATGCGGTTCCAAAGGTCTTCATTAAGAGAAATGGAAGTCTGATACTCGGCAAGTTTCGGAGTAAGCCTGAGCGACAGCTCCATCATGCGGTCGTCGCTCAAAGCCGACAGGAGGGGATAGAACACGTTGAGCACGCGGTTAAGTTCCTTGCCGGAATTTTCGAGAGCCACGATCGTATTCTCGAAATCCGGCACGGAGCGCTGCTTCACAATGGCGTCGACATCCTGCAATCCGAGCTTAATACCGCGGTCAACGGCAGGCTCGTAGTCGGCAACCGTTATCTCGTTGAATGGAGTGGTAGAATGAGGAGTTGATGAAAATTCCTGGAAAAACGGATTCTGAGCTTGTGAAATCATTGCTGTAGCTGTTATAATTGAAGCGACTGTTAATCTTTTCATGACGTTTTACAGAGAGGTTGATGAATATGATGTTCCGAGGTTGCGCGCGGCTGCGATAGCACTGTCCGTCACAATGGCACGCAGGGTGCTGTCGGGAAGCACTTTCTCGAATCCGGCAAAGTCGGCATTAAGATTACCGAGAAATTTATCCACGTCGAAATCCATCGCGGCTATGGCCGACGCAAAATGGTCGACAGCCTTGCGATAGTTTCCGGAAATAAGTTCGAGCAGACCGGCGTTGGAATAATCCATTGCAGAGGGTTCGGAGGCAAGGATTTCGTCGTAGAATCCACGCGATTTGTCATAATTGCCGAGCGAAAGAGTGCACCAGGCGAGCGGCCTCAGAGTTTTCAGCGATTTACCGCCAAGGAATTCCGCCTTGTAGTACTGAGCCGCGGCTTCTTCGTAGCGGTGCAGCGCGAGATATGAGTGACCCAGGTTGAGAGCCAGCGTGGCATCGTCGGGATTCAGCTCGGATAGCCGCTCATAATAGCCCGCTGCCTGACTGTGGCGTCCGAGACCGCGGCTGCAGGCGGCGAGACGGCGAAGCGTCCACTGGCTTTCACCGTTTAGGAGCTCGCTCTGCTCGTAGAAATCCAGAGCCTCAGCGAGATTTCCGGATGACTGGCGGCAATAGCCCATTTTCTGGAACAGCTGCGCGGAAGGGGGCACCATGTACGAAAGCTTGCTGAACACGTCGAAGGCATCGTCGAAATATTTGCGCTTGAAATAGAACTCACCGACCAGACTCAGGGTGTCGGCATCGTCGAAATATTTTGACAGGAGAGGATGCACGGTTAGATTTACCGGCGAGTCGAACGGATTGACAAACTCGTTGCTCCTGCGGAAGAGTTTGAAGAAGCGGTAGAGATCTTTTACGAAAGTGTTGGCAAGCGCCTCGCGGGTGGTCTTCACATTCGACTCGGAGGCCGCCATCTGGGCAGTATAACCCGAAATCTGCGAAAGCAGCATAGATCTCTGCGACGAGGGCATCTGCGCAAGTGAAAGTATTACGGAAAACTTGTCGCTGTTGCAAAAGGCCGGACTGGCCGCAATAGCCTGCGAAAGCATCTCTCCTTCCACGCTTTCGCCCACGGCATCCGACACAACGGAATGGGAGGTATGGAAAGGCATAAACCAGTTGGCTATATCGTTGAAAAACGGGAAAGTCTTGAGTTTTCCGAAAGTAGCCATCATAACGTCGGCGCCCTCTTCCTGCATTTCCTGAAGTTCCTTGAGGCGGTCGGCGAGACCTGACTTATTGAAAAGCTCTTCCCACTCGGGGTTTTCTTCGGGCGAAAAAGTTTCGAGCGACTTCAAGTCGGACATAGCTTTTTTCAGGTCGGGGCCGAGTTTCATCATGCGCGGGAGCACCTCGTCGTTGAATTCGCGGTTGAGACGCTCGGTATCGCGGGTGCGGATAAACTGCATCAGAAGCATACGCACGTCGGAGATCCACTGCGGTTTCTCTTCGAGAGCTGCAAAACGGTCAGCGAGCGAACCGGAGACCGGGCGCTTGCGGCACTGCCAAAGCGAAAGCAGAAGCGCGCAGAGAGCGTAGATCTGCAGCCGGTCGTCTGCTCCGTAATCGTAGAAATCCATCAGGAGCAGGAGCCGCCTCTTGTCGTAATAGTGAAGCTGGCCGAGGAAGACCGAGGCTATGAGAAGAATCTTGAAATGGTCGGGCAGCGAAGCGTCGCCGAAGGCATCGCCTATAGCGGAGTAATCGTCGACAGAAAGCGGATATGACACCCATACACGGTTGAAAACCCGGCGTTCGAGATCTTCCGACTGCCGGCGGAGGGCGTTGAAAGTTTTACCGGGATCTTCGCTCAGAGCCGACAGATTCAATCTGTCGATAACAGTTTTATAGGAACGTACGAGAGAGGCGACGGAATCGGCGGTCTGCATGCGTTCAAAACGCAAGGTATTGAAATATAGCGTAGGAGCCGCGGCTATTTTCGAAGAGCGCTCAACCCCGACGGCAATATCGCGCACAGAGGCGGTGAGAGACTCCAGCAGTTTCTCACGCGAGGGATCGGCGAAGCCGTCGAGCGCATATTTCGACATCAGGCCATAGTCCTCTCCGATTTTGCGGATGCGGTCGGCTTCCGCTGTCAGTCCGAGTCCGAGCGCTCTGTTGGCAACAAGGTCAATAGCCTCATTGATCCTGCCACGGTTAAGCAGATTGTCTATATCTTGAAGTATGGTTTGGTTCATTGTGCAAAGATACTGAATTTTAGCGAGGGTCTGTCCTCTGATATTATAATGTGTGCAAAAAGTATGCCAAAATCCGAGCCCATGAAGAGCGGCGGTAAAGACCCGGCAGGAATGAGAACAAAAAAACGGCACAAATGTTAATAACTAAAAACAACGAGGGAAAAATGGCTGACGGTTCATTATGGAAACATAACTGCGTGATGGTGCTCCGCATTGCGGTGATAGTACTGTCGGTGGTGCTGGTGGCGATGATAACCGTCGACACGCTCCACGACATATCCTTCATTGCCGACCGGACATATCTCAACGTGCAGTTCTATATCTGCATGGTGTTTCTGGCGGATGTAATAGTGGAATGGATTCTGTCGGCCGACAAACGCAAGTATATCGCAGGCCACATTTTCTTTCTTCTCATTTCCATCCCTTATCTCAATATAATCGACCATTTTCACATCGATCTGCCGCTGGAGTTTCAGTACGTGATACGCTTCATTCCGATGATACGGGCCGCCTACGTCATAGGACTGCTTTCGGGACTGACGAACGCCAACTGGGTACAGTCGATTTTCGCCACTTACATAAGCATACTTCTTATCGTGATTTACTCGGGAAGCCTGATGTTTTACGTGCAGGAGCATTTCGTGAATCCCGACGTATCGTCATACTGGATGTCGCTATGGTGGACAGTAATGAACATTACGACCGTCGGCTGCTACATCGAACCCATCACGCCTACCGGCAAGGTGCTTAGCGTAATTCTGTCGGGAGGCGGACTTATTCTGTTTCCCGTATTCACCGTCTATATAGCCGACGCACTCAAGGCATTCGACTCCGGCTCAGGCGACAACGGGTGAATTCAGTCGCCGTTTTCGGCGAGGTTGTCGAGGAATCCGTCGAGGAGATTGCGGAGGGTGCCTCCGCTGTAGCCGCGCGGTATACGTCCGAGCGATTTTTCGAGCGCCGGGAGGTATTCATCAACGAGTTTCCTCTTCTCGATATATTTTAGTATGTCGGTGAGAATATTGTTGGTGACATTGAGGCAGGCCAAAGTGTTGCCGGAGACGGCGACCACGCGGCAGAGGCAGTCGAAGATGTAAAGTTGGTATTCTATCACGAGTTCGTCGCCCGGTTCGAAGAGGGAGAACTTCTTGATGAGTTTGCGCAGCTTCGCCAGGCGCGGCATGGGGAGGTGACGCTTGTAGCGCATCACTTCTTTGTAAGCCTCAGCCTTATAATCTTCGAGTTTTTCATCGATATCGGGTTCGGCGAAAAAATTGAGCCACTCTCTCGATTCTTTCGACTTATCGTAGACTTCGAGAATGAGTCCGCGCAACTGCTCCTCGGTGAGCTGGGCTATCGCCTTTTTAAGGGTTGTTTTCGACATGGAAATGATTTTTTCGCTGGGGGGGGGACGTGATGAATCACGTACGCTTGGTTTGCAGTTAATTGACGACAAAGGGACAGCCGGTTGAGCTGTCCCTTTGTATGTTTTGAAAATTACGGTACAGATTATTTCGTCTCTTCGGCGGTCTGAGGCTGCGGCTTGAGCCAACGGTCGAACCAGCGGAAGAACAGGCGCTGCCACATAATGGCGTTCTGCGGCTTCAGAATCCAGTGGTTTTCATCGGGGAATATAACCATTTCAGCAGGTATTCCGCGAAGTTTGGCGGCATTGAAAGCCATTTCGCCCTGCGAGGAGAGGATGCGGTAATCAAATTCGCCGTGCGAAATCATGATAGGCGTATCCCATTTGTCTACATAGCGGTGAGGCGACTGCGAGAACGTGCGCTGTGCAACTGCATTGCTCTTATCCCAGAACGGGCCGCCGAGATCCCAGTTGGCGAACCACATTTCCTCGGTTTCGAGATACTGGGCCTCAGTATTGAATATACCGGCGTGGGCAAGCAGGGCGGCAAATCGCTTATCGTGATTACCGGCGAGCCAGTAAACGGAGAATCCGCCGTAGCTTGCGCCTGTAGCGCCTATATGAGCGGGGTCGAGGCCTTTCACGTTGGCTTTGGCGTAGTCAACGGCACTGAGGTAGTCCTTCATGTTCTGACCTCCGTAATCGCCTGAAATCTGGGCGTTCCATTCGGTGCCGAATCCGGGAAGACCGCGGCGGTTGGGGGCTATGACGAAATATCCGTTCGCGCCCATCAGAGCGAGGTTCCAGCGGTAGCTCCAGAACTGGCTGACAGCCTGCTGGGGACCGCCCTGACAGTAGAGGAGACCGGGATAGGTCTTAGTGGAATCGTAATCAACGGGATAAACGAGCCAGGTGCACATTTCCTTGCCATCGGTCGTTGGAACCATGAGCTTCTCGATGCGCGGCATCTTCACTGCGGCGAGGAGTTCGGTGTTGACGTTGGAAATCTGCTTTACCTCACCGTTCTTTACTACAAAAACCTCGTTGGGGTAAGTCATGGAGTGGCGCACGGTCACGAGGGTCTGAGCATCGGCGGGAGCGAGGGCGGCGTAATCGCAAAGGCCGTCGGCCACCACTTTCACCTCGCAAGAATCGGTACTGATGCTGAAAATGGGCGTCACACCGTCTTTGGCTGCGATGAAATAGAGCGATTTCCCATCGGGATTCCATGCGAGATCGTCGGCGGTGTAATCCCAGTCGGCGGTGAGATCGCGCTTGGCGCCGGAAGCCATATCCATCACGAAAATACGGTTCTTGTCGCTTTCATAACCGTCGTGTTCCATCGAAAGCCATGCGAGACTCTTCCCGTCGGGCGAGAATACCGGCTTGGTATCGTAACCCATCATGCCTTCCGTGAGGTTACGGGTCGATTTGTCGGCGAGAGTATAGAGATACAGGTCGGAGTTCGTTGAAACAGCGTAATCCATACCCGTTTTCTTACGCGAGACGTAGACGAGGGCGGAGCCATCGGGTGCCCACGCAAACGATTCGATGCCGCCGAAAGGTTTCATGGGCGATTCGTAGGGTTCGTCCTGCATGATGTCGGCAATATCGGAAAGCTTTGAACCGTCGAATGAAGCTACGAAGGGATGAGGAATCTCGGTTACCCACTCGTCCCAGTGTTTGTACATGAGGTCGTCGATCACGCGGCCGGTGGCCTTGGGGAGGTCGGGATAGACATCTTGCGCGGTGCGGCCGTATTTCACGTTGCAGACGAGCACCACGTGCTTGCTGTCGGGGGAGAAAAGAAAGCCGCCGATGCCGTTTTCGATTTCAGACACAGCCTTGCGGCCTGAGCCGTCGGCATTCATTACCCAAAGCTGGGGCACGTCGTCGACGGGATAAATGAATGCTATTTTTTCACCGCCGTCAATCCAGGCGGCGTTGCTTTCGCTCGAAGGGGTTTTGGTAAGACGGGTGAGGTTGGAGCCGTCGAGATCCATCACGTAAAGGTCGTTGTTGCTCTTATTCTGTTCGACACTTTCGTAAGAGATGCCGAAAAGCACTTTCTTGCCGTCGGGCGAGACGGACACGTCGCCTACACGCCCGAGCGCCTCAAGAGCGTCGATATTGAAGGGGGTGCCCTGCTCTACCTTGAAGTCGGGCTTGTCGATGAGCTCGCCTTCCTCGGCCTTGTCGGTTACTCCGCAGGAATAAGCGGATGCAACGAGAGCGGCTGCCATAAGAAATCTGCAGGTTTTCATTATTTAATAAGGTATTGTGAGGAGATTGATTCGTTGGAGTGCACACGGCGGATAGTGTCGGCAAACAGACGCGCAACCGACAGGATGGTAGCCTTGTGGCAAGTCTTGTTGAAAGGAATCGAGTTGGTGAAAATCATCTCGGTGAGGGCGCAGTTGTCGATACGCTCCGAAGCGGGGTCGCTGAGGATTGCGTGGGAGCAGAGAGCGCGCACGGATTTCGCGCCGTTTTCCATCATGAGGTTGGCGGCCTTGGTGATGGTGCCTGCGGTGTCGACCATATCGTCGATCAGAATCACGTTCTTGTCCTTTACGTCGCCGATTACGGTCATGGCCGCAACCACATTGGCTTTGGCACGCTGCTTGTGGCACAGCACCAGAGGCACGTCGAGGTATTTTGAGTAAGAGTTGGCACGTTTGGCACCGCCTACGTCGGGTGTGGCAATCACGAGGTTGTCGAGGTTGAGCGACTGGATGTAGGGGATGAACACCGACGAAGCATAGAGGTGGTCGACGGGAACGTCGAAGAAGCCCTGGATCTGATCGGCATGCAGATCCATTGTGATCACGCGGTCGACTCCGGCTGCCGAAAGAAGGTCGGCCACGAGCTTGGCGGCGATGGAGACACGGGGTTTGTCCTTGCGGTCCTGACGCGCCCAGCCGAAATAGGGAATCACGGCGATGGTGGATCTTGCGGATGCGCGCTTGGCGGCGTCGATCATCAGCAGCAGTTCCATGAGATTGTCGGTGTTCGGGAAGGTGGACTGGACGAGATAAACCTCGCAACCGCGGATGGATTCCTCGAACGACACTTCAAACTCGCCGTCGGCGAAATACTGAATGTTCATTTTGCCCAGGGGCACGTTGAGGTCGCGGCAGATCTCCTCGGCCATGTAATGAGACTTGGTTCCTGAAAATACCTTAAAAGGTGGAAGATTGTCAGACATAATATTTATGGAGGTGATGAAACGATAGTGCAAAGATACGGATTTATCTCCTTAGAATAACTATTTCATGCGCGGTTTTCGCGGTGTACGGCCGGATTTTTTGGTTTCGGGCACAATATCCTGGTGGCGGAAGCGCCATACCACGGCGTCGTACGGGCCGATGAAAGTATCGAAAGTCTTGTCGGGCGACACGACTTTGTCGGAAACCTCGCCCGAGAGGAGTTCGGTTGCGGTGACGTCGCCTGCAGGGATATTCAGCATCTCGAAAGCGTGGAGCGGGATGTTGATGGCCAGATCGCACGACGAGTCGGAGAAGTTGACGGCCACAAGCACGGTCTCGCCGTCGCAGGAACGGAGAAATACGTACTGACGATGGGGATTCAGTGTCGGATTCCGGTAGTTGACATACATAAGGTCGAAGAAACGGCCCTGACGTATGGCTTTCTCCATGTTGCAGACAGTGAGGATGGTGGCGTATTTGGCGCGGAGCCAGCGCTCGCGCGGGGTGAGCCTTGAAAGGTCGCATTTTCCGTCGTCGTACCAGCGGCGCAGAGTGGCCACGCTCCAATAGTCGAAGATTGTCGTGCGGCCGTCGTGTCCGCTGTAGCCCTCAGAATCGGTTGCCTGTTCGCCGAGTTCCTGTCCGTAATAAATCATCATGGGGCCGGTTGAGAACATCGAGCTTACCACAAGGGAGGGAACGACTTTTGCAGGGTCGCCGGCATAGAAGCGTGAGCCGAAGCGCTGCTCGTCGTGGTTCTCGAGGAAGTTGAGCAGATGCGGACCCAGACCGTCGACACGCTGCCAGCAATTGGTGAGAGTGGCGGCGGAAAAATTATTGCACTGGATACCGCGGAGGGTATCGTAGAGGTTGACCTTGTCGTAGAGATAATCAAACCCCGCCTCACTGATGAACGGGCGATAAAGGTTCACGTCGTAGAGTTCGGCAATAAACAGTACATGGGGGTAATGGTCCTTGACGTTGGGGATTGCCCAGCGCCAGAATTCGATGGGAACCATGTGGACCATATCGCAGCGGAAGCCGTCGACGCCTTTCGAGGCCCAGAAGCGGAGGATGCTGAGCATCTTGAACCAGGTATCGGGTATCGGTTCGAAATGACGCGAATTGTCGCCGTAGTCAACTCCGTAGTTGAGCTTAACGGTATCGTACCAGTTGTTTACGCCGGCGAAAGCCGAGAAGCAGTCGTCGCCCGAAGCCTTGGCTGGAAATTCAATGTAGGCGTTTTTGCCGGTGCCGAGGTCTACCTGCGGGGCAAAGAGCTGCCGGGGAATATAGTAGTAATTGTTGTCGCGACCGAAAAAGAGCGAGGTGTCGTCGTCGGCTCCGAAGTCTTTTATCCCTGCAGGGGCGGCGTCGGAGTGATAGCGGCGTGCGGTGTGGTTCGGTACGAAGTCGATAATCACTTCAAGTCCGGCGTCGTGTGTGCGGTCCACGAGCGCCTCGAACTCAGCCATGCGGTCGGGGACACTTTCGGCTATGTCGGGGTCGATGTCGTAGTAATCCTTGATTGCATAGGGGGAGCCGGCCTGCCCCTTTACCACGTAGGGATTGTCGGGAGCGATACCGTATTGCGAATAATCTGTCTTGGTGGCGTGCTCAATCACGCCGGTGTACCAGATGTGGGTGACTCCGAGGTCTTTGATTGCCAGAAGTACAGCAGGGGTGATATCGTTCATTTTGCCTGAACCGTTCTGGGCGTAAGTTCCATTGGCTATGCAATGGGGATTGTTGTTGGTGAAAATCCTCGGGAAAAGCTGATAAATGATTGGTTTACGATTCATACTACTGCGTTAAGAGAGGTAAGATCATGAAAAAAACGACGATGCGCTGTCGCGGCGCCGGCGCGCCTGAATATCGTCGGGATGCTTGAAACCGTTGGCCGCGAGCGCCGCCATGGTTGCCGAATATCCGGCATGGAACACGCGCTTTATTTCGCGGAGATTGAAAACCTTGTAGGTGGCGATGTCGTTGACCTGCACGGCGAGGTCGCACAGCTCCATGTCGGGCACGGCGTTGTGCTTGACCATCAGGTCATAGGTGCGGTGAGCCACGTCCATGAGATTCTGGGGCTTGCCGCGGTGGGGCACCGGACTGCAGTTGATGCCGATGAGATACTTGCATTTGTCGCGGATGGCCCAGGCGGGGAGGTTATGGAGCACGCCGCCGTCTACATAGTTCACGCCGTCTATTTTCATCGGTTTGAAAATAATCGGAATCGAGCACGACGCGCAGACGCGCTCTGCAATCGGCCCCTCGGTGAACGCCACCGGGGTGTTATGGTCGAGGTCGGTTGCGCAGATTACCACGGGGACAGGCAGCTGCTCGATATTTTCGTATTGTATGTTTTTACGGAGAAATTTCTTGAAGCCGTCCATTGAGAAGAAGCCGTCGTGGGGCACTCCTAACTCTGCGAAATCAGTGAATTTCACTCCCGAAAAGAGATTCAGGATGGTATCGGGACTATTGCCGGCAGCATACATCGCCGTTACGACCGAACCGGCACTCACGCCTGCTATGATGTCGGGCTTTATACCCATTTCAGTAAGAGCCTTAAGGGCGCCGGCATGAGCGAACCCTCTCGCTCCGCCTCCGCTTAACGCGAGACCGAGTTTGTAAGGTTTGGATGTGAAATTAAACACATTGAGCATCGCGACCGCAAAGTTAACTATTTTTCAGATATAAATACAATATATTATCATAACAAGTGTTTATCCGCCGGAGTTTTTACCCATACATTAAAAAAACAGGGTAATTCAACTTCTTTACGGTTCTGTTCGGGGCAATCCGGTCTGAAATATGATACTTTTTTATCCAATTGTCATTATTAACGGCCAAAAATCAATAAACGTGTTGCATATGAACATTTTATTGGATATTTTTGTATCGGATAAAGCGACAAACGGCTCTACGGAGCCTGAAACGAAAACCATGAAACTGTAGCTTTTTTACCGTAATACCGTTAAAAAAGATTCCACTATTACCAAATTTTAGAGACACTTGTCATCAATGAATTTTTACAGACCAGTCAACACGCTTTTGCTTCTTACCGCGGCTCTCGCAGCCGTTCCGGCAGCCGCCGAAGTCATCAATCTCACTACTCCCTCCTCATCAATGGTTCTTGATGCGGAAAAAGGAGGCGCTCTCAAAATACTTTATTACGGCGACAAGCTTTCGGCCACCGACCTCGAAAACATAAAGGCCGCAGGCTCGTTCAACCGCGACGCCTATCCCCTCTACGGCAATTACCCTCAGGGCGAGGCGGCGATGAGCGTCACCCATTCCGACGGCAACATGACGACAGTAATGGAAGTGACCGACGTAAGAAAACGTACCGATTCCGACGGCTCGGAAGTGACGACGGTAGAGATGCTCGACAAAGCTTATCCATTCGTGGTAAATGTTAATTACCGCACCTATCCGGGAGAGGACGTGATCGAGACCTGGGTCGACGCGACCAACAACGAGAAAGGCACCGTGACTCTCAACCGATTCATGTCGGGCTATCTGCCGCTGCGCTACGGCAATGTATGGCTGTCGTCGCTCTACGGTTCCTGGGCCAACGAAGGGCGCCTCAACCAGGAGCCGCTTACCCACGGAGTGAAAATGATAAAAAACAAGGACGGCCTGCGCAATTCCCACACCTCTCACGGCGAAGTGATGTTCTCGCTCGACGGCAAACCGCTTGAGAACACCGGCCGTACCATAGGTGCCGCTCTCTGCTACGGCGGCAACTACAAGCTGATGATTGACACCGACGACAGCAACTTCCACCACTTCTTCGCAGGCATCAACGAAGAGAACTCCGAATATAATCTTAAGAAAAACGAGACCTTCACCACCCCTGCCCTCGCCCTGACCTACAGCAACGAAGGTCTGAGCGGAGCAAGCCGCAATTTCCACCGCTGGGGGCGCAACCACAAACTCGCCCACGGCAATGAGCCGCGCAAGATACTCCTTAACTCATGGGAAGGCGTCTATTTCGACATCAACGAAGAGGGTATGGCGCAGATGATGAAGGACATCGCATCGATGGGCGGCGAACTTTTCGTGATGGACGACGGCTGGTTCGGCGACAAGTATCCCCGAGCCAACGACTCTTCATCGCTCGGCGACTGGACCGTCGACACCGCCAAACTCCCTCACGGCATCAAGGGTCTGACCGACGAGGCGAAGAAAAACGGAATAAAGTTCGGCATCTGGATCGAGCCGGAAATGACCAACTCAAAAAGCCGTCTCTACGAGGAGCATCCCGAGTACATAATCAAAGCTGATAAACGCGACATCGTGGAAGGCCGCGGCGGCACGCAGCTGGTGCTCGACATGGCCAATCCGAAAGTACAGGATCTCGTGTTCAGCGTGGTCGACACCCTCATGACGAAATACCCCGAAATAGACTACATCAAATGGGACGCCAACGCCCCCGTGATGCAGCACGGCTCGCAGTATCTCACCCGCGACAACCAGAGCCATCTCTACATTGATTATCATAAGGGATTCGAGAAAACTCTCGACCGCATCCGCGCAAAATATCCCGATCTTACCATTCAGGCCTGCGCCAGCGGCGGCGGCCGCGCAAACTGGGGCATACTCCCCCACTTCGACGAATTCTGGGTGAGCGACAACACCGACGCCCTCCAGCGCGTCTACATGCAGTGGGGCACTTCCTACTTCTTCCCGGCAGTGGCCATGGCCTCGCATATCTCGGCCGCGCCCAACCATCAGACCTTCCGCACCATTCCGCTCAAATACCGCACCGACGTAGCCATGAGCGGACGCCTCGGAATGGAAATCCAGCCCAAAAACATGACCGATGAGGAAAAGGATTTCTGCCGCCGCGCCATAAGCTCCTACAAGGAAATACGCCCCATCGTGCAGCAGGGCGACATATACCGTCTGCTATCTCCCTACGACAAACTCGGCGCCGCATCGCTCATGTACGTGACACCCGACAAGAACGACGCCGTCTACTATTGGTGGAAGACTGAAACGTTCTGCAACCAGCAGCTTCCCAGAGTGACGATGGCAGGTCTCGACCCCGGGAAAATCTACACCGTAACCGAACTCAACCGCATCGACAACGAACCTCTCCCCTACGAGGGCAAGCAGTTCACGGGCAAATATCTGATGGACAACGGCTTGGAAATGCCCCTTGAGCACAACGTCGACTACCACAAACGCACAGACTACGCATCGCGTGTGCTGCGCCTCACAGCCAGATAATCAACGATCTGCCTGATATTTTCAAGCAGCCGTTGAGCTTAGACTCTGCATTCTCTTATATTCGTTAATATAACAATCTGAGCTATCCAAACTTCGAGTTAACAGATTAATAGCTCGTATCACTCAATTCTAAGGTAAAACCACAGAGCTGCCTGAGCGTGACGCCCGGGCAGCTCTTTTTTCAGCTCCCCAATCCGCTCATGAACAATTGTTGACATCTGGCGATTGTATTTATACAAAATATTCGCTGAATGGACAATAAGACTATATATCACCGATTCTCACAATGGGTTGACCGTCAGCCCGAAGCCATGGCCATAGTGGAGGACGGCCGCGCCGTGACTTACCGCCAGCTCGACGTAATGGCAAACGCCATAATGTCGAAATTCTACTCAAAGCGCTACCCGACTGTAGGTATAATAATGAGCCACGGCATAGAAATGACAGCCGCGATGCTGGCCGTTGTGAAAAGTGGCGCAGCCTACGTGCCTGCCGAACCGTCATTGCCTCGGGAGAGAGCCGGATACATGATGGCGACCGCGGGAGCAGAGTTCGTAATCACCGACAGTTTCTGCCGCAATCTGCCGCAGTCGCCGCTGCTTCCAGACCGTTCCTCCCCCGGGGGAGCGGCCTATATTCTCTATACTTCGGGCACGTCGGGGCGCCCCAAAGGGGTGGTTGTAGAGAATCACAGCGTGGTGAATTATGCCAAGGCTTTTGAATATGAATTCCATGTTGCTCCAGGCGATGTCATGCTCCAGTATTCGGTATGTTCATTCGACATTTTTGTTGAGGAAGTGTTCACCACACTGCTCAACGGAGCCACACTCGCCATTCCGCCGGAAGAAATTCGCGAAGGCCGGCTGCCGGGGCTTATGGATTTTTGCGAACGCCACGGAGTGACCGAAATAAGCGGTTTCCCTTACCTTCTGGCCGACATGAACCGCTACCGCTTATTCCCGTCAAAGCTGCGTCTGCTCATAAGCGGCGGCGACGTAATCCGGGCGTCATATATCACGTGGCTCAAAAATCAGGATTTTGTGGTTTACAACACTTACGGCCCGAGCGAAACCACCGTGTGCGCCACATATTTCCGCGTCGACAATGCCGAGCCGCTCGACGACGGCACTTTCCCGATCGGTAAACCCATAAAAGGTACCGGAGTGAAAATACTCGACAGCAGCCTGCGGGAGGTGCCGGAAGGAACCGCAGGCGAAATCTGCATTTCGGGCGAAGGGGTGGCCCACGGTTATCTCGGAAATCCTCCGGAGCAGTCTAACTTCATTATCTGCGCCGACGGTTCGAAAATGTATCGCAGCGGCGACCTCGGCTACCTCCTTCCCGACGGCAACATAGCGTTTCTGCACCGCAAGGACAGGCAGGTAATGATTCTGGGCAAGCGGGTTGAACCGGAAGAGGTGGAAAACGTGCTGAATGAGTCGCCGTGTGTGGAACGCGGCGTTGTAAGGGCGTTCACCGACGAGGAAGGGATGGCATATCTCACTGCCTATTTCGTGCCGTCGCACAAAAACTGTCAGCTGAGCCGTATAAAAAAGTTTCTGCGCTCACGTCTCGCCGATTTCATGGTGCCTGAATTTTTCGTAAAAATGGATGAAATACCTCTTACATCGCGCGGAAAGGTCAAAGACCGCGCTTTGCCTGTTGTCATGAAGGAAGGAGTTAGGCAATGAATATTATTATCCGGGAAGTCACCTCCATCCCCCTGCTCATGCACTGGCGCAAGGAGGTGATTGAAAACGTGTTCGGCGTTGTCCCCTCGAAGAGACTGCTTGTGACCAACAGGCAATATTACCGGCGCCATATTTCCGACGGGAGCCACCTTGCCATCGTGGCGGCGGCAGACGGAACCGATGTAGGGTGCGGTGCCATCTGCCTGTCGGACGAACTCCCGTCGCCCGACAACTTTTCGGGTAAATGCGCATATCTGATGAATATATACGTCCGCGCCGGGTATCGCAACCGGGGAATCGGCCATGCCATCGTCCGCTGGCTTGTGGAAAAAGCCCGGAATCTTGGATGCGAAAAGATTTTTCTTGAAACAACCGGCTGCGCCCGGCCGTTATATAAAAGTATCGGGTTTAAAGATTATAACGGATTAATGAAATATGCAATCGTTCAGAATAGCGAATCTAACGGTAACGGCGACATTTGAATCGGCCGAAAGAATATGCTTCATCCTGTATCCCTTCGATGTTCTCGGCGCGTGGATTGATGATGCGGCTCGGAATTTCGGCGTGACAATAGCCGTGATAACCGGAATGGACTGGAACAATGACCTCACGCCGTGGGCAGCCAAAGGCGTGCCGCAGGGATGCCCAGACTTCAGGGGCAACGCTCCGCGGTTTCTGTCGGAACTCACCACGGAGGTGGTTCCGGAGATCGAGCGCCGTCTGAATATCGCCGAAAATGCCGAGCGCACGCTCACCGGAGTCTCTCTGTCGGGTCTTTTCACGCTCTGGCAGTGGATGACAGACGACACGTTCCGCAACATCATCAGTCTTTCCGGCTCATTCTGGTACGAAGGTTTCGCAGACTGGATCAAATCCCGTCCTGTCCCTGCCGGAAAAGGCAGAGCTTATTTCCTGCTCGGGAATCTCGAGGCGAAAACAAAAGTCAGGGCATTCCAGCCCGTGCAGACCGACACCGAAGAAATCGTTGACTATCTCCGTTCAAAAGGCATCGACGACTGTTTTGAGCTCGTTCCCGGCAACCATTACCAATATGGTGAGCAACGCCTCAACCGGGCACTGACATGGATGTTTCCGGGGAAAACGGAATAATCCTCCATGCCGATTCCTTTTTTCGGCCTACAGTGTGAAATCTCGCGATTTATGCGTAACTTTGCAGTCTGAATTTTTGAAAAACCAATCACTTCTTTACCAAAATGAACGAGTTAGCTACTAAGTACGACCCACGGTCGGTTGAAGACAAGTGGTACGCCTACTGGATGGAACATCAGCTGTTCAAGTCGGTTCCCGACGCCAGGGAGCCTTACGCTATTGTCATACCTCCGCCAAACGTCACCGGTATTCTCCACATGGGCCACATGCTCAACAATACCATACAGGACATCCTCGTACGCCGTGCCCGCATGCTTGGCAAGAACGCCGTATGGGTGCCCGGCACCGACCACGCCGCCATCGCCACCGAGGCAAAGGTCGTGAACAAACTCGCTTCTGAAGGCATAAAGAAGAGCGACCTCACACGCGAAGAGTTTCTGAAACATGCCTGGGACTGGACCCACACCCATGGCGGAAAAATCCTCGAGCAGCTGAAGAAACTCGGCGCATCGTGCGACTGGAGCCGCACGGCTTTCACGATGGACGACATCCGTTCCCGCAGCGTAATCCACGTGTTTGTCGACCTTTACCGCAAAGGTCTCATCTACCGGGGAAAGCGTATGGTCAACTGGGATCCCAAGGCGAAAACGGCACTGTCCGACATTGAGGTGGTCTACAAGGAGGAACACAGCAAGCTCTACTACCTCCGCTACAAAATCGTAGGTGAAGAGGGCTATGCGATTGTGGCCACAACCCGCCCGGAGACAATCATGGGCGACACTGCCATGTGCATCAACCCCAACGATCCTAAAAATCAGCATCTGCGCGGCAAAAAGGTGATTGTGCCCCTCGTCAACCGCGAAATCCCCGTAATCGAGGATGAATACGTCGACATTGAATTCGGCACCGGCTGCCTGAAGGTGACTCCTGCCCACGACATGAACGACAACATGCTCGGCGAAAAGCACCATCTCGAGACCATCGACATTTTCAACGACGACGCAACCATAAGCGAGGCCGCCGGAATGTATGTAGGCATGGATCGCTTTGCCGTGCGCGAGCAGATTGCAAAAGATCTCATGGCTGCGGGTCTCATAGAGAAAATCGAGGACTACGACAACAAGGTGGGCTACTCGGAGCGCAACATCGACACCGCGGTCGAGCCCCGTCTGAGCGACCAGTGGTTCCTCAGAATGGAGGGCCTCGCCGCCCCGGCGCTCGCCGCCGTAGACAACGGCACAATCTCGTTCGTGCCCGAGAAGTTCAAGACAACCTACGACCGCTGGATGACCGAAATCCGCGACTGGTGCATATCTCGTCAGCTCTGGTGGGGTCACCGCGTGCCGGCATACTACCTCCCCGACGGCTCATTCGTTGTAGCCGAATCCGAAGATGAAGCGCTTGCCCTCGCCCGCGAGAAGAATCCCGCACTCACGGCCGCCGACCTCCGTCAGGACGAAGACTGTCTCGACACATGGTTCTCCTCCTGGTTATGGCCCGTGTCGCTTTTCAACGGCATCCTCGATCCCGGCAACGAGGAAATCAGCTACTACTACCCTACCGCCGACCTCGTGACCGGCCCCGACATCATCTTCTTCTGGGTGGCACGCATGATTATGGCCGGCTACGAATATGCAGGCAAACAGCCTTTCAACAACGTATATTTCACCGGTATCGTGCGCGACGAAATCGGGCGCAAGATGTCGAAGCAATTCGGTAACTCTCCCGACCCGCTCGAACTGATCGACACCTACGGAGCCGACGGCGTGCGCATGGGTCTGATGCTCTCCGCTCCTGCCGGCAACGACATTTTCTTCGATAAAAAGCTCTGCGAAAACGGCCGCAATTTCTGCAACAAAATATGGAACGCCTTCCGCCTCGTAAAGGGCTGGGAAGTGAGCGAAGATGCCGCACAGCCCGAAAGCGCCCGTCTCGCCGTTGAATGGTTCGGCAGCAAACTCAGCCGTGCCATAGAGGAAGTCAACGATTCATTCTCCAAGTTCAGGATATCGGAGGCGCTCATGACCATTTACCGCCTCTTCTGGGATGAATTCTCGTCGTGGTACCTCGAAATGGTGAAACCCGACTATCAGAAGCCCGTCGACCGCAAAACCCTCGACGCCACTCTCGGATATTTCGACTCACTGCTGAGAATGCTTCATCCCTTCATGCCGTTCATCACCGAGGAACTCTGGCAGCATCTGAGCGAGCGCCGCGAGGGAGAGTCGATAATGTACGCTCTTATGCCGGCGGCGCAGGAGACCGACGACCGTGTGCTCGCCGATATGGAAATCGCGAAGGAAATTGTCAACGGTGTGCGCGGAGTGCGCGCTTCGCGCAACATTCCCAACCGCGACAAACTCACTCTCAACGTCGTCAACTCCGAAATTCCCGATAAAGAAGTGATTGTACGCCTTGCCGGACTCGATTCGATCGGCAACGTTACAGAGAAAGACCCCGCGGCAGCATCGTTCATGGTAGGCACAACCGAATTCAACGTGCCTCTGAGCAACAACATAGATGTCGAGGCTGAAATTGCAAAACTTACAAAAGAGCTCGACTATCTTGAAGGGTTCAAGGCTTCGGTCAACAAAAAACTGATGAACGAGCGCTTCGTCAACAACGCTCCTGCAGCCGTTGTAGAGGGCGAACGTAAAAAACTCGCCGACGCTGAGACGAAAATCGCATCAATAACGGCCACCCTCACCGCACTGAAGAAATAAGACCTCATACATTATCATCTGATAGCGCCAGCCCGGACCGACAATTCGATCCGGGCTGACTTTTCTGCGCTGCCCCGCAATGAGAATCTTTGGCGCCGCAACAATTTCTTTCAGAGGGCGGCCTCGATCTGAGGAAGAAGGGGCTCGCAGCATTGTTATATAAATGCGGATAATGCAGGAAATGCAAGGTTTAATCTTGATATTTACCTGTTTGCAGGGCAAATATCTCTTTCTGGCGCTCAATTTCTGCGGTTAATTCTTCCTTTGTCGGGAGATATGTCAGGTATTTGGCCGCATAAAGTTGTTTACTGTCTTTGAGTATCGAATACCGTGCTAAGTCCTTGCTTGTTTCCGAACACAGGAGTAAGCCAATAGTCGGATTATCGCTTTCAGTGCATTTCAGTTCGTCATACATCCGTATATACATATCCATCTGCCCGATGTCCTCATGCGTGATTCCCGATGTCTTTAAGTCTATTAGCAGAAAACATTTAAGGATATAGTTGTAGAATACGAGGTCTATATAATATTCGCCTATGTCGGTTTTTATTCTCTGTTGACGGGCAACAAAGGCATAGCCCTTGCCAAGTTCAAGAATGAATTTTTGCAGATGGTCGATTATAGCAGATTCAAGATTGGTTTCCGAGTACGCTGCCTCCTGCGAAAAACCTAAAAATTCAGCGACAACAGGATTTCGGAGGAATTTATGCCGGTCTTTCTGATAATCTGCTGTCAATCGCTGCATCTCATAAATGACTTCACCACGTTTTGATTCCGGTGTCTGGATTAAACGATGATAATATTGGGAGCCAATGTTGCGGTCAAGGGTTCGGACGCTCCAGTTCTCTCCGGCAGCCTCCCTCATATACCAATCACGCTCGTCATCATCTTTGACTCGAAGCAATCTTTCGTAGTGCGACCACGATAAATTGGGGATATTATATCTGATGTCAAATTGGTCAGACAGTGTCTGACCTTTTGGTAGAATTAACACAGAAGATTTGTCAGACAGTGTCTGACTAATTCGCATTGATTCAGTAAGCACTGCTTGCTGAATATCCAAACCTCTGAACAACAGATAGAACTTCTTGAAATTCTTTATTTGAGTAAGGCTATAACCTTTGCCATATTCTGCCGTCAACGCCTCAGATGCGAGTTCTATGATTCGTTTGCCATATTCGGCACGCTCCCGGCCATGCTGCTCCTGTTCGACAATTCTCCTGCCGACCAGCCAATTTGCAGCGACTTGAAAGAGGTCTGCGGCCTGATATACCTTTTGTTTGGCGGTATGTACTATCGCCTTTATATCGCTGATAAATTGAGCGTCATCAGCGTTAATATTATCGGATTTCTTCAGCACGGATTTCATTTTGTAAAGTTACGAATTTTGTTGGGAATCAGGACTATGATCCGAGGATATTCACGGGGCTTGTTTCATTTCCCCGTCGCCGCGGTGAGAAGGTTATTAGAGCAGATTATTCAATGAGGATGCACTGGGAGTATGATGCCCCGACCTTGGCAAGGCCGCGAAGTTCAGGAATATTATTATCATGTGGCGCCTTTTTTCAGAGGGCGGCCTCGATCTGAGGGAGAAGGGGCTCGCAGCCGTCGTTTATTATCCGGATTACCCGGGGATGCACACGTCCGGCCACAAACGAATCCTGCGCCGACATCCGCGCAAGCACCTGCTGCTCGGTAAATCCGTTGCGCTTCATCACTCGCTCCAGCCGCAGCTCCATCGGGGCGCACACCTCCCATACTTCGCCTACCTCCCTGTCCAGTCCGCTCTGATAAAGGATGGCTGATTCCACGAACAGCACTTCCGACGGTGTTTCCTCCGCCCAGCGGCGGAAATCGGCCCGCACCGCCGCATGGACAATGGAGTTGAGCCGGCGGAGGGCTTCGTCGTCGGAAAACACCACCGCGCTCAGCGCGCTGCGGTCAATCCGGCCGTCGGCTCCAACGGCTTCCTGAGCGACCTCTGCCGCGATTCTGGCGATTATTCCGGCATCGTTGTCCATGATGCATCTGGCGCGCGAGTCGCAATCGTATACCGGATACCCCATGGCTATGAGAATCCGGCAGACAACAGATTTGCCGCATCCGATTCCTCCGGCCACGGCAATTATTCGTTTTTCCATAATATGGGGGTGTCAGTTGTGGTCGTAATGCATCTGCTCTATCACGTACTCCACGCTGTCGGGGCTGAACGACACGCTGTGGTAGAGTTCGGGAATGAGCGAAAGCGATAGTCCGAGTTTGTTGGCTCCCGGTTTTATCGAGCGGTAATCGGCATACGCCTTTAGGGGATAGTCATCCTTATAGGCGCTCATGGGCACGAGATACGAAACTTCGACTTTCGACGGGAAGGTGAGCATATTCATGTCGGACGGCACGTTGATGACCTCCACGGGTATCATCTGCCGGCGAGAGATGAGAGGTTCGACGGGCACGGTGACGATTATGCGGTCGGGGATAATGCGCGCACCGGGAACGGGGACGAATTTCACTTCATAGCAAGTGGTGTCTTTCAGTCCGCTCTTAACTATAGGCTCCGTGGTAACGGCTCTCAGATCGTGGGGTAGGTCGCGGGCCGAATAGATGCTTACGGAATCTATGTTGGCGGTAATCGGCCCCGAGATTATATACTGCAGATTCGGATGGATGTCGGCTTTGATCACGACCGGCACACGGCGTCCCGGGAGGGTGGAATAGGCGAGGTGAATCGAGTCGGGCTTGAACGACACGATACTGACTCCGTTGCCGAAATATTCGCGCAGCCGGGCGTCGATTTTTGAGTGAGAAAGAGAAATGAGATTGTCGGAGGTCATACCCTCCCATTTAAGTTTCATGGAAGGCATCCTGCCCCATAGGAACCGCAGCAGCTGAGCGTCTTTTGCCCGCACGCTCACACTGAACGACGGCGGCATCTTTCCGATTACCGTGACGCTGTCGGGCACTTCCGTAAGCTCCGCAGGCACCTCGAAATCGCGCTGCACTTCGGAGTCGAGCGACAGCAGCAGCCAGAACACGAAGGCCACGACAACAAACAAAAGATAGAGCATCACGTCGCGGCCGCGGCGTGATGCTATGGCCCGGTCTACCGACCGGGCTATTTCCTGTGCCTTTTCCTTTACGGTAGCCATCCGGCTGCAAAGAAAGAAAGGATGAATTTACTTGTCGGTTTTTGTCTCGGCGTCGGCTGCGGCTTCCTGAGCCGAAGGATATACGCTGCCTTTGTCTACAGTGATTTTTACGTTGCTGGCGATTTCGATGATGAACGAATTTTCCTTTACTGTCACAACTTTGCCATGGATGCCGCCTGCGGTGACAACGCGGTCGCCCGACTTGATGCCTTCGCGGAATTTCTTGATTTCGTTCTGGCGTTTCTGCTGCGGACGAATCATGAAGAAGTAGAAGATGGCGATAAGAGCCACGATCATGAGGATGTTCATCAGACCGGCATTGCCGCCGTCTGCCTGAAGCAGGATGGAGTTGAAAATCATATTCTTTAGTTAATTATGTTTTTACGCGATTGCAAAGATAACGTTTTAATCTTATTTTCCCAAAATCTTGCCCTCTTCCTTAAGGCAATTTACTACCGAAAAGAGAATTCCGTTGATAAACGAGCCACTCTTCGGAGTTGAATAAGCGTTGGCAATCTCGATATACTCGTTCATGGTCACCGGAACCGGAATTGCAGGGAAATTCTCGAGTTCGGCAATGGCTGCGACCATTATGACTATGTCCATAAACGCGAGTCGCTCGCTGTCCCAGTCGCGGGAATTCACGAAGCGGTCTATCAGTTCGCGGTATTCGCCGTAGCGGCTTACGGCGAGCTGGAAGAGCTGCGCGCCGAAATTGCTGTCTTCCTCATCCTTGTACTGCGGCAGCAGATGCATGTCGGTTCCGTCGGTCTTGCTCGACGAGAAACGGCGTATGGTCTTGAGAAGGAAGGTCGACATTATATGGAGGTCATCGTTCCAGTACACCGATTTCGATTCCAGAATCTCGGCGAGATCGTCGGACGGCAGTATGACGTTTTTCATAACCGACCTCCAGAACTCGCAGTCTTCCTCAAATGTCGTTTCGCCGGGGGCCGACATATATTCCTTGTAGAGATCGCTGTTCTCAATCAGGCCGAAAAGCGACTTGATGAAGGTTGTGTCCAGATCCCATCCTATAGGATTGTCCTTGAGATATGCCTCCATGTCGGGGTTCTCGGCCACGGCTTTCACAAACTTGTTTTCCACGAAACGCAGATTCGGATTGAGGTCGGCGTCGGTGGGCAGGAATTTGTGGCGGGCGGCGTCGAGGCGCTGATCCTGATAGCGTGTAATCTCGACCGGCAGGAGCAGCAGGGCATGGTAAAGCTCGTAGGCTTTGTCGAGCGACGCTTTGAGCGAGTTGCACGCCTCCTTGTAAAGGTTGCGGTTGTCGCCGTAGCTGTTGAGGGTGGCTATGGTCATCGCCACGCCGCGCTCGAAGCCGGCGTTGGTAAACGACAGATCCTCGCGGGCTGCTTCAACCGCCCCGGGATTGTTTTCAACAAGATTTGTAAGCACGGAGCACCAGAGAGCGACCGCATCCTTTATGTCGGCGTCTTTCTTCCGGGCGTAGGTCTTGTAGGCGGGAAGTTCGGGAATGGCAGCGTAGATTTCCGGGATTATGGCGTTGAAATAGTCGAGCGAGCGGCGCCCGTGCCGGATCATGGACTTTAGCTCCTCTACTCCGGAGAGCGATTTCGCCATAGGATTGTGGTAAATATGCTTGTCGGGGGCGATTCCCGAAAGCGCGGAGCCGCGCGTGCCGCGGACGTTGTAGCCCGACAGCTCGAGAACCATCATCAGCAAATCGAGATAAAGGGAATAAGCGTATTTCTTGTCGCGCGAAGCTGATTCATCCGGAGCCGGTTCAATCTTGAATTCGTTTTGAGAAAGCAGATAACAGTAAAGCATCTGCACTACCTTGATACGGATTAAAACTCGATTTATCATGATTTTAATGTTCTATTATTGTTCGGAAATTTTCGCCGGAAGCGTTGACTGATTATGGTTGCTGTCGGTTTAACGGTGCAAATTTACGAATTTCCATCCATATAACGTGAAGTTTTTGAAAAAAACAGTGTAATTTTGCAGGCTCAAAAATGGTGGATACATGAATTTCAAGTTCAATATTTTCCGCAGCAAAGGTGTTTCGGGCGGCATCCGGCGTCAGCTTGCATCGCTGGCCGTACCTATTTTCATTGAGACATTTCTGATCATGCTCCTCGGCGCGGTCGACACTCTGATGCTGTCGCGCCACAGCGACGCGAGCGTGGCCGCCGTGGGTGTGGTAAACCAAATCGTGATGCTCTGCTTTCTGATTTTCGAGGTCATAAATCTCGGCACGTCAGTTCTCGTAAGCCAGTATCTCGGCGCCGGTCTCCGCGAGCGGCTCAACACGGTTGTGGGCGTGGCGCTCGCCATCAATCTCATAGCCGGCCTCACCGTCAGCGCGGTTCTATATTTCGGTGCCCGCTCCATCCTCACTGCCATGGGCCTCAGCGGCGAAATGATGCCGGAAGGTCTCGCCTACATGCGCATAGTGGGCGCCTTCGCCTTTGTCCAGGCCATCGGCATGACCCTCTCCGCCACCCTGCGCGCATGCAACAAGGCCTACTACCCCATGGCGGTGGTGGCATTCGTGAACGTGATCAACATTTTCGGCAACTACGTGCTGATTTTCGGCAAATTCGGCTTTCCGGCACTCGGAGTGGAGGGGGCCGCCATATCCACGTCGTTCGGCCGCACGCTCGCCATGGTTCTCACGTTCGTAATCCTTTTCCGCACTACAATAAAAGATTTCAGCTTCCGGGTCTTCAGGCCGTTCCCCTGGCGCGAGGTAAAGAACCTGCTCCGCATAGGCATTCCCTCGGCGGGCGAGCAGCTGTCGTACAGCTCGTCGCAGGTGGTGATTACATATTTTATCAACATGCTCGGAATGGAGGCTCTCGCCACGAGAACGTATACGGTCAACATAGTCATGTTCGGCTATCTTTTCTGCATAGCCATCTCGCAGGGGGGCGCCATCTGCATAGGCCATCTCACCGGCAAGGGAAAAATCACGGGAACCTATCTCCTCGGGCTATTCGTGATGCGTCTTTCGGAAATCGTTTCAGTGTCGCTCGCCATTCTGCTCGCCTGCTTCGGCCATCTCATTTTCAGCTCGCTCACTACCAATCCCGACATTATCCGCATGGGCACAGTGATTCTGATAATCGACGTGGTTCTTGAGTACGGCAGGGCGGTCAACATTTTCGCCACCAACGCCCTGCGCGCCACCGGCGACGTCAACTTCCCCTTCTACCTCGGACTTGTGGTTCAATGGAGCGTGGCGGTGGTCGGAGGCTACCTCCTCGGCATAGTGGCCGGGCTCGGCATCTACGGCATGTGGGCAATGTTCGCGCTCGACGAAAACACCCGCGGCTTTGTCTTCGCACGCCGCTGGAAGAGCTTCCGCTGGGCCGGAAAAAGTTTTGTGGCGCGATAAAAGCGGTTTTCCGCCGGAATTCCGTATATTTGTGACAGAATAACATACTTCATTAATATGGTAAACGGATTTTTACGTGTTGCGGCGGCAGTTCCGCAAATCAATGTGGCCGACGTGGATCACAACCTGGAGGAAATTACGGCTCTCCTGCATGAACTCGAGAAAAAAGAGGTGGATATAGCCGTTTTCCCCGAAATGTGCGTCACCGGCTACACCTGCGGTGATCTTTTCCACAACTCGCTCCTCCTTGAGGCCGCCATGAACGCTCTCGAAAAGCTGCGTGAACTGTCGGCCGGCAGGAAAGTCCACTTTATTGTCGGAGTCCCCGTGCTGCACGACGGATCGCTCTACAACTGCGCGGCTCTGCTGCGCGACGGCGACCTGAAACTCACGGCGAAATCCTATATACCGAACTACAACGAATTCTACGAGCGGCGATGGTGGCGTCAGGCCGACGGCGATTTCGACATCACACTCCCGTCAGGGCTCCGGGCCACCGTAACCCGCAGCGGCGTGTTCTACAGCCACGGCGCCCGCATCGGCATAGAAATCTGCGAGGATCTCTGGGTGCCCGTGCCGCCGTCGTGCCGCCTGGCACTCAACGGCGCCGACGTAATCTTCAACCTCTCCGCCTCCGACGACCTTATAGGAAAATACGCCTACCTCACCGGCCTAATCCGCCAGCAGTCCGCCCGACTCATCTGCGGCTACGTCTACGCCGGCGCAGGATGGGGTGAATCGTCGACCGACCTCACCTTCGACGGCAAGGCCATCATAGCCGAAAACGGCTCTATACTCGCCCGAAACCGCCGCTGGGATCCCGCCGACAACATCGCGATCGCCGACATCGACATCGAGGCAATCCGCCGCGACCGCATGCACTTCACCACGTTCTCCGACTGCGCTGCCGCCGAAAAGGGCGACTGCCGCGTGGAAATGCACGACGCGCGCTTCGACACCCGCTCAGACCGGCCTCTCACCTACCGCTATGTCGACCCCCATCCCTTCGTCCCGGCCGACGATAACGCAATCGACGAACGCTGCGATGAAATAATCAACATCCAGGTAGCCGCCCTTGCGCGCCGGCTCGACGCAATCCGATGCCGCACGCTCGTGGTCGGAATTTCCGGCGGTCTCGACTCGACTCTCGCTCTCCTCGTGGCGGCAAAGACTTTCGACCGCTTAAGGCTCGACCGCAAGGGCATAATTGGCGTCACGATGCCCGGATTCGGCACTACAGGGCGCACCCACTCCAACGCAGTGGCACTCATGGAATCGCTCGGAGTCACCATCCGCGAGATCTCAATCGTGAAAGCCGTCAGCCAGCATTTCGAGGACATAGGCCATGACCCCGCCATCCACGACGTAACCTATGAGAACTCGCAGGCAAGGGAGCGCACACAGCTGCTCATGGACATAGCCAACCAGACGGAAGGCATAGTGCTCGGCACCGGCGACCTCTCGGAACTCGCGCTCGGATGGGCCACCTACAACGGCGACCAGATGTCGATGTACGGCATCAACGCCGGAATTCCGAAAACGCTCGTGAAATATCTCGTAAGATGGTTCGCCATGCGCACGGAATCCGATAACGGCCGCGCGGCTCTCAACGACATCATCGACACCCCCATAAGCCCCGAACTGACTCCCGCCGACTCCAGGGGCAACATAAAACAGAAAACCGAAGACCTCGTGGGGCCTTACGAACTCCACGACTTTTTCCTCTACTACATGCTGCGCTACGGATTCTCGCCGCGACGCATCTATCTGCTCGCGCGCAAAGCGTTCAGTCCCGAACGGTATCCCGACGAAGTGATAAAGCACTGGATGCGCACCTTTTTCCGGCGCTTCTTCAACCAGCAGTTCAAGCGCTCCTGCATGCCCGACGGCCCGAAGGTGGGCAGCGTGAACCTTTCGCCCCGCGGCGACTGGCGCATGCCCTCCGACGCCTCCTCCGCCCTCTGGCTCAAAGAGGTAAGCGAGCTCTAAGAGCTCGCTAAGGCAGCTAATTTAGCTAAATTAGCTACTTTTTCTTCGCGAAAAACGGATTGAGTATTGCGGCGAGGGCGCCGTCGCCGGTAACGTTGCAGGCAGTGCCGAAGCTGTCCATGGCTATGTAGAGGGCTATCATCAGCGCGAGCATCGACTGGTCGAACCCGAGAATCGAGCCTAACAGCCCGAGCGAAGCCATTATGGCGCCTCCGGGGATGCCGGGGGCGGCTATGATCGTCACTCCCAGCATGGCTATGAAATGGATGAACGCGGAGGTCTCCACCGGCATGCCGTGCATCATCATCAGTGCCATGGCGCACGCCACGATTTTCAGGGTGCTGCCCGACATATGGATTGTGGCGCAGAGCGGAATCACGAATCCGGCCACATCCTCGTCGACCCCCATCTTTATGGCCTGGCGGAGTGTGACGGGAATCGTTGCGGCCGACGACTGAGTGCCGAGGGCCGTGGCATAGGCGGGGAGCATGGTGCGCAGCATACTGAACGGATTCTTTTTAAAGAAATATGCAGCTATGCAGTACTGGAGCACGAGGATGAATACGTGGAGAATGAAAATCACAACTATAATCTTCATGAAGCAGTTGAGAATCACGCCTACCTGCCCTTCTACGGTCATTATCATGAAAATGCCGAAAATATAGAAGGGAAGAAGGGGGATGATGGCCACGTCGATGGTCTTCCCGACAATCGACCGGAACTCGTCGAACCCGTTTTTGAGCGATTTTCCGGTTGTGAAAGCCATGCCGAGGCCGAGCATGAACGACAGCACAAGGGCCGTTATGACGGGCATAAGGGGCGGAATGTCGATTTTGAAATATGGAACAATGGCGGCCGACTCTTTTACCGCCGCCAGTCCCTCCTCGCCTCCTATGAGCGAGGGAAAGGTGAGCGTGCCGGTGAAATACGAGAGCATTCCCGCCATGAAGGTGGCGCCGTAGGCCAGCAGCGCGGTCGCCACGAGCAGCTTGTCGGCGCGCGAGCCGATGTCGGCGATTGCGGGCGCTACGAATCCGATAATAATCATCGGAATCATGAAGCCGAGAAACTGCGAGAAGATGGCGTTGAAGGTAGCCATCAGCCGCGCCGCCCAGTCGGGCGAAACGAAGCCGGCTCCGATTCCGAGAGCTATGGCTATGGCGATTTTTCCGAGCAGTCCTATTTTGATTTTCAGTTTCATCTAAATCGCAAATTCTTTTACCGCAAAGTTAGCATATTTATTTGTATATGTGGAACACGGTGACTAAATTTGCACGGCTCTTTCATTTAAAACCTTTGGCAGGCCTTTCGTTATACTGATATAACTGATTGAATGTCAATGTACGGACGTGATTCTTCACGTCCACGGTGAATAAACATTTTTACAGAAAAAAGAATGCATTCACACGTGTTTTCTCGGTGGACGTGAAGAATCACATCCGTACAACACGCAGGTAATCAGTGTGTTGCCTAAATGAAAGAGCCGTGACTAAATTTGCAGAAAACCGCATTATCCCGACCATGAAAATCATAAACACAGCCGTTCTCCTCACTTTACTTGCGCTCCCGGCCCTTTGCCGGGCTGAGCGCGAAAGCATAAACCTCGACCGGGGATGGAAATTCCACCGCGGGGAGGTTGCCGCGGCCCAACAGCCGGAAACCTCCGATTCGGCCTGGGAAACGGTGAATCTCCCCCACGATTTCCAGATCTCGCAGCCCTGGGTGGAGCCTGCTCCCGACGAGCTTCCCGACCTGGACAATCCGGTGGCAAACGTAAAATCGAGGCTGAGCGCCCGCGGCTTCAAGGAGTGCGGAACAGGCTGGTACCGGCTTCATTTCTGCGCTGACAGCCTTTGGAAAGGGCGCCGCGCCGTGCTCGATTTCGGAGGGATAATGCTTACGGGCGACGTCTGGGTGAACGGCGTCAGGGCGGGTGGCACCGACTACGGCTACCTCGGCTTTGAGACCGACATCACCGGCTTGCTCCGCTACGGCGCCGACAACGTGGTGGCCGTGCGTGCCGACACCGGCTCGCCCGAGAATTCGCGGTGGTACACCGGGGGCGGACTTTTCCGCGGCGTGAAACTGATTCTTACCGACCCGGCTCTGCATTTCGCGCGCCATCCGCTCTGCGTGATTACCGACACCATCGCGCCGGGCTTCGCCTCAATCCGCCTCCAGGCCGAAATATCGGCGCCGGGCAAACGCGACAAATCGCCGCTGAGGCTCCGCTACCGGATCTGCGACGCTTCGGGAACCGCCGTGGCGGAAAATACCGTGGAGCTGCCCTTCAGTCCCCGCCAGGCAACGAGGGAATACATCGCCGACAGCATCACCATTCCCTCTCCGAGGCTCTGGGACTGCGACCACCCGCACCTCTACCGCGCCGAAGCCGAGTTACTGCGGCCCGACGGCACGGCGGCCGACAGCACGGCCGTGAATTTCGGCATAAGAAAGATTGAATTTTCGCCTGACTTCGGATTCCGCCTCAACGGGAAGAAGGTGCTGCTCAAAGGCATAGCCAACCACCACACCCTCGGCGCTCTCGGGGCGGCTGCATACCCGCGCGCAATCGAGAAGCGCATCAGGCTGCTCAAGGAGTTCGGATTCAACCATATACGCACCTCCCACAACCCCTACAGCGAAGAATTTCTCGACCTGTGCGACCGCTACGGCATTCTCGTGGTCGACGAGCTCTACGACAAATGGCTGCAACAGTATGCCGGAGGGCGCCGCGACTGGATGGAACTGTGGCCCCGCGATCTGCCCGAGTGGGTGAAGCGCGACCGCAACCATCCGAGCGTCATCATGTGGAGCCTGGGCAACGAACTGCAGCTGCTCTGGGAGATTCCCTACGCCGACTGGGGCGTGACGCCCTACCGGATGCAGAAGGCGCTTCTCGACCGCTTCGACCGCTCGCGTCCCGTCACGGTGGCCATGCATCCGCGCGGCCGCCATCAGGCTACCGACTCTCTCCCCGCTCCCCTGGCCATGCAGACCGACATCCAGGCATACAACTACCGCTACATGTACTTTCCGGGCGACGGACGCCGCTTCCCATGGATGATTTTCTACCAGAGCGAGGCAAGCGCCGCCGCCATGGGGCAGAATTTCTTCGGCATGGATCTCGGCCGCGTGACCGGACTCGCCTACTGGGGCATGATCGACTATCTCGGCGAGTCGGGCGGATGGCCGGCAAAGGGATGGACGCAGGGTGCGTTCACCATATCGCTCGAGCCCAAACCCACGGCGTGGTTCCTGCGGAGCTATTTCAAACCGGATGATCCGGTTGTACACATAGGCATCGTAGATTCCGACCGAAGCCGGCAGTGGAACGGCATAAACATCGGCTCGACCGAAATCACCGATCACTGGAACCGGCAGCCGGGCGACACCCTGAGCCTTTACACCTACACCAACGCCGACGAGGTCGAACTGCGGCTCAACGGCCGTTCCCTCGGCCGGTGCCCCAACGATACCGCCGACTCCGGCAAGCGCAACCGGATTCGCTGGGATAAGGTGGTGTATGCCCCCGGAACCCTCGAGGCCGTGGCCTACAAAGGCGGAAAAGAGGTGGCGCGCCACCGGATTCAGACCGCCGCCAAAGCCGTAAGGCTCAACGCCGAACCGGACAATCCCGACTGGCGCGCAGACGGCTGTGATCTGCAGCACGTCAGCATAACCGCCACCGACAGCCGCGGCATCACTGACCCCCGGGCATGCTGTGAGCTCACCTTCACTGTTGAGGGCGAAGCGGAGATAGCCGGCGTGATAAACGGCGACATGACGAGTTCCGAGCCATTTACCGGCAACCGCCGCAGCCTCTGTCGCGGCAAAGCAGCCGTGATACTGCGGTCGACCGACCGTCCGGGCGAAGTCACTCTCACCGTTTCCGCCCCCGGAATGAAAGATAAAAAGATAAAAATGAGGACATTATAAAAAAATCAGTCATTTTATGTCACTATTTTGCGATTAGTTCGTCTTTATAATAAGAAGTTGTTTAAAAAATTATATAACCATAAATTACTTTTTTATGCGAAAACTATTTCTTGCACTCCTGCTCGTTCCGGCTCTGATGATGGGCGAGACCCGCACTGAGAAAATCTCCGGCAAAGTAACCTCCCTCACCGTAATGAACGGCGTCGACGTGGTCTACGTCCCCGGCAAATCCTCAACAACCGTCACTCTCAAAGGCGAGCCGAACGACGTCTGGAGAATTAAAGTGGAAAAAATGGGCAGCCGCCTCTATATCCGCACCCAGTCCGACGCCAGGAATATCGGAAAGGTGGAAATAACCCTTGAGGCACCCGCGGTCGGCGACATCGACGTCTCTTCGGGGGCTAACCTGACCGTAGACGCCCCGTATTCCGCCAAAAATCTCACCCTCCACCTCACCTCGTCGGCCGACGTCAGTTTCAAGACCGTGAACTGCACCAACTTCGATGCGGTGATGACTTCCGACGCCGAACTCAGCATAAAGTCGCTCACCGCAGCGAAAAGCGAGCTCACAACCACCTCCGCGGCAGAGGTCAGTGTAGAAACCATGAACAGCGTCAGTTCCAAAGTCTACGCTACATCGGCGTCGGAAGCCACTATCCGTTCGCTGAGCGGCAAGAGTCTCGACATAGCGGCCACCTCCGGCTCCGAAATCAGCGTTTCGGGCATGGCGGTCGGCTCCACCGAGGTGCTGGGCACATCCAGCGCCAGTATCAAGCTCTCCGGCAAATCCTCGAAGACTACCATCAACGCCTCGTCGGGAGCTGAGATCAACAAATCAGGCCTCACTTCGGGCGACATCAGCGTGAACCTCAGCTCCGGCGCCACCATCGAATAGCGCCAGCGCCGGTCTGCCGGCCGCATGCTCCGGCCCGGCCGGGGTCAGAGCGTGCGGTAGGTGGAGTTGCGGAAAGCCACACTGCCCACCATCTCGTTGAGGCGGTCGGCTATGCGGTCGCCGTAGCGCGGACGAATCTCGTCAGGCCTGAGATTGGTGGTGATGACGGTGAACAGGCGCTTGTCGTAGCGCTTCGCCAGCAGATCGGTCACCGGATAGAGAAGGTTGCCGTAAGCTGTCATCTCCACCGGCTCGGTGCCCAGATCGTCGATGGCCAGCATCCGCATGGAGCAGAGGTTGCACCAGGCGCCGTAGTCATCCCTGCAGAGAACCGCAAGGTCGCGGGCGTTTACGATCCTCATCGAATACCGCTCGGGGCCCTCGTCCACCCTCATGTCGAGCTGATTTATAACGCGCTGGAAAGCCTTCACGAAGGTGGTCTTTCCGTTGCCGCATCCGCCGCAGAGCAAGAGTCCGAACTGCGGACGGCTGCCCGTGAGCCACTTCGCGAGCTGACGCAGCTGGCGGAGCAGCTCGTCGCTCTCCCTGAAAGTGCGGCAGCGGAGTTCAACCTCGGCTTTCACCGCGGCGAGAAGCACCCTTACGGCGTCATCTTCCGAAAACGGGAGTCTAAAACATTCCCTCGTACCCGTCGGCCGACTCAGCCGTGACAGCAGACGGCCTACGGAGGTCGACGGCAGATTGTTGAGCTGTTCCATTTGATTTCGATATTTTTTGTTTAAACAACCAGTTTACAAAATGTTGTCTGCACTCGCTCTCCCGCCTCTCTTTCAGTCCCTGGCAGCGCAGAAAGCGGAAGAAATTGCCGAGATACGTTTTCAGAAGCGTCCCGTCGGCCGGAAACGCGGGCGACAGCATGGTAATGATGTCGTTGAGCCACGCGGTATCTTTGCCCAGCAGCTCCTCAAGTTCCTGAAGACTTAAAACACTCTCCTCACCGCTTTTTTTATAGAGATATTTTTTATGTTGTATTTTTGATTTTTTATCTTTTATATTTAAAGGGTTTACCTCACCCGTAACCTCATCATTAACCGCATCGTTAACAGTATCATTAACCCCGTCGTTAACCTCCTCGTTAACCCCGTGGGTCAGTATGAGCGTATAATTCGGAACGGCTGTTCTGCCCGAACCTTTCATACAGGTTATGAGATTTCGCGCCACAAGGCTTTTGCGGGCCGCGATTACAGTTTTAGGCGTGACACCTATGGCACGGGCGATTACCGACGTGGCACATTTCAACGGCATCTGCCACCGCCTGCTGTTGGCGCGGTTCATGAGAAAGGCGTAGAGCGCAATAGCGGCTGTTGAAAACGGTTCGTAATCATTCTCCTGCCAGAAATAGTGCATCAGCTCATAAACATTTACACTCCGGGGTCTGTCGGGAGCCGCCGGTTGGATTGAATCAATTTTTTTCATAGTATTTTCTGTGTGTTGGTCAATAATTTCCGCAAAGATAATACCCGGATTCACCGCGACCATTGCGATAATGTCGCTTTTTTCCCCGCCACGGCAAAAAAACGGTTACATATCCCTACATCCCGCAGATTATCAGCGTGTTGCTATCCTACCGGCAAATAGTACGGACGTAATTCTTCACAATGCGGTTTAAATAAGCCCGTAATCGGAATATTGTAGGGGCGCTATATTTAGCGCCCGCTGAGTCCGGGCATTTTCTTTCAGCATCATATTGTTCCGGGTAGAATATGCTTTTGATTCTGCGGGCGCTAAATATAGCGCCCCTACGTGCCATGAATGAAATTGGTAATATCACGGGCACTTATAAACTATATCAACGCTAATATGTTTTAATAAATATTAAACGTTTAGCTGTCATGAAAATAGTAACCGGAAAGGCGCCAATGCCGCTGTTCACACTCGTGGCCATACTGTCGCTGTCGCTCGTGGTCAATCTGCCCGGGCTGGCGATATCTCCCATGCTCGGCTCCCTTTCCAAAATTTTTCCGGGCACCGGCTCGCTCGAGCAGCAGTTGCTGACAATGTTGCCCAATCTTCTTATCATACCGTGTCTGCTTCTGTCGGGGTGGCTTGCACGACGCAAGCACAAGATCGGTTATGTAGTTGCGTCGCTGGTGCTGTACATTGCTTGCGGAGTCTCATATATGCTTGCCGCCACGATGGCCGAGCTGATAGTGATAAGCTGTCTGCTCGGCATAACCGCCGGCATTCTCATACCGTTTTCGACCGGTCTGCTGGCCGATACCTTCGCCGGCCGTTACCGCATGCAGCAGATGGGACTGCAGTCGGGCATATCGAATCTGTCGGTCGTTGTGGCCACCTTTGCCGTCGGTTTCCTTTCGCACGGCAACTGGCATCTGCCTTTCATAGTCTATCTTATGCCGGTCATCCCCCTGGCTCTGTCGGCGGGACTGCGCGGCATTCCGGCCTCAGACTATGCGGCTCCGGCTGCTGTCGCCTCCACGCCGCACAATGGCAAAATAATAATACCCAGGATGCTCGGAATCTCGGCCGCCTATTTCTTCACCACCTACGCCACGGTCATCATCACCTATTTCTGTCCATTTCTCATCGAAAAGGAGCACTGGTCGCCTGAGATAACCGGGACTGTCACTTCGATTTATTTTCTCTTTATCTTTCTTCCCGGCTTCATACTGCCTCAGATACTGAAAACGACGCGCGGAATGACCATTGTAGCCGCCGCAGCCATGATAACAGCCGGACTGGCATTGTTCTCTTTTGTACGTACGGAATGGGCCATGATGGCCGGGGCAGCCCTTATGGGAGCCGGCTACGGCATCCACCAGCCTATAATCTACAATAAGGCGCCGGAGGCCGTGAGCGACCCGTCGATGAACACGATGAGCCTGTCGCTGGTACTCGTGGCCAACTATGCCGCCATATCGGCTGCCCCGCTGATTGTCGACTCGCTGCGCAGCCTGCTCGGCGCCGGCAACGTGGTCGGATTCGCCTTCCTGCTGAATTTCGCCATGTCGATTGTATTTCTCGTAATCGCTTTTCTGCGCCGCCGACACTTTTCATTCAGCTGCTGACTTGAACCCGGTTCTTTTTTCGTTAAGAATTGAACAGTTTTTAAGAATCAGGCGTTTAATTACCATAAACATCTTAAAAAAATTTATGAAAACTATTTATTTGTTGCCGGCACTGGCAATTCTGGGTATCGCACCCAAGGCTGCAGCGCAGACCACCATCATCGAAGAGCCCAACGTGACCATAATTGTAGGCGACCCGAACGCCGCCAGAATCGTGGAGGAGGAACTCACCGGAAACGCTCCCGAGCGTCCCAACGACAACGGGTTGCCGCGCTTTGCCATCGTGGGCCATGAACACAAATTCTACCTCGGCATAGGCGCTCAGTTTCTCGGCGAGGGACTTTTTGATTTCGGCGACCAGATGTCGTCGCCCGTCGACTTCGTTCCGTCCGACATATCTCGTCCTGCACCCGGCGACGGCGGCTCCCTGCGGTTCTCGGCTCTGACATCGTCGTTCTACGTCAACGCCGTGGCACTTCCCGGCACAAAGGATAAAATCGGCCTCTTCTTCAAGGGCGAAATAAAAGACGGCGACAGCTACGGCTTCAGCGTGTCGCATTTCTACGTAACGTACCGCGGCTTCAAGGCCGGTCTGACCACCGGAGTGTTTACCGACGGCGCAGCGATGCCGTATACCATCGACGATCAGGGCCCCAACGGCTCGGTACATAAAAAAATGTTCAATCTGAGCTACACTTATAAATTCACGCCGTCACTGTCGGGCGCCATCGGCATCGACGCTCCTTCCGTTGACCTCAGCTATAATGCCGATACCCGCGAAGTGAGCCAGCGTCTGCCCGCAGTGCCGCTCTACCTGCAGTATGCATGGGGCAAGAAGAGCCATCTGAGAGCATCGGCCATAATACGTCCGCTGCAATACCGCGATCTCGTGGCCGACAAAAACCGCTCGATAGCGGGCTGGGGCGTGCAGGCATCGGGAATCGCCGAGCTCACCCCCGGATTCAACTTCCTCTTCGACGCCACCTACGGCGCCGGCATCTCGGACTATCTGCAGGATGACGCCGATCTGGGCCTTGACGCAACTCCGTCGTACGACGACAACGGGCGTCTGAAAGCGATGAAATCGCTCGGTCTGACAGCCGGCCTGACCTACAGTGTATCGCCGAAAGTGGACATCACGGCCGCTTACAGCCACCTGACGAATTATTCCGCCGACGGGGCCACTCCCTCCGGCAACGTTTATCACCACGGCGACTATGTGGCCGCCAACGTCATCTACAATGTCAACAAGATTCTCGCTTTAGGTCTGGAGTATGACTACGGCTACCGCGTGGGCTACGACAAAGAAGGTCTGCATACCAACCGAATCCAGGCGCAGCTGGCTGTGACATTCTGACAAAGGAACCTCTTATACATATATAACCGATACCCCGGCGGAAGCGGTTCCGCCGGGGTATCGTATTTCGTAAGACGCCGCCTGATGCGGCAATATCAGTTTCTTTACTTGATTACGCCGTGCTTTTTGAACACTTTGGTAATCTTTTCGATAGCGGTTTCAACCTGATCCATGGTGTGGGTGGCCATAAGGCTGAAACGGATGAGAGTGTCGGTAGGCGCAACGGCGGGGCTTACGACGGGGTTCACGAAGATACCCTCATCGAGCAGGTCGCGCGTGATGGTGAAGGTCTTGAAATCGTCGCGGATGAAGAGGGGGATGATGGGGGTCGACGTGTTGCCGATCTCGAATCCTGCCTCACGGAAGCCCTTGAGTGCGTAATTGGTAAGTTTCCAGAGGTTTTCCTGACGTTCGGGCTCCTTCTCCATGATGTCGACAGCTGCGAGTGCGGCTGCAGTAGAGGCGGGGGTGATGGAGGCGGTGAAGATATAGGAGCGCGAGTGGTGGCGCAGGAAGTTTGTGACTTCCTTATTTGTGGCGATGAAACCGCCGAGCGATGCAAACGATTTGGAGAAGGTTCCCATAATGATGTCGACGTCGCCGGCAACGCCCTGTGCGTGGCAGACACCGCGGCCGCCTTCGCCGAAGACTCCGATGCCGTGAGCCTCGTCGATCATAACGCTTGCATTGTATTTCTTCGCGAGCTCAACCATTTTGCGGACGTCGGCAACGTCGCCCTCCATGGAGAACACACTGTCGGAAACGATGAGTTTCACCTTGTCGGGGTCGCACTTCTGAAGTTGCTTTTCGAGCGACTCCATGTCGTTGTGCTTGTATTTGAGCTGCTGGCTGAACGAGAGACGGCGGCCTTCGATAATCGAAGCGTGATCCTGCTCATCCCAGAGAATGTAGTCTTCGCGGCCTGTAAGGGTTGACACCACGCCGAGGTTCACACCGAAGCCGGTTGAATATATCATCACATCTTCCTTGCCCATATACTCGGCGAGACGTGCCTCGAGTTTCTTGTGGAGGTCGAGAGTACCGTTGAGGAAAGGAGAACCGGCACATCCTGTGCCGTATTTGCGGGTTGCTTCTATGGCTGCTTCTTTAATACGGGGGTCGTTGACGAGTCCTGAATAGCAGTTCGAACCGAACATCAGTACTTTCTTTCCGTTGATCACGACCTCAGGATCCTGCTCGCTTGAAATGGCGCGGAAATAAGGATAAACGCCTGCTGCCTTGGCTTCCTGCGGTGCCGTATACCTTGCAAGTTTCTGCTGTAATAAATTCATCGTTTTTATTGAATCTTCTGCTTCTGGAAAAATAAGGTCACAAAGATAGCGATTATTTTTTTACGACTTATTAGTAAATTGTCAATTTATATACAAAAAAATGTTATCGGGGCTATTTTTCGATTCTTTTTGTAGACGAACCGCGCATTGCGCTTAAGCCGGCGGGGAGGATTACGCTTCGGGAGAATAGCCGGCCTCGGGGCGGAGGCGGTAGCCGTTGCGCAGGCTCTCGAACGAGGCGGGAAGCTCGCCGGCGGCGGCGCGCAGCGAGGCGGTGTCGGCGAGGATGTCGTAGTTGAGGCGGTCGAGTTCAATGCTCCGTGGCGCGGGGCCGGGCACTTCTTCAGTGAGGGGGGCGGGAGTAAGGCCGAACCGGCGGCTGACGGCGTCGACCGCCATCGCCGTCGCGCGGATTTTGCCCTGGCGGGAGTATCCGGCTATGTGGGGGGTGGCTACCCCGCAGGCTTCGAGCAGTTCGGTGGATATCCCCGGCTCGTTTTCCCAGCAGTCGATGCCGGCGGCTGAGATTTTTCCGCTGCGGAGCCCGGAGAGCAGCGCGCCGGTCGAGGTTATCGGTCCGCGGGCGGCGTTGAGGATTACCGGCGAGCGGCGCAGTTCGTCCACGAGGCGGTCGTCGAGCAGATGCACTGTAGGATGGGCGCCCGTGCGCGTAAGAGGTGTATGGAATGTAATCACGTCGGCCTCGCGGGCTATCTCGCCGAGGCTGACGAACGCCTTAGCCCCCTCGGCTTCGGCTCGGGGAGGGTCGCAGAGCAGAACGCGCATTCCCAGCGACCGCGCCCACGACTCGACGATGCTCCCCACGTGCCCTACCCCGACGATTCCAATGGTGAGGTCGGAAATTTTTTTCGGAGAGAGCGCCTCTATGGCGGCAAACACCCACTGCGCCACGGCGGGGGCGTTGCAGCCGGGGGCGTTGGCCACCTCGATTCCGCGGCGGCGGCAGTAGCCGAGGTCAATATGGTCGGTGCCGATTGTGGCGGTGGCGATCATTGAGCAGCGCGAGCCGGAGAGCAGCGCGGCATCGCAGCGGGTGCGGGTGCGGATAATCAGCGCATCGGCATCGCGCACCGCCTCGGGCGTGAATTCCTCCGGCGCGAGATAAACGACTTCGGCAACCGGTTCGAACACGCCTTTAATAAAAGGTATATGGTTTTCGATTACAATTTTCATAGGCTCCAGATATAGAATCCGCCGTAAACGACCATCAGCCCGATTGCAAGCACGTAGGCGCGCCGCTGGGCATAGAGGCGGAAATAATGGCCCATCTGAAACGCCACGCAGCAGTCGAGCAACAATATATAAAAGGTGGAGTTCATGAAATCGGCCACCGCGAAAACAGCCGTGAAGAGCGACACTACGGAGAGGAGGCCGTTGCAGGCTCGCGCGCGAGCGTTGTAGGCGTAGATTTTTATGAAGTTTGTCAGGCCGAGCCCCACTCCGAGTGCCAGGGTGAAGAGCAGCGACGCAAGGTAGGGATAACCTCCCGGAAGCTCGCTGAGCGAGGCCGGAAGCCGGAAGCGGAAGTCGAGACGGCTGAGAAAATCCAGGGGAACGAGTCCGAGCCCCCAGACAATCCACAGCGGAGCCATCAGCCCCATAAGAGCGGCGAGAAGCGTGCGCAGATTCATTATCCTCATCTGCGCCAGCCCGATAAGGAGCACCGGCACGTAGAACAGGAACCCATATTCAAACAGCGCTCCGGTGCCCGTAATCACAAACGCCATGAGCACCTGACGGGTGTTTTCCGGCTTATTGAACGACTTGAGCAGCAGCGACATGGCTCCCAGCATGAGGATGGGAAGAAGCACCGAGCCGGTGAAAAACGCCGTGGCCGGAGGTGTGGCCACCGCCATCACCAGGAAAAGTCCGCCGAAATACACCGAGAGGGTGCGCAGGATGTTGAAGCGGCGGTTCACCCATATCATCATGAACGCCGTAAGGAGCAGAAGCAGGATGTTGATTCCGGTCGACAGCCGGTCGGGCGCCATCCACAGCTGCGGTGAGGGGAAAGCGATACCGTGGTTCACCTTGTCGACGCCGACAGTTCCCGACAGCGACGAACGCCATGCGAGCACGGCCGAGAGCACGGCAAGAATAAACGCCATGCCGCGCGAGCGTATGAACCGTGTGAGCCTTACCTCTTTTAATGTCATTAATTATACTGATTTGTTACCGGAACTGTGTCATAAGCCCTAATATGAAAGGCTTGTAGGGGCGCTATAGCGTCTCTGCTTTTGACATATGCTTTTGCCGCAGAGGGCGGCCGCACGAGCCGTGCGGCCCTACGATTTTCATTATCTTGCGCCGAGGCGGATGAGATCCTGACCGATGTCGCGGCGGAAATATTTGCCGTCGAAATCCACGGCGTCAGCCGCCTTATAGCTGAGGGCGAGAGCGCTCTCAACGTCGGGAGCCATTGCGCTGCAGGCTATGACGCGGCCTCCGGAGGTGACGAGGTTTCCGTCGGCGTCGATTTTTGTTCCGGCGTGGAACAGAATGGCATCTTCCGAAGCCTTTTCAACGCCTGTAATCACCTTGCCTTTAGGATAAGAGCCGGGATAACCGCCCGAAACGGCCATCACCGTGGTTGCGCAGCGGGGATCGTGGGTGAGCGGCATATCGCCGAGATCACCTTTAGCGGCAGCCTCCATCAGGCTTACGAGGTCGCCCTCAATGCGGAGCATCACCACTTCAGTCTCGGGATCGCCCATTCTCACATTGTATTCTATCACCATAGGCTCGTCGCCGACCTTTATAAGACCGAGGAAGATGAATCCGCGGTAGGTGATATTGTCTTTTTTCAATCCGTCGACGGTGGGTTTAACGATACGGTCGACGACTTTCCGCATGAACTCATCGTCGGCGAAAACCACAGGGCTGACGGCGCCCATGCCGCCGGTGTTGAGGCCGGTATCGCCCTCACCTATGCGCTTGTAGTCTTTCGCCACGGGGAGAATGCGGTACCCGCCGTTGCCATCGGTGAGCACGAACACGGAGCACTCGATTCCGTCGAGGAATTCCTCGATCACCACCGTGGCCGACGATTTGCCGAACTTGCCGCCGAGCATTTCGGCGAGCTCCTTTCGGGCCTCTTCGAGCGAATTGAGAATCAGCACGCCCTTTCCGGCGGCGAGACCGTCGGCCTTGAGCACATACGGGGGCTTGAGCTCCTCAAGGAAGCGGTATCCCTCCTCGATTGACGATGAATCGAAACTGCGGTAGCGGGCGGTGGGGATGCCGTGGCGCTGCATGAAGCGCTTGGCGAAGTCCTTGCTGCCTTCGAGCTGCGCACCAGCCTGGGAGGGTCCTACTACGAGCACGCCGGGGTTGCCTTCGAAATAATCATAGATACCGGCTACGAGCGGATCCTCGTTGCCTACCACAATCATCCGGATGCCTTTTTCAGCCACAAATCCGGCTATGGCTGCAAAATCGAGCGGCGAGATTGCAACGTTTTCGCCATACTGCCCTGTGCCGCCGTTGCCGGGAGCTATGTAAAGTTTGCCCAGACGGGGGCTTTTGCGCATTTTCCATGCTATCGCCGATTCGCGGCCTCCGGAGCCGAGAAGGAGTACGTCGATGCGGTCGGGACGGATGTCGACGGTCGGGTCGTTTGCCAGAAAGGGGCTGTCGGTAGGCTCGTTCGACATGAAATGCTGAATCGGGTTGAGATTGTAGTTGATTGCCATAGCTGTTACTTATCTGTGGATTCGTTGTTTTCGTTATTGCTGCCGCCCCGTTTCCAACCGCGGCGGCGGGTGCGCATGAAGGGGCCCTCGGGCGCCGGAATCGACGGCATCTGAGGCGTTTTCAGCCCGTTGATGGCAAAAGGATTGCGGCGGCGGTCAAGCAGCTGTTCGGCTTCCGAAAGCGGACGGTCGGTGTCGCTGCGGTTTTCCGCGCGGCGGGCGTAGGCTCCGCGTGTGGGGCGGTATTTGCTTTCGAGGCGGTTTTCACCGCGGCGACCGCGCTTTTCGTCTGATTCTGAGTCGCGGCGACGGGCCTCTTTGCCGCCCATTCCGCGACGGCGGGCGTCGTTTTTCCATTCGGCGTCGGTCATGCGTCGGTTTCCGGAGCGCTCCTGCCTGCGGGCGGGGCCCTCCTTGAGCTTGCCTCCGGCGCGGCGGAATTCCTTCTTGTCGCCTTCAAACACCACGTACTCGCGCAGCTCGCAGTCGAGGCCGCCGTTCTGCATTGGTTCCTTCACCGAGGGGGTGAGGCCTATGCGGTTGAGATAATCGTCGTTCGAAGAGATTACCCAGGCATGATAGCCGGCAAACACGTGTTTCAGTTTCGTTCCGAGAGTGGCGTAGAGCGCCTCCATGTCGCCGACATTTATACGTTCGCCGTAAGGTGGGTTCGTGACGAGCACTCCGGGCACACCGCCGGCGGGCGCTTCCTCCCATTTGTTGAGCGGGCGCACACGAAGGTTCACATATTCATCGACGCCGGCCGACATCACATTGCGCTCAGCCACGGCTATGGCCTTGGGCGATATGTCGGCGCCGTAAATCTTGAACTCCGGCTCGCGGCGGCCGCTATCATCGTTGAGAATCGAGTCGAACAGCTCGGCATCGAAGTCGTGCCAGTGTTCAAAAGCAAAATCCTTGCGGAAGCTGCCCGGCTTGATTCCGGCGGCAATCAGAGCCGCCTCGACCAGGAATGTTCCCGAGCCGCACATGGGGTCGACAAACGGCGACTCGCCGCGCCATCCGCTCTTAAGGATTATTCCGGCGGCGAGCACCTCGTTGATGGGGGCTTCGGTCTGTGCCACGCGGTAACCGCGCTTATGGAGCGACTCGCCCGAGGAATTGAGCGACAGAGTGATACGGTCACTGTCGATATGAACGTTGATCATCACGTCGGCATCCTGAAGCCTTACGCCGGGACGCTTGTCGGGGCCGAATTTGTCTTTGAAATAGTCTACTATGGCGTCTTTCACGCGGTAGGTGACGAAGCGCGAATGGGTGAACTCGTTGGAATGGGTAACGGTGTCGATGGAAAACGTCTTGTCGAGCGACAGCACCGACGACCAGTCGTAGTCCTTCACCATCTCGTAGAGACTCTCCGGATCCTTTGCAATGAACTTATAAATAGGCTTGAGTATGCTCAGCGCCGTTCTGCAGCAGAGGTTCGCGCGGTACATCATGGCGAGGTCGCCTTCAAACGACACCATCCGCCTGCCCGGCATTACATTTTCGGCGCCCAGTGCGCGCAGCTCTTCGGCAAGCACCTCTTCAAGTCCCTGGAGTGTCTTTGCCACCATTTCAAATTGTTGCTTCATCGCGTAGTAACTATTCTCTGTTTTGGCTGCAAAGTTACGGCTTTTCGGCCGTTTTTTCAATAAGAGGCATAAGTTTTTCGTTCAATCCTGACGCGGATTTTTTACCGCGGCGTAGCGGTGGCGCAGGCGGGTACTGTAGCGTTGAACAACGGAGGTGAAATATACGGTGAAAAGCGGAAACATGGTGATGCCGGTGCACGCCACCACAACGGCGAGAATCTTTCCGGTAGGGGTCATGGGGTTTATTGAGCATCCTACGCTGGTGGCGGTCGTAAAGGCCCACCAGAGGGCATTGCCGTAGTCCTCGACCAAGGGATTGACGCTCTGTTCCTTATACAGGAATATCAGGCTCGCAAAATATACAATCGACAGCATGATAACCATATACGACACCAGGAGCGACGTTATGCGGTTGGACGACAGATAACCCACCACAATAGCCATGGCCACAACTCCGCGCAGCAGCGGTATGAAGCGCACGAAAAAAAGATCCTGAGAGGTCAGCTGCAACCCGCAGGCGCTGATTATGTTGAGGTAAGGTATGGATATGAGCAGAAACAGAAAATGAGTGCGCAGATAGTGGAGCCGACGGGCAGAAAACCACATCTCAACGAAGAAATCGGCGAGAAAAACCACGCATACCCAGAACTGAAAGTCCATGTACCGGCGGTTTTTCAGGAAGTCGACGCTCTCGAAAGTGTCAACGGAGATATACACTACCAGCAGAAGCGAAAGCACGATTATCACGCCCCTCGTCGCATTGAGAACAATATGCCGAATCTTCATGTCCATTGTGAAATGTCAACAATTCAGCCGGCATTTTGGTTTCAGAGCGGTATGAAGATATTGCGCAGTATTGTCCAGAGGATTATCACGACAAGAATCGTAAGTATGAAAGCCCGTGAACAAGTGAAACGGAAAAGGCGGGGCATGCGGTTTCTGAGCGTCTGCCCCATAACAATGAGAGCGATAAGCGGAATCTCGGCAAGAAACAGGGCATTGTAGCGCAGAGCCTCAAGGAAGTGCCCGTTGAGCAGCGCGTGAACCGCACGCTGAGAGCCGCATCCGGGGCAGTCGAGTCCGGTTGCGAGTTTGAAAACGCATTTCGGGAAGGGAGCCGAAGCCGGGTCGAACCGCCCGTAAACAATGACGATAGCCGCGACTGCGGCGCAGATTCCCGCAGCGGCGGCTGCAGTAACGGCAATATACCGCCCGCGCGGGGTCATGCAGCTGCGAAAAGATTGAAAAGAAACAGGAAGGGCATCTGAATCAGTCCGCCCACAAATGCAAGCATCACCCAAAGCTGCGCGTTAGACGACATTTTTTCCGCCCTCGCGTAGTCACCGCGAAAATATGCGGGGGACACCTGGGCAGCGTAAATTATCGCCACAATTCCGAATATCTGGCAGCAGCAGATAGTAGTCAGAATAGCCCAAACCAGATAGTTTGACGGCATGGGTGGCTGACCCTGGCCGTTTGGCTGCTGCCACGGCTGCTGAGGTTGCCACGGCTGCCGGGGCTGCTGCCACGGTTGCTGAGGCTGCTGCCAGCCGTTATAGTCAGGATTGAAATCGGCGGGAGGGGGCGGAGGAGTCTGTCGTTCAGGCTCTTTAAGCGGTTGAGGCTCGAACGGAGGAACTGTGCCGTTTTCAAAACGGATCTTCAGTTCAGGGACTTCCGACGCTACTGTCCAATCGGGCAATCCGTCGTGCCAAACCGGCGTCTCCGGCTGAAGAGCAGGATGCGCGAGAACTTCCTCAAGGCTCATCGGCCCTTGCTGAACATCGTCAATTACAATCCAATAGGTCATATTGTATTTTTTCTTATTACCGACAAAGGTATTAAAATATTTTAAGTTTAGCAAATCCGCATAAAAAAGCTAAAATAGCTAAGTCAGCTATCTTCGCTAACTTAGCTATTTTGGTCTCTTTAACTGAATCTAAAAGGATTTTTTCAGAAGAACTTGACGGGTTCGCCGAGAATATCGGAGAGCACGTTGTTGGCGAGGCGGCTTGCGCCGAGACGGAAGAACTCGTTGGTTTCGAGCCACTGGTCGCCGAGCACTTCCTTCACGATGGTGTAGTATTTCACGGCATCTTCGGTGGTGGCAACGCCGCCGGCGGCCTTGAAGCCCACCATCCGGCCGGTTTTCTCATAATATTCCTTAATCACCTCGCACATTACGTAGCAAGCCTCGAGCGATGCGCCGGGATACTCCTTGCCGGTGGAGGTTTTCAGGAAGTCAGCGCCCGCCATGAGCGAAAGAATGCAGGCGTTGCGCACGTTTTCGGCCGTTTTCAGAGCACCCGATTCCACAATAACCTTCATAAGGGAGTCGCGGCACGAGTGTTTCATTTCGCTGAGCTGGTCAACGACCTCCTCATAGTCCTTGTCGAAGAAATCGCCTACGTTGAGAACAACGTCGATTTCGTCGGCTCCGGCTTCGACAGCGAGTCCGATTTCGGCAATCTTGACCTCAATAAACGACTGGGCGCTGGGGAAGCAGCCGGCCACTGCGGCAATGTCGACATCGCTGCAGTCGAGCACGGTTCTTACTACCGGCACGAAGTTGGGATACACGCAGATGGCCGCAACGTTGGGCAGGTCGCCGTGTTCGTTTTCGAAAGCGTTCACTCTTTCGGTGAAGTCGGCTACCGAGCGCTGTGAGTCGGTGGTTTTCAGCGTTGTAAGGTCGATGGAGTTGAATATTTTCTTGTAGACCTCAACATTTTTATTTTCCTCGAGGTGCTTATCAAGGATCTCAGCCACTTTTGCTGCCACGACGCTGTCGTCGGTGGTCACCTTGCTCTCGGCAATGGTTTGGGTATATTTGTCACTCATAATATATAATATGTATAGGGTTCACTTGAGTTTCGGATTGTTGCGGTGTCGCGAGGCGTCGCGCGAGGTTTTCTTCTCTATATTGCGCCTTACGGCAGAGGTCAGGTCGACTCCGGTCTGATTGGCGATAGCCGCCACCACCCAGAGCACGTCGGCGAGTTCGTCGGCGAGATCTGTCTTCTCGCCCGGTTTTTCCGACTGGTCGCCGTAGCGGCGGGCCATTATCCGCGCCACCTCGCCGGTTTCCTCAGCAAGTATGGCGGTGTTGGTGAGCGGCGAAAAGTAGCGCACGCCCACGGTGGTGATCCACCTGTCGACCTCCTGCTGGAAGCCGGACAAAGTTATCTGCTTACCTTCATCGTTCATTCCCTGAGTTTTGAATCTATAACAATCGTGACCGGACCATCGTTCACAAGCTCCACCTGCATGTCGGCGCCGAAAACTCCGCGCTTTGTATCTTTGCCGAGCAGGCGGGAGCACTCCTCGCAATAAAGTTCGTAGAGCGGGATGGCCAGGTCGTGGCCGGCGGCGTGTATGTAGCTCGGGCGGTTGCCCTTGCGGGTGGAGGCATTGAGCGTGAACTGGCTTACGGCGAGGATTTCACCGCCGCAGTCAGCCACCGAGCGGTTCATCACACCTGCGTCGTCGTTAAAAATCCTCATCGCCACGGTTTTTGCGGCGAGCCAGCGGGCATCATCGTCGCTGTCGCCTGCGGCCACGCCCACAAGAACCATCAGCCCCTCCCCTATCGAGGAACGGAGCGTCCCGCCGATTCGCACTTCGGCACGGGTCACACGTTGGATAACAAGTCTCATATCCGCAAATGTAACCATTTTTTCCAAAACAGGGAGAGTTTAACTTAATTTTTTTTATAGGGCTTATAGGCCCTATAAGCCCTATATTTTCGCTTTCCGAAATTTATGCTTAATTTTGCAGAAAATAACCCGATCATGAAGACATTTGATTTCGATACCATTATCGACCGCCATGGAAGCGGCGCCATGAAAACCGACAGGCTTTGCGATAATTTCGGTTCCGACGACCTTACGGGGCTATGGATTGCCGACATGGATTTCGCCGTCGACCCGTCAATCACCAAGGCGCTTGCCAACAGGATAGCCCATCCTGTCTACGGCTATACTCTGGTTCCCGACTCCTACTGGGACTCAATAACCGGCTGGCTCCGCCGCCGCCACAACTGGCAGGGCAGCCGCAACGAAATCATCTTTTCGCCCGGCGTGGTAAAAGGAATCGGCTTCATTATCAATTATTTCTCCAAGCCGGGCGACAAAATAGTAATCCAGCCGCCGGTATACCATCCCTTCCGCTTCCTCACCGAAGGCAACAACCGCACCCTTCTCTGCAATCCGCTCCGCGAAACAGCCGACCGCTCGTATGAAATGGACATGGAAGGGCTCGAGCGCATTTTCGCCACGGAGCATCCGCGGCTGATGATTCTCTGTAATCCCCACAATCCCGCCGGAATCCAATGGAGCCGCGAAACCCTCGCTCAGGTGGCCAAGCTCGCCTGCCGCTACGGCGTGACGGTGATTTCCGACGAAATTCACGGCGACCTGGTGCTCTACGGCAAACCGCACTACCCTTTCCTCGACTCGTGTCCCGAAGCAGAGAAATGCGGCATAGCTCTCGGCGCTCCGTCGAAGACATTCAATATCCCGGGCCTCGTCAGCTCATGGATTGTAATAAAAAATCCCGACCTACGCGACGGATTTTTCAGCTGGATGCAGACAAACGAGTTCTGCGAACCCACCTTTTTCGCCACTATCGCCACCGAAGCGGCCTACCGCAACGGTTCGGAATGGCTTAATGCAGCCACATCTTATATAGAGGACAACATACGCACCGTAGAGGAATTCTGCGCGGAAAACCTGCCCATGATCCGGCCCTGGCGCCCCGAGGCGTCATTTCTCGTATGGCTCGACTGCCGCGAACTGGGACTGAAACAGACGGAACTGGAAAGACTGTTTACCTGCGGCGCTCATCTGGCTCTCAACAGCGGCACCATGTTCGGCCCTGAAGGAGAAGGATTCATGCGCTTCAACGTTGCGTCGCCCCGCTCGTGCATTCTGAAGGCGCTCCGCTGTCTCGCCGAGGCGTTAGTGTCGGTTCACGCCTGAAAAGTAGACCGCCAGCCTGCATTTCAGTGAGAAATCGCCCGTTACCCCATTAACATCCGAATACATTTATATCGCAAATAAATATTAAATTTAACCTCTATAAATCATTAAGCGCGGTTTATAACTTTTATTAGCAAAACCTAATTGTTTTTTAAATAAAAATAATTTTGCAATTGAAAAAGTATGACTACTTTTACCGCGTTTTTCGGCGCAACCGAACCGCTACGTGCTGCAAAAGCGCCGAAGTCACGTTTCTAATCCAGAATATATCAAAAAACTCATTATTATCAGAAAAATGAAAGCTACAAACGTTAAGCCCGCCACCGGTAAACTCGGTGTGCTCGTTGTCGGCCTCGGAGCCGTGAGCTCTACATTCATGACCGGTGTCCTCATGGCCCGCAAAGGTCTTGCCAAGCCTGTCGGCTCCATGACTCAGTACGACAAAATGCGAGTTGGCGAAGGCGCCGAAAAGAAATATCTCCACTACAACGAAATAGTTCCCATCGCAAACCTCAACGACATCGTGTTCGGCGCATGGGACGTTTATCCCGCCAACGCTTACGAGAGCGCAATCAACGCTGAGGTGCTCAAGGAGAAAGATATCGAGCCGGTGAAAGACGAACTCGTGAAGATCGTCCCCATGAAGGCCGCTTTCGACCACAACTACGCTTCGCGCCTCGACGGCGACAACGTGAAGACCTGCAAAGACCGCTGGGACATGACAGAACAGATTCGCGAAGACATCCGCAACTTCAAGAAAGAAACCGGTGTTGACCGCGTGGTTGTTCTCTGGGCCGCTTCCACCGAAGTTTACGTTCCCGTAGACGAAAAGGTTCACTATCACCTCGCCGACCTTGAGGCTGCAATGAAAGCCGACGACAAGGAGCATATCGCACCCTCCATGTGCTACGCTTACGCAGCACTTACCGAAGGCTGCCCCTTCATCATGGGCGCCCCCAACACCACCGTCGACATCCCCGCAATGTGGGAACTCGCCGAAAAGACCAAGATGCCTATCGCCGGCAAGGACTTCAAGACCGGCCAGACCCTTGTGAAATCAGGCTTCGCACCCATCATCGGCACCCGTTGCCTCGGACTGAGCGGTTGGTTCTCGACCAACATCCTCGGCAACCGCGACGGTCTCGTGCTTGATGAACCCGCCAACTTCCGCACAAAAGAGGTATCCAAGCTGTCTACCCTCGAAACCATCCTCGTTCCCGAGAACCAGCCTGACCTCTACACCGACTACTACCACAAGGTACGCATCAACTACTATCCTCCCCGCAACGACAACAAGGAAGGCTGGGACAACATCGACATCTTCGGCTGGATGGGCTACCCCATGCAGATAAAGATCAACTTCCTCTGCCGCGACTCTATCCTCGCCGCTCCCCTCTGCCTCGACCTCGTGCTCCTCAGCGACCTCGCTGCCCGCGCCGGCCGCTACGGCATCCAGCGCTTCCTCAGCTTCTTCCTCAAGAGCCCGATGCACGACTACACCAAGGGGGAAGTTGCCGTCAACAACCTCTACCAGCAGTACACCATGCTCAAGAACGCCATCCGCGAGATGGGCGGCTACAAAGCCGACGAGCTCATCGACTGATACTGAAATCCGACTATCAGCATAAAAAACGGGAAGCCCGGATGGGGCTTCCCGTTTTTTATGCTAAACCGCCGGGAGAAACATTACCATTCGAATCCGATTGTGGCGCCGAAAGAACTCAGTGTCACCGAATTGCCGTACCAGGAATAGTTATTGTCGGAAGTCAGCAGCTGATAGGTGACCCCGAAATTCACGGCCTGCTTCGGATTTTTCGAACTGAGAGGCACCCTTACACCTAACGACGGTTTGAAATAAAACTGCGCGCCGTTGCCCATCCTCACGTCGCGGAGTTCCAGATAATTATCGCCAAGAAGCCACGCCGCGCCAAGTTTAAGATCGATAAAGAACGACGGATCCTGATTTCCACTGCCAATGTTGAACCTGAAATCAGAGAAAATCGGGAGCATGGCCTTAGTTTTATCGGCGGCACGGTCAGCCCACCACGGAGTGTCGTAATCAGGACGCCCGCTGTAGTCAGTATCCTGCGCCATCGCCACATCAATGCCAATGCCGGCGCCCATAAAGAACCATGAGCTGTACTGAAATCCCTGGGTGGTGGAAATACCGATGAAATTGGCGCGGTTGTGCCCAACGCCGGCCACACCGGAAACATCGACGTAGCCCTTATAGTTCATAGAGCCGGACAGCGCCGGCGAAAGCACGTTGGTAATCTGGTTGGCGAGTTCATAATACTGCGCCGAAGCCGCAGCCCAGCAGCCCAGCATGGCTGCCGCCATCATTATTCTCGAAAAAATTTTCATAACCGGGATAATTAGTTCAGATGATTATATATGTATAACAAAAAACAAATCAATTGTTTTGCAGTGATGAAAGCACTTAAAATGCAAATATAATCTTTTTACCGCGGCAGACAAAAAAATTTTGGCAAATTGGTGAAAAACCACTAATTTTGTAATCCGTTATGAAATACGGATTTGACAACGAAAAGTACCTCAGAATACAGTCTGAGCACATTAAAGAGCGTATTGCCCAGTTCGGCAACAAGCTTTATCTTGAACTCGGTGGAAAATTGTTTGACGACTATCACGCCTCGCGCGTGCTCCCGGGGTTTCAGCCCGACAGCAAGCTCCGGATGCTGAGCCAGCTGTCTGACCACGCAGAAATAGTCATTGTAATCAGCGCCCGCGACATCGAGAAAAACAAAGTCCGCGGCGACCTCGGAATCACCTACGACATGGACGTTCTCCGTCTGCGCGACGCTTTCCGTTCGCGCGGATTCCTCGTGAGCTCCGTTGTAGTGACCCATTACAACGGGCAAAGCAGTGCTGACGCTTTCCGCGCCAAGCTCGACCGTCTCGGCATCCGAACCTACGTTCACTACACCATAGAGGGCTATCCTACCAACGTGGGACTCATCGACTCCGACGAGGGGTTCGGCAAAAACGACTATGTTGAGACCACCCGTCCGCTCGTAATAGTAACCGCCCCCGGCCCCGGCAGCGGCAAGATGGCGGTCTGCCTCAGTCAGCTCTACAACGAGCACAAGCGCGGGATTGAGGCCGGATATGCCAAATTCGAGACATTCCCGGTGTGGAGCCTTCCGCTTAAACACCCCGTAAATATCGCCTACGAGGCGGCCACCGCCGACCTCAACGACGTGAACATGATCGACCCCTTCCATCTTGAGGCCTACGGAAAAATAGCCATAAACTACAACCGCGACATTGAGATCTTCCCCGTTCTCAACACCCTTTTCGAAGGCATTTACGGCGAGAACCCCTACAAGTCGCCGACCGACATGGGGGTCAACATGGTAGGTTTCTGCATCAACGACGACGAGGTATGCTGCCGCGCATCGAAGGACGAGATAATCCGCCGCTACTACGAGGCGCTCAACCGTATGGCTCTCGGCGACGGCAACGAAAGCGAGGTAAACAAAATCCTTCTCCTTTTCAAGCAGGCCAAAATCGACACCTCCTACCGGCGTCCCACCGTGGCGGCACGGCAGCGCGCCGAGAAGAGCGGGGTACCCTGCTCGGCCATCGAGCTTTCGGACGGTACCATAATCACCGCCGAGACCAGCGACCTGCTCGGTCCGAGCGCAGCTCTCATCCTCAACGCCACCAAGTATCTCGCAGGCATCGACCACAGCGTTAAGCTCATCCCGCAGGAAATGATAGAGCCAATCCAGAATACCAAAATCAACTATCTCCGCAGCCATAATCCGCGGCTTCACACCGACGAGGTGCTCGTGGCGCTCTCCGTGCTGTCGACCCACGACGCCAACTGCCGCCGCGCCCTCGAAAAACTGCCCGAACTCTACGGCTGCCAGGTGCACTCCACGGTGATGCTTGGCGAAGTCGACCACAAAGTATTCAAAAAACTCGGCGTAGGGCTCACCTGCGACCCCGTAAGAAAGACAAAACGGTAAAAGCCGGCTTGCATTTGACTGAATTTTCGTAAATTTGCATTCTTAATTCTCAACAATGGAACCTAAGTATATTTTCGTCACCGGAGGCGTAGTTTCATCCCTTGGCAAAGGAATCATCTCTTCCTCGCTTGCGTGTCTGCTCAAGGCGCGCGGTTTCAGGGTAACCATCCAGAAATTCGATCCATACATCAATATAGATCCCGGAACGCTCAACCCCTACGAGCACGGCGAATGCTATGTGACCATAGACGGTCATGAGGCCGACCTTGACCTCGGCCACTACGAACGGTTCACCAACGTGCGCACCACACGCGCCAACAATATAACCACCGGCAGAATATACCAGAGCGTCATCGACAAGGAGCGCCGCGGCGACTACCTCGGCAAAACCGTACAGATCATCCCCCACATCACCGACGAGATAAAGCGCAACGTGAAGGCGCTCGGCAACACCGGCAATTTCGACTTCATCATAACTGAAATCGGCGGCACCGTGGGCGACATCGAGTCGACCCCGTTTCTGGAGGCCGTACGCCAGCTGCGCTGGGAGATGGGAAGCGGCTGCATCTGCATCCACCTCACCTACGTGCCCTACATAAAAGCGGCAAAAGAGCTGAAAACCAAGCCTACGCAGCATAGCGTGAAATTTCTTCAGCAGGCGGGCATACAGCCTGACATCCTCGTATTGCGCACCGAGCACGACATTCCCGTGCAGATGCGGCGGAAAATCGCCCAGTTCTGCAACGTGTCGCCCGACGCCGTAATCCAATCGATCGACGTGCCCTCGATCTATGAGGTTCCGGTTGAAATGCACCGCCAGCACCTCGACGAAATCGTCATGCGCAAGGCAGGAGTGCCGGTAGAAGGAGAGCCCCACATGAAGCCGTGGCTCGACTTCCTGGATCGCATGCACACTGCCGAGGAGACCGTAACGATCGGACTCGTAGGCAAATACGTCGAGCTTCAGGATGCCTACAAGTCAATCGACGAATCGCTCTTCCAGGCCGCAACCTACAACAACCGGCGGCTTAAGATAAAATATATCCACAGCGAGAAACTCGACAGCGGCAATGCCGACGAGCTTCTTTCGGGCCTCGATGGAGTAATCGTGGCGCCCGGATTCGGGCAGCGCGGCATCGAGGGCAAGTTCACGGCCCTGAAATGGTGCCGCGAGCACGACGTGCCCACTTTCGGCATCTGCCTCGGCATGCAGTGCATGGTCATCGAGTTCGCCCGCAACGTGCTCGGCCTCGCAGACGCCAACTCAACGGAAATGGACGTGCAGACACCCCACAACGTAATCGACCTCATGGAGGAGCAGAAAAGCATCTCCAACATGGGAGGCACCATGCGCCTGGGGGCTTACGACTGCCGTCTGCGCCCTGAATCGCGCGCCTGCCGCGCCTACGGTACGGAGACCATCAGCGAACGCCACCGCCACCGCTTCGAGTTCAACAACGACTACCGCGAGCGGTTCGAGGCTGCCGGCATGCACTGCGTGGGCGAGAATCCCGCATCCCATCTGGTGGAGGTGGTGGAGATACCCGAAAAGCGCTGGTATATAGGCACCCAGTATCACCCCGAATATTCATCTACCGTACTGTCGCCCCATCCCCTCTTCCTCGACTTTATCCGCGAGGCGATAAAGTACCACAGCGATAAAAATAAATAACAAGATAAATAATAATGGACAAAAACTCACTGATTGGACTTCTCCTCATGGGCGCGGTTATCATGGGATTCATGTATCTCAACCGCCCGTCGGAGGAGGAGCTCGAACGGCAGCGCGAGCAAGCCGAACAGATGCAGGCGGAACAAAACCGCGTGTCGACGTCGCCCGACGTCCTGACTTTCGACTCTATCAACCCCTCCGAAGCCGCCACCGTGGCAGCAACGGTCCGCGAACTGGGCGTGCGCGACTCGTCGGGAGTGTCGGCTCTCAACGTCGACAACCTGCACCTAACTCTTTCCGCCGACGGCAAAGTCGGCGGAACAGTATCCGTTGACGGCAGCGAGGTGCCCGTAGAACAGATGCTCGCCAACAACTGGGATGATTTCAAGCCCTCGGTTGCAAAGGCCGCCATCACGTCGCTGCGCGACGGGCTGCGCAACGCCGCGAAATACCGCGGATTCGCCCGCTATCTGAGCGGCGATTCCACCACCGTGAAACTCGCCAACGAGAATCTCACTCTTGAAATCTCCAACAAAGGTGGCATAATCTCGCGCGCCACCCTCAACAACTACAACCGTTACGACTCCACTAAAGTGACCCTTATGTCGCCCGAAACGGGCAACTATGGATTCACCATCACCACCGCAAACCAGCGCTTCGACACCCGCGAATTCTACTTCAACCCTGCCGTGGTCAGCGATTCGGTGGTTGAGATGCGCCTTGACCTCGGCGACGGCGCCTCATGGGCTCTCCGCTACACGCTTCTCCCCGGTTCCTACCTGGTGAAAATGGATGTTGTGCAGCAGGGAATGACCAAGATTGTCCCCGCCAACGTTGCCTCGATGGATTTCAGCTGGGATCTCAAGATGCAGCGCAACGAGGCCGGCCGTATGTTTGAGGAACGCAACAGCGCCCTCTATTATATGTTCCCCGACGGCGACGTAGACAATCTCAGCGAGGGGAGCGACGCCCGCGAGGATCTCGACGAGCGCGTTAAGTGGATCGGTTACAAAAATCAGTTCTTCTCCGCCATCCTCATGGCCGACAAGAACTTCTCGTCGGCCGAACTTCAGTCGGCAGTGCTGAAGAACGACCCCGACTACCTCAAGTTCATGCAGTCGCAGACCACTCTCGAATATTCTCCCAAGCTCGAAGAGCCCGCATCGTTCGTGTTCTTCCTCGGCCCGAACCTCTACCCGCTCATGAGCGAGCTCGAGACCACCATCTATCCCGACGACAACATGCACCTTACGAAGGTGATACCGCTGGGCTGGCCCATCTTCCGCTGGATCAACACCCTCATAGTGATTCCGGTATTCACTTTCCTCGGCAAGTTCATCACCAGCTACGGTCTGATCATCTTCCTGCTGACGGTGTTCATAAAGATTATCCTTTTCCCGTTCACCTACAAGAGTTACATGTCGCAGGCCCGCATGCGTCTGCTCGCGCCTGAAATCAAAGCCATCAACGACAAGTATCCGGGCAACGAAAACGCCATGAAGCGCCAGCAGGAGACCATGGCTCTCTACTCGCGCGCCGGCGCCAACCCGATGTCGGGCTGTCTGCCTCTGCTTCTGCAGATGCCTATCCTCGTGGCGATGTTCTCGTTCTTCCCCTCTGCCATAGAGCTGCGCGGCGAATCGTTCCTTTGGGCGAAAGACCTCTCCGCACCCGACGCCATCATATCGTGGAGCGGCAACATACCCCTGATCACCAACTATTTCGGCAACCATATAAGCCTCTTCTGCCTTTTGATGACCGTGACTAACATACTCTACACGCGCATCAACATGCAGAACCAGCCATCGCAGTCGGCAATGCCCGGCATGAAGTGGATGATGTATCTCATGCCGCTTATGTTCCTCGTGTTCTTCAACAACTACGCCGCCGGCCTGAGCTACTACTACTTCCTGTCACTGCTTATCACCATCGTGCAGACCTACGTGTTCCGCCACGTTGTAAGCGAAGACAAGATGCGCGCCCAGATGGCAGAAAACGCCCGTAAACCCCGCAAAAAGAGCGGTTTCATGGCACGCCTCGAAGAGATGCAGCGCCAGCAGCAGGCAGCTCTGCGCGAGCAGCAGAAGCGTCAGGGTAAGAAGAAATAATTCCGCGAGATGAGAATCGACATTCTTACCGTACTGCCCGAAATGCTCGAGTCGCCCCTGGGGTGCTCCATACTCAAACGCGCCCAGGACAAAGGTCTGGCGGAAATCGTAGTCCACAATCTCCGCGACTACACCACCAACCGCTACCGCAAGGTCGACGACTATCCTTTCGGCGGCGAGGCAGGCATGGTGATGCAGATCGAGCCCATCGACCGTGCCATATCGGCGCTGAAAGCCGAGCGCGACTACGACGAGGTGATCTTCACCGCCCCCGACGGGGAACGACTCACCCAGCCGATGGCAAACTCCCTGTCGCTCTGCGAGAACATCATAATTCTCTGCGGGCACTACAAGGGGGTGGATCAGCGTGTGCGCGATCACCTCGTGACCCGTGAAATCTCCATCGGCGACTACGTGCTCACCGGCGGCGAAATTCCCGCCATAATAATCACCGACGCCATCGTGCGCCTCATTCCGGGTGCCATCGGCGATGAGCAGAGCGCGCTTTCCGACTCGTTTCAGGACAACCTGCTGGCACCCCCCGTCTACACCCGTCCGGCCGAGTACAAAGGCTGGGGTGTGCCCGACATCCTTCTGTCGGGACATCAGGCGAAGATCGACGACTGGCGCCACGAACAGGCTCTTGAGCGCACACGCCGCCTGCGCCCCGATCTGCTCGACTGAATCTCCGAAATCCATCCAAAATCCTGACACAAAATGAAAATAGGCATAATCGTAGCCATGCGGAAGGAGCTTGACCTGCTCCTTCCGCTGCTCGAAAACCGTCATGAGACGGTAAAGAACAATTTCACCTTCCATATCGGCACCGTTGCCGGCAATGACGTCGTAGCCATGCAGTGCGGTATCGGAAAAGTCAACGCGGCAATGGGCGCCCTGACGCTCATCGATGTTTTCGAGCCCGAAATCGTAATCAACACCGGAGTTGCGGGCGGAACGGGTTCCGACGCCGGAGTGCTCGACGTGGTGATAGCCGACCGCGTGGCTTACCACGACTTCTGGTGCATAGGTGAGGAATGGGGACAGGTGCCCGGATGCCCGAAATACTTCGAGACCGTCAACATGCATCTGCTCGACGATCTGAACGATCCGCGGGTAAAGCGCGGTCTGATCGCATCGGGCGATCTCTTCGTGTCGAAGCCTTCCGAAGTGGAATTCATCCGCAGTGTCTACCCCGACGTAAAGGCTGTCGACATGGAATCGGCAGCCATAGCTCAGGTGTGCAACCTCAAGGGCGTGCTCTTCTACTGCATGCGCGTCATCTCCGACACCCCCGGGGGGGCCGACAACATCAGCCAGTATGAAAACTTCTGGGAAGATGCCCCCAAGCGCACTTTCGAAATTCTTCACACCCTTCTGAGCCGCATTTCCGACACTCCGAAATGAAAGACCTCAAGGGTATAAAAGGGAAATACTATATAGCCCGGCTAATCGAAGAGGGCGAACACGAACATCAGGATTTCAAATTCGCCATATCCGACGCCCGGAAGATAGCCCGCAGCATCTCGGCTTTCGCCAACAACAGCGGCGGCCGGCTGCTCGTGGGCGTGAAGGACAACGGCGTCGTGGCCGGAGTACGCAACGAGGAAGACATCTTCGTTGTGGAGCAGGCCGCGGAAATGTACTGCATCCCTCCTCAGAAACTCGAAATCACCCCGTTCCGATGCGAAGGGGGAGCCATAGTGGTGCGTGTGGAGATCGCCGCGGCGCCCGAAAAGCCCGTTATGGTTAAAGAACCGGAAGGCAAACTCCGCGCTTACTACCGGGTGGCTGATGAAAACATATCGGCACCGCCTCTCATGGTCAGCGCATGGCGCCGGCGTGCCGCCTCTGCGGCCACCGTAATGCCACTGACCGATGCCGGAAAACAGTTGCTCGAGCTTGCTGCCACAGGGACAACCCTCCATGATTTCGCCGTAAGCGCCCATATATCGCTTCAGGCGGCGGAAGAACTCACAGTCACCCTCTACGCCATGGGGGTAATCGATTTCCGCTACGACGGTACCCGCTTCCTCATCACCGCTGCCGATTAATCCGCCCTGTCCCCTACGACCGACAGTGCAAAGATAATACACGATTCGTCAGACACCATTGCGATAATGTCGCAATCTTCTGACCGAGGGATTATTTTTGCTGAAGTTCAGCATATATCCGATCAATCGCAAAAGTCGGTTGAAATGTTAAAAATTCGCGTGCTTTGGCTAACGCCGGTTTCGAGGCGTCGCGGCTCCGCGGCTCGCCTCGAATGTGGGGAGGTGACGGTTTGCCCACAGCTCCTATGGGTTAAGTTATATCGCCCTTCCAGGGCTTTTACGATGTTTTTAACAACCGCTTTTTTACATTGGCCCCATATATCGCCTCTCCGACGCTTTTCCGGCGCAGTTCTATTCGGGATTTACTGCAAATTTGCAGTAAATCCCGAATAGGGTCAGTGGCACAGAGAGCATGAAAAATACCTATAATTGGGTATTTCACACAATCACAACAGGTTGTAACTTTGCATCGGAAAAACAGATAACGAGCTACGCCCTCATAGGTGTAATCTATTTTATTGAATAAGCTATTGTTTAATTCCGGCTGAAGCGATTTGCGAAAATCGCCTCAAGCCGGATTCTTTTTTCAATATCTTACTCCCAGGTCAGGGTGGCACCGGAGGAGGTGACGTCGAGGGTGGCGGTGAGAGCGCAAGGCATCGGAATGTTGTGGTCGACATGGCCTAATGGCATTCCGAACGCCACGGGGTAGTCGTAGCCCCGGAGCATGGCGGAAATCATGCCCTCCATCGACTCGAAGTCGGCATCGGGCTTATAATCGGTAAAACGTCCTACAATCAGGCCGCCAAGTTTGCCGAGCACGCCGTTGAGCCGGAGCTGGTACATTATACGCTCCACCTTGTAGACCGGCTCGGCTATATCTTCGATAAACAGAATGTTGCCGGGTTTTATGACGTCGAAAGGTGTGGCGAATAGTCCTGCAATCACGGCGAGATTGCCGCCTGTAACAGGTGCTGTCACCTTTCCGCGACGATCAAATTCGTTCGGTTCTATTTCCACCGGCGGCAGTTCGCCGCGCAGAATCGCAAAGAGTCGCTGCGAATCCTCGTCCTCCCCCTTGTGGGTGGCTATGTGCTTGGTCATGGGAGCGTGGAGCGACGCAATGCCATGACGTGTCATCAGGGCATGGAAGGCGCTTATGTCGCTGTAGCCTACCACCCATTTCGGGTCGGAGCGGAAATCGAGACTGTCGAGCCGCTCAAGCAGATGCACGAAACCGTAGCCGCCGCGGGCACAGATGATTGCACGTGTCGAAGGATCGGAGAGCGCCTGCACAACGTCGTCGCCGCGCTGGCGGTCGGTTCCGGAGTAAGTGCCGAAACGGTCGAAGGTGTTAGGCGTCACGTAGGGATCCCAACCCTGGTCGCGCAGCACGTCCATGGCCTCGTAGACACACTGGGGCTTTATGATGCTCGAAGGGGCGCAGATGGCTATGCGGTCACCCTGGCGGAGCGGTTGCGGAGTAAGAACTTCCATTTTTCAGCTGACAATAGTATTGATACCAAGCGAACGGACTTTCTCTGCCACTTTCTCCAGCTCCTCGCGACTCACCTTTTCGAGGTGCTCCTCGGGGGTCTTGCGGTCGATGGAATAGAGCATCACCTCGCGCGGACGGATGCGGGAATAAGCATCGAGCAGTGCGGCTATTTCTTCCGGGGTGGTGTTGTCGACTCTCTTTCCGTCGTGCTCGCCGCGGAGGAGCATGGTCTGTATTATACAACTGTCGCCAAACCGGCACAGCTCCCCGATTACCTTCTGTGAGGTGAAATCAGCCGACACCGGGCGGTCGATGAGCCGCATGGTGGGCGTTATGGCTGAGTCGAGTTTCAGAATGTTGTTGTCTACACGGCGGAGCGCCCGCTCAACCGACGGCTTTCCGAGCCGGGTGGAATTGCTGAGCACCGAAATCTTCACATCGGGGAAATATTCGTCGCGCAGGGCTATGGTGTCGTCCACAATTCCCTCGAAATCCGGATGGAGGGTCGGTTCGCCGTTGCCGGAAAAGGTGATTACGTCGAGGCGCTCGCCAGCCTCGTTCATAGCGCGGAGCTTCGTCTCAAGGTCGGCGCGCACCTTTTCGCGCGGGGGGAGGCCGGTGGTACCGGTGCCCTGCGCGTTGTAGCCCGCCTCGCAGTAGAGGCAGTCGAAGGAGCACACTTTCCCGTCGTCGGGACTGAGATTCACACCGAGCGACGTGCCGAGACGCCGCGAATGTATAGGTCCGAAAACCGTTGAATGGAATAATACTCTCTGCATAATGCGGATATGCAATCAGAATTTTAAATTCTAAATTCTAAATTTTATTTTCTCAGATACCCAGACCGCCGTCAAACTTTGTCTCAAGCGGGGCACGCTGAAGCAGACGGGCATGCGGGGGAACGTCGCGTGTCACCCACACGTTGCCGCCCACCACTGCGTGGTGCCCCACGGTGATGCGTCCGAGAATCGTAGCGTTGGAGTAGACCGTCACGTAGTCCTCGAGAATGGGATGCCGCGGCAGGTTGATTGGCTTTCCGCTGTCGTCGAGCACGAAATTACGGGCGCCGAGCGTAACGCCCTGATAGATGCTCACGTGGTGACCGATGCGGCAGGTCTCCCCGATCACCACGCCCGTTCCATGGTCAATGCTGAAATAGGGGCCGATCACGGCTCCCGGATGAATGTCGATTCCGGTAAGCGAATGGGCCGACTCGGTGATGATGCGCGGCAGCAGCGGCACGTTCATTTCCAGGAGGGCGTGGGCGAGGCGGTAGTACATCATGCCCTTGAATGCGGGATAACAGAAGATAACCTCCGAGCGGTCGTTGGCAGCGGGATCATTGGCATACATGGCGTCGACGTCGGTAAGCAGAATGTCGCGCAGGTCGGGCAACCGCCTTATGAATTCCTCGGCCGTCTCAGCCGCAATGGCTCCCGGGTCGGAGGGACGGGAGCCGGGAGGGGTAAGCCGGATAGCGCGGCGGATCTGTCGGGAAAGTTCCTCGGAAATCTCGTCGAGGCGCACGGCCGTGGCACTCGGAAACACGCGGCGCGAGGGTGTCTGATCGTCAAAAAAGTCGGGAAACATCACTTCGCTCACGAGCCTGATTATATGGTTCAGGCGCTCAACCGACGGCAGGCGTCCCGTATGGCCTGCAAGTACGGGTCCGGGCTCCGTGAGCGGGCGGCAGAGCCTCTCTACCGTCTCCGAACGGTAAATCAGCGGGTTGTTGGTCTGCTCCTGATTCATTCCTACAGAGGTTTTTCGTCGAATGCAAAAAGCATGGTGGAAAGATAACGCTGGCCGGTATCGGGGAGAAGCACTACGATTGTCTTGCCCTCGTTTTCCGGCATTTTCGCAAGTTCGATTGCAGCCCACGCGGCAGCTCCGGAGGAGATTCCCGCGATAATCGCCTCCTTACTTGCGAGAAGGCGCGCAGCGCGAAATGAGTCGTCGCCGGTAGCGCACATAATGCCGTCGACCACCGAGGGGTCGTAGTTGCCGGGGACGAATCCGGCACCGATTCCCTGAATCGTGTGAGAACCCGGTTTCCCGCCTGACAGCACGGGTGAATCGGCAGGTTCAACGGCTATTACCTCCACCGAAGGCTTGCGGCGTTTCAGTGCGGCTCCGGTGCCGCAAAGCGAACCGCCGGTTCCCACACCGGCCACGAGAATGTCGACAGACCCGTCAGTATCGTCCCAGATTTCGCGCGCGGTTGTGCGGCCGTGAACGGCGGCATTCGCGGGATTGTCGAACTGGCCCAGGATGATTGATCCGGGAGTATTGTCGCGTATCTCTTCGGCACGCTCGATGGCGCCCTTCATTCCCCTGGCACCGGGGGTGAGCACGAGCTCGGCACCGAGGGCGCGCAGGAGATTGCGGCGCTCCACGCTCATGGTGTCGGGCATGGTGAGAATGCACTTGTAGCCGCGCAGCGACGCCACCCAGGCAAGTCCGATTCCGGTGTTGCCGCTTGTAGGCTCAATGATGGTGGCTCCGGGCTTCAGAAGACCTTTCTGCTCTGCGTCCTCGATCATTGCAAGCGCCACGCGGTCTTTCATGCTTCCTGCCGGGTTATAGGATTCGAGTTTGGCGAGCACACGGGCCTTCAGTCCAAGTTGTTTCTCGATATTGGTAAGCTCAACGAGCGGAGTGTTGCCCGTCAGTTCAATCATGCTCTTATAGATTTTTCCCATAACGCAATTTTTGTTAAATATATCGGGTTCAAAGGTTTTTCGTGAGGTTGACGTCGAGTTTCGGGTAGGGGAACGATATTCCGGCGGCCTCGGGGAGCTCGCTGTAGAACCGTTCGTTGAAGTCGAAATAAACACCCCAATAGTCGGCGGAGGCAACCCATGCCCTGACTGTCAGGTCGATACTCGAAGCGCCCATATTGGCAAGACGCACCACCGGAGTACAGTCGATGGCCACCTTCGCGCGCACCCGGTTGCGGCGGCGACGCTCCATACGCCGGCGGTGACGCTCGGCGATCTTCCTGGCGGAGCGACGCAACAGGCGATCCCAGAAGGACTTGCGGTTTCCCTGCTCTGCCACCTCGGGATGGCTGCGGTTGTAGTCATCTTCCTCGGCCTCATCCTCGATCTTCTGCGCCTCCGAACTGTCGGCGCCGGTGAGCACGCGGCTGTCGGATGCGAGCATCCTGAGAATCGCCTCGCGGGCGGCATCCACACTGTCGCCATAGGAGATGGATATGGTCCAGTCGACACGCCGCAGCGCCTCGCGCGAGTAATTGTTGATCGAGCCGGTTGAGAGCCCTCCGTTGGGGATGATTATCGACTTATTGTCGGGAGTGCATATTATAGTATTGAATATTTCGATTTCCGTTACGGTTCCGGCATAGCCCTGCGCCTCGATGTAATCGCCTATTCTGTACGGTTTAAGCAGCAGAATCAGCACTCCTCCTGCAAAATTCTGGAGCGTGCCGCTCAGCGCCATACCGATGGCGACGCCGGCTGAGGCGAACAGCGCCAGGAATGAGCTCGTCTCAATGCCGAGAATGCCGATAACGGTCACTATCAGAATGAAATAGAGCACAATGCGAATGAGCGAGAGCACGAACGACGTAAGCGAACGGTCGATATTGCGCCGGCTCATTATGTTCTCCACGAGGTCGTAGATTTTGCCGATCACGAACTTGCCGATGTAGAACACCACGATAGCTATCGCCAGCGAAATGGCGAAATCTATCATGTTACGGGCCAGTTTCTCGATAAGGTCGTCGAGCGACAGCGCCTTGAGCGCCGCGAGTCCCGAACCGGGATCTATTTCTATAGGCTGGGCGGCAGGTTCCGCCGCTTCGGGCAGTTGAAACATAGTGAATGATGATTATCAGTGGTGAATGCTTCTCAGTCGGCAAACGCCGGTGCTGTAGAAACAACGTCTTTCCACCAGCTTTGGTTCTTATATCCGCGGTAGTCGGCGTCGGAGCGCCACGCCACGACATACGAACCGAGTCCGCAGTAGCGCTTTACGGTCAGGTCGCCCAATATGCGGGAGTGAGCCTCGGCGTAGTCAACACACCCGGCCAGTGCGGCGCGCCAGTCGGCGAGCAGCCGGGAACGGCGTTCGGCAGGCAGGAGGGTGCGGGAGGCGAGCATGGTCTCTATGTAGTCTTCCATGTCCCAGAGTGTACAGGTAACAACCCCGGGGCGGTCGTAGGGCTGGACGTCGGAAAAATCGGTCTCGAAATCGGTGAACGCTTCCGCAAACACCCGGCGGGTAGCTTCGGCGAGCGCGTCGAGTCCGGCTGTTCGGATTGCCGTCATGGAGCAGCGCAACGAGCCGTCCTCCTGTGCGCCGTACCACTCGAACGTGTTGCGTGCGGCCTCTGTCAGCTTAGCCTGCGGAGTGGCGAAAAGGTATTGCAGATTCTCGTCGTAGGGCATGCCGGGCAACGGCAGTTCCGTACCCGACGCCACAATTACCGGCGTGGCGTGGCGCAATTCGTAGGCGACCTCTACAGTGCCCATCAGGCAGCAGTCGAAATAAACGAACGAGAAGCCTTGTCCGGAAAGGGCGCGGGCCAGCGACGTCACCTTCATGTTGCGCTTGCGGTCCTCACCGAACGCACGTTTCTGCGGCGAGCGGGCGCCGGTTCCCTCGGTCCAGCCCGAGCCGTGGCTCCAGAGAACCAGCCCGTAGTCCGATGCGGGCGCAAAGCGTTTCATGTCGGCGAATACCTCACGCATTCTTACAGTGTCGGTGGAATACACCGTGGGATCATCGGGGTAGAAACGCAGCGTGTCCACGCTGTTTTTCCTGATTTCCAACAACACGGGCACCTTTCCGCTGGCGGTGCCGCGGCGGTTGTGATATACTATCAGCCTGCCGCCGTTGAAACCGGTCGTGGCCGCCGCCTGCCGCATCTCGGCAATGTCGGAAGCGTCGCAATTCAGAGAGCCGAGCGAATTGTCGGCTATCATGTAGACCAGCACGGTGCGTGTGGCGTCCTTGTCGGGCGCATCGGGCTCGCTTTTTTTGTCGGAGGAGCAGGCGGTGGCGCCACAGAGCACTACGGCTGTCGCGAAAACGAGCGAAATATATTTTATGACGGAAGTGAAAGTATGCATTCTGAAAAATATGATTGGATTATAAATGTGTCAGGTTTTTGCGTTTAATTTGCAAAGTTACGCAATCAGGGCGGTTTTTCCGCCACATTATATAATAAAAAAGCATAAGAAGCGGGGAATTTCAGGCGAATTAATGAATGTTTGGATTTGATTGCATCCGTTTTTGAAATAAAACGTTATCTTTGCAGATGAAACCAGTAACTCTGAAACCAATAACAACTTACTTATAAATCATCATCATGAGCAAACCTTACGTACTTGGTATCGACATAGGTGGTACCAACACTGTTTTCGGCATAGTCGACGCCCGCGGCGCCGTAATCGCTTCCTCCTCGATCAAAACCCTGAAACACAGCGACGTCAACGATTACATAAATGAGCTCTACGAAGAGGTGACACGCCTGCTCGTAGCCAACGATGCCGTCGACAAAATCCACGGCATCGGCGTGGGAGCGCCCAACGCCAACTATTACACCGGCATGATAGAGCGCCTCGTCAACATACCCTGGCCTACCCCGCTGCCCATGGCCCAGCTGCTCAGCGACAAATTCGGCGTGCCCGTGGCTATTACCAACGACGCCAACGCCGCCGCCATCGGCGAAATGACCTACGGCGCAGCCCGCGGTCTCAAAGACTTTATAATGATTACCCTCGGCACCGGCGTTGGCAGCGGCATCGTAATCAACGGCCAGCTCGTATACGGCCACGACGGTTTTGCCGGCGAACTCGGCCACGTGATAATGAAGCGCAACAACGGACGCCTCTGCGGCTGCGGCCGTACCGGCTGCCTCGAAGCCTACTGCTCAGCCACCGGAGTGGCCCGCACCGCCCGCGAATTCCTCGAAATACGCACCGAGCCCTCCACGCTCCGCAACCTCCCCATCGAGCAGATTACCTCGAAAGACGTTTACGATGCTGCCGTGAACGGCGACAAACTCGCAAACGAAATCTTTGAATACACCGGCAACATACTCGGCGAAGCGTTTGCCGATTTCACCGTATTCTCCTCGCCCGAAGCAATCATCCTCTTCGGCGGTCTCGCTAAATCGGGAGAACTCCTCATGCGTCCAATCCGCGAGTCGATGGAAAAGAATATGTTCCACGCTTTCAAGGGCAAAGTGAAAGTCATCCCCTCCGAACTCAAGGAAGCCGACGCCGCCGTGCTCGGCGCAAGCGCCCTCGGCTGGGAAGCAAAAATGCCCAAAGCCTGAGGCTGAAACGGTCTGTCTGACCCATATCGACATTATAAAAACTCCCGCGTAATCCAAACATTCGCGGGAGTTTTTTTATATCGCGGATTTTGAGTAACTTTGTAAGCTTTTACGGATATAGCTGAATATATGGGAAGATTACTCGCCATTGACTACGGAAGGAAGCGCTGCGGCATTGCCGTGACCGACCCGCTGCGGATTGTCGCAACGGCTCTCGCCACCGTGCCGTCGGCTCAGCTCATTGCGTTTGTCAAAGACTACGTATCCCGCGAAACCGTCGACGGTATAATCGTCGGCCTCCCAACCACCATGGCGGGCGAGCCCTCCGAGTCGATGCGCTACATCACTCCCGCCGTCAGCCGTCTGAAAAAGGAATTGCCTGGCGTCCCCGTGGTGTTTCACGACGAGCGCTTCACCTCCACCCTCGCCCACCGTGCGATGCTCGACTCGGGCGTAAAGAAATCAGACCGCCGCGACAAGGGCGCCATCGACCGCATGGCAGCAGTGATTATCCTCAACGGCTATCTCGACAGCCGCGACATTCAAGTATGATATGACAACAAAACATTTATATACGATATGAAACTTCCGGTTTACCTTTACGGTCATCCCGTCTTAAGAAAAATATCCTCTCCGGTTAAGCCGGACTATCCCGATCTGAAAAAGCTCGTGGCCGACATGTTCGAGACCATGTATGCATCGGAAGGCGTGGGGCTCGCCGCCCCCCAGATAGGCCGCAACGACCGCATCGTGGTCATCGACGCCGACCCCGTGAAAGATTCTTTCCCGGAATGCGCCGGCCGCACGCTCACTCTCATAAACCCCGAAATCGAGGTGCTCGACGGGGATAAAATAACCCGTGCCGAGGGGTGCCTCAGCCTCCCGGGCCTGTCGGAAAACGTGAGCCGCACCGAGCATATACGGCTCAGCTGGCTCGACGAGGACTTCAAACCCCATACCGAGGAAATCTCCGGATTCCTCGCCCGCATAGTGCAGCACGAATGCGACCATCTCGAAGGGAAACTCTACATCGACCACGTGTCGCTCATCCGCAAGCAACTCATCCGCGGCAAACTCAACAACATAATCGCCGGCAAAACCCGCTGCGACTATCCCGTGCGCTACGCTCCCAATAAGAAATAACTCTCCGCATCAATCCTCTATTTCCTATATTACAATGGCAGACGATAAGAAGATAATATTCTCGATGGTGGGTGTGTCGAAAACATATCCTCCCCAGAAACAGGTTCTCAAAAACATATACCTCTCATTTTTCTACGGCGCAAAAATCGGCATTATCGGTCTCAACGGCTCCGGTAAGTCCTCGCTTCTGAAAATCATTGCCGGAATCGACAAGAGTTTCCAGGGCGAAGTGGTGTTCTCTCCCGGCTATACCGTGGGGTACCTTGAGCAGGATCCGCAGCTCGACCCGCAGAAAACCGTCATAGAAGTGGTTCGCGAAGGGGTGCAGCCCGTGCTCGACCTCCTTGCCGAGTTCGACAAGGTCAACGAGCAGTTCGGCGACCCCGAGATTCTCGAGGATCCCGACAAGATGGAGGCGCTCATGAACCGTCAGGCCGAGCTTCAGGACAAACTCGACGCCGCCGACGCCTGGAACATCGACTCCAAGCTCGAGCGCGCTATGGACGCATTGCAGTGTCCGCCCGACGACCAGCCCGTAGCCACACTTTCCGGAGGCGAGCGACGCCGCGTGGCGCTCTGCCGCCTGCTTCTGCAGCAACCCGACGTGCTGTTGCTCGACGAGCCCACCAACCACCTCGACGCCGAGTCGATCGACTGGCTCGAACAGCATCTCCAGCAGTATCCCGGAACCGTCATAGCCATCACACACGACCGCTACTTCCTCGACCACGTGGCAGGATGGATTCTCGAGCTCGACCGTGGCGAAGGCATTCCCTGGAAAGGCAACTACTCCTCGTGGCTCGACCAGAAAACCAAAAGAATGGCAATGGAGGAGAAGCAGGCAAGCAAACGCCGCAAGACTCTCGAACGCGAACTCGAATGGGTGCGCATGGCGCCCAAGGCCCGCCAGGCCAAAGGCAAAGCCCGTCTGTCGTCCTACGACCGTCTGCTCAACGAAGACCAGAAGGAGCGCGAGGAACGCCTCGAAATCTTCATCCCCAACGGACCCCGTCTGGGCCAGAAGGTGATCGAAGTGCAGGGGCTGTCCAAGAAGTTCGGAGAGAAGCAGCTATTCTCCGATCTGTCGTTCTCACTTCCGCAGGGCGGAATCGTGGGCGTGATCGGCCCCAACGGCACCGGCAAGACCACACTCTTCAGACTGATCATGGGTCAGGAGAAGCCCGACGCCGGAACATTCGACGTGGGCGAGACCGTAAGCATAGCATACGTCGACCAGACCCACCACGACCTTCTGCCCGAAAAAACCGTCTATGAGGTGATTTCACAGGGTGTGGAGACTTTCCGCATGGGTGGCCGCGACGTCAACGCCCGCGCATACCTCTCGCGCTTCAACTTCACGGGCGCCGATCAGGAAAAGAAAATCGGAGTGCTCTCCGGCGGCGAACGCAACCGCCTGCACCTTGCCATGGCTCTGAAAGAGGAGGGCAACGTGCTGCTGCTCGACGAACCGACCAACGACATCGACGTCAACACCCTCCGCGCCCTCGAGGAAGGTCTCGAGGACTTTGCCGGATGCGCAGTTGTGGTAAGCCACGACCGCTGGTTCCTCGACCGCATCTGCACCCATATCCTTTCTTTCGAAGGCGACGGCAAAGTAGAGTTCTATCAGGGCACCTACAGCGAATACGAGGACTATAAGCGCATGCGCAACGGCGGCAAGGAGCCCTCACGGCGCCGCTACCGCAAGCTCATGGCCGACTGACACATAAATAACATAAACCACATAAACTACATAAATTACATTTATCCGATATGGCAAACTGGTTTGAATGCAAAGTAAGATACGATAAAATGATGGAAAACGGCGCCGTCAAGAAGGTCAACGAACCTTATATGGTCGATGCGCTGTCGTTTACCGAAGCCGAAGCACGGATCACCGAGGAGCAGACACCCTTCATCTCGGGCGAATTCTCGGTGGCAGCCGTAAAGCGCACCAAAATATCCGAAATCTTCCGTGACGACTCGGCCGACCGCTGGTATCTCGTCAAGGTGGCTTTCATCACCATCGACGAGAAAACAGCAGTCGAGAAAAAGCAGGTTTCGCAGGTGCTTGTGGCCGCAAGCGACTTCAAAGGCGCTTACGACAATTTCATGGAAGGCATGAAAGGCACTATGGCTGATTTCGAAATCGTATCCATAAGCGAAACTCCGATCATGGATGTTTACGACGCCAACCTCAGCGGCTCAAAACCCAAGACCAAGGAGGCTGAATAATATGAGCGAAGTGGCTCGCAATCTCGATGCCGTCAGAAGCGCCATCCCCGAAGGAGTGGAGCTTGTGGCGGTATCGAAATTTCATCCTGCCGACGCTTTGCTCGACGCCTACGGCGCCGGACAGCGCATTTTCGGCGAAAGCCGCGCCCGCGAGCTTGTCGACAAGGCGGCCGAACTGCCTGCCGACATCCGCTGGCACTTCATCGGCCATCTGCAGACCAACAAGGTTCGCGCCATAATCCCGGTAGTATCGCTGATCCACAGCATCGACTCCGAAAGACTGCTTGCAACCGTCAGCGACGAGGCTCAGCGCATAGGCCGCACGGTTCCGGTTCTCTTCCAGATCCACGTGGCGCAGGAAGAGACCAAGTTCGGATTCACCCCCGACGAGCTGATGGAGCTGATGGATTCCGGCGTGGCGGCCCGCTTTCCCGGTATAATTCCTGCCGGAGTGATGGGCATGGCGTCGAACGTCGACGATACCGACCGGATCCGCCGCGATTTCCGCGAGATCCGCCGCACCTTCGACTCGCTCGCTGCGGGCGCGATGGCGGGTGTGGAATCGTTCCGCACCGTAAGCATGGGCATGAGCCATGACTGGCGCATAGCCGCCGATGAAGGCTCGAACATGGTCAGAATCGGAACCGCCATTTTCGGCGAAAGGCAATACTGACGCTTTTTTGCTCCGTCTCGGCCCGATATTCCGGCCTATATTCGCCTGATTCTCGCAAAAAATGGCTAAATTAGCGCTCTCAAATTCTTCATTATCACGGATTCATCACAATGGACAATAATAAAATAAAAGTGGGAATCACCCACGGCGACATAAACGGAATTTCCTACGAGGTCATCTTGAAGGTGCTCGAGGACAGCCGCATAAACGAACTCTGCACCCCGGTGCTCTACGGCTCGGGGAAGATCGCTTCGGCCTATCGCAAAATGCTCGAAATGCCCGAGATCAAACTTTGCAGAATCGATGATCCCTCCCAGGCTGTCGACGAGAAGTCATATCTCATCAACGTGATTCCTGAGGATACCCGCGTGGAGCCGGGGCAGCCCTCGCAGGTTGCAGGCAAGGCAGCTTTCGCCGCACTCGAAAGAGCCGTGGCCGATCTCCGCGACGGCAAAATCGACGTGCTCGTGACAGCGCCTATCAACAAGCATAACATCCACAGCGAGGAATTCTCCTTCCCGGGCCACACCGAGTATCTCGAAAGCGTGCTCGGCAACGGTACCGACAAGGCCATGATGATTATGTGCAGCGACTCTCTCCGGGTAGCGCTCGTAACCATCCACGAGCCTATAGCCGAAGTTGCCGCAAAAATCACGCCGGAAGCCGTAACGGAGCGTATATTAACCTTCAACCGTTCGCTCATCGAGGATTTCGCCATCCACGCACCCCGCATCGCCGTGCTTTCGCTAAATCCCCATGCCGGCGACGACGGCGTGATCGGCTCCGAGGATCAGGCAGTGATAGTCCCCGCCATCGAGGAGGCGCGCAAAGCCAAGGCCATTGTATTCGGCCCGTATCCATCCGACGGATTCTTCGGAAGCGGCTCTTACCGTAAATTCGACGGTGTGCTCGCCATGTACCACGATCAGGGTCTGACACCTTTCAAACTCCTCGCCGGAGAAACAGGAGTGAATTTTACCGCCGGACTCAGGCAGGTACGCACTTCGCCCGACCACGGGACAGCCTACGACATCGCCGGAAAGGGCGTGGCGTCGGAAGAGTCGATGCGCAATGCCATCTACGCCGCAATCGATATCTACCGCAACCGCCGCAACCACGCTGAGATTACAGCCAACCCACTGAAAAAACAGAATTTCGACAAAGGCAGCGACAAACTGCCTGCCGCTTCGCCGGAATCCGATAAGTAAACGTTATGAACTACGCAATAATCGCTGCGGGCGAAGGCTCGCGCCTCGTCCAGGAGGGCGTCCGCCTTCCCAAGCCTCTCGTCAGGCTCAACGGTGAGCCCATGATAAAACGGCTCATCGACATTTTCATGAGCTGCAGCCCCGACTCGCTCAGTGTTATCGTAAACGAGCAGATGACCGAAGTACGCGAATATCTGGAATCGCTCTCCCTCCCGGTACCGTTCAATCTCGTGGTAAAGAGCACACCGAGTTCCATGCACAGCTTCTATGAGGTGAGCCGCGGGTTCGGCGACGGCAAATTCTGTCTCACAACCGTCGACACCATTTTCCGTGCCGCCGACTTCCGTCCCTACATCGAGGCGTTCGAGGCCGACAACAGCGCCGACGGCTACATGGCCGTCACTCCGTTTATCGACGATGAGAAACCGCTCTACGTGGCAACCGGCAGCGACTTGCGCATAACCGGATTCCTCGACAGTCCGGCTCCCGGAGTGAAATACATTTCAGGCGGCATCTACGGTCTCACTGCTCCCGCGCTCCGGGTGCTTCAGGACTGCATGGACAGCGGTGTGGCCCGGATGCGCAACTATCAGCGCGCCCTCGTGGAAGCCGGTCTGAATCTCAGGGCCTTCCCGATAGGGAAAATAATCGACGTGGATCACGCCTCCGACATCGAGACAGCCGAAAATTTCATAAACAGCTAATTTCTTCTGGAATATGTCTGAAATCAAGATTGCCGGCATAATGAGAGCCGGCGCTTATTCCCCGAACCATATCGGCAACGACGCCGCCATTTTCAACGTCACCGCCGACCAGCTCCGCAAGCGCGGCTGCGAAGTGAAAATCTACAGCGAGGAACAGCTCGCCGCGGGCGACGTGAAAGAGAAAATCATACTCAACATGTGCCGCGAGCAGCGGTCCATCGCTATCCTTCAGGATCTTCAGGACAAGGGTTGTCTCGTCATAAATTCGGGCTACGGGATCGAGAACTGTACCCGCGAGCGCATGACCCGCATACTGCTCGGCAGCAACATCCCCTACCCCGACAGTCTCATAGTCAACACCAACGAGGTGGTGAAAGAGGCTATCGTAAAGGCCGGATTCACCCGCTGCTGGATAAAGCGCGGCGATTTCCACGCCATGCACAAGGAGGACGTTTCCTACGTCCGTCATCCCGAGGAGGCTCAGGAGGTGCTTCAGGAATATTTTCTGCGTGGCATCAAGCGTGCCGTCATAAACCGTCACCTCGAAGGCGACCTCATAAAGTTCTACGGCATACGCGGCACGAGCTATTTCTTCTGGTTCTATCCCTTCGACGAGGGCCACAGCAAGTATGGTCATGAAGCCGTAAACGGCAAGTCGCGCGGCATAAAATTCGACCTCGACTATCTTAAGAAAATCTGCGAGGATGCCGCCGATGCGCTCGACGTGATTATCTACGGTGGCGACTGCATAGTCTCTCCCGAAGGCGAAATCCGCATTATCGACTTCAACGACTGGCCCAGCTTCGCTCCCTGCCGCAACGAAGCCGCGCCCTATATAGCTAAAGCTGTTCTCAACGAAATCAAAAAACGCTGAACCATTATGGCTGAATCAACTTCCTCTTCGTTTCGCGACTCATTGAAGTCGATGGACACCGAAGAGCATATCGACCTCGCGTTTTACCGCCCAATAGGTTATGCCTGGGCATGTCTGGCCAGGAAACTCGGCATTACCCCCAACGCCATAACCATAGCCTCCATCTTCCTCGGTATCGGCGCCGGCATAATGTTTTATTTCACCCCGCTGTGGATGAACATTATAGGCATGCTGCTGCTTGTATGGGCGAATTCATTCGACAGCGCCGACGGCCAGCTGGCCCGCATGACCCACCAGTATTCACGCCTCGGCCGAATCCTCGACGGCCTCAGCGGCGACATATGGTTCGCTTGCATCTACGTAGCCATCTGTCTCCGCGAGAACCTCACCTCGGAATTCTTTATGGCCCACCCATGGGTTATCTGGACCGTGGCCGTAGTCACCGGCCTCTGCCACGCCAAGCAGGCAGCCATGGCCGACTACTACCGTCAGTTCCATCTCTACTTCCTCAAGGGAGAAGAAGGCAGCGAACTCGAATCGGCATCCGATCTCAAGGCGCGCCTCGCGTCAATCCCCTGGAAAGGCAATTTCTGGAAGAAACTCACCATGACGGTCTACACCAACTACACCGTGCAGCAGGAAGCCACCGCTCCCGCCATGCAGGATCTGCGCCGCGAACTCCACCGCCGTTTCCCCGACGGAAAGATTCCGCAGCCGTTCCGCGACGCATTCCGCGCCGAGTCGCTGCCGCTGATGAAATACACCAACATCCTGTCGTTCAACTGGCGCACGATCGCACTGTTCACTGCGCTATTCATGCGCATGCCGTGGCTCTATTTCGCCTTCGAGCTGACCGTGCTCAACGTTCTTCTCATTTACATGATAGTAAGGCACGAGCGTATCTGCCGCCGTTTTACCCAAGAACTGAAAGATGGAAAATACTGAAATAAAAGGAATTATCTTTGACTATGGCGGCACTATCGACAGCCGCGGAATCCACTGGAGCGAGGTGATATGGGACGGATACCGCTACGCCGGCATCCGCATAGACAAAAACGTGTTTCGCGACGCCTACGTATTCGCAGAACGTGAACTCGCCAAGGTACGCCACATCCTCCCTCATCATAATTTCCATGACCTGCTGCGCATAAAGATGCGCCTCGAACTCGGCTGGCTCGCCAAAAACGGATATGTCTGCCCCGATACCACAGCACCTTTCGCCGATGCAGTGGCCGACTACTGCTACCGCCGTGCCGCGGAGTGCATCCGCGAGGCCCGGCCGGTTCTCGAAGAACTCCACAGGCGCTACCCCATGGTGCTCGTGTCGAATTTCTACGGCAACGTGGCCGCCGTGCTTGCCGACTTCGACCTTCTCCGCTACTTCCGCGAGATTATAGAGAGCGCCGTGGTGGGCGTGAGAAAGCCGGATCCCGCCATATTCGCCATGGGTCTCAGCGCGCTGAAACTCCCGGCCGAAAATGTGCTCGTGGTAGGCGATTCTTATAAAAAAGACATCGTCCCCGCTATCTCGTTGGGCTGCCGCGTGGCATGGCTCAAGGGCAAAGGCTGGACTGCCGAAGAAGATGCCGTTGTGCATCCCTCGGCAATATCGCGCCTTTCTGAAGTACTGTCTATGGTATGAGCCTGGCCAACTGTTCGGCCGTAGGATAATCAGTGTCGCCGAACACGGCCGTCACCGTTCCCTGTCCGTCGGCGATATAAAGCCTCGGGATTCCGGATGAGGCAAACAGATTGAATATCCGCCTGTCGGGTTGCGGCGAGTATGGCAGTGTCAGTCCCGCCTCCGCCCAGTAAGCGGCTATTTTTTCAGCGCTCTCCTCACGGGCTATGCACACTATCGTGACGGCGGGATTCATCTCCTGGAGTCTTTCAATTTCAGGAAGTTCGCGGCGGCAGTCCGGGCAGTCCGTATTGAAAAATACGATCAGGGCGGCGCATCCGCGAAGCGTCTGCGTGCTCACAACGGTGCCGTCGGAAAGTTCCACGCTGAATTCGGGCAGCCGGTCGCCCACCGCCACGTACGAAACCGGATCGTCATCGTCTGACCCTATGCAGCTGCTCAGAATCAGCAACAGCGCCATGAAGAAATAATTGCAATGCGTTTTCATACGCCAAAAATAAGCATTTTATTTCATTCCGCGGCCTCTTCGCGGCGATAAATACGGACTCCGCTGCGGATTACACGCCTTATAGTGCTCCATTTCGGGAAAATGGCATGCGGACGCAAACCGCCGTAACCGCACAGTATCACCACGAGAGCCACAAGTCCCGCAATCAGAAGCCATCCGAACAATTCTTTGAGCGACACCGCGAGCGCCTGCCGCCCTACCGCCTGCATAATGCCGCCGACTTCTTCCCCGGCTATTCCGATAGTGCGGGTAAAGGCATAGCTTAGCTGCGAGAAATTGCGTGCGGTGATATGCCGCAGCATCTCCCCGACAACGGCCGGCCCCAGAGTGGCGCCCATCACCGCCCCGGTAAACCCGTTTACGGTCAGTGCCTGAGGAAATTTCTGAAACGAGAGTCCGCTCTGGACAATCGACGTAAGAAACACCACCGAAATTATCACCGAGGCCGCCCCGCGGCAGAAAAGCGGGATGAAAAGCATCTCTTTCTCCACGCCGTAATCTATCATAAAATAAAAGTATGCGAGGTAAACAACCGCGAGGAAGAATCCGGCGGCTGTCATGGAGCGGTAGCGCCAGCGCCGCCGCGCAAACGTCAGATAGGTGAACGCAGCACCGGCCGCGATTCCTGCCAATACGTACCAGTTGAGGTCAACGAGATTAGTCCCGTCGAATCCGAGAATAGTTTCGGCATAGCCGTGCTCCGCCACATGCTCCGTGGCCAGGAGAGTGAAAAACACAAGGTATACTGCCGTTGCCCGCACAACGTTGCGGTTGGTGAGCGCCTCGAACGATATGTAGGGGTGCCTCAGGAAGGTAGCTCGCCAGAGGTTCAGAAGCAGACTCGCGGCAAGAATCGCCGCCGCTCCCTTCATTTCGCCGGCCACCCACCAGTCGTAATATTCGCCATAAACGCAGATAAACGTGAAACTCAGCATTGTCACGCTCCACAGTCCGGCTCCTATCCAGTCGATTCCGAGAAGCGGGATGTAAGGCATCCCGCCCCGGAAAGGCCGCACGAGTACAAGGGTGAGCACAATCATCAGCAGGAGCAGACCCGCCATGACCCAATGAAAGTATTCCCACTGCCAGAAATAAGCAGTATAGACCGCAAACACCCCGCTCAGCTGAATGACACCGTCGACTACGAGGTAGACGTAGCAGAAAAACACCGCCATGTCGCGCACCGGTGTCAGCCATAACTGGATTGTTGAATTGCACACAAACGTGGCCCACATCCTGAACCACCCGGCCACAAAACAGGCAGCTATCAGAATCGGGACAGAACGGGTGGAAGCGCAAATCAGGGTACACGCTATGAGAACCGTGCCGCATACGAGTAGTCCCGTACGGTTGCCGTAGCGGAATTTGAGCCGGAACATCACGGCGAAATTCACCGACATTCCGACGAGTTGCGCGTAGCCGGCCATGAGAATATCCTCGCGCATCAGCGCCGTCGACCCGACCATATCCGTGGCGGCAGCAAGATAAAGACCTCCCGAGAACTGGATTATGAGAACGAAAAATATGAAAATCCACGGTTTGAGGCGGCGCGGCACGAAATCGGGAACGTCGGGGATATCAAACGGTCCCTTAAGCAACGGAACTCCCATCAGTAACTGACCTCACATTCCACGTTCATACCTGCGCGCAGGCGCGCCATCTGCTCCGGGTCGTTGTCGGCGTCAAATTCTATCCTCACCGGGATGCGCTGGCGCACTTTCACGAAATTTCCGGCGGAATTATCCTGCGGGAGAATCGAAAGACTGGCTCCCGTTGCTCCCGACAGCGAAGCCACCCGGCCGCGGAAAGTATATCCCGGAATGGCATCAACCTTTATCATGACACCGGCGCCCTCGGAAATCCGCGCTGTCTGGGTCTCACGGAAATTGGCGGTAACCCACGTGTCGGAAGTGTCGACCACGTCGAGCAACGTCTGCCCCGGCTGCACGAGCTGTCCGGTCTGTATCTCCTTGCGCGAGGCAAATCCGTCGCAGGGGGAAGTTATTACAGCATACGACAGATTCAGTTCGGCGGTTTCGAGCAGCGCCTTGGCCAGCTCGATTCCCGCATCACTCTGAACGGTGCGGCGGCGCGTTTCCGCCACCACTCCGGAAGAGGCGCTACGCTGCTTCAGAAGCATTTCGTAGCGCGCCCTGCTTGCATCGTAGTCCGTGCGGGCACGGTCGTATTCGCGGCGCGTCACGGCGTCGCTTGCCAAAAGCGCTTCAAAGCGGTCGAGGTCGGTGCGGGCGTTGTCCATAAGCACTTTCGCCTCGGCTACCGAAGCCTCGCTCACAGCTACGTTCGCCGAAGCCACGCCCACCGAACCGTCGGCCACCCCGCGCCCGGCGAGCGCATTCTGATAGTCGGCGCGGGCTCTTGCCACACCGAGCCGCAGGTCGGCATCGTCGATCACAACAAGAGTGTCGCCCTTTCTCACGGGCTGGAACTCCTTAAATCTTATCTCCTTCACATAACCCTGCACGCGGCTGCAAACCGGCACGATCTGCCGGTGAACCGTGGCATTGTCGGTGAACTCCACCCGTCCGGGATGATAGAACTTGCTGCCGATCCACACTCCCGAAGCAACTATTACGAGCACTACAATGATATACGATATGATTTTCTTCGATCTTGTTTTCATATTTTTCCTGAAGTAAACAATAGTTTATAGTAATAGTAAATGATGTTGATGCGGGCGTTTACGAGGCGCTGTTCGGCGTCGATTTTTGCGTCGGCGGCGTCGAGCAGCTCCGTAATGAGCGCCATACCCGAGCCATAGCGGGCTGCCACGGTAAGATAATTGCTGCAGGCGAGTTCCACGCTCTTCTGCTGCGTCTTAAGTTCCTCGTAAGCCTCGAGATAGCGCACGTAGTCGCCGTGTACGGCCGTCGCGACATCTTCGCGGGCGGCATCCCGCTCAGCCAGGGAGCGCGCAGTAGCCGCTTTCGCCGCCGACAGTTTCTTATTCGTCTTATAGAGCGACGAAAGGTTGAAACTCACGCCCGCTCCCACGAACCAATAGCTGAGATTACGGTTTATGGGTGGAATTTCCACGAGAATCGGGCCGTCCATTGTCCAGCGCGCCTGCAGACTGATTTTCGGACGTCGGTCGGCCTGCGCGAGGGCCTCGGCCGTGCGCGAGATTTCTGCCGAAGTATCCGCAAGCCGCAGCGAGGGAGCGAGCCGTGCCGCTTCGGACTGCCACCACGGTTCGGCTTCCACCGGCAGCGCCCGGGCGAGCAGTGCGGAATCCGGCTCCACGACCGTCCCCTCCTCCATGCCTGCAGTCGAAACCAGTTCCCGGTTGAGGATTCCTATGGTATTGTCGAGTTTCAGCGCGGCCAGTCCGAGGTTCGAGATGAGAAGTTCGTAGCGCGTGATATCGTTTTTCAGCGCCGTCCCCTGCTCGTAGCGGATCTGCATGTCGGCGAGCATTCGCCGCGCCGTGGCGATGTTGCCCTCTACTACCTCACGCAGATTGACGGTTTTATACAGATCGAGATAATATCCGGCGAGGCGGAAACGTATATTGTCGCGCTGCAGCTCCTCGGCGTAGCGCGCTGCTGTTGACTTCAACGAAGCCATCTCTATTGATTTTGTTATCGCGCCGCCGGAATAAAGCGGCTGGCTGACGTCGACCGACACTCCCGTTCCAAGGTGCGGAATCGGTGCCCTCTGATAGTCTGAGAGACTGCGTTTTACAGTAAAACCGTCGCCAATATAGCTTGCCGAGAGCGAACCGGATATTTCGGGGAGACGTGCCGCACGGGCTACACTTTTCTGCAACTCCGCCTCGCGCACCGCCTCGGCGGCGGAACGAAGATATACGCTGTGGCTCTCGGCTATTTCAAAAACCTGCTCGAGAGTCATTACGGTACGGGGCCGTTGTGCCGCGACCGTTATGCCCGACAGTGCCGCCGAAAGCAGCACCGTGAGCAATCTGAGATTGATCATAAGTGAATGGGGTAAGAATTTTTTTGACGTAACTACCGCAACCGCTGCCTGTTGGCGCGGCCGGTGACTATGCGGAATATCTGGTAGGGATCGTGCACCTTACCTGCCGGTGGCGGCAGTGCTTTTCCAACGTTCCTTAAACGCGAAAGAAAGAATTCCGGACATCGCGCCCGGAGCAAAAAGCTGAAATGTGAAAAGTATCGGATTATTCATCAAAAAGCGGTTCTGTATAAACCGCACTGCAAAGGTAAGCAAAAATCGGGACAATGTAAAATGCGATTGTGAGAAAGTGCCGTGGCCACCACGCTACACACTTATTAGCAGCAAATTGCGCAGACACGACAGCGAAAAAAGCATTTTCCTTTGTCGGGCTCCGCGGTTGTCGCCGGTGCCGAGGCGAGCACCGGAGTCACGAAGCCGTGGCTTGCGGGAATTCCATTAAAATTCCTGTAACTGCCGCAGGGGCGAAAAAAGTCCGGAACGGCACTCGGTGCGCCGTCCCGGACTGTAAGGGTTATAAGAAGCAGGGCTGATTAGCCGTTTACTTTCTTCATGTGAGCGATGAGGTCGAGCACTTTGTTAGAGTAGCCGATCTCGTTGTCGTACCAGGAGATAACCTTAACGAAGGTAGGAGTGAGCTGGATACCTGCCTTTGCGTCGAAGATCGAGGTGAGGGGGCAGCCGAGGAAGTCGCTCGAAACAACTGCGTCTTCGGTGTAGCCGAGGATACCTTTGAGTTCGCCTTCGGAAGCCTCTTTCATAGCGGCGCAGATTTCGTCGTAGGTAGCGGGCTTAGCGAGGTTGACGGTGAGGTCGACAACAGAAACGTCGAGAGTGGGGACACGCATCGACATACCGGTAAGTTTGCCGTTGAGTTCGGGGATAACTTTACCTACAGCCTTTGCAGCACCGGTAGAAGAGGGGATGATGTTGCCGGAAGCAGCACGGCCGCCGCGCCAGTCCTTCATGGAGGGACCGTCAACGGTCTTCTGGGTAGCGGTGGTAGAGTGAACGGTGGTCATGAGACCTTCAACAACGCCGAACTTGTCGTTGAGCACCTTGGTGATAGGAGCAAGACAGTTGGTGGTGCAGGAAGCGTTCGAAACGAACTGGGTACCCTTAACGTATTTGTCCTGGTTTACACCGCAAACAAACATGGGGGTGTCGTCCTTCGAAGGAGCGGACATAACCACGTACTTAGCGCCGGCTTCGATGTGGGCCTGAGCTTTTTCTTTGGTAAGGAAGAGACCGGTAGACTCAACTACGTATTCAGCACCTACAGCGCCCCAGCCGATTTCGGCGGGATTCTTGCATGCGGTCACGCGGATGGGCTTGCCGTTTACGATAAGAAGGCTCTTTTCAACGTCGCATTCTACGGTGCCTTCGAACTTGCCATGCATTGTGTCATACTTCAGCATGTAAGCCATGTAATCTACGGGAAGAAGGTCGTTGATTGCAACTACTTCGATGTCGTCACGCTTGGTGGATGCACGGAAAACGAAACGTCCGATGCGGCCAAAACCATTGATACCTATTTTTGTCATAGTTATATATAAAAAATTGGGTTATAACTCTCTGCATTATATAAGGTTCCGCCTGAAGCGACGTCACCCTGCTTTTCGCGTCACAAAATTATGAAATTTTTTTCAGATATGAACCAACTTGCAGTTATATTTATTATAAAAAAAGTTATAACGGCAAAAAGACCGATTTTTTTACTATTTTTGCAAATTGCACGCCAACCCCCACGCATCGTCGGGCTGCTGCAGGAAGTATAAACGTTTTCCGGAGTTACTTTGTAAAAAACTTATTACGTTTAATTTTTAAAAGTTACTTATCCAAACTTATATCATAATGGCAAATATTTTTACTGAATTCAAAGAATTCGCAATGAAGGGCAACGTCATCGACATGGCTGTCGGCGTTGTAATCGGTGCCGCTTTCGGCAAAATCGTAACCTCGCTGGTCAACGACATCATCATGCCCCTCGTAGGAGTGGCCACCGGCGGAATGAATTTCTCAGACTACAAGTGGGTTATCAAGGATGCCGTGATGAACGGCACCGAGATAGTCACTCCGGAAGTGACCATGAACTGGGGCACCTGGGTGCAGACCATCGTCGACTTCCTCATCGTTGCATTCTGTATCTTCATCGCAATCAAGGCAGTAAACCGTATGCGCCGCGGCAAGCAGATAGAAGCCGAAGCTGCAGAAGAAGCCGCCGCCGAGCCTACCAAAGAGGAAGTACTTCTCACCGAAATCCGCGACCTCCTCAAGCAGCAGGCCGACAAGAAGTAAACTCCCCTTCTGCCCTTCGCCCCGCAACGTCATTCGCCGACGTCATTCGCGCGCGAACGGCACAAAAAAAGCGGAGAAAATTTGCACATATCAGAAAAACAAACTACCTTTGCCCCCGCATTCTCACCAAGGAGAGATGGCAGAGTGGTCGATTGCGGCGGTCTTGAAAACCGTTGAGGGTCACACCTCCGGGGGTTCGAATCCCTCTCTCTCCGCACAAACGGGCAGCCCGCAGGGTTGCTCGTTTTGCGTTTGAGAGAGAGCGGATGAGAACCCCGGGGTTCGTTATCGCAAAGCGCTTTCGCAGCGCAGCGGAGAAAGAATCCCTCTCTCTCCGCACAAACGGGCAGCCCGCAGGGTTGCTCGTTTTGCATTTAGAGAACCTCAGACATTCCGCACCATTAAGTTTTTATTAATTTTTCGGGCTGATGCTGCGGGAGACGGTTATATTTACTATTTTTGCAGGAGTTTGAATAGAGTATGGATAAAGGTGATATAAAGATTCTGATTGTCGACGACGAGGCAGACATCCGCGAGGGTCTTCGCGAATATCTCGAACTCGAGGGCTTTGCGGCCGCTACCGCCGGGAGCGCCGAAGAAGCGCTTGCCATGGGCATCGGCGGTTATTCGCTGCTGCTCCTCGACGTGATGATGGAAGGCATGGACGGATTCGAACTTGCCCGAAAGCTGAAGCAATCTCCTGACACAGCGGATATTCCCATCATTTTCGTCACAGCCAAAGACACCGACAACGATATGGTGGCCGGTCTGCGGCTCGGTGCCGACGACTACGTGGCCAAACCCTTTTCGATGAAAAACGTCATCGCACGCATCGAGGCGGTCATGCGCAGGATCAAACCCCAGCAACCGGCCGACGCCAAAGGAGTTGTGTGCGACCGCTCGGCGCTGACGTGTCGCGTAGACGGTCGCGAGGTGAAGCTTCCCCGAAAGGAGTTTGAAATTCTGGCGCTCCTTCTCGACAACCGCGGACGCATTTTCACCCGCGAGGAACTCATGAAACAGATCTGGCCCGACAACGTGGTAGTGGTCGACCGCTCGGTCGACGTCCACGTGACGCGCATCCGCTCTAAGATAGCGCCCTACGGCAAAAACCTCGTATCGCGTTCCGGTTACGGCTATGGCTGGCAGGATTAGATTTCCGTTTCAGCTGCGCATGCTCATGCTGCTGTTGGGCTCCTGCTGGATGCTCGCCGGAGCGTTTATGGCGTTTCAATACCACCGTGAAAAAGAGTATAAGACTGCCATCATGAACTCGCGTCTGCAGATGCACAACGCCCGACTGCTCGACGATCTGCGCTCTGGCGAGGAGATTGCCTCCGTAGTAAGGCGCGTCTCTGCGCCGGCTGCCGACCTCCGAGTCACACTCATCGACAGCCTCGGACACGTGGTGTTCGACAGCAGCGGCCGCATCCCCGTGTCGAACCACAATTCCCGCCCCGAAGTGAAAGCCGCGAGATCATCGGGCGAGGGCTATGCCATTGAGAGAGTCACCGAGGGCGGCGACATCAGCTATTTCTATTCCGCCCGACTCGGCGACGGGGGCATCGTTGTCCGCTCGGCCGCCCCCTACACCCACTCGCTTACCGAGTTTCTGAAAGCAGACCACACGATACTCTGGATTACCGGCGCACTCACCTTATTAATAAGTATAGCCGGACTGTTCGCCACCCGGAAGATAGCCGTGAGCATAAGCCGGCTCAGCCATTTCGCGGAAAAAGCGAGGAAAGGCGGCAGAATCTACACCGGCTATTCCTTTCCCCACGACGAACTGGGCAACATTGCCACCAACATAGTCAAACTCTACGTGCAGCGCGACGAGCAGCACCGCACCGCCATACGCCTCGAACAAGACAAGGCACGCCTCAAAAAGCAGCTGACCAACAACATAAACCACGAGCTGAAAACGCCCGTGGCATCTATTCTCGTGTGTCTCGACATTCTCGACGACCACCCCGGCCTCCCCGCTGCGAAGAAGGCGGAACTGATGGCGAGAATCCGCGCCAACACCGAGAGGCTCGGCGCTCTGCTTAAAGATGTGGCCACCATTACCCGGATGGAAGATGGCAGCGGAATGATCGACAAAAAGGAAGTCGACCTCACTGCTCTCATCACCGGCATTGCCGACGAAGAACGGCTGCGGACCGACATGAAAATCAGCGTCAGCATTCCGCAGCTGACTATAAATGGCGACAGAGCGCTGCTCGGTTCTATCTTCCGAAACCTCATCGACAACGCGATAGCCTACAGCGGAGGCACGGAAATAAACATAACTGCCGATGACCGCGGCAATTTCCGGCTTTGGGACAATGGCAAAGGCATTCCTCAGGAGCACCTGCCCCACATTTTCGAACGGTTTTACCGCGTGGACGACGGCCGCACCCGCAGCGCCGGCGGCACGGGACTCGGACTGTCGATTGTCCGCAACGCCGTAGCCGTCCACGGCGGCGCTATCAGGGCCATCAGCACAAAAGGACTACTTTTTGAGTTCAGTCTCGCCGGATGCTCAAGCCGCGATACATCTGACCGAACAGAATGAAATTCCCGGCCTGAACCACACCGTCCCCCTCTCTGTTTATACTTAGGATTAACAAAAACGCAACATTTTCGTTATTTTCCGGCAACATTTATTGCCGAATTTCGCAGCAAGAAAAAACGGTAAAAAATGGACATATTGTTTTTAGGAATCGTAATCTTTCTTTTTCTGCTTGCGGTTTTCGACCTCTCGGTCGGCGTGAGCAATGATGCTGTCAACTTTCTGTCGTCGGCTGTAGGCTCGAGGGCAGCGTCGTTCAAACGGATAATTATCGTGGCCGCAGCCGGCGTATTCATCGGCGCAGCTATGAGCAACGGCATGATGGACGTGGCGCGCCACGGTATTTTCCGCCCCGAAAACCTGTCGTTCTACGACGTAATCGCCATCTTTATGGCGGTGATGGTGACCGACGTGATTCTGCTCGACGTGTTCAACTCGCTCGGAATGCCCACCTCAACAACGGTTTCGCTCGTATTCGAGTTGCTTGGTGCCACGTTTGTAGTGGCGCTTTTCAAGATGGCGGCTCCCGAAAACACTCTCGGCGTGGGCGACTTGCTCAACACCGAGAAAGCACTCTCCGTAATCCTCGGTATCTTCCTCTCGGTAGGCATAGCCTTTGTGTTCGGAACCGTGGTGCAGTTCCTTTCGCGCCTAATCTTCACTTTTGAGTTCAAGAGCCGTCTGAAATGGAAAGTGGGTCTCTTCGGAGGCATAGCCTGCACCGCCATAGTATATTTCATGCTCCTGAAAGGCATCAAGGATCTCACTATCATGACTCCGGAACTGAAAGAGTGGATCGGCAGCCACAGCATGCTCATCCTCGGCTGTTGCCTCGTGGGGTTCACACTGCTCATGCAGCTCCTCTACAATCTGAAAGTCAACGTCCTTAAAGTCATAGTTCTCCTCGGCACCTTCTCGCTCTCCATGGCCTTCGCCGGCAACGACCTCGTAAACTTCGTGGGTGTGCCGCTTACGTCGCTCGCTTCCTACAACGACTACGTCGCCAACGGCGGCGGCGACCTCCACGGCTTCATGATGAGCAGCCTCAACGGACCCGCCAGCACCCCCTTCTACTTCCTCATAGGAGCCGGGGGCATAATGGTCGTGGCGCTGAGCACTTCGAAAAAAGCACGCCAGGTCACGCAGACCACCGTAGGACTCAGCTCGAAGTCGCAGGGCGACGAGATGTTCGGCAGCTCCCGTCTCGGCCGGGCCATTGTCCGCGGAGCACTCAACACCCACCAGTGGGTCTCCGCCCATACCCCCCGCACGGTCAAGGCGTGGATCGACCGCCGCATGAACACCGCCGTGACTCAGGAGGAGGACGGCGCTGCGTTCGACCTCATCCGCGGATCGGTCAACCTCATGCTCGCGGCATTTCTGATTGCGTTCGGCACCTCGATGAAACTGCCGCTGTCAACCACTTTCGTCACCTTTATGGTGGCCATGGGCACCTCGCTCGCCGACAGAGCCTGGGGGCGCGAGAGCGCCGTGTTCCGTGTCACGGGCGTGATTTCCGTAATCGGCGGCTGGTTCATTACCGCCGGAGTGGCGTTTGTTGGCGCCGGCATGGTGGTGTGCCTCATGCACCTCGGAGGTGTCCCGGTTATGATTGCCGGAGGCGTGATTGCCATTATTGTCCTCATCCGCAGCAACATGCGTTTCCGTAAAAAACAGGCCGAAGAGGAGCGCGACTCCCTCTTCCAGACCATCCTCGCCACCGACAATCCCGCCGAAGTGTGGAGTCTGCTCAATGTATATATCAACGAAAAGCAGCGCATGTTCATGGGATTCGCCGCCGGATGCTTCGACAACGTGACCAAAGGATTCATGAACGACAACTCCCGGCTCCTGTCGAAGTCAGAGAAAGCGCTGTCAAACGAGAAAGGGGTTCTGAAATCACAGCGCCGCCGCCTCACACTCTGCCTGCGCCGGGTAAACCCCGAAACGGCGATGGAGAAGCAGACCTGGTTCCACCTCTCAAACAACATGGCCATGAGCATGGTCTACTGTCTGATCCACATCAACGAGGTATGCAAAGAGCACGTCGACAACAATTTCCGTCCCCTCCCCGGCCCGCTCGGTCAGGCGCTCGGCGACGTGTGCGACTCGATTGTGGCCGTGCTCCGCGACTCCGAAACAGCCATCGACAATAACAATCCCGAGACGATCGACTTGCTGCGCAACCGCTGCAGTATGATCAAAGACCGGCTGTCGTATCTTACCCGCGACGTCTACGACCTGCTGCAGAAAGGCGACACCGAAAATATGGCGGTTACCTACGTGTATCTCAACGTGCTCCAGGAAACGCAGGAGTTCGTCACCTCCCTGCGCAAACTCCTCAGAGCCATAGGCAAACTCAATCTCGCTCCCGCCTCCTACCGCAGTTTCTCGCAGCACTCCGCTCCCGAAGGGAATCCACTGACAGTCTGAGGCTATTCAACGCAGTCGTATTCCACATAAACCGGAGCGCCGAAAGGAAGAGTCTCCCACTCCGACTGGCTTGCGTAGCGGTAGCGTGTCCTCCCCGTCAGAGGTTTCGTCCGCATGGCGAAAATCTCGTTTGAGAAATTCTCGAGAAATTCCAGCTCCACGTAATAATCGCCCTCATCAAGCATGATTTCTTCCGGGAAAACGTAGGAAAACGAACAGTCGGAAAGTTGCGACCTGTCGTAATCGAAATAAAGAGGCGCAATGCTCTGCTGCTCATAATTGTCACCCTCCTTACGGTATACATTCACTCTGAACTTCATCCGCGAAAGTGTATAGTCGTTCTCCACAACGGTGAATCCTATTTCCTTAAGCCACGCCCGTGTCTTCACGCTGACAGGTATCGCCAGCCCCTGGCCGGCCGCCTTATCGCCCTCCACTTCTATGTAAATGAAGCCTCCGCCGCCTTTGCGGCCTCCGGTTTTATGCTTGATTTTCAACGGCTTCACCACTACTTCGCCAAGCTGGAGATTATCATCGGAGAGAAAAACGGTATCCGGCAGCTGAGCTATATCCTTTACAGGAAACGTACGGGCCGTATAGCCTATCGAAGAGATTCTCACCGAATCATTCGCATACTCCGCCGGAATGCTAAGCGAGAAATTGCCCAAAGTGTCGGAAAGTGTTCCGAGATTGCGGCTGATTACGCCAATGCTGGCATAAGAGATTGGCTCGCCCGTAGATTTTGAAGCCACCGTCCGTCCGTAGCCGGCCAGACAGATCACCGCAGACAAAACGGCACAGACTGCTTTTTGAGATAGCGTTTTCATCCGGCAAATATACGGCTATTATTTTATTCCCACGCAAAAAACCACGCATTTATAAAGCAAAGACACAAGCAACCGTAAGCGCGCAGAGAAAGGGTCAATACAGAAAGGCGGTTGCTAAAAACATCGTAAAAGCCCCGGAGGGGCGACGCCTCTCCAGCTTGCGAACCTCCCCGAGCCCGCTATCGCAAAAAAGCACCGGAGGCGCGATGTTTCGATAACCCATTGCGGAGCGGAGCTGTGGGACAACAACCTCCTCAAAAAATCAAGGCGAGCGGCGGAGCTGC
>ERZ779889.80-NODE-80-length-118532-cov-4.612786_pt1 | contig 118532 bp, 104 predicted proteins | sample MGYA00511030_ERZ779889 | MGnify/ENA primary metagenome ERZ779889 (study PRJEB29588, sample SAMEA2160616) | human gut metagenome | biome: human gut; feature: human-associated habitat; material: faeces | place: Denmark | collected 2008/2010 ...
CAGCTACAACCTCGTCGTCAGTGGCGTCAAGCCTGCCGTAACGGATATTTTCGCGCACCGTTCCGGTGAACAGGTGGGTATCCTGCAAAACCATAGCAATGTTCTGGCGCAGGAAATCGCGCTTGTAATCCTTGACGTTTCTGCCGTCGATAAGTATTTCGCCCTCGTTAATATCGTAGAAACGATTGAGAAGGTTGGTAACTGTGGTCTTGCCCGCACCGGTGGAGCCGACAAAGGCTATCTTCTGACCCGGCTTTGCATAAAGGCTGATGTGCTTAAGCACCGTCTTATCGGGAACATAGCCGAAGCTGACGTCCTTGAGCACAACATCGCCCCTGATAACATCCGCAAAGGCGTCGGGGACATCCGGCGATTCGGGGTCGGTATCCATAACCTCGAAGACTCTTTCCGCACCCGCAAGGGCGGCGAATATGGTCGACATCTGCTGAGAGATGTTGTTTATCGGCATCGAGAACTGCTTGGAGTACTGTGCGAACAGTCCCAGCGCACCGGTTGAAAGCTTGCCGAATACCATAAGTATCGCGCCGATACCGATGGTAACACCGTAGGATATCTGAGATGTATTTCCCATCAAAGGACCCATGATAGAGCCGTAGAACTGCGCCTTGAACTGCTTTTCGCGCATATCCTTATTGAGTAAGCTGAATTCGTCAACCGCGGTTTTTTCGTGATTGAACACCTTTATTACCTTCTGACCGGTGACGGTTTCCTCGGTGTAGCCGTTTACTGCACCCAAAGCTGCCTGCTGACCGGAGTAGTATTTAGAGGATATCTTTGCGATAGCTCCCCCGCCCAGCGCGAATACCGGGATAAAGAAGATGGTAACAAGGGTCAGAATCCAGTTGGTTGTTATCATGAACACGAACGTGCCCACAAGGTTTACAACACCTGATATTATCGAAGTCAGCGAGTTGTTTATCATGGTATCGATATTGTCGATATCGTTTGTGAAGCGAGACATAACCTCACCGGTTGGGTGAGAATCGAAGAACCTTACGGGAAGCTTCTGAAGCTTGGTGAACAAATCGTTTCTTATAGATTCGATGGTCCCCTGAGAAACGACGAGCATCATTTTAGATTGCAAATAGCTCGTTATAACTCCGATACCGTATACAAAGGCGAATATGCCTATTGTAACTACAATGTAGCTCATCATTTCGCTTCTGACAGCGACGTTTATGGGTCCGGTAAAGCTGGAAATGATTTGGTCGGCGATTCTTTCGGTTCCGCTCAAGGGCTGCTCCTGTCCGCTTACGGCAAGGCTCAGCTTGTTGATGATGGGCGCTAAAAGATATCCGCCGCAGAGCGATGCAACTGTGTTCACAAGCATACACAAAAGAATGATAACTATTCTGAACTTGTATTTTGAAAGATAGCTGAGCATTCTTTTTATGGTGGCAGAGCCGTGCTTAAGGCTGGATTTTCCTGCCCTTACGCCTCCTCTGCCCCTTGGTCCGCCTCCCGGTCCTCCGGGACCGCGTCCCATTCTTATGGCAGTGGCTGATGTATTATACTGCTTCTGAAGCTCTTTTAAATCTCTTGCCATGCCCGCTCACGCTCCTTTCTTCTGAGCGTCGTTCTGGGAATAATAGATTTCCTGATACGCTTCGTTGGTTTCAAGCAGCTCTTCGTGAGTGCCTATGCCGGATATTTCGCCCTCGTTCATAACGATTATCATGTCAGCGTCCTGAACCGAGGTTATTCTTTGGGCGATAATTATTTTAGTGGAGTCTGCAAGCTCGTTTTTGAAAGCCGCTCTTATCTGAGTTTCGGTGGCGGTATCTACCGCACTGGTGGAGTCGTCCAAGATAAGTACCTTCGGCTTTTTAAGAAGCGCACGGGCGATGCAAAGACGCTGCTTCTGACCGCCGGAGACGTTTGTACCGCCCTGGTCGATTTCGGTCTGATAGCCGTCCTTGAAGGAATCAACGAACTTATCCGCCTGAGCGCTGTGGGCAGCAATCTTAATATCCTCCATGGACGCATCCTCGTCGCCCCAGCGGAGGTTTTCTTCAATGGTTCCGGAGAACAGGGTGTTGTTCTGCAAAACCATTCCTATACCCTCACGCAGGTTATAGATGGTGTAGTCCTTGACGTTTCTGCCGTCAACAAGGATTTCGCCCTCGTCGGGGTCATAAAGCCTTGAAATCATGGAAACAAGAGTGGTTTTGCCGCAGCCGGTAGAGCCGATTATTCCTACGACCGACTTCGCCGGAATTTTCAGGTTGATATTATTAAGCACACTCTCATCCGAATTCTTATAATAGCGGAAGGTGACGTTTCTGAACTCGATATCGCCGTTTTTAACGGTAAGCTCGGGGTCAGCTTCGTTAGTATCGCAGATATCTGGCTGTTCTTCAAGTATTTCCTTGATACGCTTTGCGGATGCCATCGCGCGGGAGGACATCATCAAAAGCATTGAAACCATCATCAGCGAGAAGAGAATCTGGTTGGTATATGTTACAAACATCTGCAAATCGCCGACGCCCATGCCGATTCCGGAGGTATCAAACACCATTCTTGAACCGAAATAGATTATGCACAGAACGGTAACGTTCATTATAAGCGTTGTGACCGGCGACATGAAGATCATAACATTCATTGCGCTCATACTTGCACGCTTGTATTCGCCGTTTGCATTGTCGAACTTATCGATTTCATGGTCTTCACGGACGAAGCTTTTAACTACTCTGACGTTCGTAACATTCTCCTGAACGGTGGAGTTAAGAGCGTCAAGCTTTTTCTGGACGCGCTCGAATCTTGAAAAGCCGGTCAGTATAATAGCGCCTACAGATATCAGCAAAACCGGTATCGAAACCGCAAAGGTCACAGAAAGCTTCGGCTGAAGGCTTATCGACATTATGAGTGCAGCGATAAGCATACCGGGCGCGCGGAACGCCATCCTTAAAAGCATATTTATGAAGTTCTGCATCTGGGTGACGTCGTTTGTAAGCCTTGTTACCAGCGAGCCGGTGGAAAACTTGTCGATATTGGCAAACGAGAAGGTCTGAACCTTTTCAAAAACATCCTGCCGCAGGTCAGCGGCGAAGTTTACCGATGCCTTTGCTCCGAAATAGGAGCCGCCTACTCCGCCCGCCATCATTACAACGGCGCAGAGGATTATTCCGCCCATAACCAAAAGGCTTTGACTGACGGTCAGTGTGCCGTCCGTCTGAGCGTTGATAACTGTGCCCAAAAGCTTGGGCAGTATGACCTCACCGGCGACCTCCACAAGCATACACAGGGGGGTTATTAAGAAAAACGGCCAGTAGGGCTTTATGTATTTAAACCATGTTTTCAATTATATTACTCCTTTCAGCAGCAGTGCTTATCACAGCCTGAGGCGGTTTTAAGATTTGATGATACGCGCCTTAAATAGCTGAGAAACTCTTCAAGCTCCTCCTCCGAGAAGCCGGCGAAGGTCTTTTCGTCAACCTCATCGAAAATCGCGCCTGTTTGGCAGATTATATCCCTGCCCTTTTCGGTTACGGTGATGTTGTTGACGCGTGAATCATCCTCCGACTGTGCGCGCTCTATAAAGCCCTGAGCCTCTAACTTTTTTAGCGTTACCGTTACCGCGGCCGGAGATATCTCCATCCTTTTTGCAAGCTCCTTCTGCGAGATGTTGCCGTTGAAATTGATTGTCAGCAGCATCGAGTGCTGACTGCGGTGAAGTCCCAGCGCGCTGACCTTGGTTTCTACCAGCGCGTGATGCAGCCGGTTGCACTTCATGAACAGGTGCATACACTGCTTGAATTTATCCTTACGGGATCCTGATTCCAACTGTACCATTCCTTTCGTCAAAAAATAATTTATCAGTTAACAATTAACGAGTTAATTATATACTCTGAAACCGAATTTGTCAATATTATTTTTGGAAAAATTAAATAATATAACTGTGATATTTTTGTTAAAAACATGAGAAAACACCCTGACCGGCATTTCAGGGGAAAAGATTGCGGCGATTTAGCGGTCATTCACAAGTCGGACACTTTTTAACGAGAAATAAGCATGAATTTGCATATTTCGGTTTACTTTTCGGAAAGAAAATGCTATACTGTTATTATTAATGGGCTTATGTTCAGACGGAGTGTATTTTTTCTTATCCGCTAATTATCCGCCAAGACAGCTAAGCCCTGAAAGGATATATGCATTATGAAAAAGCTTTTATCACTGATAATATGCGCCGTCGCTGTTATGAACCTTATCACCTCCTGCGGTTCCGGTTCCGTTGCTGCTCCGGGAGATGCTGAGGGATGGCACGCGGCATGGGGCGCGGCGATTCAACCCGCCGGTGACGACCAGATGCCATATGAATTCTCACTTAAAGAGAACACCTGCCGCCAGATAATCACCCCGACCATATCGGGCGGCAAGCTTAGGCTCAGGCTTTCCAATCAACACGGCTCTATCCCGCTGATAATAGAAAGCGTGCACATTGCCAAGGCGGAATCGCTGGGAAGCTCAAGAATTGATGTTTCCACCGACACTGCCGTAACCTTCGGCGGAGAGGCAGGAATCACCATTGACACCGGTCTTACCGCTGAATCGGATGAAATCGCCTTTGAAGCAACGGCTTTGGAACCTTTGGCGGTTACAATCAAGTTCGGCAAATTCGTCGGAAGCACGCCATCCTGCCATGCAACCGCAAACACCACCTGCTGGATTGCCCAGGGCGACTGCGTTTCTGACGAGGTTATGCCATCAGGTCAGACAATGAGCTGCTTCTACTACCTTGCCGGGCTGGACGTCTGGGCGGAGGCCGGCAAGGAGGTAATTGTATGTCTGGGAGATTCAATTACCGACGGCGTTGGAGCAAGCATGGACAAAAACGCCGCCTGGCCGGACAAGCTCGCCGAGCACCTGAACGGTGAAGCAGCGGTCATCAACATGGGAATATCCGGCGACAATATTACCGGCGAATGGGGCATACGCTCACGGCTCGACCGTGACGTTATCGACCTTCCCGGAGTTACCTATTGTATGCTGATGATAGGCATAAACGACATCGGCGGCTCGCAGGAGGATATCACCGAAAAGATAACCGCCGACTACAAGGAGGTTGTGGAGCGCTGTCACGAAAAGGGCATAAAGGTTTACGCCTGCACCATGACCCCGATAAAGGGAAGCGGCTACTATTCCGAGCTTCACGAAAAGATACGCGCCGCCTGCAACGACTTCATTAAATCCGGCAAGGGCGGGTTCGACGGAGTTATTGATATGTCTGCAAGCGTTGAGCGTGAGGATGACCCCACCCAGATGAAGGATGAATACAACTGCCCGTGGGGAGATTTCCTCCACCCCGGAGATGCCGGCTATGAGGTTATGGGTAAGCTTGCTTATGACAAATTCATAGAATTCACAAGAAAGCAGGAGAATAAATGATGATGAAAAAATCTTTTATAAGACTTCTTGCCGTGCTGACGGCTTTAACACTTGCGCTGGGTATGCTTACGGCGTGCGCTTCAACTTCCAACGGCGATGTTCAGACACAACCTGAAGGTGCCTCAGCTGTTGAGCCTGCAAACGCCGAGCCTGCGGTGACATCTGCGCCGGAGGATTCCGGCAGTGCTGAGACTACCACCCCTCCCGCAGAGACCGAGCCGGAGACAACTACTGCCGAAACAACCGAAGCAACCACCGAGGCAACAACCACGGCTGCCACAACTGCCGCACCAGTAACCACTACAGAAGCCCCCACGACTGCCGCACCCGTCACCACCTCCGCGACTACCACTATCAAGGTAGACCCTGCAAGCGGAAAGATGTACGCTAAATCAAGCGTAAATGTAAGAAGCGGTCCCGGAACCGAATTTGAGCGGATGGGTCATCTTGACGCCGGCGAAGAGGTCGAGCTGACCGGCATATGCGAAAACGGCTGGTACAGGATAAAATTCGAGGGCGGAGAGTATTTCGTCAGCGGAAAATATCTTGTAAAGGAAAAGCCGGCGGTCACTACAGCCGCTGTTACCACTGCGGCAGCTGTCACAACGGCAAAAACCACATCAAAAACAGAAAGCAAAAAGGAAGATGACAAAATGGAAGAATTAAAGAACGAAATCTGGCTGGCAACCTGGGGCACAGCCATGCTCACCCCCGGTGACGAGCAGATTCCCCGCAATCCCACACTTGCGAACAACACCCTGCGCCAGCAGATAAGGGTATCGGTCGGCGGCAACAAGCTCCGCTTGGTTATATCCAACGAATACGGCAAAACCGACCTTGAAATCAACAGTCTGATTCTTGCAAGGATAGACAACCCCAAGAGCCACAAGGTAGACCTTGATTCGCAGGTTGCGCTGACCTACAAATCCCAAAAATCCTTTAAGGTTCCTGCCGGAAAGCGAATCACTACCGACGAAATCGATTTTGAATTTGCCCCGCTTGAGGATCTTGCATTCACCATGAAGCTGGGCGCTGTCCCCTCCACTCTCACCTGCCACACCGCTTCACGGTGCTCGACATGGATAGTCAAGGGCGACCATGCCAAGGACAATGACTTCACCGGCATTGAGGAGATGACCTCCTGGTACTTCATTACCGAGCTTGACACAATGGCTTCCAAGGATTCCGGCGCGATAGTATGCCTGGGCGACTCCCTTACCGATGGCGCAAGCGTTACGACCAACGCCTTCGCCCGCTATACAGACGAGCTTGCCAGACTTTTGCATAAGGATGAAAAGCTCAACAACCTCTCTGTAGTAAACATGGGTATCGGCGCTACGGCTTTATACATCTACGGTGGGGACATCGCGGGAACAAACCGCGCCAACAGGGACGTTTTAAAGATTCCCGGCGTTAAATACTGCGTTCTGTTTATGGGTGTAAACGATATCGGATGTGCCAACTCTGATATCTCGGATAATATCATAAAGGAATACAAGTCCATAACCGAAAGGTGCCACAAACAGGGCATAAAGGTCATAGGCGTTACCATAACTCCATTCAAGGGCAACGGCTACTATTCCGAGCTCCACGAAAAGATCCGCAAAAAGGTCAACGAATTCGTTCTTTCGGATGATTCCGGCTTCGACGCCTGTATCGATATGTGCAAGGTGGTAGCATCAGGAAACGACCCCGACAAGATGTCGATTTCCTACGTTTCGCCATGGAACGACTATCTGCACTTCAACCACCAAGGCTACAAGCTTATAGGCAAAACGGTTTATGAGCATTTAAAGGAATTCATCGGCTGATAAGGCTTTGCGATTCCCTTGAATAAATAATACTGAAAGGAACATAAAAAATGAATTTGAAAAGACTTTTAGCACTTTTACTCGGTGTGGTAATGCTTCTGTCGCTTGCATCCTGCGGAGAAGAATCCAAGGTCGTCGAGACTAAGGACGAGGCAGGATGGTTCACCACCTGGACCTCGGCTCAGCTTACCGCCGGACCGGACGAAACACCGTTCGATCCCGCTCTTAAAGAGAACACCTGCCGCCAGCAGATAAGGGTATCCATCGGCGGCGAAAAGATAAGGCTTACCTTATCCAACGAATACGGCGATATCCCGGTCAATATCGAGGGAGTTCGCATTGCGCACCTTTTAGACCCCAACGCCCCGGCAATTGATGCTTCCACCGACACTGCCGTTACCTTCGGCGGCGCTAACGAGGTCACCATCGAGGCGGGCACGGTTGTCACCTCGGACGAAATAGATTTCAAGTTTGAAGCGCTGGACGATTTGGCTGTTACCATGAAGTTCGGTAAATTCACCGGCGGAACCATAACCAGCCACACCGCCGCAAGGGCTTCGACATGGATTGCAGCCGGCGACCATCTTGCCGACGAAACCTTCACCCCTGAAAAGGTCATGACAAGCTGGTACTTCTTAAACAGCCTTGAAACCTGGGGCGAAGCCGGAACAAGAACGATCGTCTGCATAGGAGACTCCATCACCGACGGTGCAAGCTCCACCACCAACGCTTTTGCAAGATATTCCGATGAGCTCGCCCGCAGGCTTCAGGCAAACGATGCCACCAAGAACATCTCAGTCGCGGCTAAGGGAATAGGCGGAAACGCTGTTTTCGGCGGTCTTGGAACTGCCTGCAAGGACAGATTTGACAGAGACGTCATCAACGTCCCCGGTGTTAAGTACTGCGTTGTCATGATAGGCATAAACGATATCGGCTACGAAGGCGAGGATATGTCCGATAAGATCATCGAAGAATACAAGGTCATGATAGACAAGTGCCACGCAAACGGCATTAAGATTTACGGCGGTACCCTCACCCCCATAAAGGGCAGCGGTTACTATTCCGAGCTTCACGATGAAACAAGAAAGAAGCTGAACGAATTCATCAAGTCGGATAAGTCTGGCTTTGACGGATATATCGACTTTGAAGCGGCTTTGGCAGACCCCGCCGACCCCGACAAGCTCGCCGACGAATACGTTTCGGTATGGAACGACTACCTCCACCCCAATGACGCAGGCTACTGCAAGATGGGCGAGGTCGCTTATGAATATCTTAAGGATATTGTAACTGAATAAACACTAATCCCCTGCTCTTGTGATAAGAACAGGGGATATTTTTGTGACTTGACTTGGGCTTATTCAAGGTTAAGTCTTCTTTTAAGGAAGAGGGTGGTAAGCGAGGTGTAAATCGCGGCGAAGATGGCTTGCAGGGCGATTGAAAATATCAGCGAGAGCGCGAAGGCGTTCCGATACTGCTCAAAATTCTCAAAGTGATATTCGATTCCTTCCGAGGCGATAAGGGTGGTTATGATGCTCTCAACGGTCGAGAAGGCTATTACCAGCCCGATTGAGATAAGTCCCTTGCACTTATTGAAGGAGTAGCCCATCGACATTGCGGAGTATATCAGCGAATAGCTCTTTATGACCGCCACCAACATCAGGACGATAGTGAGAACAAGGTTGAGCCATCCGCTTGCGCTCAATTGCCCAAGCGCGCGGAATATATCGGCAATATCCTCAAAAGCACTTGCTATATACGCTCTGTCCGACAGTATCACGCAGAGCATCATGCAGAAAACTACTACTATCAGCGAAAGAATCTGGAAAATAAGCGAGCATAGAAGCTTTGCCATTACGTTTGAAAGTGGCTTAACAGGCAGGGTGTTCATAAGATAGCCTTCCTTGCCGAGAAGGTTCACCTTGAACCGCCTTATTGCGAAAACGAAGCTCATAAGCATGGATGCAAATATCAGAAATGCAAATATCATTACCACCAGCATACTCAGCACTGCAACTATCGCCTGACTTGCGGATGATGCCGTTACATTATCCGGAGTGACCGCCATCACTCCCGCCGACAGAATGCTCATTATTATAGCCGCTCCGAAAATCGGGAAAATCACCCTTGCACAGGCTTTAAACTCATATTTGAACAATTTTCCTAACATTTGAATTCCTCCCTGAAAAGCGAGTCAACGCTCATGCCGCGCTGGTCGCGAATATTGTCCACCGTGTCGTTAAGAACAATGCTGCCGTTCTTGATGAAGAATACCTCGTCAAGAATCTTTTCAACGTCCGAAATAAGGTGGGTGGAAATAACCACCGCCGCTTCGGGGTTGTAGCTGGAGATGATGGTGTTCAGAATATAATCACGTGTGGCAGGGTCGACTCCGCCAAGCGGTTCATCTAAAAGATAAAGCTTAGCTTCGCGGCTCATGGTCAGAACAAGCTGAACCTTTTCCTTGTTGCCCTTTGAAAGGGTCTTGAACCGCTGGTCATCGTCAAGATTCAGGCTTTTAAGCATATCCTTAGCTTTTTCAAGCTTGAAATCCGCATAGAAATCGCAGTAAAACTTCAAAAGCTCCTTAATTTTCATCCATTCGGGGAGCGTAACGCAGTCCGGCAGGTAGGATATATCTCTCTTCGACTGCACTCCGATGGGGTTGCCGCAAATCGTTATCTCGCCGGAGGTGGGAGTTAAAAGACCGTTGGCTATTTTTATAAGAGTAGTCTTTCCGCTTCCGTTGGGTCCCAACAAGCCGACTATTTTGCCGCCTGTTATTTCGATATTGACTTGGTTCAAAGCCTGCACAGCGCCATAGTATTTGCTTAGTTCCTTGCACACCATTATAGTGCTCATGTTAATTCATTCCTTTCTTGCTAAGTCCGTTTCCAGACTTCCCTTTGTGGTCTACGACAATCACCGATTTTCGAGGTGCTTTTCAATCATCTTTAAAACAGCGTCCTTGTCGAAGCCGATTTTATGCATATTGCTTAAAAAATCGGTTATAGTTTTGCGGGCTATCTCAAGCTTTGCGCTTTGGATTATGCCCACGTCCTCGGTGACAAACCGCCCGCTTGTGCGGTTTGAGGACATAAGCCCCATGCGTTCAAGCTCGGATAACGCGCGCTGCATTGTGTTGGGGTTGACCCCAGCGGCATATGCAAGCTCCCGCACGGGCATGACCCTCTCCCCCGGACTAAGCTCACCTGAAACTATAAACAGCTTCATCTGCTCGACTATCTGGGAGTAGATGGGTCGGTCGTCTGAAAACTCCCACTTCATTATATTCACCTCCTGCTGTCAGTATTATTGTATTAATGACTTAATACAATAATACTACACGATTATGCTTTTGTCAAGGGGTTTTGCAAAAAATCGCAGACATTCGGAAAAATTTCCTTGTGTCTGCGATTCTTTATGTATAATGTAATACTAATTCTACGTAAAAGTGTTGCTGTAAAATCGCCGCAAAACCGCTATACGATGGGATTTTGCAGCGATTTTACAGACACTTTTTAACGTAGAATAAGTATAAGCTTAGTATCAGGCTTCGCCGGGATAAACAAGTCCCCAATCGCGGCGGAGGCTGTCCATTATCCTCATGATTTTTGCCGTGCCCTCCAGCGGCACCTTTACACTCTCGGCAAGACCAGCGCTCAGGCAGTTCTGCGCCTCTATAATCTCATACTCATAACCGTTGCAGGGATGAGGTATAACGTTCTCCTTTACGAGCTTACAGGACTTATCATAAAGCCTTACTGCGGCGGTGCAGTGGAACCACGGGTCAAAGGCGATTCTGCCCTTTGTGCCGACTATCACCGCGCGGTTGTCGTTATAGATATCAAATCCCGCGACCAAGCTTGCGTAGGCGTTTTTATACTTCATTATGACTGTTTCGTTCAGATCGATGCCCATATCGATGTTGACTGCCGAGCTGATGCTTTCCGGCTCGTATCCCAAGAAGGCGGTTATGAAGGTTATGGGATAAACGCCCAAATCAAGAAGCGCGCCGCCGCCGAGCTTGGCGTCGAAAAGCCTGTCCGAAAGGTTATAGGGGTTCGGGCAGGAGAAGTCTGCGCGGATGGCGCGGATATCCCCTATCAGACCGGCATCCACCCACTCCTTGGCAGTCAGAAACGCCGGAAGGCACTTCATCCACATAGCCTCCATAAAGAAAAGCCCCTTTTCCTTTGCCAGCAATACAAGCTTTTCCAGCTCACCGGAATTGAGCGTAATGCTCTTTTCACAGAGGACGTTTTTGCCGTTTTCCAAGCACAGCTTAGCGTTTTCATAATGACAGCTCATCGGGGATGCTATATACACGATATCCACATCGGGGTCGCGGGCAAGCTCCTCATAGCTGGAATACGCCTTTGCCGCACCGGTTTTGCGGGCAAATTCCTCCGCCTTGTCCTTAGTCCTCGAAGCGCAGGCATACAGCCTTGCATCAGGGACGGAGTTTACGGCTTTCGCAAATGTGTAGGCTATCTTCCCGGTAGCCATTATTCCCCAGTTGTATGCTTTTGACATATTCGCACCTCCATCAATCACATCTCACCGCCAAAATGGCAATTCCCTCTTTTCCCGGAAGAGACACCTTTACCGTTCCCTGCACACCCTGCGCGGCGGGCGTCCTTGTCATCTCCCAGATGTCTATGACCTCGATATTATAGCTGCCACCGTCCGGCAGGGTTATATAGTTTACTGCGGGGCAGGTTCTGCCCAAGTACCATATCACGACAGAGCCATCGGAACAAATTCCGGCGGTTCCCCTGCTTTTCAGGATAAACGGCTGTATTCTGCCATCAGGCAGAGACGACAGCCCGCGCGCCCAGAAGTCGTATTTCAGTTCCTCCGGCAGACCGTTTTTCTTTAGCTCCAGAACCCTTTCCTTGGTCAGCCAAGCCATGCCCTGCGAATAATAATCAATAGGCGAAGGCAAACTTTCGACTATCTCCCGCAGAAAAGCTATCCTTTTGGGGCTTTCGCCTTTCAGGATTCCGCCCTTTGCCCACCAAAGAATATCATCAGGGTCAAAGTACGTTTCGCCGTGGGTGCAGTATCCCCCGCAGACAGTCGCCGTCCAGAAGCGGTGAACAAGCTCGAAGGCGGAGATATTTCCCCAGCCAGCATCAAGGTTGCCTTCGTAGCAAATCTCATCAAAAACAACCGGCTTGCCGTACTTCGCGCGAAGCTCGGGGACTTCGCTCATATTTATATCCTGAATCGAACAGTGGGACACTTCCGGCAGGGTGAAATCGTAATAATCAAAACAGTTGTGGTCGCTTAATAGATGGTGCGCCGGGTCGTTTTTCGAGATGAACCGCCCGAATTCCGCCCAATCCTCCCTGCTGTAGGCCATTAGGTCATACTCGTTTGCAAGGCTCCACCAGACATTTGGGTATGCACTTAATCTGCGGGTGATATAGTCAAGATATGCTAAGCTTTCGGCGTGTGTCATCCTTGAAAAGCCCCAGCGGTCATAGGGGTGAAACAGGATTATATCGCACTCTACGCCGATGCTGCCAAGCTTTTCGATGATAGCTTCAAACCGCTTCCAGAAGCGGAAATCAGGCTTTTCGGGATCCCATCTGCCATCAGTCTTTTCAAAGGCAAAAAGCTCCGGCTCGTTCTTGTTGAAGCAATAGTCCTTCGGGAAAACGCAGAAGCGCACCTTATTAAATGGTGATGATTCGATGGAACTGAGTGTCCTTTCGACAAGCTCATCCGGCTGATGGGCAAGGGCATATACGGTCGTTCCGAAGGGATAGTATCTCTTTCCGGAATCGTATTTAAAATGGAAGCCGTCCGCGCGGACAGGGCCGTTATCGCTATCATCTGCGGGCTGACATTTAATCTCAAAGCTGTCGCTTGCGATTCCGCCGACGGTCACGCGGTATAATCCAGCCCTCAGCGGCAAGTAGCGGAGCTTGTACACACCGTCGCCGTCATAAAAGCCCTTTATCGTGGTCTTTTCGCCATCAAGCTCGAAGCTTGCGGTAAGGTTTATATCAACGCGGGAGCCATCCGGCTCGGGCGCGGCGTATGTAAGCTCGTAGATTTTGTATTGGGTCATAAAAATTCTCCTTTCGCTGCATGGAAAGTATCTGTCATAACAACATTATAACCTGCTGCGGCGGAGCTGTCAATCACAAAAACAGCTAAAAGGCGGAAAATCGTTTCCGGAAGTATGCCATCTTATCATAACGATGTTAGCCTGCGGCTAAATGAAGTTGACTTCGTTAAACGAAGTTGTCCTGACGGACAAATGTTTTTGACCTTGCGGTCAAAAAAACAACGCCCCCGAAAACGAGAGCGTTGTGCAAATATATCCCGAAAAATATCAGTAAGCAATACCCTGCCACTTCATAGCGTCAGCAACCTTAAGGAAGCCCGCGATATTCGCGCCGACTACAAGATTGCCCTCGTGGTCGAATTCCTTGGAAGCGTTGTAGGCATTGTGGAAGATGTTGACCATTATGCCGTGAAGCTTGGAGTCAACCTCCTCAAAGGTCCAGCTGAGTCTTTCAGAGTTCTGGGACATTTCAAGACCTGATGTTGCAACGCCGCCCGCATTGGCAGCCTTTGCAGGACCAAACAAAATGCCAGCGTTGAGGAACTTCTCAACAGCCTCAGGAGTGGAAGGCATATTAGCGCCCTCGGCAACAGCCATAACGCCGTTGGCAATAAGAGCGTCGGCAGCATCGCCGTCAAGCTCGTTCTGAGTTGCGCAAGGAAGTGCGATATCGCACTTGACAGTCCAGATTCCCTTGCAGCCTTCGGTGTAGGTGGCGCCCGAAACGCGGTTTACATACTCCTTGATTCTGCCTCTTTCAACTTCCTTTATCTGCTTAACAACATCCAGGTTGATGCCGTTGGGGTCGTAGATATAACCGTTGGAGTCGCTCATTGCAACTACCTTTGCGCCGAGAGTTGTAGCCTTTTCGTTAGCGTAGATGGCAACGTTGCCGGAGCCGGAGATTACAACAGTCTTGCCCTTGAAGGAATCATTCTTCATGCACTTGAGCATTTCGTCGGTGAAGTAGCAAAGACCGTAGCCGGTAGCCTGAGTTCTTGCCAAAGATCCGCCGTAGGAAAGTCCCTTACCGGTGAGAACGCCGGTGAACTCGTTGCGGAGCCTCTTATACTGACCGAACATGAAGCCGATTTCGCGCGCGCCTACGCCGATATCACCGGCAGGAACGTCGGTATCAGCGCCGATGTGCTTGGAAAGCTCGGTCATAAAGCTCTGGCAGAAACGCATAACCTCGCCGTCTGACTTGCCCTTGGGGTCGAAGTCGGAGCCGCCCTTGCCGCCGCCCATAGGAAGACCGGTAAGGCTGTTCTTAAAGATCTGCTCGAAGCCCAAGAACTTGATAACAGAAGCGTTTACCGAAGGATGAAGTCTTAAACCGCCCTTATAGGGACCGATGGCTGAGTTGAATTGAACTCTGAAACCGCGGTTTACTCTTACCTTGCCGCTGTCGTCGACCCACGGAACGCGGAAGATGATCTGTCTTTCCGGCTCTACTATTCTATCGATGATGCCGGCCTCGACAATGTCGGGTCTCTTCTCAACTACGGGTTCAAGGCTTTCGAGGACCTCGCCCACTGCCTGCAAAAATTCCTTTTCGCCGGGGTTGCGGGCGCAGACGTCGTCATAGACGTTGCGCAAGTATGCGTTTTTAAATGTCATAACTATACCTCCATATTTATTTCTCCGTCGGGGATTTTTCCCCTTCAGGAGCTTTATTGCATTATCACAATATACAGTATACCACACGCTTTAAAATTTGCAAGTGGTAAAGCACAAAATTTCAGTTTTTCATATTTTTGAGCTGTTTCAGCGTAATTTTTTATTAAATTTGAACAATCGCCGAAAAAAGTATTCATTTATGCAAAGCTATTTTCCTTTTTTCGGGATATGCTTGCGCGGCGCAGAGGCTTCCCGAATCGCCCTTGACGATTCGCATCACATCCGCTATAATATGATTATCTCAATAAGGATATTACCGAAAGGACGCTATAAACATGAAAATCGTTATACAAAGGGTACTCAGCGCTCAGGTCGAGGTCGAGGGCAAAATCGTCGGGAAAATCGCCAAGGGATATCTGATTCTGTTCGGTGCCGCCGACGGCGATACCGATGCCGATGCTATCCGCCTTGCCGAGAAAATCTCTAAGCTGCGCATATTCGAAGACGAAAACGGCAAGACCAATCTTTCTATATTTGATGTCTGCGGCGAGGTGCTGAGCGTTTCGCAGTTCACGCTTTTGGCGGACTGCTCCCACGGCAACCGCCCCAGCTTTACAAAAGCCGCCAAGCCTGATGAGGCAAAGCGGCTGTATGAGCTTTTCAATTCGGAGCTTCGGGCGAAAGGGCTTAAGGTAGAGACGGGCATATTCGGCGCGAATATGAAGGTAACGCTTGTCAATGATGGGCCGTTTACGGTGGTGTTGGAGTGAAGAAAAGCTTTTCTGCTTTTGAGAAGGAACTTTGTGTTATGGCTGTTTGATTGCCTTAACATCATCACAAAAAGTCTACGCTTGAGATATCAAGATGCGTACACTTACATATTTAGAATTTCTAAGCGCATATAGCCTGTTTTCTAACGAAAACAGGCTATATGCGCTTAATATGCAACATTATACAGTTACGTACCGTTACATCTGCCCTTGATTCTTTCAAAAATCACATATAGGCAAATAATGAGCCGAAAATTGCACCTGCTATTATCCAGAAAACAACAGCAATTATCACAGAAATAAGTGCGCCAATCCCTGCACTTTTCGCTCTTAAAGGGGTTTTATCTTTCCAACAAAGGAACAGAACAAGTCCTACAAGAGGGATTACGAAGCCAAGAAATCCATAACCAAAGCTGGGTGCATCTAAAACTGCCGTGCCATTCTTGCCAGTGTCGGCAGTTGAGCATCCGCAATGCACACACACAACAGCATCGTCATTGAGTTCTTTTCCACATTTTTGACAAAATTTCATATAATTTTCCTCCTTCATTTATTTCTAATCTCATATAGCTTATTCTCTTGAAAAACTAACTATATTCAATTAGCTATTTGCCATTATACAACAAAATATAGTTACTTGTCAAGGGTATAATAATAAAATATGATATATTTCTTTTAGAAAGAGAAGGTGTATTATATGGCATATTACCCTCGCATACGCGATTTAAGAGAAGATAACGACAAAAAGCAAACCGAGCTTGCGAAATATCTCGGCACAACCGCGCAGTATTACGGACTATACGAAAAGGGCGTCAACGAGATATCGTTTGAACGTGCGATAATGATAGCGAAATATTACAATGTAAGTCTTGACTATCTCGCCGGATTGACTAATAATAAAAAAGGACTTTCAGTCGGAGATTTGACTCCGGCTCAGCAAGAGCTTTTGGAGCTTCTATCATCCCTTACCGAAAGCGAAATCAAAAAATTTGAAAAGCTTACAAAGCTTTTATCCAAGATTAACAGCACGAAAGGACATTGAGCATGAACATCCAAATCTTCTACAAATCCAAATGCTTCGACTCAAAAAAGGCGGAGCGGTGGTTCAAGGAGCGCGGAATCAAGGCGCAGATGATAGATCTCAACCAGAAAGGAATGTCCCGCGGGGAGCTTAAAAGCGTTTTGGCGGCGGTCGGGTCGGTCGAGGCGCTTATAGATACCAAGGCTAAGTCGCAGGATGCGCTTTTATTTAAGTATCTCGGGAGCGACGAGGATAAAATCGAAAAACTTTTAGAGAACCCCTCGCTGATAAAAAGCCCGGTGGTTCGCAATTCCCGCCAGGCGACAGTGGGCTACTGCCCCGAGGTTTGGCAGAAGTGGGAATAATCCCGAAAAAATCATAACGCCGATACAAAATAACACCCCCTCCATCCCCGGAGAGGGTGTATTTTCATATCCTATTCAATCTCAATCAAAAGTAAACCTAACAAACTCCGCTATACTCTCCCCGCTCTCGGAAAGGAACTCGAAGTAAACAGCGTGCTTGCCGATAACTCCGCAGGAAAGCTCCGCAGTCGCCGCCTTTTCACCCTTTGCCATGGTGAAGCTGGAAATTATCCTTCCCTTATACTCATCCAGCCTTACATTCACCGCGATATTCTCCAGCGCGTTGATTTCGGCGGTTACGGTTTTGGGAGCGTTATTGCCGAACTGCAAATATCTGAATCCGACAGTCACACCGTTTGTGATGTCTACAACCGGCGCAGAAACATCCTCGGTTTTGTCGTAAACCGCCGCGATATATGCACGCTTTGTGCCGCCGTAGATGTGGCAAGCATATCCCGCAGAGATAAGCTTGTGCGCGTCTAAGCCGTTGATGTGCGCGCCCTGCGAGGTCATCTCAACAGGCTTAGAGGACACCGGCTCGCCGTCCTTGTAGCTAACGTCGCCGATATAAAGCCTGCCGTTTTTGTCCATAGCGACGTCAATCGGTTCGAGCATTGCCTGACGGGAGAACTCGTTAACGCCGGTCTGACGGTGGTAGAATACGTACCACTTGCCGTTGACCTCCATAATAGAGCCGTGATTGTTTCCCCACTGATAGGTCATAGTGCCCGTGCCGTCCGGGTTTTTCAGGATCTCGCCGCCGTTGAAGCTGATATCTCCGCCCGGCTCGAAGCCCTCAAGCGGCTTGTCGCTGACCTTGTAGGACAAGAAGCCGTTATTCTCGGTGTAAACGCCCAGCTCGGGGACGGGGGTATAGTATCTCTTGGAATAGATGTAAACGTACTTGCCCATCACCTTTCTTGGGGATGACGCCTCGAAGAAAGCGTCGTTTTCATCAAAGTGACCGTCGTCCTTTGCCCAAGGAGCTTGAGTGTGACCCATTGGGTGAGCGTGGAGAGTGCCCTCCTTAATGGTAGCCATATCGTCGTTAAGCTCGGCGCAGTAGCAGCCGCAGAATCCCCAGTAGGCATATACTCTGCCGTCGTCGTCAACCAAAATACCGGGGTCGAAGCCGAGGTCGGTCTTAACAGGGTCAGTGAAGGGTCCTGCAGGGTTATCCGACTTTGCAACCATTATCCTACCGCCGCAGCACTCGGCGGCGTAGAGATAGTATGTATCCCCCTTTTTAACGACGTCGGGAGCGTAAAGGATGCTTCCGTCGGTGGCGGTATAGCAAACGCCGTGGCAGGTCCAGTTGGTCAAATCGTCGACAGGTGCGCTCCAAACGACCTGATCCCTGCCGCAATAGCAGTTTTTCTCGATATCGTGGGAGCCGTAAACATATACACGCTTTTCGCCGTTATGCTCAAATACTCTGGGTTCGCCGTCCGGGACGTGCTCCCAAAGGGGCATATAGGGGTTTGCGCCTTTGATATATTCTTTCATGATAGATATCCTCCATTATAATTATTGATGATATCATTATATACCATTCCGCCCGAGTTTTCAATAGATTTTCCTGCTTAATTTGCTGACATTGTCTGCGTATCACAAAACGAGCCGCTCGGCGATGTGCTGAGCGGCTGACAGATATATTATTTATTTGGTCTTACCTGAAAAGGTCTTCTTGCCGATGTCCACAATGCGCACTATTACAGGGTTGAGAACAAGGTTTATAGCAAGCTCCAGAATGAAGTTGATGCCTACAAGTCCGACTATCATGTACTGAAATACAGGAGCGTCGCCTGCCCATGACTTGATGGTGTCCAAGAAGAATACAGAGCATCCGATAAGGAACACGCCTGTGTTTACTACAGGGCTTGCGATTGAAGCCAGCAGGGTTGCAACGTATCTGTTCTTTTTCTCCAAAAACTTATACACTGCTCCGGCGGCAAGACCTGCCAATATTCCCTTTGCCAGAACGGTTATAATAGTTCCGGGGACGTTTACAGCCAAGAACAGAGCAGCATCACCGGTTGCCATTACCATCACGCCGAACACCAGACCCAGCCATGCGCCTGACCATATTCCGAACAGAGCCGCACCGACTACAATAGGCATAAGTACCAGCGAAATCGAGAATGTGCCGATCTTAATTGCTCCGCCGACAAGCTGCAAAACTACTACGATAGCCGTCAGAAGTGCTGTTCCCACCAGCTTATAGGTGAGATCGCGGTTTTTTACCAAAGATTTTTCCATGTTATTTACCTCTCGGGACTTTGACCCGTGCTGTTGCCCGAACAAGCGGTGCAACGCAGTTAAATTTTGATCATGGAATCACTTGTTTCTGCGATAGATAGCCAGCAAGCCGTCCAGCAGTAAGTCATTGTCAAGGATTATTCCCTTCGTTTTACAGTATGGAGTAACGCTTGATGCAAGACCGCCTGTTGCCACGACTGTCGCATCCTCACCCAGAACCTCTTTATAGCGGGATATCATGCCGTCCATCATTGAAGCGCTTCCTAAGATTGAGCCGGAGCGCATAGAATCGATGGTGTTGGTTCCGATAACGCCTATCGAGCCGGAATCGGTGTTGATATCCTGCAATTGCGCCGCCGAGGAGGAAAGAGCCTTGAGCGAAACGTTGATGCCGGGGATAATAGATCCGCCCAAGAACGCGCCGGTCGAATCTATTCCGGAAATGGTAGTAGCAGTTCCGAAATCAAAGATTATAAGCGGCGGCTTATATTTGAGCAGCGCTCCGACAGCTCCGCAAACTAAATCCGCGCCCAATATAGCTGGATTATCCAGCCTTATATTGAGCCCAGTCTTTATGCCGGGGCCTACAACAAGCGGTTCGACGCCCAAAAGCTTTCTTACCGCATTCTTCAGTGGAGTTACAAGCGGAGGTACTACGGTCGAGATAATAGCGCCGTCGAAGCCCGAACGGTCAAGCCCATTCAGAGTGATAAGCTGATAGAAGGTTACAGCGTACTGATCCTCAGTCTTTGAGGCTTCAGTCGCTATCCTTGCGTTGAAGACAAGCTTCTCGTCGTTATCATAAGCTCCGAGAACAATATTAGTATTGCCGGCGTCAACTGTAAATACCATCGTTTACATCCTCCCGATTCATGATCAATACACTTATTTTATCCCTTTGAAAAGCTAAAGGCAAGAGCCTATGCAACATTTTGTAGATTAGCACATAAGCTCCTGCCCATTATTGATATAAATTATTCAAATAGCCGATATAACTGCGTAGCAATATCACCCTCAAACACTTTTCTCAAAATCCATCGCCGCACGTTTCACTGCTGTGAAACGCTTGATACCTCATCGCGCCGTAGGCGCACATCACAGCGAACGCCAGTGAGCGACATCACTTATCACTAGCGAAGCGAATCACTTCCGGCGCCAGCCGGAACCACGAACTCCGCCCGTGTCTTCTCTGCTTCCTCCTCTGCTTCCAAAGCGTAGGCCGTTTCTATCTTTTTAAGAAGCTTCAAAAGATCCTCACTCTGACGGGGAGACTTTTTGCATCCGCTTAACGAAACCGCAAGCTTTCTTGCCTTTTCCTTGCTGTGCATCCTTAAATACAGAAGTCCCAGATAAAGCCCTGCCCACACTCTGATTTCGTTATTCCTGCATTTAAGCAAAGCCTTGAAGCCTGACTTGGCTTCATCAAAGTTATGCTCGGCATACGCCAAAAGTGCTCTGGCAAAGTCCGCCTCATCACTTCCCTTTAGCTTTTCAACAAACGGTTCATCCAGCTCGAGGGCGAAGCGTGCGTTTTTAAGGTCGCCTGTAATGGTAAAGACATACGCATATAAAGCATAGTAACGTGCAGCGTCCTTTAAATCGAAATCGTCTATATTGATATTGCGCAGGATCTCAAACGCGCTCTCATATCTTCTGCCATCGCAATACTCCTTGGCAAGGCAGAGGTCGTTGGTGGAAGAAAATACGCTTCTTTTCAGCTTGCGGCGCTTATCCTCCAAAACGTCATAATAGTCCTTGGAGTAGCCGGTTTTTTTAAGGATTCTTGCGGCTTTTCTGCGCTGTGCTCTGTAAACGTTCAGAACTATAACATAAACCACATGGAAAACGAGAGCAACCGCCGCGCAGATGCACGCAATACTTACACCAAAGCTGAAATTGTCAACAAGCCATGCAGGAAGCCCTTCTCCGCTTATTACCAGCCTGAAATTCAAGAACGGGAAAACCGAATAAAGCATATCATCATCAAGAATTCCCAAAAAGGGCGTGCAGATGATTATTCCGCAGAGGAACACCGCTATACAGGTCAGCCATATCCGAAGATTTTTGGCTTCAAGTCTTGCTTTTATCATATATATCCAACCACCTTGCAATGCAGAATCATTAATAATACTTCTATTGTATCATATTATTTTGCAAATTACAACGGCTTTTTATGATTTTGCTACAAGATTATTTACCCATTTTCTCTTTTTTACAAGATAATATCCGAATACGCACTTGATGATGTTGGACATCTGCTCGCAGAACATTATTGCAACCACCGACATTCCCGGGGCGTAGTGGGTCAGTGTGAAGACCAAAACATAGTTTATTGCCCAGACCATAACGCTGTCAAAGACAAAGGTAATAAGGGTTTTGCCGCCCGAGCGCATCGTGAAGTATGCAGAGTTGGCAAATGCCTGCAAAGGTGTTCCCGCCGCAACGCAAAGGATAAACTTCGTTGCAAGCGTTCTTATCTCCGGCTCGGTGTTATACAGGTGCGGGAAGAAGGGCGATATCGCCGCCAAAAGTGCTCCTGTAACAGCGCAGCTCGCAACAGATATGAATATCAGCTTGCGGTCGAGGTCAACGGCTTTTTCCGTTTCCCCGGCTCCGAGTGCCTGACCGACTATTATCGACACCGCCAGACCCATCGAAAGGAAAACAACGTTGAACAGGTTTGAAACGGTGGTGGATATGTTCTGCGCGCCGACGACTTCCAAACCTCTTATCGAGTAGCACTGGGAGATTGCGGCGATCGCCATGCTCCAAAGAGCCTCGTTTGCCAGAAGCGGGAAGCCCTTTATTGTTATCTTCTTAACTATATCCCCGGGGATATACATTCCCTTATACAGCCCGACGGCGAAAGGATTGCGCTCTTTATGGGTATGCGTCCAGACGACTACTATTGCGAGCTCTACAAAGCGGGATATTACCGTTGCTATTGCGGCGCCGGTTGCTCCCAACTCCGGGAAGCCGAATTTACCGAATATTAAAAGATAGTTAAAGCAAAGGTTTACTGCCACAGCCGAGATTCCTGCAATCATGGGAACAACCGTTTCTCCGGTTTCACGCAGGGTTCCGGTATAGGACTGCGAAAGGGCGAACGGCAGAAGTCCGAACATCATGACATACATATACTCCGAGCCGTATTTAAGGGTCGCCACAGGGTCGCATCCGGCTATCGAGGATTCAGATATGTAGAGCGACACCAGGTTCTCCCTGAAAAATGCGAAGATGAATATTCCTGCTATCGCCGTTATTGTGCAGACTATCAGCTTATATCGGAAGGCGTACCTAACGCCCTTGTGGTCGCCCTGACCGTAATACTGGGCGGCAAATATGCCAGCTCCGGCAACCGCTCCGAAGATGATGAGGTTGAAGACGAACATTATCTGGTTTGCGACTGAAACGCCGTTCATCGGGTCGGTTCCGGTTCTTCCCACCATAAGGTTGTCGAGAAGTCCTACAAAGTTTGTAATGGCGTTCTGGGCAATTATCGGCAGGACTATGCGCAAGAGCATCTTGTAAAAGCTCTTGTCGCCGATATACTTTTGCTTGAAGCTCATTTTTTGATTCTCCTTATATAAATTAGTGTATCAAGATGGTATTGTAGCAAATTCGGAGCGAAAATGCAATAGCCAAGACGGCTAGTTTTATTGATTAATCATGATACTTTACTAATAGCTTAAAAAACAATCTAAGTATTGCGTTATATTTGTATGAAATGTTAGTTGACTTTAGTTCACTAACGTGGTAAAATATTATAGAATTATAGCAATGAACTATGAAATTATGGAGGTAACATGGCAAACTTATTTGATAACAGCACAAAAGAACTGTTCGAGGCAGTACTCACACTTAAAACGGTTGAGGAATGTGAAAGCTTTTTCAGCGATTTATGCACCGTCAAGGAGATTAAGGAGACCTCCCAGCGGTTTGAGGTCGCAAAGCTTCTTTCCAAGGGATATGTCTATTCCGACATCGCCGAAAAGACCGGCGCAAGCACCGCAACCATAAGCCGCGTAAACCGTGCCTTGAACTACGGCGAGGGCGGCTACAAAACAGTCATAGAAAGACTTGAAAAAAGCAACTCATAACTGAAAGGAACATTTTTAAAGTGATACGCACTCTTAAAAACAGTGAAATCGCCGTTCTGCGGCTTCGTTCCTTATACGAAAGCCGGGGATATATGCAGTTTAAGATGAGCCGGTTCGAGGAATACGACCTTTACGCCGCAAATAAGGATTTTCTTGCCGGCGAAGGCATAATCACCTTTACCGACCCTTCAGGCAGGCTTATGGCCTTGAAGCCGGACGTTACAATGTCCATCATCCGCAGCTGCAAGGATGGGGACGGTCTTACCGAAAAGCTTTACTACAGCGAAAACGTCTATAGAGTCATGAGCGGAACCCATCAGCTCAAGGAGATAATGCAGTCAGGACTGGAGTGTATCGGTGAAATCGACCTTTACAACACCTGTGAGGTCATAAGCCTTGCCGCAAAAAGCCTTGCGCTGTTTGAACGTCCTTACGTCTTGGATATATCCCATATGGGAATAGTTTCGGGATTGGTGGATGAATGTGCGCAGGACGAGAGCACCAAGCGGGAGCTTCTTAGAAGGATAGGTGCCAAGAACATCCACGAAATACGCGAGCTTATCGGCGATAAGGCGGACAGGCTTATAGCTCTTATGAACATCAGCCCCGAGCCGGAAAAAGGACTTGCTGAGCTTGAAGGGCTTTGCCACACCCCCGCGCTTAAAGCCGCCTGCAAGGAAATAAAGGACATTATCGCGGTCATAAGCGGAGCAGGGCTGACACCTTGCATCCATCTTGACTTTTCTGTGGTTCAGGATTTATCCTACTACAACGGAATTGTCTTCCAAGGCTTTATCGAAGGCATCCCGGAAAAGATTCTTACCGGCGGTAGATATGACCCGCTCCTTAAGCGGATAGGCAAATCCAAGCAGGCTATCGGCTTCGGAATAGATGTTGACCTTTTGGAGAGGACGATGGATTCCCGCTCCGAGTTCGACGCGGATATCGCATTGATATATAAGCCGCAGGATGATGTCGGCGAGGTTATGAAGTACGCCGAAAGACTTGCGGGGGACGGCAAGCGCGTGGCGGTATCGACAAGGATATCCCAAAAAGCAAAATACCGCACGATAATAGCTTTCAGCGGTTCGGAGGCAGGCAATGACTGATAAAATGATAAACATAGCCCTGCCCAAGGGACGGCTGGGCGAAAAGGTATATAAGATATTTGAAGCCGCAGGATTTGGCTGCGAGGGGGTTACCGACCCTCAGACAAGAAAGCTGATATTTGAAAATCATGAAGCGGGCGTCTGCTACTTTTGGGTGAAGCCCTCAGATGTCGCTATATATGTCGAGCGTGGCGCTGCTGATATTGGAGTTGCTGGAAAGGATATCCTTTTGGAGTACTCCCCCGACGTTTACGAGCTTTTCGACCTCGGAATCGGCAAATGCCGTATGTGCGTGGCGGCGAAAAAGGGCTTTAGGGACAGCACTGACAAGACCCTGACGGTCGCCACAAAGTTCCCCGCCATTGCAAGCGGTTACTATCAGTCAAAATCAAGAAGCATAGATATAATCAAGCTCAACGGCTCAATCGAGCTTGCACCGATACTCGGGCTTTCGGACGTCATTGTGGATATCGTCGAGACCGGCACTACCCTTAAGGAAAACAACCTTGAAGTCGTGGAGACTATAGTAAACATCTCCGCAAGACTGATTGCAAACAAGGCAAGCACTAAGTTCAAGGGCGAGGGCATAAAGGCTTTGGTTGAAGCTCTTGAAAACAACAGATAAGACATTTTGAAAGGAATGTTTAAAAGTGATAAGAATATTTGAATACGGCAAGACGCCGGATGACGAGATTTTTGAAAGAGGATCAGATGCAGCGAACGTCGAAAAGATTGTTGCAGATATCATAGAAAACGTTAAAGCTAACAAGGACAAGGCTTTGAAGGAATATACACTCAAGTTTGACAAGGCGACGCTTGATGACCTCGCTGTAAGCGAAGAGGAGATAGACGAAGCCTTTGAAAGCGTTGAGCCGGAGTTTATCAGGGTTTTAAAGGAAGCTACCGAGAATATCCGTGCCTTCCACTCCCGCCAGCTGCGGAACTCCTTTGTCATTGCGGAAAAGGATGGCATCGTCTGCGGACAGCGGATAATCCCGATTGAGAATGTGGGAATATACGTCCCCGGCGGAACGGCTCCGCTTTCATCGACCGTACTTATGGATACCATCCCCGCCAAAATCGCGGGATGCAAAAATATAGTAATGACTACTCCCCCGTCAGCCGACGGCAAAATCGACCCATCCATACTCGCCGCCGCTAAGATTGCGGGAGTGGATAAGATTTTCAAGGTGGGCGGCGCTCAGGCAATAGCCGCACTTGCTTACGGAACCGAAACCATCCCCAAGGTGGATAAAATTGTCGGCCCCGGCAACGCATTCGTAGCGGAAGCCAAGAAGCAGGTGTTTGGCAGGGTGTCTATAGACATGATAGCCGGTCCGAGCGACATTTTAGTAGTCGCCGACGGCAAGAGCGATGTTAAAAACGTCGCGGCGGATATGCTCTCTCAGGCGGAGCACGACAAGCTGGCAACTGCCGTGCTGATAACAGATTCTATGGACTTGGCAACCAAGGTTGCGGCCGAAATCGAGGTTCAGCTTGAAGCGCTTCCGCGCAGAGACATCGCGCGCGTATCAATCGAGAATAACGGCAAGATCATAGTTGCGCCCAACCTCGACCTTGCCATAGAAGCTGCCAATAGAGTCGCGCCCGAGCATTTGGAGCTTGTTATGGACGATCCGTTCAAGTACTTAGGCATGGTCAAGAACGCCGGCTCGGTATTTATGGGAAGATACTGCCCCGAGGCTTTGGGAGACTATCTGAGCGGCGCAAACCACACCCTTCCCACAAACGGAACTGCGCGGTTCTCTTCCCCTCTGTCGGTGGACGATTTCATCAAGAAAACCCAGTACACCTACTACTCTAAGGAGGCTTTGGAGAAGGTCTACAAGGATATCGCCCTGTTCGCCGAGAAGGAAGGCCTGCACGCCCACGCCAAGAGCGCTACTATACGATTTGAAGATAAGGAAGACTAATCCATGAGCAGATTTCTTATAGGCGAGTATCAATCACTTGAAGAATACACGCCCGGTGAACAGCCGAGAGACAGAAAATATATCAAGCTCAACACAAACGAATCCCCATACCCTCCCTCGGGCGGAGTGCTTAAGGCGGTCAATTCCTCCGAAGCAGCTTTGCTCCGGCTCTATCCCGACCCGACCTGCTCCGCACTTAAAGATGGCTTAGCGGGACTATTCGGGCTTAAGAGCGAGAATGTATTTATAACAAACAGCTCGGACGACGTTCTGAACATGGCGTTCATAGCGTTTGCCGGCAGGTCCAAGCCCGCTTACTACGCCGATATTACCTACGGCTTTTACAAGGTATTCGCGGCGCTCCACGGCTGTAAATCGGTTGTTTTCCCGCTTAAAAAGGACTTTAAGCTCGACTACAGCGACTACATGGGCTTAAAGGGCGGTCTTATCGCGATAGCCAACCCCAACGCGCCGACCGGGCTTGAAATCAGTCTTGACGAGATAAGAAAGATTTGCAAAAGCAGTCCAAACTGCGTTGTGCTTATAGATGAAGCCTATGTCGACTTCGGCGGTACGACCGCTATACCGCTTCTTGCGGAGTGCGAAAACCTTATCGTCTGCCGGACGTTTTCAAAGTCCGCTTCGATGGCTGGGGCTCGTCTGGGATTCGCGCTTTCATCTAAGGAGCTTACTGCTGACCTCGAAAAGATAAAATACTCCACCAATCCGTACTCGGTGAATCGCATAACCTTAGCCGCCGGGGAAGCCGCAGTTAAGGACGCCGACTACTACCGTGCAAACTGCCGCAGAATCATCTCGACAAGGAAAAAAACAGCTAAAGCACTGGCGGATATGGGCTTTGAAATGACCGATTCCAAGGCGAATTTCCTGTTTGCAAGATACCCGGGACTTAGCGGAAAGGAAATTTTTTCGCGGCTTAAGGAATCGGGAATACTTGTAAGGCGGTTCGACCAAGCGGGAATCGAGGATTACCTGAGAATAACCATCGGCTCAGAAAGCGAAATGGAAACGCTTGTAAATACACTTGAAAGGATAGTTGGCAATGAGAACGGCTGAAATAACAAGAGAAACCGCCGAAACCGACATCAGCCTTACGCTTGATTTGGACGGCTCGGGAATCGGCAATATAAACACCGGCTGCGGCTTTTTAAACCATATGCTGAAGCTGCTTGCTTCGCACGCAAGATTCGACCTCGAAATCGTCTGCAACGGCGATACCGAGGTGGACTATCACCATTCGGTCGAGGACATAGGAATATGCCTTGGCAAGGCGATTAAAGAGGCTTTGGGCGACAAGGCCGGAATCAGCCGCTACGGCTACATGATACTTCCGATGGATGAGGCTTTGATACTAACATCAGTCGATATTTCCGGCAGAGCACAGCTCAACTGTTCGCTGGATATCCCATCACAAAAGATCGGGGATTTCGACACCGAGCTGTGTGAGGAATTTATGGCGGCGCTTGCAAGAAGCGCTGAAATAGCCATCCACATCCGCCAGCTCGATGGCAAAAACAGCCATCACATTATCGAGGGCGTATTCAAAAGCCTTGCAAGAAGCCTTAGACAGGCGGTTAAACTCGACCCCGAGCTTTGCGGGGAAATCCCATCAACAAAGGGCGCGTTATAATGATTGCTATTATTGATTACGGTGTGGGAAACCTGTTTTCCCTAAGGGCAAGCCTTGAAAAGATAGGCGCGGAAGCCACTCTCACGAGCGATGAGGATATCATCCGCTCGGCGGACAAAATAATCCTGCCCGGAGTGGGCGCGTTTGAGGACGCCGCTAAAAAGCTGTTTACCTCCGGCATGGCGGATATAATCCTGCGCGAGACTGCCAAGGGCAAGCCGCTTATGGGCATATGCCTTGGTATGCAGCTGCTGTTTGATAAAAGCTACGAATTCGGCGTTCATGACGGCTTGGGGCTTATCAAAGGCGAGGTAAAACCGCTGGCGGGATATATCCCGGACACACTTAAAATCCCCCAGATGGGCTGGAATTCTCTTAAAATAACTCAGCCCGACTGCCCTATATTCAAGTATTCCCGCGACGGCGATTTTGTTTACTTCGTTCACTCCTATTACGGCTGCTGCGAAAACCCCAGCGATATGTCCGCAAGCTGTGAATACGGCAGGGACGTAACGGCGGCGGTATGGAAGGACAATGTTTTCGGATGCCAGTTCCACCCCGAAAAGAGCTCGGAGGCGGGCTTGCGCATACTCAAGGCATTCGCCGAAATAAACTGAAAGGCATAGAAGTCTTATGAAAATTTTTCCTGCAATAGACATTATAGATGGGCGCGCCGTCCGGCTCTACAAGGGCGACTACAGCCAGAAGACCGAATACGGCAGCCCCTTGGAGATAGCCCGCGTATTTAAAAATTCGGGCGCAAAATACATTCACATTGTTGATTTGGATGGCGCGAAGTCAGGCGAAACACCCAATATCGAGCTTATCTCCCAAATAGTCGCCGAGACCGGAATGTTTGTCGAGGTCGGCGGAGGTATACGCTCGCTTGAAGTTATAAAAAAATATCTTGACGCCGGGGTTTCAAGGGTGATTTTGGGGACTGCGGCAGTAACCAATCCCGAGCTTTTGAAAGAGGCTGTATCGCTTTACGGAGAGCGCATAGCCGTCGGGGCGGACATCCTCGACGGAAAGGTCAAAATAAAAGGCTGGATCGACGACAGCGGTCTTGGACTGGATGAATTTCTGGACGGAATCGTCAAGGCAGGTGTCAAGGCGGTTATCTGCACGGATATCTCCCGCGATGGCGCTATGACAGGACCGAACATTGATTTATACAAATCTCTCATGGATAAATACGACCTTGCTTTTACTGCTTCGGGCGGGATATCCTGCATGGAGGATCTTACTAAGCTGAACGCAATCGGCATGGATTCCGCGATAATCGGCAAAGCCTACTACACCGGCGCAATAAAGCTTGAGGAGGCGCTGACGCTTCAATGATTACAAAAAGAATTATCCCCTGTTTAGACGTTCGGGACGGCAAGGTTACAAAGGGCGTGCGGTTCCTGGAGAACAAGGACATCGCCGACCCTGTTGAAATGGCTGACTTCTACAGTCGCTGCGGCGCCGACGAGCTTGTATTTTACGATATAACAGCGTCATCCGACGGCAGAAAGATTTTTACGGACATTTTAGAGCGCGCGGCCTCGCAGGTGTTCATCCCGCTGACTGTCGGCGGAGGGATAAGCACGCTTGCCGATTTTGACAGGGTGCTTAAGTGCGGAGCGGACAAGGTAAGTGTCAATTCGGGAGCCATCTCGAACCGCGATATCATCCGGGATGCCGCCAAGGTTTACGGCTCGCAGTGCGTTGTTCTGAGTGTGGACGCCAAGCGTGTCGGCGGCGGGTATCACGTTTTCGCCAAGGGCGGAAGGGTTGACACCGGCATGGACGCCGTAGAGTGGATAAAGCGCGGTGAAGGTGAAGGCACGGGCGAAATCGTCCTGAACTCTATGGACGCGGACGGCGTTAAGCAGGGCTTCGACCTTGAAATGCTCAGAGCCGTTTCGGAGGCGGTTTCTATTCCGATTATTGCTTCGGGCGGTGCCGGAAAGATGGAGGACTTCTTGGAGCTGTTCACCACCTTGCCCAAGGTGGACGCCGGGCTTGCGGCTTCGGTATTCCATTTTGGACAGGTCGGGATTGGAGAACTGAAAGGGTATCTTGCCGAGAATGGTATCAACGTCCGGATATGATTGATATATGCTAAGGTTTGCTTATATATCTAAGTTTGTTGTGAACTTATAGTTTGTGCAGTCATGGACGCTTGCGCGTCCATCGGGAGACCCCCGGCGAGGGTCTCCCACGGTAAAACAGTCCACCGGACTGTTTTACCTCCCATCCTGCGCTTTGCTTCGCTTGGGGTTTCGCTCCCTGCGGGGAGCGACGAGGGCTTCTCGCCCTCGACCTCGCAAGGGCTCCTCGCCCCTTGACCCTCGCCAGCCTTTCGAGAAAGGCCGGCTCTAAAGCTTTTATGATTTTGCTTTTGAAAGTTTGATAAAGAAAGGAAAAATTATGATAACAATTAACGACCTCAAATTCGACGAAAAAGGGCTCATCCCCGCGATAATCGTCGATGCCAAAACCAAAAACGTTCTCACCCTCGCCTACATGAACCGCGAAAGTCTCGGCATTTCCATCGACCGCGAGCTTACCTGCTTCTGGTCACGCTCCCGCGCGGAGCTCTGGCTAAAGGGCGAAACCAGCGGCAACTATCAGCACATTGTCTCCATCACCGCAGACTGCGACTGCGACGCGCTTGTTGTCTTAGTCGAGAAGGACGGCCCCGCCTGCCACACCGGCTCGGACAGCTGCTTTACCAATCGGCTCTACGTTTCCCCCAACCGTCAGGAATTCGACTATCAGGGGCTTTACGAGCTTATAAAGGGCCGCAAAGTCGAGAAAAAGGAAGGCTCCTACACCACATATCTTTTTGAAAAGGGGCTGGACAAAATCCTTAAAAAGGTCGGCGAGGAATCCACCGAGGTAATCATCGCGGCCAAGGCCGAGGACAAGGCGGAGACCATCTACGAAATCTCCGACCTCATATACCACCTGACCGTTCTGATGGTGGAGGCGGGAATATCTCTTGAAGATATCCGCGCCGAACTTGCTTCCCGCCACGTTATTGACCACAAGGTCAAGCAGGAGAAAATGGTATGATGGGTACTAATTTCCGTCTGCAAAACCTGCACACCCATTCCAAGTTCTGCGACGGTGCGGATGAGCTCGAGGACATTGTTCTTGAAGCTATTGCCAAGGGCTTTGACACTATCGGTTTTTCCTCCCACAGCTTTACGCCGTTTGACGAAAGCTACTGCATGACCGACACCTACGGATACGTCACCGAATGTGAGCGGCTGTGTAAAGAGTACAAAGATAAGATTACAGTTCTTTGCGGTTTAGAGCAGGATTACTTCGCGCCCTCGCCGACATACGAGCTCGACTACATCATCGGCTCGGTGCACTACATAAAGTGCAAGCGCGAATACATTCCGGTTGACGAATCGCCGGAAATACTTATTAATGCCGCCAACCGCTATTTCAAAGGTGACATCTATTCGCTGTGCGAGGAATACTATAAGCTTGTGGGCAAGGTTGCTAACAAGACCGGCTGCGACATCATCGGGCATTTTGACCTTATTTCCAAGTTCTGTGAGACTGCTCCCGGGCTTATCGACTTCAACAACGAGCGAATCATAGCGGCGGAGCAAGAAGCGATTGAGGAGCTTATCCCCTATGGCGTACCATTTGAGGTGAATACAGGAGCAATGGCAAGGGGACTGAGGACATCCCCCTACCCTTCGCAAAGGTGTCTTGAAAAAATCGCTCAGATGGGCGGAAGCGTCATACTCACCTCCGACTGCCACTCTAAAGAAAAACTCGACTTCGGCTTTGAGGATGCCCGCGACCTTATCCAGTGGTGCGGGTTCCGGGGCGAATGCTTCTACCGCGACGGCGGATTTCAGTTTTGCGCTTATTGACATCGTGACTGAAAAAGAGTATAATTTTGATGTCACTTAAATATTAATCTTTATCGAAAGGATTGATTTTTTATGAGCAAGCTTATCATTCCAAAGGACTATCACAGCAGTCTGACAGCGTACGAAACCCAGACGGCTATAGGACTTATAAAAAGGAGCTTTGAAATAAATCTCTGCCAGTCGCTCAATCTTAAAAGAGCTTCTGCGCCGCTTTTTGTGGACAATTCCCGCGGACTTAACGACGACTTAAACGGCTACGAGCGCCCGGTATCATTTGAAATCAAGGAGACAGGCGGCTCGGCTGAGGTTGTGCATTCGTTGGCAAAGTGGAAGCGCATGGCTCTTAAAGAATACGGCTTCCACGTCGGTGAGGGCATATATACCGATATGAACGCCATACGCCGCGATGAGGAGATGGACAATCTTCACTCCATCTACGTTGACCAGTGGGACTGGGAGCGCATCATCACACGGGAGGACAGAAACCTTGATTTCTTGATGGAAACTGTGATCAAGATAGTTGACGCCGTATGCAACACCGCCGAAATCATCACTAAAGTATATCCTAATGTTCGGTGCAGGCTTTCAAGGGATGTTTCCTTCATCACCACTCAGGAGCTTGAGGATATCTACCCCGACCTCACCCCAAAAGAGCGCGAAAACGAATATCTCCGCGAACATAAGACCGCATTTATAATGCAGATTGGCGACGTTTTGAAGTCCGGCATAAAGCACGATGGCAGAGCGCCCGACTACGATGACTGGCAGCTCAACGGCGACATTATGATGTGGAACGAAACCCTTGGCTGTGCCTTCGAGCTAAGCTCCATGGGCATAAGGGTGGACGCCGATTCCCTGCGCTCGCAGCTTAAAAAGGCGGAGTGCGAATGGCGCTCGGGGCTGGAATTCCACAAGATGCTCTTAAACGACGAGCTTCCGCTCACCATCGGCGGAGGAATCGGACAGTCAAGGCTTTGTATGCTGCTTCTGGGCAAGGCTCACATAGGCGAGGTTCAGGTTTCCGTTTGGGACAGGGACACCATTTTGGGATGCCAACGCGCGGGTATCATGCTGCTGTAATATCAAAAATTATATCCGAAGAAGTCAATTCGCTTCTTCGGGTATTTTTATATGTATCTGAAAATACAACAAAAATTGCAGAAATAATCATTGCTTTTTAGTGATTATTGTGATATACTTCTATTGATTAACAAATTAAATCGCCAACAAACCGCAATTTGCTTTTTTATAAAGAAAGGACAACGCCATGGCTAACGAAATCGAAAATCAGGAAAACGACCTTCATCTGGTTGACCTTTTGTATCCCTCTGAAACTAAGCGCAGGGAAGCGCAGGATCGCGCGACGGCTATTGCAAAGCTCCCGCAGGATTACGTCACGAATCTGGAGCTGGAGCTTTTATCGCGGCTTATATGCCCCGAAAACGCGCTTAACGCCCAGCGGATACTCACTCAGCTCTCGACCGATGAAGAGGTTCTTAACTACAGGCTGGATATATTGGAGGACTTTTTGAACGTCCCCCAGCTCGAAGCTGTGCTTTACGAAAACGTTCACAAGCTGTATGTAAACGAGCACGTCAACATACAAAAGCTCGGCTTGGCTGACAGCTTTTATGCTTTGAACACCCGCTTGAACTCGCTCAAAACCTTTATTGAATGCATAACCAACTGCCACGAATTCTGTCAAAAGTTTCAGGATAGATTCCACTCAGAGGCTCTTAAAGGGCTGGTTGAATACTTCGCCTCAGTTTACAACTCGGAGTACTTCGACGAGGTCAAGAGGGAGACTGACGAGTGCCTGCGGGTTCTTGCCAAGGGCGTTAAGAGCGTTACTGTCGGCATAAACTTTGACGATATGATGAGGCCGGTTGAAGCCATGCTTCTTTCAGTCTCCACTGATTCAATCAAGAAAAAGGGTCGCTTCGACTGGATATTCAAGCATCTGGACGGCGGAGCTGACCGAGCAATCGGAAGAACACATTCGCTCTACAACGAAAACGGCGGCACCAACGACCTTGAAGCCCCCCTCTTCCGTGAGCTTAAGGAAATCAACTCGGAATACATCTCCCACCTCGACCGCGCTATACGCGCATATTTCAAGAAGAGCACTGAGGATATCCTGACCTTTGAAAGCCAGATGAGCTTCTACATCGGTGCAAAGCGCATCATCGACGCTGTAAGGGCGAGAGGGTTGGAGATGTGCAGACCCAAGTATCTTAAGATGGATGAGCGCAGGCTGGACGCCAAGGGAGTGTTTGATTTGAGCTTCTACACCCAGATGGTATCCTCCGATCCGATGGGCACTCTTAAGGACAAAATCATCACCAACGACTGCAAAATGGACGACGACGGCAGATTCTTTGTGCTGACAGGCGCCAACAACGGCGGCAAGACCACCTATACAAGAGCTATAGGCATTATTCAGGTGATGGCTCAGGCTGGAATATATGTCCCCTGCACATCATGTGAGATAAGCCCTGTAGACTTTATCTACACCCACTTCCCCAAGGAGGAGGAGGTCGGTCTGAACACCTCCCGCTTCACTCAGGAGTGCAAGCAGTTCAAGGTAACAGTGGACAACGCCACAAGGTATTCAATGCTGCTTCTGAACGAGTCGATACAGTCCACCACGCCGACCGAGTGCGTATTTATCGCGACGGAGCTTACTAAGATATTCCGCTGCATAGGCGTGCGCGGCGTTTACGCCACCCACCTTCTGGAGCTTGCAAAGAACCTTGACAAGCTCAACGCCGAGGTTGAGGGCGACACCAAGCTTGTAAGCATTGTTACTACAGTCGACACCACAGCCGACAACAAGCGCTTATACCGCATAGTAAGAAGCGCCCCGCAGGAGTTCGGCTATGCTCAGACGATATACAAAAAGTTCGGCGTTTCATTTGAAGAGGTTCAAAAGAGGATGAAAAACTCTTAAAGAATAAATTTTATACGAAAGCCGGTAGGGATTAATATGTTAAACTCAAAATTGAAAAAATTTGCACAGGAAAACGATCTCACTGCTGCACACGGGGTTGCTTACGGATATTTTAACGACTTTCTTCTAACCCTCAGTCAGGATTCCGGGGATGTTACCGCAGTGTTCTCGGCGCTTATCGCCGATGAAGCAAACATTCAGCCCCTGAACGAATGTCTGAACAGCAGGAATTTCTTAGGTGAATATCTCATACGCAAAACACAGGTCAGCAAAACCCAGATAACCGTAACATTCCAAGGCTCCACGGGAATTGTAAAACAGCTTCAGCAGGCTTTGACAGCCGTCACCGAAAAGCTCAGGGAATACGGCGCAAAGGGAAAGGGCTATTGCCCCTACTGCGGTCAGCCAACCTACGGCACTGAGGATATGTATCTTATAAACGGCGCTGCAATGCAGCTTCACGCCGGTTGCCTTGAAACAGTCGAAGGCGGATTTGCTGAGAATGCCGAAGCCGCCAAGACCAATGGAAGCGTTCTTACTGGCGCTGTCGGAGCGGCTTTAGGAGCGATAGTCGGTGCTATTCCGTGGGCTGTAGTGTCCTTCTTCGGATGGTTTGTGGGATATCTGGGACTATTGATAAGCTTTGTATCCTGCAAGGGCTACGAAATGCTTCACGGCAAGGAAACCAAGATAAAGGGAATTATTGTGCTTGTTGTATCGCTTCTGGCGGTAGTACTTGCGGAGTACGTCGCTATGCTCGCATCCCTCATGAAGGAATTCCCCGGAACACCTTTGAGCACCTGCTTTGTCGCTCTTAATGAGGCTATTCGGTACGACCCTGAAATGCAGGCCATTGTGATAAAGGACCTTGTTATGGGCTGGCTGTTTGCTGTACTTGGTATGTATTCCACCATCAAGCAGATTTTCACAAACGTAAAGCAGACAAACGGCGAGATAATCAAGCTGTAAAGCAAGGAGTTACATATGAAAATAGGCGTTTGCCTTTCAGTGTTCGATGATAAAATTAAGCGTCTGCCCGAATTAGGGGCAGACTACATCGAAGCCAACTTGACCCAGCTGTCAGAACACAGCTTTTCCGAGATATCCGAGCGCCAAAAACTGCTTTCGTCCCTTGGGGCGGAATGCTATTCCGCAAACTGCCTATTTCCGGGCGATATCCGCCTGACCGGCGAGGGCGTCGACTACGGCAGGATCTCGGAATATATTGAGGATGTGTTCGCCAAGGCGGCAATACTCGGGCTGAAAATAGCCGTCTTCGGCAGCGGCAAGGCACGCTCCGTGCCGGATGGCTTTTCAAGAGATGCAGCGCACGACCAGCTGAAACGGCTCTTGGGTGATATAATCGCTCCGGCGGCTGAAAAGCACGGAATAGTCTGCTGTATCGAACCCTTGCGGCATCAGGAGACCAACGTTTTCAACACCTGCACCGATGCAGCTAAGCTCATCCGCGAGGTGGACAGCGATAGAATCCGGCTTTTGGTTGACCTTTACCATATGGATTCGGAAAATGAGCCGCGCGAAACTCTTTTAGGGTGTGGCGACATTCTGAGCCATGCCCATATAGCAAGCGCTAAAAATTCCCGCAATATCCCTCAGCCGGGTGATGGCGAGGATTACGGCGAATTTTTCTCGATACTTAAAAAGATTGGCTACCAAGGCGGAATATCGCTTGAAGGCGGTGCGGGGGAGGATTTTTGCGCCGGTGTTAGCAGCTCGATAGCGTATCTAAGAACAATAATAAACGATTTAGCGTAAAAATGCTTATAAAAACAAGCCCCGCTCTCAGCCGGATTTCTCCGACTGAGAGCGGGTAATTTATATACTTATTTTCGTCTGAAAGTGTTCCAAAAAGCGGGTGCAAAACCCATCGTACAGCGGTTTTGTGCCCGCTTTTTGGTTTCACTTTAGACGAAAATTAGTATTATACTTCGGTAATCTCCAAAACAGTCAGTAAGCCGCTTGCAAGAACCTCAGTAATCGGCGGGTCTTCGCTTTCGCCGTTGCTCCAATAATGCCTTGCGCGTTCGGTGTTTGCGCTCATGTCGGTAGTGCCGTCGAAGCAGTTTGTCGCGAGGCCTTCAAATACTTCGCCCTCAACGCAGATTTTCGCGACCCCGAAGGTCTTTCTGCCTACTCTTTTAAAGAACAGCGCCCAGTTTTTAGCTTCATCAAAGGTTTTCGCCGTATAAAGGCAGGAAAGCCTTGACGGATGCTGAGGATATTCGCTCGCCCTCACTCTTTCCAAAGCCAGCTCACGGAAGGTAGTGCCTATCCAGTTGAAGATGTCGGAGCGGATAAAGTCGGCAAGCTCACCCTGAGGGTTCTCGCCGTCCAAAATCTGCTTGCAGGTCATAATCCTATTATAAACGCCGTTGTGATGCTCGCTGTCAAAGATAATTGTCTGCCCCACCGTCATAGGGCGTTCTGTTATTGCGTGATATACTATGTATTCATCTGATTTTAATGATTCGTTCATAAGTTTTTTCTCCTATATTGTTTTTATCTGAATAGTGTAGTCTTTTATCTGACTTTTCTTAAAAAATCGGTCCGGTCATGTGGTTTGTCTCCTTTATTGTTTTTTTCAGATGAATAAATGTTTTCCTGATTTAATCGGCGCTCTGCAACATAATCCGCTCATCAATCCTTCTTACCACGCTGTTAGTATAAGCGCTGAAGTATTTCAGCCAGAATCCGCGGGCTGTTGGGTTAAAGCTTTCAAAGTTTACGCCGAATTTAGTATATCCTTCTTTTTTCAGAGTGGATATAGCAAGGTTCAGCAGATTCTGATACACTCCCCTGCCCCTGTGTTCCGGCAGACAGTATGCGCCTCTGATATGACGGTAGGCGCTTCCTGATGCAATAAAAGTTTCGCCGGAACCTGCAATTTTAAGATATGCAATCAGCTTGCCGTTCTGCCTTGCCGCAAAGTACCGTCCCCCATCCTGCATAGATGAATCTGTAAACTCCTCCTGCGTTTCAGGCGTGCGGTTCATAAAGAAAGGGCTTTCGCGGTAATGACGGTACAGCGCTATATGAAGCGGATAGACGCTATGATATTCGTCTTTTGACAGTTCGTCGAAATCATATCCTGCACAAGGTTCGCAGTCAATCAATTCCATCGGACGAACGGCATCCAAGCAACGCAATCCGAAGCCATAGCGGAAAAACTGCCGCTGAATTGCTTCATCATGAGCATACAAGCAGACTGCATGAGAAACTGCCCCGGCTCTTACCCACTTTGCACCCGCCGCCTGATACATAGCGGCGTAAATTTTGGAGCGATTCTCGGAAACGGCGGCGTTTGCGCCCATCGGAGAAAATACCCCTCTTGCATCGGTGGCGCGAAATGCATTGTCAAATGGTTCGCAGCAGCGCAGAAACCCTACCATCTTATCATTTTCAAATGCGGTAACGCCCAGACCATTCTCGGCAAATCCTTCCAAGTCGGGAACATCGCGCAGCTGCGGCAGTTCCTTTACAAATCGCCGCTCATCATTGTAGTTCGCAAGAACAATTGCCGTTGCTTCTTTGATATGCCTTTTTTCAAAATCAAAAATATCCATCAATATCTCTCCCTATCAATTAATGAAGAGCTGAATCTATTTTTTATCTGCACTTTGCGCAATATCTTCCGGATTTAATCGGTGCGCCGCACTTTTCACAGTATATTCTTATCGGGGATTCCTCCGGGAAGCTCAGTCTTTCCTCCCTTGCCCATTTTCTGATATCGTTTGAAGAGACACCGCACGCCTTAGCGACCTCGTCGATTTTGACGGTCGGATGCACGCTGATATATCCTTTAACCGTTTCAAGCTTCTCATCCTGCTTTTTAAGGCAATCGGGGCAGATGCTGTTCCCTCTTACAGAGTTAAACATATGCCTGCAGCTTTTGCAAATCTTTACATTCATAACAGTCTCTCACTTTCACATAAAATAAAAAGGGCGCCCGGAATTTCGGACACCCTTAAAAATCACATTACTGACAATAAATCAATCTGCTGAATAAGGCAGAAGCGCTACAAATCTTGCTCTCTTAACAGCCTTGGTAAGCTCTCTCTGATGATATGCACAGGTACCTGTAACACGTCTGGGAAGGATCTTAGCTCTTTCGGTAAGACACTTCTTAAGCTTAGCAGTATCCTTGTAGTCAATAGTTTCTGCTCTGTCAGCGCAGAACATACAGACCTTCTTGTGATGTCTCTTCATGGGTCTTGCGTTGTTGGTCTTTTCCATAGCCATGGTAATTTATCTCCTTTCAAAGATTTTGCATTCTCATTAGTTGGTTCAGAACGGAACGCCGTCGTCGCCGAGGATCTCTTCAAAATCGTCCAAATCGCCTATTGCGATGGGCTTCTGTGAAGGCTCGTTATACGCGGGCTGTGAAGCCTGTCTGGGAGCAGAGTTTTGATTTGAATAGCTGTTTGAATAACTGCCTGAATAGCTCGAATTGCCGCTCTGCTGAGCTTTTTCGCCGGTGAAGGAAACGCTGTCGACAAAGACTTCGGTAACATAGTGCTTTGTGCCGTTTCTGTCATCATAGGTCCTTGTTCTTAAATTGCCTTCGAGAGCTATCATTCTGCCCTTGCCGAAGTACTTTGAAATGAACTCAGCCTGCTGACGCCATGCAACGCAGTTGATGAAATCAGTCTGCCTTTCTTCGCCCTGCTTTACAAAGTTACGGTCTACCGCAACGCTAAAGCTAAGCACCGATGTACCGCCGGTGGTCTGCTTAAGCTCTAAATCCTGGGTTATTCTGCCCATCAAAATTACTCTGTTCAACATTTCGTCCGTTCTCCCTTCGTTGGTTAAATCCCTTTGTTTCGCTCCTGCCGATTACTTAGTGATAACGATTGAGCGAAGCACGCCGTCTGTGATGTTAAGAACACGGTTCAGCTCTGCAGGGAAATCGGGCTTGGACTCGAAGGTATAGATAACATAGTAGCCCTCGGACTCGTAGTTGATGTCATAAGCCAGCTTGCGCTTGCCCCACTCGTCAACCTCGGTCAAAGTAGCGTTAGCCTCGATCATTTCCTTGAACTTTGCAACCAATTCAGCAACAGCCTCGTCGCCTGCTTTTGTTGAGAATACTACCATAGACTCATAGTTTCCTGTGATTTTTGCCATTAAAAGCACCTCCTTCTGGATTTCGTCTACCATCCATAGATAGACAAGGATAACAAATGAATTATACCAAATCCCGCTCGAAATGTCAAGCGGGATTTTTGATTTTTTCGATATTTTTGATTTTTTTCGGGATTTTCAGCTCACGCACCATCACACTTACTTTATGCCAAAGGCAAAGTACGCTATCACGCAGAGAATTGCGGCATCTGCTATAAGCTGAACAACGAGCGCCGCGATGACGTTTATCCATGATGTTCCCCCAGCGGAGGATATAGCGGAGCTGCGAGAACCCTCTTCCATGACCGTTGACTTTATCCTTCCCAAATCCTTCTTGGCCTTTTTATAATACAGCCAATTTGCGAACAGTCCGCAGGCAAAGCTTATGGCATATGAAAGAAAATAGGTTACGTTATACAAGCTCAGATACCACTGCTGTTCCAGGATCGACGGCGATGCAGAGCCGCTGTAGGAATAAACCAGATAAATCGCGTAGGGAATCGACAAAAGAGTTTTAAGCACAAGCATTAAGATTCCCTCCGGAATCATCTTTCTATAGAAGAAATAGAATTCCGGGAAGAGCATAGCGCTGAAATTCATTGAAACGCTGCTGCTTTTTGAAAATCTTAAAAACTTGGGAATATAGTAATAGAAGCTCTTGCCGACGTATTTGGTATACTCCCCTACCGTGTTGCCATCAACATCGGTTTCCTTATTGACAGGGCGGATATCTATGAACGGCATTCCGCCGAAGCCGCCATAGCCGTGGCTGTCTGCCTCATCGTCCTGCTTTATGCGCTGATAGATGGTTCCTGCCGCCTTTTCCATATTAATAGGCGCTCCGCATTGCTTACAGAAAGCGTTTTCACTGTCATTCTCGGCACCGCAGTTTTTGCAGGCTACTATTTTATGCTCGGCAGTCGAATCAACGGAAATGTCAGGATCCGTACCCGCACTGGCGCCTAAAACGACCTCCGGCTGCCAGCTTTTCCCGGATTCATGAAGGATGGTATTAATGCACTTGCCCTCATTTTTATAGCACTCTTTATGATACGGCGAGCCACATTCGGGGCATACGACAATATCATCGTGTTCTGTAAGAATACTTCTGCACGAGGTACATGGCTGCCCAATAAACTTTGACATAGATTATCTCCTTATAATCAGCTATATGATTGCTGAGGATGAAATTATTACACTATAAGTATAGCACATTTTTCCGACAATGCAAATGAAATTTCAAAATTTCATTGTGTTTTCACCCAAAATGCAAATTTTCCGCGATATAACGGCTGAACTGCAAAAAATCGGTCAAAAGGGCTTGACTTTTTAACCGAGATGTGATAATATACTTAATTGTGGAATGCGCCTGTAGCTCAGTGGATAGAGTGCCCGGCTACGAACCGGTAGGTCGTGAGTTCGAATCTCCCCAGGCGCGCCAAAAGTCTCGAATGCTTCGGCGTTCGAGACTTTTATTTATTACTTCTTCACTATTCACTCTTCACTAATACTGTTGCTCACGCATTCGGGACTTTTGGAAGTAAGAAGTAATAGTGAAGAGTGAATAAGTGAGGAATCGCCTTGCGGCGATGGATTTTAAGACCGCAGGCTTCGCCTGCTTGCCGCTTGCGCCAAATTTATGTCGAAAATATTAAATGTTCGTAAATTTTTAATCATACAAGTAACGAAATGCCCTTTTTATACGTCTATATAGGTAGAACACATTATAACTTATTCCACATTAAAAAGTGTCTGTAAAATCGCTGCAAAATCCACCGTATAGCGATTTTACTTGGGCTGCCCAAGTAGCCCTTCTACACTTTTATGCAGAATTAGTATTAATCCCATACGAACGGATGTGAGGCTATGCTGAAAAAGGTGCTTGCTACCTGCCGCGGGCATGAGATAACCGCGCAGTTTTTGGATGAGGACGAATATAACAGGTATTGCAAAAAGGTAATGAGCGCAAGTCTTGACATAGCGCTCAAAAGTCTTTCGCTTGACGAAATTATAGATTTATGGCAAAAGAAAAACGGCGACTCTGCCGATGAAATTGCCGAAAGTGTCGGGGTGGTTGCGGCTGCCGGTCGGTGATGTCCGTTTTATCGGACTATCTGCGGTTTCGTCGTATCCATCAATCCGCTATCTGTATTAATTTATTTAAGCCCTTTCCGTACATATTTTATACTTATTTTCGTCTAAAAGTGTTCCAAAAAGTGGGTGCGAAGCCCATCGTATAGCGGTTTTGTGCCCGCTTTTTGGTTTCACTTTAGACGAAAATTAGTATTAGCCCCAATCGAGCGACCACCTAATATCAGCTCGATGGGGTAATATTCTTCATTCAAATCCGCTTTCAGAATCGGAATGTCCTTATCCGGATGGTTGTAACACTCCAATACCCTTAGTCCGAACTCCCTGCCTATTTCCTCGGCACTGTCCTCGAGCAGATATACAAAATCCTTATCCCTGTCGGTGATGGCAACATCCCCAAAATCGATTATGCCGACGGCTTTATTATCCCTCATTATAATATGGTTGCAGCTCAAATCATTGTGACAGAGGGCTTTTTGATACTTGGTTATCCGTTCGTCTCCGAGGATTCGATTATATAAATCATCCAGATACTTTTTTGACTTATCCGGGATTTTATCGTAGATGAGCTCCCGCAAAGCGTCATGATCGCCTTTATAATCTTCGGCGATATCCTTCTCCAATCCTTCGATATCTGGCAGAGGGATGGCGTGCATCTCCCTAAAAAACTGCGCTATCGACCGAACCAGAGCGGACTTTTCTGCGTCGCTCATATTCTTATAGCTGTCAGGGGTCAATTTTTCGCCCCTGATTTCTTTATATCCGCATACGCTGAATCCTTCGCTGTAATACTCTATTTCCGGGATTTGCAGGGTGATTCTGCCTTTGAGATAGTCAAGCGCCCGCACCTCTTTTTTAAGAGCCACCCTCGCGCCGTCGTGCTTCGACTGCTTAAAGATGTATTCGCCGTTTACGCGATACGCAACACTGTCCAGCCCCTGACCCAAAACGGCAATATTCCGAACAGCTAAGCCGAATTCGCTTTCAATGATTTCCTTGATGTTCATATAGTGTCTCCTTAGCCGATGTTTTTCGATGCGTGTGCGGAACATCGCGAGCATTATTTTACAGCAGCTTCAAAAGCCTTTCCATATTCTCTCTATGTGGGATGATTATATCGATATCCACCTCAGGGTGAGCTTTTACATACAATGTTAGCATATCGATTAAATTATCCTTCGACTTCATGTAATCGTCGATAATGACTTCATCGTCAAACCCAAGCTTTCTTAATATCAGAGCCGATACCACCCCTGTTCTGTCCTTTCCGGCTGTGCAGAAATACATCACGTTTGAATCAGCACCCATTATTGTGTCGATTATTTTGTCCATCTGAAAGTCCAGCATATGCGCGTAGACATCATATAAATGCTCCAGCGATTTCGGTGTGCCTCCGCCGCCGGTGACAGGAAGATTATAATACCTGAATCCGTCAGCAAATTGAAGACTGCACGGATTATTCAGAGCTTCCTCATCCGAGCGCAGGTCTACAATCGTGGTTATATTGTTATCTCTCAGCCATTTCAGCTCATCGTCCGACAAATTAAGCGGAACATCGCTCCTGATATAGCGCATTGTTCCGGTGGGAAGCGCACGGGTGTTTCTTGTTGATTTCAATAAAGAACTCATGACTTGACCTCCTGATTACAAATCCAGATTGATATTATCACATTGCATCTAAATAATCCAGAAAAAGCTAAGCCCGCTCCGCAAGCAGACATCCGCCTTGCAGAGCGGGCATATTATTATCAAGCACAGCACATCACAAGACCGTGCTATCGCTCCATTTATATTTTTGCAGTATCAAATTAAATATCAGACACACAAGCACTCCCGCCACGCCAATGATAGCAAACAGCATCGCCGCACCCGAGCCTTTGGTATCTCCAAAAATCGATACAAGCGGACTTCCAGCGGGCTGTGCTCCCATCAGCGGCTCGAAGACCTTATCCACAAGCAGACCGCCCAGCAAGAAGCCTATGGGAATTGTGAAAAACTGCAAGGTATTGCGGCAGGAGTACACCCGTCCCTGCATATCCAGCGGGATGCTGCTCCGATAAATCACATCTAAATTCGCATTCATCAGCGGAATAAACAGCCAACCTAAAACAGCCCCTATACACCAGACCGCAGGCGTTTTTCCGAATGCAAGCAAAAAATTCTCACTGCTCATGGAGACAAGCAGAGCAATCGATATCACCCTGACCCGGTTTTTGGGTGTTGGCAGAAACGTAACTATCACGCTTCCGACAAGTGTTGCAATGCCCACTGATGTATTGACGATTCCTAATATAGTTTCGCCGCCGTTCGGCTTAGAAAGTATCATGGCAGGAAGGGCAGCGTCGTATACCGATGCCACTAAATTTATGCACGCCAGGTATAATATCAGCGTGAGTATCAGCGGATTCTTTTTCAGCCATGCAAGACCCTGCCAAGCGGAAGCGAGAAGCTTTCCGGGTGCTTGATTTTCCCTGACATCCTCAGGAATCCTTATCATAAAAAGCAGAACCGCAAACGCGACCGCAAAGGTTATAAGGTCAAAAGCAATAACCGTATCTATCCCGCCGAAGGCAAACAAGGCTGTTGCCAAGATGGGCGTAAGAATCGAATTGAGCGACTGCGAAAACGAGCGCAAACCGCTTGTTTTCTGGTAATATTCCTTCGGGATCAGTATGGTCGCCGCAACCTCGCTCGCCGGCTGTTGGATGGTGTTCATCAGCCCGTTGACGGCGTTTAATATGTAAAGATGCCACGCGCTCAAAGCGTTGGCTCTTATAAGCGCGAAGACCGCAACGGTGCTTACGGCGGCTAAAAGGTCGCAGATAAGCATTGTTCGTTTTTTGTTCCAACGGTCGCTCAAAGCACCCGCGAATATGCTCATCACCACATATGGCGCATACGAGCAAACCGACAAAAGCGCGGTTTCGAGTGCAGAGCCGTTTTTAAGGTATAGCCAGAGCACCATCGCATAGCTTGTCATGCCGCTTCCAAGGGAGGAAAGCGCCTGAGTGCTCCAAAGCAGTAAGTAGGATTTTAATTGATGTATTCTCATATTTGACTTTGCTCCTTATAAATTATTTTATAAATCTGAAAGCAAAGTCCGAGGACTTTGGATATCCTCCATGCAGTGTCCTCAAACCTTGCATGGAGATGATACAATGCAGAGTATCATTCCGAATACCTCCAATTAATTTTATGATTTCATAAAAATTACCATATCCTATAATTTCCGCTGAGCATAAGCAGAGCGAACATATAAAGACAGTTGTCATAATAGCGGCGCTTGCCCTCTCTTAACGGAGTGTCCCAGAATTTGCGGACGAATTTCTCCGCCAAAGCGCGCTCATCCTCGCTGGGATTGCCGTTGAGGACCGCCAAGGATGCCGCCGCGTTCGAGGCTATTACAGCTGTTGGATGCATGACCTTCTCGTCCAAGGTATCGCCATTCTGCTCGAGCACGTTATCCCACTTATCGCCTAAGCTCTCGAAAAGCCGCTGGACGCGGGCGTTGTTCTTAGCTTGCCATCCGTCCACGCCGTACCACTCGGAATCGAGCGAGATGTTCATGACCGTGCGGTAGGAATCGGAATAATAGCGGCTGTGCATTTTGTTCCAGTGAAGATTTGTAAGCTTTGCGCCGGAGTATTCACTGTAGTCGGTGCAAAGCCCGGTTTCGGGGTGGCAGGCAGAATGAAGATATCTTCTGCTTGCGTCTGCCGCTTCCTTCCAGAATTCGCGATCCCTTTCATCAGCCCAGAGCGAGAACAGCTCGTAAAAGTGCGGAAGATGATAGGAAGGATCGGTGAATGGGCAGTCGGGGACGAACTTTATAAGCTTGTTTTCAAGATTCCACATGGTGGAGCCGGCCTTGTCGCCCTCGCCGTTTCTGTGGATGCAGTCGCGCAGGATGGTTTTTGCCCACTCGGAGTAGTTATATATCCCCTCGCCGTCGCCCCAGCGATGGGAGGCAAACATCAGAGCCATTGCAAAGTACTCCTCACCATCCGGTGCGGGACCCTCGGCGTTGTGTCTGCCGTCAGGCTTGCATGACCATGCAAAATAGCCGGCGTTATGTCCTTCATGCATATACATATTCGTCATCGACCATTTCCAGATTCTGTCGAAGGTCTCCTTCTTGTCAAGCTGGACGCACATCATCATGCCGTAGGACATTCCCTCGGTGCGGGCGTCGACGTTGCCGGTATCCTCCATATATCCCATATCCGGCTCTACGTCGTGATAGATACGGACATCCTCCGAACCATAAAACATGGTGTTAAAGGCAGATTCGATCCTTTCATCAATTTCCGCCTGAGGTATGCCGATTTCGCCAAGAATGTTTCTGTATTTTGTTTTCATGTCAGTTTCCTCCGTTATTCTCTTTAGATTTTTCGTAATCGCGAAGCTTGGATTCAAGCATCGCCCATTCCTCTTCAGTTTCTATGGGATGAAGGGTAAGCGTCTTGTCGTCGGGGTCGAAGATCGAAGCGTAAACCTCGGTATCGCCCTTTTCGTCGGTGGTGTTTTCGGTGTAGACGATATAGCAGCGGTTGGTCGCGGTGTTTTTAAAGGTAAACAAAACGTCGCAGTCGATGATTTCGCCGTTCTCGCCTATCGCCGTCATTATTGCTCTGTCTGGCATTTTATATCAGTCCTTATCATATTTATTATTCATGATTATACAGCATTGAGGGGGAAAATGCAAGTGATATCGGAGATTTGTCCAGCTCCGACCGGCGTGTCCTATAGCTTAGTATCCTATCGCACTGCCTGCGAACACTGTACTACGTGCGGACGGAGGTCTGGACGGCGGCAGCCGTTATTTAAATCCGTCGCGAAGCGACACCTCATCGCGCCGCAAGGCGTGTATCACTATGAGCGTAAGCGAATGCATCACTAGCGAAGCGACATCACAGCACGAAGTGCGACATCACTTTTTTCGGCTCTGCCGAAAAATTCTTCCGGGCTTGGTTATTATCCGCAAACAAGCCGAATATACATATAGCGTAACACAATACTGCGTGATATGGAGGCAAAATATGGAATATAAACTTTCAAAAGAAAACTACACCGTCGCAAAGACCCTTTACGACGGCACGGTTCAGCAGTCGGCGGAGCTTGACTACATTCTTCCGGACTACTGCCCGGAGATATTCAAGGTGCTCTGCGTTAAAATCCTTCCCGGAATAACAAAGCGCACCCTAAGCCAGGGTAAGCTGGAATATGAGCTTACGGCGCTTGTAAGACTGACCTACCTAAGCGAATCCGGCGAAGTCAGCGCGGTCGAGCAGACCTTGAGCTACGGCAAAAGCTTGGAGATACCTTCCTCGGAAAAGTCTCCACGAATCAGCATCTGCCCCTACACCGAAAGCGTCAGCTGCCGTGTTGTCAACAAGCGCAGGGTGGATATCCGCGGAATCATCTCAATAGCCATCTGCGTAACAGCTGATGAGGTCAAACAGGCTGTGAGTGAGGCCAGCGGCGGAGGAATCCAGCTTAAAAAATCACTTATAACATACCCCTCCAAACGCATAGCCGTTACCAAGAGGATAACCGTCGCAGACGACGTTGAGCTTGGTCTGGCGCGCCCGCAGGTAAAAACAGTCCTTCGTGCCGACTGCTCGGTTATCAGCGTTGAAAAGAAAATTCTTTCCGGCAAGCTTTTGACCAAGGGCGAAGCGGAGGTGTCGCTTTTGTACGTCCCCGAGAGCAGCGGCGAGCCTGAGAGCATAAAATTCAGCATCCCCTTCTCGCAGATATCGGATATCGAAGGTCTGGACGAGCGATTTGACGTTATCTTGGATGCCAACGCCGTCAGCTGCGACGTAAGACCATCCTCGAAGAGCGAGAATCCAAGCGTCAGCTGCGAGCTTGGAATAGAAATCAGTCTTCTGGCCATGAGATTTGAAAGCGCGGAACTTGCAACAGACGCTTTCTCCACCCTCTGCGAGACTTCGCTGGAATCCTCGAATGAAACCATCGAATGTGTGCCGATACCCATAAACGAGAGCCATCGCCAGAAGGTCTCGCTGACATATTACGACGGCGAAATATCCTCGGTGATACTTGCGGGCGCAGAGGTCGGCAGGATAACATCCGCCATCGAGAAAGACGGCACGGCGGTTCTCCGTGGAAGAATCAACTTCTTTGCCTACGCCAAAAACGAATCCGGCAGGACTATCTACCTTGAAACTGCCGAGCAGTTTGAGCACAAACTTCCCGGAAGCGCGGCACAGACCTCTGTCAGAGCGGAGGCACGGGCTATCGTCAATTCGGCATCCTTCAACCTCACATCCTCAAATGCCCTTGAAATCAGTACGGACATTAAAATCACCGGGTATCTGTTTGAGGACTGCGAAAAGAGCTTCATAAGCGGCATTGCTATTGACGAAACCAAGCCTGTCGAGTGTGACAGGGACACCGCCATCAAGCTCTATTACGCTGAAAAAGGCGAGGAGCCCTGGAGCATCGCGAAGAGGTGCCGCGCATCTCTTAAAGCCATCACCGAGGAAAACGAGCTTGACTGCGAACGCCTGAGCGAAGCCAAAATGATTCTGATTCCCATTGTAGACTAAAGGAGCGTGAAAGCATGACTACTGACAACTTATACAAAAGCATAGCCGAAAGAACCGGCGGCGACATTTACATCGGCGTGGTGGGACCCGTCCGAAGCGGAAAATCCACCTTTATACGCAGATTTATGGAGAATCTTGTTATCCCCTGCATCCGTGAGCCTTATATGCGTGAGCGCACCGTTGACGAGCTTCCGCAGGCATCCGCCGGAAAAATGATAATGACCACCGAGCCTAAATTCATCCCCGAAGAAGCTGTAGCCGTCACTTTGGATGACATCGCAACAGTAAACGTTCGGATGATAGACTGCGTTGGCTACATCATCCCCAGCGCGCTGGGATACATCGAAAACGAAGCCCCGAGGATGGTTCGCACACCTTGGTTCGATTCGGAAATCCCGTTTAATATGGCGGCGGAAATCGGCACCCAGAAGGTCATCACCGAGCACTCAACGGTGGGAATAGTTGTCACATCGGACGGAAGCGTTACAGGGCTTGACAGGGACGAATATGCCGAATGCGAGCAAAGAGTTATAGAGGAGCTGAAAAGCCTCGGCAAGCCGTTTGTTGTGCTTATGAACACCGAAAACGAAACCAGCGAAGCCTCACGAAGCTTATGCTCTGCGATGGAATCGGACTACGGGGTTACCGTAATCCCGGTAAACTGCCTTACAATGAGCAAGGAAGATATCCTTGAAATCCTTGCAAAGCTTTTGTACGCCTTCCCGGTCAAGGAAATCAACGTTAGTATGCCAAAGTGGGTCAACTCGCTTGAAAAGGGTCACTGGCTCAAGACTGAGCTGTTCGATGGCATCAAGAAGGCGGCGGCAAGCGTTCGGCTGATTCGCGATATCTCCGCGCTGGCAAATGCCATTTCCGAGCTTGGGGACGTCACCGGTTCAGCAGTAAGCTCTATCGATTTGGGAAGCGGAGTCTGCAAGCTTTCGGTAAGCCTTGACAACCAACTGTTTTACAGGATTTTAAGCGAGGAAACCGGGCTCGAGCTTTCCGGCGAGGATGAGCTTATGCCGAAGATTTTAGAGCTTGTCAGCTTTAAAAAGCGGTTTGAAAAGTTCTCCGAAGCGCTTCGGCAGGTCGAGGAAATCGGCTATGGTATCGTTATGCCAGCCGAGGATGAGCTTACCCTTGACGAGCCGGAGATAATCCGTCAGGGAGGAAAGTATGGAGTAAGGCTCAAAGCGAATGCTCCCTCCATCCACCTTATCAAGGCGGACATCAGCGCGGAGGTTGCGCCGATTGTTGGAACCGAGAAGCAGTCGCAGGAGCTTATCGACTATCTTCTCAACGACTTCGAGGATGACCCATCGAAGATCTGGGAGACTAACATCTTCGGAAAATCGCTTTCCGAGCTTGTAAGCGAGGGGCTTCACTCCAAGCTCTACCGCCTGCCCGACGACGCCCGCGAAAAGCTCCGCGAGGCAGTGGAAAGGATCATCAACGAGGGCTGCTCGGGGCTGATTTGTTTGCTGATTTAGGATTGTGGGATATATATGCGAAAACCGCCGCTGTTTTATTAGCGACGGTTTTTGTTATGTGTTCTTGATAATATCATCCAAGTAAGCGTCCAATTCCTCAACGGTGCAACCCTCGATTCTGTTGAGCCTGTCAATCTCTGCGGCGAGCAATTCGCAATTAATATGGTGCATCATTTTTCTTTCGTTGTATGTATTTATGTCCGTAACAACCAAATCAATATCATCGTCTTTGGTTATAAAGACCGGCCCTTGATGCTTCGGCAGAGTTCGGCTATTTCATCATAGTTATTTATGATATCCTCGGATGAGCGAACATTCATAGCGATACATCCTGAATATTTCTTAGTTAAAATATGATTAAATTATCTCCGCCAATTTAAGCGCAACAAAGAATTTATCCATATCATGATTGGCTTCATGCAGTCCGTCAGAAGTATAATCCGTCTGGTCAACAACATCGCCTGTTACAAGAAAATCATAAAGCTCAATATTATGAAAATCGCATACAGCCTGCATTCCTGCAAGCTCCATTTCAACAGCAAGGCACTCTTCCGATTTTCTTTTGTCAACAAGGTTGCGGGTTTCTCGGTAGAAAGCATCTGTCGTCCACACTCTTCCTTTGACGTGCGGAAGCTTAAGCGCTTTAAAAGCAGCTTCAACAACATCAGCATTTTTAATTTTAATGTAATCGCTCGGCGGTGCATAATGATACGACATTCCCTCGTCTCGGTATGCTTCGGAGGGGATAACATATTTTCCTCTCGTTTTATCTTTATCAAGCGAACCGGCTGAACCGAATACAATAAACTTTTCCGCACCCGTCTTCCAGTTCACTTCAATAATATCAGTTCCGGAAAGTGCGGCGCCGATTTCCGAAAGGTAAAACGCAATTTTTTGATTGCCTACAGTCAAAAGATGCAAGGGCTTTATTCTATTAGCTGCTTTTATCTCGCCAATCGTTTCATTCGGGAAACGTTCCAGAACTGCCGGATATATTTCCCGCGAAAAAGTGGCTATAGCAATGTCACAGATTTTATTTTTCTCTCCGAAAAAAGCTTCAGGGCTAATTATGGCATCGCTGTTTGCATCAAACGAATCAATTATCATATTAAATCTCCCCCCGTTAAAAAGACCGGCTTTTTGGCGCTGCGGCTCATCTTGGAAAAATATGATTACAGTATATCCCTTATCCGCAAGGATGTCAATAGATGCGTAGGATGACCGCCACCATCTCACAATCCATCAACAACACATCACAATCAGTCATTGTTTAAACGGCGGGAATATAATATATTAAAGGTATAATCATCATGGAGGTGTAAAGCTATGAACATATATCCTGAAATAAAAATAATGGGCGACGCTTACCCCATCGGGTTTGCAAACGGTCTATCCCTGTGCAAAAGCGAATCCAGCTTCGGATTCAAGGAAGTATCCTCAGACGGCGATACCAAGGTGTATGAGGATTCCCGCAGGCACAAAATCAAGATTATAGCCGAGAAGAAGGACACATCATGCGGCGAGGTTACAGAAATCGTCACCACATTTATCAACGAGAGTGACACGCCATGCACCCTTGAAATGCTTGCAAGCTTTGCAATAAGCGGGGTCAAGGCGGACAGAATTCACCGTATGCAGTCGTTCTGGAGTGCCGAGGGCAAATTAAGAACCGAAACCGTTGAAGACCTGCACTTAGAGCCTTCCTGGAATAGGTGCGCGACGCGCGTCGAAAAGTTCGGCAATCTTGGCTCTATGCCGGTGCGGAAGTATTTCCCGTTTATCGCTCTTGAGGACAGCGAAAGCGGCAGAGTGCTGGGAATTTCGCTCTACTCCCCCGCTTCCTGGCAGATGGAGCTTTTGTGCAAGGAATCGGAGGAACTTACCGTAGTCGGCGGAATCGCGGACAGGGATTTCGGTCATTGGACTAAAACCATTGCCCCCGGCGAGAGCTTCACCGCTCCTAAGGCAATGGTTGCAGAGGGCGAGAACATTTGCAAGGTCACAAGCAAGCTTGTAGCGGCGCAGACGCCGGATATCTCCCCTGTTGACAACGACATGGGCATTGCGTTCAACGAATACTGCACCACATGGGGAAACCCCAGCTTTGAGAACGTCAAGCGCATCGCGGACAGGCTTAAGGGCAAGGGAGTAAAGTACCTGGTAATAGATTCGGGATGGTACGGCCACGGAAATTCGTGGTGGACAACCATCGGCGACTGGGACGTCAATCAGGAAAAGTTCCCCGGCGGCATGAAGCCGATTGCCGACTATATCCGCTCCTGCGGGATGATTCCCGGGCTTTGGTTTGAATACGAGTCTGTCACGAAGGATTCAAAGTATTACAATTGCTCAGAATACCTTATTAAAAGGGATGGCGTTCCCCTTACCGTTGCCGACAGGCGGTTCTGGGACATGGAAAACGAGTGGGTCATAAACCATCTCTCCGAGCGCGTTATAAAGCTGCTTAAAGACTGCGGCTTCGGATATATCAAGGTAGACTATAACGACACCCTTGGCATGGGCTGCGACGGCGATGAGAGCATGGGCGAGAATCTTAGGCGCAAGGTCGAAGCTTCAAAGGCATTCTTCCGCAGAATCAAGGCGGAGATACCGGATATCGTCATAGAAAACTGCTCCAGCGGCGGGCATAGGTTAGAGCCTTCAATGATGGAGCTGTGCTCAATGGCAAGCTTTTCGGACGCTCACGAAACTACTTCCATCCCGCTTATCGCGGCGAATATGCACAGGGTTATAAAGCCCAGCCAGTCGCAGATATGGGCGGTAATGCGCGCGCGGGATGACGATTCGCGGATTTACTACTCGATTTGCTCCGCGCTGATGGGAAGGCTTTGCCTAAGCGGGGATATATATGCCCTGAGTGAACATCAGTGGGAGTTGATTGATGCCGGTATAGCGTTCTACCGCAGGGCGGCGGATATCATAAAGGATGGCGAGACGGTTTTGTGCGATTGCACTACTAAGAGCTACAACCGCCCAACAGGCAGTCAACTGCTTGTGCGCAGGCTAGAAAGCCGCTCTTTGGCGATACTCCATCGGTTTGAAGACTCGAATCCCGACATGAGCTTCCTTGATGGCAAAAAGGTGTTGGCGGAGTATGGATGTGCGGACAGAGATTTCAGCGCACAGGCTTGGATTTTGGAGGATTAATTGATATATAACGAACATCCCGGAGGTTGGTTTCCTCCGGGATGTTTATGTAAACAAGCTCTCAATGGCAAAATCAAAAAGCATTCGCTCAAGCCTTTTGATAATGGTCTGAGCGAATGCTTCTTATTTACTTGTCTTAATACCGTTCTTATTCCATCTTACACAGGTTTTGTATCCCAGCTTTTCATACCATTGAGCTATACCGGTAAAATGTATGTAGCTGTAATCATAGCCTTCTGCTTTAAGTATTTGCGTTACGTTTCTAACCATAGTTAAGCCTATTCCTTTATTACGGAATTCGGGGAGAGTGCCTACACAACCGGGACCGCCAATTTTATACTCACGCCCATTTACACCGTGTACGCCCATGTTTTTAACAAGACAGAAGCTCGCAATTTCTCCGCCTATATATCCACAATAGATTCTGTGCTTGCCATTGAAAGATTGTCCCCAATACTTTACAACTTTTTCAACCTCATTCCTTATCTTACTAAGGTCACCTTCATAAAATCCAAATGAGATGTTATCGCCAAGTTTTTTATCGTATTTGTTTAAATCAAATTCGTTAAGAGGAAGAATCATTTCATCAAAATATAATTCGTCCGGAAGATTACGAACAACCTCTCTGTCGAAATGATCCGGATATATACTGTTAAACAGTAATATGCAGTTCTGATTATTCATACACGGTTTCTCCAATAAGCGTTAATATGACTTTGCGACAGATTTTTGGCATCGCTTCAGCCTGAAATCAGTATTTTATTCCTCTATAATAACATTATCCCCAAGTTCAAGCTCGGTGATGACCTTTCGCATACTGTCATCGATCTCACATCCGCTTATTATCGGGATCGCGGTAAGCTCCGAGCCTGAAAGCTCCTCGTTAATCGTCTGCATGACTGCCTTTAAGGTGTAGGCGGCGCTTAAGCCCTCAAAGGAAATAACACTTCCGTCAGCCTTTGTGACCCTTGTGCCAAGCTCAGTCGGGCTGAATCTTACATATATGTTTTTCGTGCCGATTTCACTGGGTGCTTTAAGAATCTCCGCCTTGCCGGATATGATATCGCCGGCATCCAGTTCGACAAAAGTCTGCTTGCCTTCGCCGACCGACGCAAAAGCATAGCTTGAAAACTCGCCCAAGGCTTTATATCTTGTCGTGGATTTTACCCTGTCGCCGATATAGTCAAGATCTCTTTTGCGGAGCTCGGGGAACTCCACTTCGCCCAAGATCACGCCGTCGAATCCGGCGTCGGAAATCTCCTTTACAAAGCCAGCTATGTAATCGCGCGATTTCTGCTCGAAAGGCGAAAGCCAGGGCTTGCCGCCGCTTTCAATGGCGTTATCCAACCAGCGCGAAATTGAGCCCTGAATCATGTACGCAACGCCCTTATCGTACCACGAAGCTATATGGTCGCTCAGCGCGGACACTCTTGCATACAGGGTCAGACCGGATGTTTTTGCGTAATCAGCCATCTCATTAATGTCTGATATGCCATTCGGCGCGATTGCTTCGGATAATGCCGCCAGCTCGCTTGAAGTGTTATACAGCACCTCTCCGCCGTCTGCCACAAGCTCTATGCATATGCCGCTGTAGTTATTTTCAACGGCGTACTTTACCCTCTCACCGACAAGCAAATCATACGCTCCGCCGTTCTTGCCGGGGTACTTGACATATAGGATATTCTCAGCATCCGTCGGCTGAGGCTGGGGCGCAGGCTCGTCGCTTGCGGTCTGCTCAGAGGTGGGGGTGGGTTCATCCGGCTCAGGAGCGGACGTTACCGGCTGGTGGGTATCATCATCCTCCACGGGTGTGGGGGGATTATCCGGGGTGGTATTGGCAGGTCTGCCGCTGAAATAATCGACTATCGGCTTGCCGACGCTATAGCCTATAAAAACCATAGCCGCAAGCAGAACTATCATTATAATAATTCCCACAGCTGAATTGCCGGATTTCTTATCCGAGAAAATCGGCTTTTTTCTGTTTCTTGTTTTGTATCTTTTTTGCTGGTTGGACATAACATAACTCCTGACGAGTAAAAGTGCTACCGGTTGATTGCGAATATTATCATTGAAATAATGCCTATATAAAGACTGTATATGGGAAAGCCCCTGAATGCGGCCGGGATATCATCGGAATTGAGCTTATCATAATTTGCCGAGATAATATATGCCGCCAGTGCGAAGCCTATTCCTATTGCGGCGGCATTGAAAAGCCGAGCGCCAAGGCTGCCGTTCATGACCGTATTCGAGAAAAGAGCGCAGAGTACGGTGCAGTTGAATGCGGAAAGGTGCACATACTTTTTAAGATTCTTAAATGCGGACTTGGATATCAGGCGGATAACCAAAAGCGTCACAATATATACAGTGCCCAGCGAAAGGATATATATGCTCGGTAAAAATCGCATGGCGGCTGGGCTTTTCTGCATCGGGATCTCAAACAGATAGGTTATCAGGCTTGAAAGCACCGCAAATTCGGTTATAAAGCCGCCGAAGGAAAGAATATTCCAGTGCTTTTTTGAAAGCTCGATAAGCGTACTTGTTCCTAAAGCCGTTGTGAAGATGACGTTTTCTAAGATTATCGCGGAGAGCGAGACTAAAATCACCTGCAGGAACCCGGTCATTTCGTCACCGCCTTTTTATAGGAAAGCTTTATGGCACTTCTGAACCCTGCGCTGAGCAGAGCAAGGATAATGAACCCTCCGAACACGGTGGATGCTGTCGGCACCGTCAGCGGCAGGAAGCTTACTCCGAAGAAGCCGCCGTTTGTTAAAAGCTCTCTGACTGTGCCCAGAAACAGCAGGGCTATATCATATCCCAAAATATACATCGCCGCCAGTTCGAACATATACGACCTTTTCAGGCGGTAGAACTTGGATTCCGTCCTGACCGTTATCAAGGAATTGGTTATCAGCAGAGGGGCATATATCCCCAAAGCTGCAAGGCTTGCGGGCATTATCCTTTCCATAAGAAGCGATACCGGTACATACACCAGCGACGCCACAAGGGTATATAATATAATGCGGACGGTATAAACCAGCTTCCGCGGGACGAAGGAGCATACGGCAACGGTTATATATGTAACAAGGCTGAAAACTATACATATCGCCAGCGCAGGCATAAACCCGGTCGCAACCGCAACTGCGGGAGCTATAATAGAGCCGCTTGAAAGCAGAGCGTTCGAAGTGAAAAGCGCTTCCTTTCCGGCTATGCTCAGATTGGTTTGGTTCGACGAAGCCATCGCAGTCTTATCCTCCTAATATAATAGTGCTTAAAAAATCAAAATTGTGTCAATTAATGCAAAAAAATTTATTTCTGCTCTTCGGATTTCTTGTTTTTATGCGATTCCTTATTTGAATCACTGTGCGGTTCTACTTGAGATTCCTTTTGGGATTCTTTTCTGGAGACATCAAGCTTTTCTTGCGTTTGTTCGCTCGATTCCTCGGTTGAACCCTTGCGTGTCTCCCCTATCTCTTTTTGAGATTCCCTGACGGATTTCCTACGTAATTCCGTCAGCTCTTTCAGGGATTTCTTTTGCGAAACCTTAGGCTTGTTTAGCGATTCTCCCCTCTTCTCAGGCTTGTTTAGCGACTCTCTCCTCTCCTTATGCGATTCCTTCTGCTTTTTAGGAGCGGTATCCTCGGTATAGGTCCTGAACTTGATATAGATAAACGCCTTGCTGATTTTCTGATCCAGAATCGCGCCAAGCTTTGAAAGCTTATTTCCGGCGAACAAATCGAATCTATCCAGCTCGGATGAGAATACGGATGCAATCAGGAACCCGAACACCGCGCTGTTTTCAAAACCGCAGTATTTGCGCAAAACAAAGCTTACAGTTGAGAACACGATACCGTAAAGCGCCTGAGCAAATCCCCTCTTGGGCACGAATCTTAAATCGCACGCCATGAAGACCAGAACGAACATGAACGAGCCGGTAACTACAGAATACATCGCAGCAGTCCATCCCGATGCGGATATAGGGAACAAAACGAACAGGAGTGTATTTGAAGCCACTGCGCTGAAAAACGCAGACGGCGGGATATCGCGGAAGAAATAAAGCGACACCGCGCAGATAAGGATTATAAGCACGCAGGATGTGCCCATAGGACCTGCAAGCTTGCCCCAGATAATATCCAGATAGCTTGACGAACTCAGCGAAACGTCGACGTTATGGGTAAACGAACGCACCATTACATCGGGGATATCCGAGCTTAGGGGAAGTCTGCCGAACGGTGCAGGAGATGGGTATCTTAAAACGCTGTTCGGCCAGGTCAGCGCACAGAAGGCATATGCCACTGCCGCAGGGCTGAAAATAAGATTATTATTTCCGCCGAAGGCATATTTGCAGACAGCTATCATGAAAACTGCGGCGAATATTACAACTCTATAAGGAACCGAAGCGGGCATCAGCAGTGCAAGAATCATTCCGGACATTATCGGCGAGGTATCCACCAGCCGGAACTTCTTTTTGACTATCTGACAGCAGATATATTCAGTCAGCAGGCTTATGCCCACTGAAATAATAGTTACAAGCGTTGCCCTGAAGCCGTAATAATAGAACGCCATTACATTCAGGGCGAGCAAAAACGAGGTAGCTCTGGCGAACCTTTGCAGATCGTTTCTTTCTTCATGAGATATGTTATTAATCAGAATCACCATCCATTTTGAGGTGCTTAAATGAAGCTTTATATAAGGGCTTATCCCAAATTTACAAAGGTTGTTTCGGTTGGCAGTCTTTCCGACATAAAAGCCCTCAGCCGAAGGCTTGCCGGCAAGGAAAGCATAACATCAAGCTCGCTCTACTCCCGCGAAAGCGAATATTATCTCTGCTTTGATGCGGATATAAAGCGGCTGGAATCACAGCTCGGCGCTATATGCGAGCACTCCGAGCGGGTATTCATTGGCAGGTACTACTATTCCATCATCCGCGAGCATTACAATCAGGTACTGTGTGACGGTGCGGTACGCAGATTAGCGCAGAAGTGAAGCGCTCCTTCTCATATTATCCGATTTGAAAAGATATGAGCCGGAAACCAAGACGTTTGCCCCGGCGTGCCTTACGCGCGGCGCGGTCTTATCGGTTATGCCGCCGTCCACCTCGATATCCAGCGGGATATTGAGCGAATCTGCCTGAGCACGCAGTGAAGCTATTTTATCAAGAGTGAATTCCATAAATCCCTGACCGCCGAAGCCGGGCTCGACCGTCATAACAAGCGCCATATCCAGCTTATTAAGGTAGGGATAAAGCGCGCTGACAGGGGTATTCGGCTTTACCGACATCCCCGCCTTCATTCCCAGCGAATGTATCTTATCTATGAGCGCGTCCTTATCGCACTCTGTTTCCTCGTGAAATGTGATTATATCAGCGCCGGCATTTTTAAAGGCTTCGACATACCTTTCCGGCTCGGTGATCATCAGGTGAACGTCAAACGGGAGCGGTGAATACTTTTTAATCGATTTCAGCACCGGCACGCCATAGCTTATATTGGGGACGAAGTGCCCGTCCATAACGTCGAAGTGGATCATATCGCAGCCGGAATCCTGCGCTCTTTTAAGCTCGTCCTTAAGATTGCCAAAATCGGCTGAAAGGATGGAAGCGGATATCAATGTTGTCATAAAAACACGACCTTATTTTATATCTGAAAGCCATATGATGGTGCCTATGCGGGATAAAATCATCCGCCAAAGCTCTCATATGAACATAATTATACATATTGATTATACTACATAAAAACAAACTATGCAAGCAGATAATTGCAAATATTTTATTAACTTTCGGATATTTGTGAAAAAAGCGCCGTCAAGATCTGACCTTGGCGGCGGTGGGGGTATTATATGATAAAACGGTAGGCAAAGTCTTGAAATATAAGCTCTCTTTTCCGGTTTACTGCTGATGCGATGAGGCTTTGCCGTTTGCCGTTAGTTTATAATATGACACCCGACGGGAAAATGCCACAAATTTTTTCGCAATTTTTTTGCTTACCCCATTGACAAATTCGGTCTATTAGTGTAGACTATAGGTAATGGGTCTACTAATGTAGACCTTAAACGAAAGGAATGATAATTATGAAGCTGTCCAACAGCGAAATGAGCCTTATGGATATCATCTGGGAGAAGGCGCCGATAAAATCGGGAAATTTAGTCAAGGAAGCCCTTGAACGGCTGGGGTGGAAGAAATCCACCGTTTACACCATCGTGAAAAAGCTGACCGTTAAGGGAGCAGTAAAGAGCGAGGACGCAGTTATCACCCCATTGTGCAAAAAGGATGAGGTACTGGGCGAGCGCTCGGACGAGCTTATTGAAAAGGGCTACAACGGCTCTCTGCCGATGTTCCTGGCGGCGTTCCTGCAAAAGGAAAAGCTCACCCGCGAGGAGGCGGAGGAGCTGAAAAAGCTGATAGACAGTTATGTTGATGACCGGCAGTAATAAATCCCGTATATCACGAAAGGAGGGAGGATTGGAGTGATAAAGGACATATTTTCAGCGGTTGCCGACATGAGCGTTACCGGCGCATACATAATCTTGGTGGTGCTGATAATCAGGGCGGCAATGAAAAGGCTTCCCAAGCGGTTTTCATATATGCTTTGGGCGATACCTGCGGTTCGGCTTCTCTGCCCGTTTACAATACCCTCGGCGGTGAGCCTGTTCAATTTTATCAAGCCAGCACACAGCGAGAAAAGAATCGCCGAGACTGCCGAAGCTGTGAGTAAAGCTATGACGCCGGCTTTCAGCGCTTCGCCTGCCGAATATATCCCGACCGAGAGCGCGGCGGTATATTCAACCACAACGAGCCATCAAACTGCCGCCGTCAGCGCGGGATTCAAGCCGGATATCGGCGAGATTGCCGCCATGGTTTGGCTGGCAGTCGACATAGGCATAGTCATATACTGCGCCGTGTGCTATGCAAAGATGTACAGGATCCTTAAAGATTCCCGCAGGGACGGAGAGTATTATATCAGCTCGAAAATAGAGTCCCCGCTTGTGTTCGGGTTTATCAGCCCGAAAATATATCTTACAGAGGGACTTTCGGAGGAGGATTCGCGCTGTATTCTCGCTCACGAGAGGACACATATTCGCCGATGCGACCATATTGTAAAGCTTTTGTGCATACCCATCGCCGCCATACACTGGTTCAACCCGCTTGTCTGGATAGGAATAAACAGGATGTATCGGGACATGGAGCTTTCCTGCGATGAAGCGGCACTGAACACTCTCGGAAGCGAGAGCAAAAAGGCTTATGCAGGAGCACTTTTGAACATGGCTCTTAAGCAGAACAGAATAAGCCTTTGCGGAGTGCTATGCTTCGGCGAGAAGAACATAAAATCACGAATTAAAGGAGTGTTGAGCATGAAAAAACCTAAAATTATCGCGATAGTCGCGGCGGTAGCAGTCGTAGCCGTGTCGGCGGTATGCCTTTTGACAAACGCACTGCCGGAGAAGCCGGTGGACGTAAACGAAATTATGAACGCGGAGACGGTGACCATCCCCGAAATAAAATTCACAAGGGCGTTTTCCTACGCGGGCGCGGAGTCGAACGTCTGCCTTAGCAAAAAGAATGTCGATAAACGTCTGTATTGCCTGGTTGCGACAAAGGCTTTTGTGGACAGCGAAGTGAACGACGGCAATATCTACGCTTCCGGGCTGGAGCTGATGTTCGCACCGGACAGCAGCCACGCGGAAATAATGCTTTTGCCGGGAAAGAATTTCGTGCTGAAATCCTCCGAACTCGACAGCTATCTTAGGGTGAGGAAGATGAGGCGCCCGCTGATTATCTTCAATTCGCCCGCCGATAACGCTATATATCTCTATACCGTGGACAACAAGAACCGCATAAAATCCCTCGGCGACCCGATATATCCCGATGACGAGCCGCTTGCATACCAAAGCTTTGTCGCAGACAGCTTCCCGCTAAACTATAACGAAAAGCTGTATGACCCCGACAATAAAGTGCGGATAACCTTTGATTTCTGGGATTGCACCTATGAAATCCAGAACGACTGCCTCGAGACGAACGACGTTATCAGGCGCTATATCGAGACGCAGGCGATGGGTGATATAATCGATTGCGACATCCAGGAAATCAGCACAGCCTTTGAATACGGCGGACTTGCCTACTACGGCGAGGTCAAGCGCGGCGCGCTCGAAGTACACGGCGAAGTGTATAAGGCGAGCTACACCCTTAAATATCTCGACGGAACCGAGGAAGCAAGGGGGGAATTCTTTGTAGCGAGGTATTTGGACGACGCAGCAAGGATAGAAAAGGTAATCCCCTGCGACATCAGAACAAGGACGGGAACCATAGAAAAAAGAACGGCTGCAGACGGCGAGGAGGAGATATATTTCCTCGACGAGAACAACGGCGAAGAGATTGTTTTAGACCCGCTGATAAGGCCGATGATTGGCTACAGCTCAGGGTTTACTAACGTGCAGGGCTATCGGCTCGAAAAGATACCCGCAGGAACGTATGTGGAACTCTGTTATAACGGTGACGAGATTACGCCGGATTCTATAGCTTATGTGGAGATTATTTACTTCAGTGAATAAATCCACTCCGCGAAGCGCTAACGTGTCAAGGGCGAGGGTCGAGGGGCAGAGCCCATCGTCGCTCCCCGCAGGGAGCGAAATCCCCTGCGCAAGCGAAACGCAGAAATGAGAGAAGCACTTATTCCGACCTTAACGGTCGGAATAAGTGCAAACAGTCCAGCGGACTGTTTTGCCGTGGGAGACGGTATGCGAAGCCTAACGATTCCCTCAGTCTGGGGGCTCCCGATGGACGCATGAAATGCGTCCATCCCTACACACACTCGCGGCTTAAAAGAACCCAGATATATAAACACGCCCATAGCTCCAGCCAACTCGCCGTAAGGCGAATATAACTCGCGTCAGCAAATATCACTGCCGATAAGCAATATCACTCAGCCATCAGTGATATTACCTATCGGCAGTGATATACCCTATCGGGAAGTTATATTGCTTTACATCAGTTATATTCACTACTGCGAGTTAATCCCCCAAACCAAAAAGGGAGCGGATTTTACTCGCTCCCTATTGCTATTCAATTAGTTTTGTGAAACTATTCGGTCTGCCGCGTTTCAAGTGGCATCACCTTTTCTTCATTTCACCTATTCCAAATTGTACTTTGGACTCACCCTTTCACTGCTAAATTCTGATATTGGTTCCGTACATTTTCATTGGAATCAATCCTTTATATTTTATTGCAGTGCTTACTGCTTGGGGTTATATATCAATCGCTTTGCAACGCCTTAAATTTTTTACAGCTTTATATGGCCCATTGGACTCATTACCTTTCTTTTGGCTTGATTAAATGTTTGGACTTCTTGCCCACATGAGAATCACTCTTTCGATGTCAAGTCGGATTGGTTGGCTGATTATCTTTTAAAAACGTTGAAGCCGAGTTTGACTTCTTTAAGGTTATGCACAGATTGCCGGACTCACGCCTTTCTATATGGATTTTGGTTAGTTAGTTCCGCTTCGTGCAGCTTTCATAGAAATCAGATCCTTTAGTAGCTTCTACGGATATCCGGATTTTTAAGCCTTTCCGCAGATTCACAGGTTGTTATTGGTTTGCCAGCCTATGTGCTTTGATTTTGGTATTTGCTTATAAAGCTTTTACCTCTTCATTGGAACCCTCTCCCTTAGATTTGTTAAGCCGATTGGCTTTAGCCTCCTTGGCTTTTTCTTTATCTCTCTTCTGTGATTACAATATACCATACTTTTTGTGATTTGTCAATAGGTTTTTTAAACTTTTTTAAAATTTTTTATTTATTTTTTCTTTTATTCAAAACCATTGACTTTAAGAGCGGAATCGTATATAATATTAGCGTAATAATTCAAACCAAACGTGACAAACTATATCCCGAAAGGAATTACTGATATTATGGATAATTTTAACGAGCAAGACTACACCCCAGAACTGTATACCTTAAGCGACGAAGAGGGCAAGGAGCAGACCTTCGAGCTGATCGACACCTACGTCGACGGAGATGAAAGGTATTATGCAATGGTCCCCTACTTTGAAAACCCGGACGACCTTATTCAGAGCGACGGCGAGCTTGTCATTCTGAAATCCGACTATGTTGACGGCGAGGAAATGCTTGTCACCATCGACGATGATGACGAGTATGAGCGCATCGGTGCTATCTTCCTAAAGCGCATCGAAGAGATGTACGCCGAGATGGAGGAGGACGAATGCGGATGCGGATGCGGATGTGAACATCATGACGGCTGTGGATGTGAAGATGACGACTGCGACTGCGGTCACTGCCATGGCGACGCCTGAGAAGTGCCGAGCGCGTATCCCGAAAAACAAAAAATAAATATTTTCTGCCCTGTTCGATTAAGCATGATTTTATAATCCAACACATATTATAAGGGAATCGGACTCCGGATTGAGGACTGCAGACCTCCTGACCGCTATACGCGGCGGACGAAGGGAGCGAGAGACTTCCGGGAGATTACCCACCTGCTTTAGTGCGGGTTTTATGTTTCATGTGGCGGCAGGGCGGAATTTTTTACATTGAATTAAAACCGGTACAGACCTATATAGCTTGGTCTGCACCGGTTTTTTGCGTCGCTAAGGGTTATTCGCCGCAATAGCTTTCTATGGCTTCGGCGGTGAATTGGGCGGTACCTTCCCCGCCGGCGGTGTCAATATTGCGCCTGAACCGCTCGTCCTGAACGTACATCTGACCAAGACCCAAAAGTATTTCGGACGTGCAGTTATAATAATGCGATGTTATGAAGTCCTTAAGCTCATTTACAAGGGCTTTCGCCTTATCGCCCGATGGGCTTTCCTCCATGATTTCACCAAACCGCGCGAATATCTGCATCATCTCGCCGGAATACACCTTTTGCTCTGCTTCGGTCGTGTTTTCGGCACGCTGGGCATATTCCCTGTAAGCCGAGGTATTCCCCCACTTTTCCTTTGCTTCTTTGGCGTAGGCTTCTATCTTCGATTTATCGAATGCTTCAAAATTCATTCTATTCACTCCTGTTTCGTATATTTCCCGGGCGAGGCTGATGAGATCATCCAGGCGGCTCCGCTTTAAGGTGAGCAGCTCGATTTGCTGTCTGAGGGCAGCTTTTTCGTCGAAATCCGGATTTTCGACTATTAGCTTTATCTCTTTCAGCGGAAACTCCAGCTCGCGGAGCAGAAGTATAGTTTGAAGCCTTGCAAGAGCCTTTTCGTCATATAGACGATACCCCGCCTCAGTGACCGTTGTCGGCGGCAGAAGCCCAATTGAATCGTAGTGATGAAGCGCGCGCACACTCACACCACTCAGCCTTGAAACCTCACTTACTGTCAGCATAAAATCTCTCCTTTCCTGCTCGGTATCTACACTATACACTATTACGCAACGTCATAGTCAAGCTGACGGCTCAAATTTTGTAATATTTTTTCGCTTGTTTCGCCGTCAGCCGCGTTTCCTCCGTCCTTGATTACAATTTTGCTAAATAGGGAACGCCATCATATACTATACTGTAGATTTGCACAATCCGGACGGAAACGCCCAACTTTTGTGTAGTCTCTTAACCACTTTGCATATGAAGATATCAGTTCACAAGACAGGGAATTATTTTCCGGCGCAATTTTTTATAGCTTCTATTATGATATCGACATTATCCTCCACCGTTCTCAATCCGCCCACGCGGATAACCGGACAGTTGAGCGTTTTTACCCAGTTTTCAGCGATGTGCTCATCTCGATCGGCGCACATCTCAAAGAATCTGCGCTCCCGCTCATACAAATCTCCGCCTGGCATAGCTCTTTCGCCGAATTTATCATATGAGCGCTTCTTTACCCTTTCCAGACGGATTTCCTTGGGGACATCCACGTATACCGCAAGGTCAAAGCTTTCGCGAAGACGTTCGCCGTAATCTCCTCTGACAGCGGCAAGCACAAAGGCTTCACAGCCGGATATCTCCTCCATAAGCTTTGCTTCGACCTCTTCCTCGGTTCGTGGTGCGGAATAAAGGTAGCTTGGGTCGGTTTTGGGGAAGTAGATATCCTCAATATCTATAAAGTGATAGCCGAGCTTCTGCGCCAGCGCTCTGCCCAAGGTACTTTTTCCCGCGCCGTTCATACCGCAGACTATTATGGCGTTTGCCATGCCTGATTCTCCTTTCAGTTAGCAAAATAGACCTATAGCAAGCATACCGGCTTTACATAGGCTTCAATGTCTGAATCCCGCTATTTCTTCAACTCCCAATACAAATACAGCGGGATTTTCTGAAGCCACGCAAGCGCAACGGATATCTGCGCCTGCTCATCTGTCGCACGCGGCTCGTTTAAGTCAAAAATCATCAAACCTGCCTTGATAAAGGCTTTTACATATTCCTCCATGGTTCTGTGCCGCCAGATGACCGGAACCGTACCTTTCCAAAGAGGGGCTTCCCACTCCTTCGGCTCGAAATAGTTTTTTACGACTACCTGCCGCTCGATTTCCTCTCCCTGTCTGCCTATTCCGATATCGTGATTACCGTCAAAGCAGGGGTGCAGAACGCTTGCAAATAGCCCTCCATTAGGTGCTTCTCTTAAAGTACCCTCAAAATCCTCACAGTCCATCAGCATCATCGAACAGAGGACGATATCGAACTGCTCCGGCTCTATATCAAACAAATCATTGCTGTTTCTGACAAAATGCTCGATAGAAAGTCCCTCTTTTTCTGCCAGTGAGGACGCAATTTCTATCGCCCTTTTTGAACAATCGACAGAAACAAGCTGTGCGCCCCTTTTTGTCAGCTCGCGGGAATAGCCGCCCTCGCCGCATCCCAAATCCAATATCCGCTTTCCGGCGACATCGCCCATGAATTTAAGCATATTCGGCATAATAAAGCAGTTTCTTGCTTCGCCCGTCTGTGCCAGCTCAAACCATTCATCGCCCATTGCGTTCCATGCGATGGTGGAGCTGTCCTGCTTCATCTCTTTCATATCTAAACCTCCGAAATCTCGATTCTACGCGATAACGGCAAGGCGACCAACAGCTTTTGCCATGCTATCTGTGCTTTTTCCTGTATTCAAGATATTCCTCCAAAATCAGCGTCGCCGCGACGGTGTCAATTACCGCCTTCCGCTTTTTGCCCCTGACGTTGGTTTCGTTCAGAATGCCTATCGCCTGAACGGTAGTGACGCGCTCGTCCCGGAATACCACCTCTAAGCCGGTGACTTCCGCGATAATCGCGCCAAATTCGCGGCATTTCTGGGCGCGATCCCCCTGGGAACCATCCATATTCACCGGCAGACCCATAACTATAAGCTCGGTACCAAGCTCCTTCGCCTTTTGGGCAATCTTAGCCGCAAGCTTATCACGATTCCATTCTGCTATCGTTCCGACCGGTGAGGCTATCGATTCATATGCGTCGCAGGAGGCTAAGCCAGTCCTCGCATCGCCGTAATCTATGGCAAGTATACGCACTTTACACCTCTTATCTTTGTCCGCAGTTGAGCATATCAATGGTAAGAGCCATTATAAGCACATCCTGCTCGTCGGTGTCATTTAGAATCGTCAGGGCATAGGTGTCTCCCCAGTGGAAAAGCTCCTTGTCGATTGCGGCTATTTGCTTGCCGCTTGCGTCAACTATAGTATAATTCCACTCCAAGAAGTCGCCCTCGACCTGCCAGCCGTTATAATCTATTGTGTATTTTGGACGAAGAAAGCTCCATTTTCTTGTGATTGTGCCCACAATACTATCGCCAACGGTTATTTCCGCCTTGCCAAACCATGTCATCAGCTTCTCATGAATCATGCCGATTTCCCGATTGGTGGAGTAATCGTAGATATGAAGCCTATGGCCAAGCGTAAAGAAGTCACCCTTTACAAAGTACTTGGGCTCCTCGTTTTCGTCATAGATATCATAGGTATCCGTCCAGCTGAAAACGCGCTGTTTTATTAATAGCTTTGTCATATTTATATCCCTTGCCCTTCCTGCTAATACTGTTTTTCTGCTTTTTCAGATGTTTTTCGTGGAAATATTCGCCTTCCGCTGAACAACGAAAGGCGAATATCTTTACAGTCTAATACTCTATTTGCTCAGTCCCAAGAACGCCGCGCCGATGATTCCGGCGTCGTTGCCAAGGGAGGCTATTACTATTTCGGTGTTTTTAACTCCGCCGCGGGTGTATATTTCCCGGGAAACAAGCTCCTTCAGCGGGATAAGCAGGGCGTCACCCTCGTTGCAGACTCCACCGCCTATGCACAAAATCTCCGGCTGGAAGATGTTTATAACATTCGCGATACCTGCCGCAAGGTACTTTATATACTTGTCTACGACAGCTTTTGCGGATGCATCCCCGGCACGCATGGCATTGAAAGCAAGACGGGCGTCAATTTTATCGCCAGCCATATCATGCATTTTGGATGCAGGATCAGCCGCCATTGCTTCCTTAGTCATGCGGATAAGACCTGTTGCCGAAGAATAGACCTCAAAACAGCCCTTTCTTCCGCAGGTACACGCAGGACCGTCCACCTCGATAACGGTGTGACCCAGCTCGGCTCCGGCGAAATTGAAGCCTGAATAGATTTTGCCGTCGATGATGATTCCTCCGCCCACACCAGTTCCAAGGGTGATGCAGACTGCGTTTCGCACGCCCTTTGCGCTTCCGGCAACGAATTCACCGTACGCCGCAGCGTTGGCATCATTTTCGGCGTAAACGCGCTTGCCAAGCTCGCGCTCTAAAATCTCCCCGGCGGGAACATTCTCAAAATCAAGGTTGTTGGAGTATACCACTACTCCTCTTTCACTGTCGATGGTTCCGGGGGATCCCAAACCCACAGCCTCAATATCATCCATGGTAAGACCTGCATTAGCAACAGCCTGCTTAACAGCCTCGGCGCAGTCAAGGATTATATCCTCGGCAGGGCGGGGGCGGTTGGTGGGAAGCTTTGCTTTCGCAACTATATTGTAGCTTTCATCCACAACTCCGGCGACGATATTAGTGCCGCCCAAGTCGATTCCGACATAATATTTCATAATTCTCTCCTTATGTGGTTCTTATGACAAAAGCTCGTCAAGCTCGTCAATAAGCTCACCGAAGAGCTTGAGTGCATCGTTTACAGGCTCGGGCGAATTCATGTCAACGCCGGCTATCTTCAAGAGCGATATCGGGTCGGTGGAGCAGCCGCTCGAAAGGAACTTAAGGTAATCCTTAACAGCAGGCTCGCCCTCACGCAATATCCTTCTTGAAAGGGCTATCGCGGCGGAGAAGCCGGTTGCGTACTGGAAGACATAGAAATCATAGTAGAAGTGAGGGATGCGCTCCCACTCAAAGTCGATTTCGCGGTCGATGACAACATCATCCCCATAATAATCGGCGTTGAGCTTGTGATAGAGGGCGCACAGAGCATCAGCGGTAAGGCTTTCTCCGCGCTCAGCCATCTCGTTAGTCAAAAGCTCGAATTCCGCGAACATTGTCTGGCGGTAAAGGGTGGTGCGGAACTGCTCTAAGAAATAGTTTATAAGATATGCACGCTGGCGCTTGTCAGTGGTCTTGCCCAAGAGATACTGCATCAGCAGGGCTTCATTGCAGGTGGAGGCAACCTCGGCGACGAATATTACATAGTCGCTGTAAGTAACCGGCTGGTTCTTCATGGAAAGATAGGAGTGGAGCGAATGACCCATTTCGTGAACGATGGTGAACTCGCTGTCCAGTGTATCCTTCTGGTTGAGTAAGACATAGGGGTGAGGATATGCGCCGGCAGAATATGCGCCAGAGCGCTTGCCTTCGTTCTCGTAAACGTCTATCCAGCGGTTCTCAAAGCCCTCACGCAGCATGGAAACGTAATCATCACCCAAGACCTGCATAGCTTCAAGGATTTCCTTCTTGGCATCCTCATAGCTTACCTTGACGTTTGCGTCAGGCACAAGTGAGGTATAGATATCGTACATATGAAGCTCGTCAACGCCGAGGAGCTTCTTGCGCAGGCGCATATACTTGTGCATATATCCGAAGTTGGCATGAACAGCGTCGATGAGGTTGTGATAAACCGAGGTGGGAACTTCGTTGCCGGAAAGTGCGGCTTCGAGGTTGGATGAATACTTTCTTACGGTGCTGTTTAAAATTCTTGCCTTGACCTCGCCGTTGTACAGGGCGGCAAGGGTGTTCTTGTAGCTCTCATATGTGTGATAAAGCTTCTCAAACGCCTGCTTTCTGATATCGCGGTTTTCGTTCTCCATATATGGGATGAACGAGCCGTTGGTAAGCGGGGTCTTGCTGCCATCCTCCCACTCGATATCAGGGAACTTGATATCTGCGCTCTCAAATGTGCTGAAAGCGTTGGATGCCGTGCCGGATATTCTTCCGACCTGAGCAAGTATTGCTTCCTCCTTATCGGAAAGGATATGAGCCTTCCTTGCGCGGAGCCTGTTTAAAGCTACTCTGTAAAGCTCCAGCTCAGGCTCTTCCTTATAGAAGCGCTCAACAGTCTCATCATCGGCGGCAAGGATTTCAGGGGTAGCAAATGAGGACGCAGAAGCGATGCCAACATAAAGTGTGCGTGCCTTGTCGGAGTATTCCTGATACTTTGCAACGGTTGAATCCTGGTCGTTTTTCATCATGGCATAGCCGTGGAAGCTTCTGAGCTTTAAGCTGAGCTCATCATCAAGCCGCATAAAGTCAAGAAGCGACTTTGCACTTTCCATAAGCTTGCCTTGGAAAGCCTGAAGCTTGGGGATATATCCCTGAAGATTGACAAGCTCAGCTTCCCAGGCTTCGTCACTGGGGTAGAGGTCAGCAAGGTTCCAGGTGTACTCCTCGGCAACCTCACTGCGCTTTAATATTTTTACATTTTCAGACATGATGTTTCCTCCATATAGATAAATTTGATTTAATTTTAGCATATAATTTGGTGTTTGTAAATAGCTGTTGGCTCAAACTTTGTAATCTTCGCTCGTTTGTTTTGCCGACAGCCGCCTTTCCTCCGTTGTTGACACTTGATAAAGTGATGGACAAGCTTCTGCACATATCGCACTATTGCTCACAATTTACGGACGGTACCGTCCAACTTTTGTCCGGTGGTTTTTGCAGTTTGTGCGGAGCTGTTTGGTAAGTAGGATTTGCAGTGCTCCACCGACGCGTCGACCTCCGCCTACCGCAGTATGTCGAGTGCGCGTCCCCAAGGCTCGCAAACCATCCTCCCAAAATAACGAACAAAACAAAAGATGTGCGCAGGAACCTACACACATCTCAAAATATATCCCAAAGACGGAGTAAGCGCGGCAGACGGCAAAACAACAGTACAAAGATCAGAAAGCTGTCTGCTTATCCAAGAAAGTACATCGGCTTAGCCGTCTCCACCTTCTTAAACCCGCAAGTCTCATAAAACTTAATAGCATCACTTTCAGCTATCAGGCAGATTTTCATGTAACCTGCGTACTCTTCCTTTACCATCTCCATCAGCCGTCTTCCTACCCCGTGCTTCTGATACTCGGGGTCTACAAGCAGATAGTGAACATATGCGGTGAGCACGCCGTCATCCATTGCGCTTACAAGACCTATAAGCCGGTCGCCGTCCCACGCGGTGAAAACTGATTTATAGTTTTTCATGGCAAGCGAAAGCTTTTCGGGATATTTCCCCGACTCCCAGTCTACAGATAAAAACAGCCTTTCAAGAGAGTTTGGTGAGAGGTCATGAGATGAGGAATATGTGATTGAATCGGTCATGGTAAAAATCCTTTCTAAGTGATTATAGGTAATACTAATTCTGCGTAAAAGTGTAGAAGGGCTACTTGGGCAGCCCAAGTAAAATCGCTGCAAAACCGCTATACAATAGGCTTGCAGCAATTTTACAGGCCTTTTTAGCACAGAATAAATATAACAGCAATGGCGCACAGAGTTAGTGCGCCACATAATAATATTCAGTTTATGCAAAACAAAGAATCAGTTTTGAGCAAGAATTCCGTCGATAAACTGCCTTGCAAGCCTTGCAGACCGTCCGCCGCGCTCTAAGGCGAAGCGCTCCGCCAAAAGCTCAAGCTCGTCCTTGGGCATATCTATGCCAAACTGCTCGGCTAACTTTGCAACTATATCCAAATAAGTCTTCTTATCCGGCTTATGGAAGGAGATGTGCAGCCCGAACCTGTCCGAAAGGGATATCATTTCCTGCATGGCGTCGTTGCGGTGAACCTCGTCGCCTTCCCTGTCCTCGAACCGCTCCTTAACGATGTGGCGGCGGTTGCTGGTAGCATACACTACAACATTTCGCGAGCGCGCCGAAACAGAGCCTTCGAGCACCGCCTTAAGGCCGTTGAAATCGTCGTCGTCGCTCAAAAACGACAGATCGTCGATGAAAAGTATGAATTTAAGGGGATTCAGGGCAAGGTCGTCTAAAATTTTCGGAATTACCGCAAGCTGGTCCTTTCTAACCTCGATAATCCTAAGGCCCTGCGAATAAAGCTCGTTCACAACCGCCTTTATGGTGGAGGACTTGCCCGTTCCGGCGTCGCCGGTTAAAAGGATGTTCGCCGCCGGCTTGCCCGCAAGCAGTGCCTTGGTGTTATCTATTATCTGATTTCGCTGGAGCTCGTAGTCGACAAGCTCGCTTATTCTTATCTTATCGGGATTTCGCACCGGCACAATCTCACTGCCCTCGATATAGAACATGCGGTTTGCGGCGTATTTGCCGTAGCCGTATTTCGAGATGTTCTTTACCCGGTGGTCGTAGTTCTCAGCAAGTGCGATTTTCCGGGATTCAAACTGCGGAAGGCTGCCATCCCAACGCAAAGGCTCGCAAAGCGCCTTCGGGGTCAGTGAGGCGGTTTTCGCGAGAATTTCTATCTCCCGCGATACGCTTTCGGCTATAACTCCGCTCGGCTTTTCGCCCGAGCCTATCGCCTTAACATAGACGTTCTCGCTGTTGTAAACAACGCTTTCGATATGCGCGCTGAGGTCGCCGCCGTTTTCCGAATACAGCTTCGATACGAACTCCGCATAGCGGCTGATCCTTAAGTCAAGCGGCTCGTCGTTAAGGCTCGAAATGTATTCTAACAGCGCCGAAATAACGCCGTCAGAAAGCACCGAGCGGAACACGGCAAGCGAGCTTAGCTCGGCTTTAATAATCGATAATTCTGCTCTTGTCATATCAGTTAAGAATCGCGCCGTACGCGCCGCCCGAAACCAGCTTGGCGTAACGCTTTAGGTAGCCGCTGAGCTCCTTTTGCTTGGGCTTGAAGTTCGCAAGTCTTGCATCAATAACGTCCTGCTGGACCTTAAGCTCGATGGTGTTTCCGGGGATATCTATGCGAATGATGTCGCCCTCTTCAACTATTCCTATAAGTCCGCCGGATGCCGCCTCGGGAGTAATGTGACCTACGCACGCTCCCCTTGTGGCGCCGCTGAATCTGCCGTCGGTAATGAGCGCTACGCTGTTGCCAAGACCCATGCCCATGATTGCCGAGGTGGGGTTGAGCATCTCCCTCATGCCGGGACCGCCCTTGGGGCCTTCGTAGCGGATGACGACAACATCCCCGGGCTTAATCTGACCTGCGTTTATGGCCGCCTGAGCGTCTTCCTCGCTGTCATAAACCCTCGCGGGGCCTTCGTGAACCAGCATTTCGGGAGCGACCGCCGAGCGCTTTACAACGCTTCCCTCGGGAGCAAGGTTGCCCCGAAGCACCGCGATTCCGCCTGTCTCGCTGAACGGGTTGTCAATGGAACGTATAACCGCCGTGTTCAGATTCGGACACTGCGCGATATTCTCACCGATTGTCCTGCCGGTAACGGTAATGCACTCGCCGTGGATAAGATTCTTTTTGGAAAGCTCGTTCATAACGGCGTAAACTCCGCCGGCTTCGTTGAGGTCCTCGACATAGGTCTTGCCCGCGGGTGCGAGGTGGCAAAGATTCGGGGTGACAGCGCTTATCTCGTTGGCGATGTCGAGGTTGATTTCTATTCCGCACTCGTGCGCGATGGCGGGAAGGTGAAGCATACTGTTAGTCGAGCAGCCGATAGCCATATCAACGGTAAGAGCGTTCATAAATGCCTCACGCGTCATAATGTCGCGCGGGCGGATGTCCTTCTTAACCATATCCATAACCGCCATGCCAGCCTTTTTGGCAAGGATTATCCTCTCAGAATAAACCGCCGGTATGGTGCCGTTTCCGGCAAGACCCATGCCCAAGGCTTCGGTTAAGCAGTTCATGGAGTTAGCGGTGTACATACCCGAGCAGGAGCCGCAGGTCGGGCAGGTTCTGCACTCGAAATCGTGGAGCTTGCCCTCGTCGATAAGCCCAGCGTTAAACTTGCCGACAGCCTCGGAAATGGTGGAAAAGCTCGCCCGCTCACCGTCGATGTGTCCCGCAAGCATCGGTCCTCCGCTTACAAAAACAGTGGGTATGTTGAGACGAGCCGCCGCCATAAGAAGACCGGGAACGTTCTTGTCGCAGTTAGGAACCATAACAAGCCCGTCGAAGCCGTGAGCCATGGCCATGGCCTCGGTGGAGTCGGCGATAAGGTCGCGGGTGACAAGGGAATATTTCATTCCGACGTGACCCATTGCAATGCCGTCGCAAACGGCGATTGCCGGAAAGACTATGGGGGTTCCGCCCGCCATGGCAACGCCTATTTTTACCGCGTCGACGATTTTGTCGATGTTCATGTGTCCCGGAACGATTTCGTTGTAGGAGCTTACAATGCCTATAAGTGGACGACTGATTTCCTCGTCCGAAAGACCTAAGGCGTGATATAACGCACGGTGAGGAGCGTTCTGTGCTCCGCACTTGATTGCATCGCTTTTCATATTATCATCCTTTCTATATGGTAGATACAGCAAGGTCCGCTCCTCAGACGAAAACCGCCCGTGAAGCGGACTCCACTAAAAATTTCTCGATTATCAGTTATTAATCAGCTTGTCCTCGCCGTTCCAAGCATAGAGCTTTCTGATATCCTCGCCGACAATTTCACTGGGATGCTCGCTTGCAAGCTTTCTCATAGCGTTGAAGTGAACCTGTGCGCCAGCGTCGGACATATCAAGCAGGAATTCCTTTGCAAAGGTACCGTCCTGAATGTCCTTAAGGATCTTGCGCATGGTCTTCTTGGTTTCCTCAGTGATTATCTTGGGACCAGTAATGTAGTCGCCGTACTCTGCGGTGTTGGAAATAGAATATCTCATTCCCTTGAAGCCGGACTGGTAGATAAGGTCAACAATAAGCTTCATCTCGTGGATGCACTCGAAGTATGCGTTTCTGGGGTCGTAGCCTGCCTCGACAAGAGTCTCGAAGCCTGCCTGCATAAGTGCGCATACGCCTCCGCAGAGAACTGCCTGCTCGCCGAAGAGATCAGTCTCGGTCTCAGTGCGGAAGGTAGTCTCCAAAACTCCCGCTCTTGCGCCGCCGATGCCTAAAGCGTAGGCAAGACCGATATCCCAAGCGTCGCCGGTAGCGTCCTGCTCAACAGCTATAAGGCAGGGAACGCCCTTGCCAGCCTGATATTCGCTTCTAACGGTGTGGCCGGGTCCCTTGGGGGCTATCATGATAACGTTGACATTCTTGGGGGGCTTGATGCATCCGAAGTGGATGTTGAAGCCGTGAGCAAATGCCAAGGTCTTGCCCTCGGTAAGGTTGGGTTCGATGGATTCCTTGTAAAGCTTGGCCTGCTTTTCGTCGTTAATAAGAATCATGATGACATCGGCAGCCTTTGCAGCTTCGTAAGAGGTCATGACCTTTAAGCCCTGAGCCTCAGCCTTAGCCCAGCTCTTGGAGCCTTCATAAAGACCTACAACAACGTTAACTCCGCTGTCCTTGAGGTTGAGTGCGTGAGCGTGTCCCTGAGATCCGTAGCCAATGATTGCTACTGTTTTACCTGCGAGCTTTGAAAGGTCGCAGTCCTGCTGATAGAAAATTCTTGCCATAGTAATTATCTCCTTTTTATATAGTGATTAATAATTGGTAACCTTTCTTATAGTAGAGCTGCCGCGCTCGAGCGATATTATTCCTGTGCGGCAAATCTCTAATATCTTGTAATCCTTCATTAGATTTACGAAGTCGTCTATCCGCCTTGTGTCGGCTGTCAGCTGCAGGATGATGGAATTGCGGGAATAATCCACCGTCTTCGCTCCGAACGCCTGTGATGCCGCAAGGATTTCGTCCCTTGTTTCGGGGTCGTTCTCAAGCTTGATGAGCATAAGCTCTGCGGTGACCGATTCCTCGCTCTTAAGCTCGCTTATCGAGCAAACGTCCGGCAGCTTGTAGAGCTGGTTTATAAGCTGCTGCTTGTTGACCTCCTCACCCTCGAACAGCACCGTGATACGTGAAAGCTCCGGCGATTCGGTTTCGCTGACTGTCAGCGCGCCTATGTTGAACTGGCGGCGTCTGAACATACTTGTAACGCGGTTTAAAACGCCGAACTGGTTTTTTACGAGTACCGCAACCGTGTATCTTTGCATATCAGTCACCCACCTTAACAATAATATCGTCCATCGACCCGCCGGGTGGGAGCATTGGAAGAACCATCTCGTCCTTGTCTATCCGGCAGTCAATGAGGTATGGAGAGCTTGCCGAGAACGCCGTTTTCAGGGCGGAATCAAGCTCATCCACCGTGTTTACGGTCACGCCGTCCGCGCCGAAGGCCTTTGCAAGCGCTACAAAGTCGGTCTTTCTGTTGAGAACCGTATTTGAGTAGTGCTTTTCAAAGAACAGCGTCTGCCACTGGCGAACCATTCCCAAAACGCCGTTGTTCATAAGCAGTATGACTAAGGGAACGTTGTAGGTGACGGCGGTTGCAAGCTCGTTTAAGCACATTCCGAAGCTGCCGTCGCCGGTAATAAGGACTGTCTTTTCGCCTGTGCCGTAGGCGGAGCCTATAGCTGCGCCCATACCGAAGCCCATTGTTCCGAGGCCTCCGCTTGAAATAAAGCGTCTGCTTTTCTTAAAGACAAGCTCCTGCGCCGCCCACATCTGGTGCTGACCTACGTCTGTGGCGACCGGGGTATTCTCGCCGAGGTACTTATTAAGCGTCCTTATAGCGTTTTTGGGAGTCAGACCTTCGCGCTGATCCTCGTGTCCGCGCTCGAGAGCCCGCAGTCTTGCGATTTTCTCCCTCCACTCGGGGTGGGATACGCTCTTTATAAGCGGCAGCAGCTTTTCAAGGGTCTTCTTGACATCTCCGCGCAGACCTACGCTATCGGAGGTAGTCTTTGAAAGCTCCGAGCCGTCTATATCTATATGCACGATTCGTGATTTTGTGGCGAACTTGTGCCTGTTTCCGGTCGAACGGTCGTTGAATCTTACGCCTAAAGCTATAATGCAGTCGGCATTGTGCATGGCGGTCGAGCAAGCGTAATGTCCGTGCATACCCTGCATACCCAAGAATCTGGGATGCTCGGTGGGAACGCCGGAAATGCCCATCATCGAACAGCCTATCGGAGAGTCAATCTTATCGGCAAGAGCCAATACTTCCTCCTGCGCGCCGCTTGAAAGCATACCGCCGCCGAAGTAGATAAACGGTCTTTCGCTGTCATTGATGACCTCCGCCGCCTGAGCTATCCGCAAATCCTTTGCGGGCTGAGGCTCCGCCGGCTTTACCGGGGGCTGCGGGCGATACTCCCACAAGGAAATCTGAACGTCCTTGGGAACGTCTATAAGAACAGGACCGGGGCGACCCGAGGTTGCAAGCTCAATAGCGTCCCTGATGGTGTCGGCTAAGTTTGCAACGTCCGAAACGAAGTAGTTGTGCTTGGTTATCGGCAGGGTGATACCGGTTATGTCTATCTCCTGAAAGCTGTCGTAGCCTATCTGGGTGGTGGGGACGTTTCCGGTAATGGCTATGAGCGGAACGGAATCAAGAAAAGCCGTTGCAATGCCGGTTACAAGATTTGTAGCGCCCGGACCTGATGTTGCGAATACTACTCCCGGCTTGCCGGTGGAACGGGCGTAACCGTCCGCCGCGTGAACCGCTCCCTGCTCGTGTGCGGTCAGGACGTGCTCGATTTCATCCTGATATTTATAAAGCGAGTCGTAAACGTTGATTATCTGCCCGCCCGGGTATCCGAAAATAACCTTTACGCCCTGCTCAACAAGCGTCTTAACAATTATATCTGCGCCTGACAAGAGCATTGATTATCACTTCCTTGCAATAGTTAGTTTTGCCGCCGCAACGTAACGTTGCGCTTGAATCAGAGATTTTCTAAAATCAAATCTCCCATTTCGGCACAGCCTACCTTGCGGCAGTTTGCCGCTTCGGCAGGGTCGGCGGGCATAATATCCGCCGTTCTTATTCCCATATCCAGAACCTTGGAGACGGCATTTTCGATGCAGTCCGCCTCTTCGGGCATATCGAAGCTGTAGCGAAGCATCATCGCCGCAGAAAGGATTGTTCCGATGGGGTTCGCAATGTCCATTCCCGCGATGTCGGGGGCGGAGCCGTGAATAGGCTCATACAGACCCACGCTTGTAGCTCCCAAGCTGGATGACGGTATCATTCCGATAGAGCCGGTTATCATGGAAGCCTCGTCCGAAAGGATGTCGCCGAACATATTCTCAGTCACGATAACGTCAAACTGCGCGGGGTTCTTTACTATCTGCATCGCGCAGTTGTCGACAAGCATATCGCTCAGCTCAACGTCTAGGTATTCCTCGGCAAGTCGGTGCATTACCGACTTCCAAAGGCGGCTTGTGTCCAAAACGTTGGACTTTTCCACCGAGCAGAGCTTGTGATTTCTCTTGCGTGCAGTCTCAAAGCCTATTCTGCCGATTCTTTCAATTTCGCTTTCGGAGTATTTCATAATATCGCGCGATACCTTTTCGCAGTTCTCCTCCGAGGTAGTGTGCTCGCCGAAGTATATGCCGCCGATAAGCTCGCGGACGATTATGAAATCTATTCCGTTTTCAACGATAGAGGGACGAAGCGGCGAAGCGCTTGCAAGCTGCGGCCATATCTTTGCGGGGCGGTTGTTGGAGTATACGCCCATTCCCGCTCTTAAACGCAGAAGTCCCTTTTCGGGACGCTTGTCGCCCGGCATGGAATTCCATTTTGTGCCGCCGACCGCACCTAAAAGCACGCTGTCCGATTCAAGGCACTTTGCAAGCATTTCCTCGGGGAGCGGGTCTCCCCACTTGTCGATGGCGATTCCGCCCATGTCGACGTCGGTATAGTTAAATGTGTGGGAGAAGCGCTTTGCCACGCCATCGAGCACCTTTACCGCCTGATTTACTATTTCGGGGCCTATACCGTCTCCCCTGATTAGCGCTATATTCTTAGTCATTGTTTTTCTCCTTGATTGAATTAAGCAGTCCGCCTGCCTTGATAATATTCTGGATAAACGGCGGGAACGGCTGAGCCTTAAAGGTCTTGCCCTTGGTGATATCCTTAATCTCTCCGCTGTCAAAGTCGATTTCGACCTGATCATCAGCCTCGATTTCGTTGCAGGCTTCCTCACACTCTAAAATCGGCAACCCTATATTGATGGCGTTGCGGTAGAAGATTCTTGCGAAGCTCTTTGCAATCACACATCCGGTTCCGCAGGTCTTAATAACCAGCGGAGCGTGTTCGCGGGATGATCCGCAGCCGAAGTTCCAGCCGGCTACCATTATATCCCCCTCCGAGACGTTCTTAACAAATTCGGTGTCGATATCCTCCATGCAGTGGGCGGCAAGCTCCTTGGCGTTTGAGGTATTGAGGTATCTTGCGGGGATGATAACGTCGGTATCAACATTGTCGCCGTATTTAAAAACTTTTCCCTTGGTGTTCATAACTATCCATCCTCCTCGATATCAGAGCTTATACTCGGTGATGTATCCCGCCAGCGCGCTTGCGGCGGCAGTCGCCGGGGAAGCAAGGTAAACCTCGCTGTCGACGTGACCCATTCTTCCCACGAAGTTGCGGTTGGTGGTTGCTATGCATCTCTCACCGGCGGCTAAAATTCCCATATATCCGCCGAGGCAGGGACCGCAGGTGGGGGTTGATACAACTGCGCCCGAATCTATAAACGAGGTGACATATCCGCGCTCAACACATTCGCGGTAAATTGCCATTGTCGCCGGGATGATTATGCAGCGCACGCCGGAGGCAATCTTTTTGCCGTTCAGAACGTTGTAGGCGGCTTCCATATCCTCCATACGTCCGTTGGTGCAGCTTCCTATAACTACCTGATCGATTTTTATATCATTAAGCTCGGAGGCGGGCTTGGTGTTTTCGGGCAGATGTGGGCAGCTGACTGTCGGGGTAATCTCGCTAAGATTGATGTCGATAACCCGCTCGTACTCGGCGTCGGGGTCGGCCTCGAACACTTTCGGCTCGCGCTCGCAGCGATCCTGCATATATTCAAGGGTGATATCATCAACCGGGAAAATGCCGTTCTTCGCACCCGCTTCGATAGCCATGTTGCATATGCAAAGGCGGTCGTCCATTGATAAGGACTTAACGCCCTCGCCGCAGAACTCCATGCTCTTATAAAGCGCGCCGTCGACGCCTATCATGCCGATGATGGTAAGGATAACGTCCTTGCCGCTGCAATTTGCGGGAAGGCTTCCCGAAAGGTTAAACTTGATTGCGGAAGGCACCTTGAACCATGCCATTCCGGTCGCCATTCCGGCAGCCATATCGGTCGAGCCGACGCCGGTCGAGAACGCTCCCAAAGCGCCGTAGGTGCAGGTGTGGCTGTCCGCGCCGATTATGCAGTCGCCGGCGGTTACTACTCCCTGCTCGGGCAGAAGGGCGTGTTCAATGCCCATCTTGCCGACATCATAAAAGTGGCTGATTCCGTGACATCCCGCGAACTCGCGACACTGCTTGGACTGCTCCGCCGCCTTTATATCCTTGTTGGGGACAAAGTGGTCGAGCACTATCGCGATTCTATTCTTATCGAAAACGCCGGTAAAGCCGGACTTTTTAAACTCGTTCACCGCCACCGGGGTGGTGATGTCGTTGCCGAGCACGATATCGAGCTTGGCGTTTATGAGCTGACCTGCGCACACGCTTTCCAAACCTGCGTGTGCAGCCAGAATCTTCTGAGTCATCGTCATTCCCATAACATTAGCTTCCTTTCCTTGTTCTATTTGTTAAAGGCGTTGTGGAAGGCGTTGAGCAAAGCATCTGCGCTGGCGTGGATAATATCGGTGTTGGTGCCGGCACCCCAGCTAAGAGTGCCGTTTTCGTCCCTGATTCCGATATAAGCAACCGCCACGCTCTTGGAGCCTTCCTCCTGCATACTGTGCTCGGTGTAAACCAAAAGCTCATAGGTCTTGCCGGTGTACTTCTTTAAGCCGTTGCTTACAGCGTCTAAAGTGCCGTTTCCTATTGCGGTTACAACCGTCTTCTCTCCGTTCTTGACGAAGGTGATATCCGCCTGAATTTCCTTGCCCTTGCGGATAAAGTGCATCTCGGCAATATCAACCGACTTATTGTCTACGAAGTAGTTATCCTTGAAAATCTTAAGTATTTCGTCGACCTTAAGCTCCTTATGCTCGTGGTCGGAGACCGACTTGCACAGATAGCTCAGATTCTCCCTCATTCCGGAGGGGAGGACATATCCATAGCTCTGCTCCAATAGATATCCGATTCCGCCCTTGCCGCTCTGCGAGTTCACTCGAATGACGTCTGCGTCATAGGTGCGGCTGATATCGTGCGGGTCTATCGGAATATAGGGGACATTCCACTGGTGAAGCTCCTTCTCCTCACGGTATTTCATGCCCTTTGCAATAGCGTCCTGATGGCTGCCGGAGAATGCTGCGAACACCAAAGCTCCCGCATATGGTGATCTCTCATAAACGTGCATTCTTGTGCATTCCTCATACACGCTGACGAGGTGAGGCATATCCGAGAAGTCGAGCTTGGGGTCAACGCCGTGGCTATACATATTCATTGCAAGGGTGACGATATCCACGTTTCCGGTTCTTTCGCCGTTGCCGAACAAAGTTCCCTCTACCCTGTCTGCGCCCGCTAAGATTGCAAGCTCGGTATCCGCAACGCCGGTTCCCCTGTCGTTATGAGGGTGCAGGGAAAGTGTGACGTGCTCACGGTATTTCAGGTTTTCGCTGATATATTCCACCTGCGAAGCATAAACGTGCGGCAGGCTCATTTCAACAGTCACAGGGAGGTTGATTATAACGTTGTTAGTCTCGCTCGGCTCTAAGATATCCAGAACCGCGTTGCAAACCTCGAGGGCGTATTCCGGCTCGGTTCCGGTAAAGCTCTCGGGCGAGTACTCAAAGCGGAAGTTGCCCTCGTATTCGGAAGCTAACTTCTTGACTAACTTAGCGCCGTCGGTGGCAATCTTCATTATCTCTTCCTTGGACTTGCGGAAGACCTGCTCGCGCTGAACAACGCTTACCGAATTGTAAAAGTGGATGATAGCCGAGGGCGCGCCCTTGCAGGCTTCAAAGGTCTTTCTTATAATGTGCTCGCGGCACTGGGTCAGCACCTGAACCGTAACGTCCTGCGGAATCATGTTGTTGTCTATAAGGGTGCGCAGGAATTCATATTCGGTTTCGCTCGCCGCGGGGAAACCAACCTCGATTTCCTTAAAACCAACCTCTAAAAGCATCTGATAAAACTTGAGCTTCTCCTCCAAATTCATGGGTATAACAAGGCTCTGGTTGCCGTCGCGCATATCGACCGAGCACCATACCGGTGGCTTTTCAATATGGTCCTTTTCCACCCACTTGTTGTGAGTGCCGGGTGCAGGGAAATATCCCACTTTGTACTTTGAAGCGTCCATCATAACACATTTCTCCTTAAATATTTTTTCGAGGCTTGCCCTGAAGCGGCAATAAAAAATCCGTCCCAAAGCAATATTACTTTGAGACGGGTGCATATAATCTTTTGTTTTTCGGATTTGCCGATAAACTTTGCATCCGCGGTACCACTCAAATTGCCGGATAATCATCCAAAAATCATTTACGGACGTTTTCCCCGACCACCTCATGGGATCTAACAATCCCTTTGCGTTTACGCAGCTTCACGTGCAGCCTTATTTATACTATAATAGTATGTTCGGGCTACCGGCTCGGAAGTGAGAAGAGCAATTCGCGCTATTGGGCGCGAATTGCGTCAGTCCGCTTACGCGAACTTCCGAGATTGCGCCTTGAAATCGGTGCTGTTGATATCCAACTTTGCATCATTACTATGGCGCGAATTGCAACAGCTCACTTACGCGAACTTAATGGCTTTGCGCGCCGTACGCGAATCACGAAGAAAACATCTTCAAAAGAACGTCACAACCGGCTTTCACCCTGCCCGGCTCTCTGAATGCCAACGGATTCTTTTCCAATCTTCGTCATTGCCTTTATATTTTTATTCATTATAGCATTAAAGCGGTGAGTTGTCAACTGTTGAAAGTGTATAAAAGTTTGCAAATTTAAATGTCGTTTATGTGTGAAAAGCGAATTGCCCGGCGAATTCGCCCTCACCGCTATATTTTTATATGACCCTTTGCAACTCCGAATTTCCTGCCGCTCAAAAGATACCTTTTCATATTTCTTTGCAGAGTAGTTTTTTCTGGTAGAGCTTCGTAATCCTCCCCCGCTCCGGGATACACCCAACCCAAAAACCATGTTGCCTCGCGGTCGATGCTGTCTATAACGAATCGGTTCTGAAACGCGATTATATTCGAGCCTTCGCCCAAAAGCTCCTTAAGTTCCGGAACCATTAGCCATGAATCGCAGGTAAATTTGACGTCTTTCCAATCAGGATAATAGGTGTCCCTGAACCTGTGGAAGGATTCAAGCGAGCTGTCTACCGATTCCGGGCTGAAATCTGCATCAGATGGGATATGAACCGCAATTTCCCGCTCATAGCCGTCTACCAGCTCATATTCAAGCGCACCTATGCGGTACTCGCTGAGAGATATCTCCCGCGGGAACCACCATGCCCACACGAACCTATAGCAACCATAGGTGTCATAATGCTCATTCAAAAACCTTGTGACGTATTTCATGGTGTCTACGAAAACATCCATGGATATTCCCATTTTGACATATTCGCTGTGGGAATATCTGCACACGATATTCAAAAGCTCCCAAAGGATTTTAATACCGTCCGGATCGTCCCCAACAAGTCCCTGCAACTCTTTTACCGCAGCATCCCACTCTGAACGGACAAGAATTCTTCCGACAAGCGAATCCGGCACGCAGATATTCCTTTCGGACTGATATTGATTCAGCCGGTTTACAACCTCATTCGGTATTTCCAGCAGTTTATATAGCTCTGTATTCTTCATAATAATATCCTCCCAGTGAATTATCCGCTTCATTTTCGAAGAGATGTCACATTGTAACACATAACATCGCAAAATGCAAGTGAAATCCGAAAATATCAGTGCGAGTGCCCGGTTAATCTCTCTTGACTTTCGGATTTGCTTGCTATATAGTGGTATTATCACAATTAAAAGGAGCGATATGCTATGACCGAACGCAGGCTTGAAGGCTCGCCAATCGTGTATTACATAAGCGGGACGGAACATGACGAATGGGCAGTGTTTCTGCACGCCGCCTTTGCCGACCACACTATGTTTGATTCTCAGGCAAAGTATTTTAAGGATAAGTACAATGTGCTGACCGTCGACCTAATCGGTCACGGCAAATCCGTTGGGACGAAAAAGGGCGACTCTATTGCCATGACAGCCGACTGGATAAAGGCAATTTTTGAAAGAGAAGGAATCGCGAAGGCTCACATCGTCGGAATATCGCTCGGAACGGCGCTGGCGCAGGATTTTGCCGGCAAATATCCCCAGACGGTAAGCTCACTTGCCTGCTTCGGCGGGTATGACATCAACAATTTTGACCGGAAGCTGCAAAAAGAAAACAGCTCACACCAGGCAGGGATCATGTTTAAGGCTGTATTTTCGGTTAAATGGTTTGCAAGTGCCAACAAAAAGATTTGCGCCTATACTGAAAAAGCGCAGGAGGAATTTTATAACATCAACATAAGATTCCCAAAGAAGTCGTTTATGTATCTCGCGGGGCTTGGAAAGCTTGGCGGCGGAAGCCCGAGAGCTCCGAGAAGCTACCCTTTGATGATAGGCTGCGGACGGCACGATATCCCCTCCGAACTTGACATCATAGATGAATGGAAAAAGCACGAGCCGGAATGTGAGACTGTCATATTCGAGGGCGCGGGACACTGCGTTAATATGGACGTGCCGGAGGAGTTTAATCTTGCTTTGGAGAGCTTCTGGGGAAAAATCTAAAAAATCTTGATAAAGCCCCTTGACAAATCCATATTAATGTGATATCATTTTGATATCACGAAAGAACAAACAGTTCCATCGTGAATCATACTATATAATAAGGTGGAAATTAAAATGACAGAAAAAGTTTTAGGCGCAAAGAAAAACGGAATGAAGGTACTATTTCTGACACTCGTGCTTTGGCTGGGTGCTATCGCATTGGTGATTGTTTCGGGAATTAATCTGGACGCCGGAGGTAATAAGGTTATATTCGGTATCCTGCTGGCGGTTGGAATCATATGGGCGCTTCTCGGCTGGATTCCATTTGCCGGCCTTAAGGTTTTAAAGCCGCAGGAGGCTTTGGTTTTGACCCTGTTCGGTAAGTATGTCGGCACACTTAAGGGCGACGGTTTCTATTATGTCAACCCATTCTGCTCATCGTTTAACCCCGCCGCAAAGACCAAGCTCAACCAGTCCGGAGATGTAGACGGCGCAACAAAGGCTTCTCCTATAGTGGTAAATGCCGCCGCAGCTACCGCCGTTGAAATGGCAAACAATAAGATATCCCTTAAAATAATGACCCTTAACAACTCCCGCCAGAAGATAAACGACTGCCTGGGCAACCCCATTGAAATAGGCATAGCGGTCATGTGGAGAGTTGTTGACACTGCAAAGGCTGTATTCAACGTCGACAACTATAAGGAATACCTCAGCTTGCAGTGCGACTCTGCCCTGCGTGAAATCGTCAAGGTCTACCCCTACGACGTAGCCCCCAACGTTGACACCACCGGCGACGGCGTTGCGGATGAAGGCAGCCTTCGCGGTTCGAGCGAGATCGTTGTAAGAAGAATCAAGGAAGAGATTCAGAAGAGAGTAAACGAAGCCGGACTTGAAATCGTCGAGGCAAGGATAACCTACCTTGCATACGCCCCCGAAATCGCAGCGGTAATGCTCCAGCGCCAGCAGGCTTCCGCCATCATCGACGCAAGGAAGATGATCGTCGACGGTGCGGTAGGCATGGTAGAAATGGCTCTTGAAAGACTGAATCAGGGCGGAATGGTAGAACTGGACGAAGAGAGAAAAGCGGCTATGGTATCAAATCTTCTGGTAGTTCTGTGTGGAAATCACGACGCTCAGCCGATCGTGAATTCGGGAAGCCTTTACTAAATCATGGCTGAAAAAAAGCAAATCCCTTTAAGAGTATCGGAAAAGCTCTATAACGCCCTTGCCGCTTGGGCTGAGGATGATTTCCGCTCCATAAACGGACAAATTGAATATCTCCTCACCGAATGCGTAAAACAGCGCAAAAAGGACGGTAAGTACGTTGGAGAGGAGATAGACGCACCACTGGATATCAAGATTGAATCTAAGCCGAACAAATAATCGTAACGCGCCCTTGCTGTGTAACCTGCAAGGGCGCGTCTATCTGAAGTAATAGGTAATAGTGAATAGTGAATAAGTGAGGTATCGCCTATCGGCGATGAATTTTAAGATACGGCAAAGCCGCATTACAAGCCGCTTCGCGGCATCTTAAAATCCGTCGGCGTAAGCCGACACCTCACTTTTTCACTATTCACTATTACTTCTTCACTACTATTTATAGTACTGCGCTTGTGCGTGCCAAAGTTCGCTGTATTTGCCATTCTCGTCAGCCAGCAGTTCCTCATGCTCCCCTCTCTGCACAAGCCTGCCTCCGTCAAAGACCAATATATCTTCGCAGAAGCGGCAGGAGGACAGGCGGTGGCTGATGTATACCGCGGTTTTGCCGCCGACTATCGAGTTGAAGTGGGCATACATCTCGGACTCGGCTATCGGGTCAAGTGCGGCGGTGGGTTCGTCTAAGACTATGAACGGAGCGTCACGGTAAAGGGTTCTTGCAAGCGCGATTTTCTGTGCCTCACCGCCGGAAACGTCAACGCCCTGCTTTGAAAAGCCTTTACGCAGATAAGTCTCAATTCCGCCAGGAAGCGACTTCATCCGTTCGCCGAAGCCGGATTTTTCAAGGCACTCAGTGACCAGTCCGCCGTCGTACTCCGTGCCGGAGGCGACATTCTGCGCCAGCATGAAATCGAACAGCTTGAAATCCTGAAAGACTACCGAAAAAATAGACATATACTGGGCATAGTCGTATTCGCGGATATCCCTGCCGTTGAGGGTTATTGTGCCCTCTGTAGGGTCGTAAAGGCGGCATAAAAGCTTTATAAAGGTGGTTTTGCCGCTGCCGTTCTGACCTACTATCGCTGTGCAGCTTCCGGAGTTGAGCTTTAAGCTGACGTTTTTAAGCACGTAATCCTCGCTTCCGGGGTACTTGAATGATACGTTTTTGAACTCTATCTCGAAATTCCGCATATCGCTTTCATCTACGGGGACGGTTCCCTTGCCCATGTCCGAGGGCATCTCCAAGAATTCAAATACCGGTCTTAAGAATGATGCGTTCATGCGGGCAGTGTTGAGGTTTCCCAAGATTTTCGACACACCGCCCGACAGCATGGTTACTGCGCTGACGTACTGCGTGACTGCGCCCACCCCGAACGCACCCGCTATAGCCTTAAGGCAGACGAATGCGTAGACAACTCCGGTAAACAATACCGAAACCGCCGAACCGGCTGCGGTGTACAGCCCCATCGACCCCTTGGCAGTCTTGGCAAACGACCCTTTGGAGGCGAAGGGCGCCTGCTTGTCGGTGTTGTACTTGTCGCAAATCAAATCCTGACGGTAGATTCTTATGTCGGCAGCGAGCTCCTTGTCGTATCCCAGCCAGCCGTAGAAGCCGAACAGGCGGTTTGCAAGGTTGTGGAGCCCCGCCTCGCGTGCCCAGCATTCATTAGCCTTTCCCGAAAGCGCGGGAGCGGCGTAGGTTATCGCCATCATCACTGCAAGAATCAAAAGTATGAACAGCGGGTTGTTGAGGACGGTGAGCCATCCCGCTGACTGCGGCACGCGGCTTGTGAAAAGCGTAACGGTCAGCGCTAAGCCGCCCAGAATCGTCGCCGCCGAGGAGACTATCTGCTCAACGCCGCTGAAGGCGTTCACAAGTCCCCAGCCCTGACCGTTCTGGTTCTGGCGGATGGTTGAAAGCAGCTGCTGGGTTTTGGCGTCCTCGACACAGGCAAAGTCCATCTCTAAAAGCTTTTTGGTGAGTATTCGGTCAACCTTGTAATATATGCCTGTCGAATTGGTCTTATACCACTTTCCTATGAGCGCGGCTATAAGGGATATCACCGCCGCAGACACAAGGGTGATAATTACCAGCCGGGTAAGCCTTTCGGAATCCCGCCCGGCAGAAAGCTCCTCCAAAATCAGTGCGGAAAGATATATTCCCACGTAGGGCGTAAGCGCGTTGTAGATTATATATATGATACGTGAGGCGAACATCTGCGGATACTCCCTCCACAAAAGCTTAAGCGCTTTAATATTGATGCCAGCAGCCTCTTTCCACGGCAGAAGCGAGCTTTTCTTTTTGGTTTTTTCAGACATTGCCGGTTACCTCCTCTTTATAATACCTGCTCTGAACCTCGAACAGCTCGGCATAGCGGCCGCCCTTGGCTAAAAGTTCATCGTGAGTGCCCTGCTCGGCGATTCCACCATCCTCTATAAAAAGTATGCGGTCGCAGAAACGTGTGGACGCCAGCCGGTGTGAGATGTAGACCGAAGACTTGCCGCTTGTCATGTCGCCGTACTTCTCATAAAGCTCAGCTTCCGCAATAGGGTCAAGCGCGGCTGTGGGCTCGTCGAGCATGATTATAGGCGCGTTCTTATATAGTGCCCTTGCCAACATTAGCCGCTGAGTTTCACCGCCGGAGAGCATTATAGCATCCTCGTAGACATCTCTGTTCATAAGGGTATCATACCCCTGCGGCAGGGATTCTATCTTTTCGATGAGACCCGCCATCGCGGTGCAGTCGCGGACACGCTGCATATCGATATCATCCTCGCTCTGAGCGACGTTTGCAGCGACGGTTGACGCCAGCAACGAAAAGCTTTGGAACACTGCAGAGAACATCTTATAGTAATCCCGCCGCCTGAATTCGCGGATGTCGGTGCCGTTAAGGGTTACTCTGCCTTCGGTGGGGTCATAGAAGCCGCAGAGAAGCTTTACTATAGTGGTCTTTCCGGCTCCGTTCAGACCGACAACAGCCAGCTTCTCCCCGGCATGGAGGGTGAGGTTGACATTCTTTAAAATGTATTTTTCGCTTCCGGGGTACTTAAAGCTTACATTCTCCAAAGCGATTTCATATTTTCCCATCGGGTCGGGAGATATCTCCCTGCCATCGTCCAAGCTGAAAGGCTCGTGGTACTCGATAAACTCGCGGATTATAGAGATATCAAGGCTCTGAATATGCATGGTCGTAAGGTTTCCCAGGATTCCGGTAACCCACCCCGCGAAGCCGCCGACAGCTGAGAAGTAAAGCAGAAACTGTGAGGCGGAAAGGCCATCTCGCAAGACAAGACTTATAAGATATGCATATGCCAATCCGTTTCTTAAAAACGCGAGCAGAAGGTCTACAATACTTCCCCATACATAAATGCCGTTGGCTTTGCGGTGGAACTGCACATAAGCGTTATAGGCCTTATCCGACACCTCGTTCAGCCACGGCTTAATATTGAATATTCTTATATCCTTGGCGGCCTTAGCGTCCTGAGATGCGCGGGAGGTGTACCAGAGCTTGTTTTCGTAATCCTCAACCTCCTCGCGGTGACGATAGCCGTATTCGTTGATTCGCTTGCTGACAAAGTAGCCGACAAGGGTGGTTGCAAGGATAACAAGCATCACTGCTGGCTGTAAGGTCGAAAGCAGTGCAAGATAAATCGCAAAGCCCATGACATTCTTTGCAAGCTCACCAAGCGTTGTCCATATGGCTTCGGAGGCGCTGTCGTTGCTCGAAACTGCCTCGGAGGACTTGGACTGGAGCTTGCGGAACCTCTCGTCCCCGACGTTGGGGTAGGAGGTCGTCGCCGCCTTGCGGTTGATTGCCGCAATGATGGCACTGCGTACGGTTATCCTGCCGAAGACTATATTTGCACCGACATAAGCGGAAGCCGCACTTGTGACGACTAACAGTCCCGTAAAGACAAGAATGGTAATCGCAAGTCGGGCAACCGACGCACCCTGTTCCACGCAAGCAAGCACCATCGGCGAGATATAAAGGTTTATAAGGCTTGTTGCCACGGCGAGTAGGGCGGTTATCATGCCCAGGACAAGAACTTTTTTCTCCTTTTCCCGCCACGCAAGCTTAATCATGAACCAGGCATTTTGCCACATATTGTATTTTGGCTTTTCTTTTGGGCTGTTTTTCTCTTTCTGTTCGGAGCTTCTCATAGATATTTCCCCTTTTCTGCTGATTGATGGATATGCAGCGCTGCATTATTTGGCAAAGCGCAGCGTAACATAACATTGTTACTAACAAGATGCATTATAACATAACATTGTTCCGCTGTCAATAGGTGAAGGAAAATTATTTTCGGGATTTTGTGCCTTGGGATTGCTTTGAGCCTTGAGGGCGCGCCACAGGGAAAGGCTGGTTATCGCCAGTTTGCCCATCGCCCAACCTTAGCGTGGGGCGGAGGTCGACGCGCCATGGGCGCGTTAGCGCAGCGTTTGCATCGTGAGCACAGGCTCCCGATGTAAACGCTGCGCTCAGGACGCAAAGCGTCCCGACCTCCGCCGCCCACCGCAGTTGGTTGGCGCGCCTTTACACCGCACTGTGTACGGCTTTTACAGCTGTGAACGACAGAATGTGTCTATTACTAATTCTACGTAAAAGTGTTGCTGTAAAATCGCCACAAAACCGCTATACGATGGGTTTTGCGGCGATTTTACAGACACTTTTAGACGTAGAATAAGTATATCTCAAACATAAAAGCTGTCCGCAGCGATGATTTTCACGTGTCATCTATGCAGTACCCGCGAAAGCAAAAAGGTTTGCTTTTTGAGAAAAATTTTGCAAAAAAGTCCCGCCGATGCCGGCAGGACTTCTCAGTTAATATCATTTTAAAGCATATTGCCAATCACTTCAAGCTCATCCTCGTGCTCGAAGCGATAGAATTTCTCCGCATTCTCCCCCAAGAACAGCCGCTTTTCCCGCTCAGTCAGCTTCGGGGTCTCCTTGATGAAGCGGACTGCCATTTTATAGGTGATTTCGGTCATTGTGCGGGGATAATCGCTTCCCCACATCAGCTTTTCGATTCCGCATATACCAGCCGCCTCCTTCACTGCATCTATCGCAGAGGGATAGGGGTAGTATTCGCGGTTGAAAAGCCATGTCAGCCCGCCGCTTTCAATATAAACATTGGGACTTTTTGCAAGAGCAATCTGCGACTGCCAGTTCGGTGTCGTCACCATGCCGAAGTGACCAATTGCAATGCGCAGCTTAGGGCAGTGCTCTATAAGATACTCCATGCCGCCCACCTGCTCGTCGCCGTCGGCGAGGTCTATGGAGATGAACATATCCCTCTCCTCAGCGTCCCTGAAAAGGGGCAGGAGCTTTGTAAGATCCCTGTCCGCAAGGCGGGATGCGCATACCTTTATACCGTCGAACCCCTCGGTGTGATAGTCTGACCTTTCCTCATACAGCGAGCATACCCTGAACCGGTTGGGATACGCCTTTCTGACCTCTTTCAAGTACTCGTCCTGATTGCCGTCCATATATTCCTGCGTGCAGACGGCGGCATTCACCCCGGCGTAGTCCATGTTTCCCAAGAGACGCTCAGCGGTGTTTTCGCCGTTGTCCATATAGGCGGGCATCATCTGGCGAACCTCGCCCATGAACATACTTTTGCCGCTGCCGATATCATAGACCGGCATACCGTTGACCATTCCCTGCTGTTTCTTCCACAAATGCAGATGTGCGTCGATAATCATAGCGTAACACCGTCCTTAAATATTGCAATATCCTTATATCCGTTTCGCTCATTCGCAGTGAGAGCACCATTTGATACGCTTAAAACGTAGTTGAACAGGTCATCATCAAGATTTTTTCCGTTGATGATTTCTCCGGCATTGAAATCTATCCACCCCGGTTTGCGCTCGGAAAGCGCAGTGTTTGTGGATATTTTTATTGTCGGGATTGGTGCGCCCAGCGGGGTTCCGCGACCGGTCGAAAACAGTATCAGCTGGCATCCGCAGGCTGTGAGATTCGTCACGGCTACCATGTCGTTTCCTGGACCGTTCAACAGATTAAGTCCGCCTTTTCGGACGGTATCGCCGTAATCCAAAACATCAGTCACGATAGATCTGCCGCCCTTCTGGGTGCATCCCAGCGACTTCTCCTCGAGGGTGGATATGCCGCCCGCCTTATTTCCTGGGGATGGGTTTTCATAGATCACCTGATTGTGGGCGGTGAAATAGTCCTTAAAATTATTGATCAATCCCACTGTACACTCGAATACCTCTTCGTTTTCACAGCGATTCATAAGGATTGTTTCCGCACCGAACATCTCGGGCACCTCGGATAAAACGCAGGCACCGCCCATGGCGATTATCCTGTCCGAAATCCGCCCGATAAGTGGGTTGGCGGTAATGCCAGAAAGACCGTCAGACCCGCCACATTTAAGCCCGATTCTGAGCTTCGAGACCGGAACAGCCTCGCGCTTGAAGCCCTCAGCGTAGGCTTTGAGCTGGTTTATCAGCTCTATGCCCTCAGCGATATCGTCCTGCGACTCCTGCGCATTGAGGAACTTCACCCTTTTAGGGTTGTAATCGCCCAGAACTTTTTTGAACTCGGCGATGTTGTTATTCTCGCATCCAAGACCCAGAACCAGCACACCGGCGGCATTGGGGTGGTTGACAAGCCCGCGCAGGATTATCTGGGTGAGCGCATGATCGCCGCCAAGCTGAGAACAGCCATAGGGGTGGGTGAGCGCGACCGCTCCTGTCGCCTCGGCAAGTCTGCGCGCCGCACCGTTGACGCATCCGACTGTCGGAATTATCCAGATATCGTTCCTGATTCCGACGTCGCCGTTCTCGCGGACGTATGCCATAATCTCGGCAGGATTCTGCGGCGGGATATCGCAGAAATCGGGTGAGTATTTGTACTCCAGCTTATCACCAAGAGCGGTCTTGATATTGTCAGTATGCACCCGTTCGTCCTTTGATATATCCTTATATGCTATGCCTATCGGAAAGCCATATTTGATTACCTTTTCGCCGGCTTTGATGTCGCATAAAGCCACCTTGTGACCGGTAGATGTATCAACAGCTACATTGTCCGAAGCTGATATCTGTATCATACTCATGAAAGTGCCTCGCTATAGTATGCCTTCATGCCGCCGTTATTGATGATTGCTAAGGTCTTCTCAATTTCGGGGAGCATAAAGCTTATGTCCTCACCCCAGTAGTCTGCTCTTGAAAGGATTTGAGCAGGAGTTGCTGTCTTCATGAAGGACATTATCTCCTCACCGTCGTTGGCTTCATCAGTGCGATAAAACGCCATGAGCGCTGCTAAGGACATAGTTAAGCACTTAGGCAGGGTGCCGAACTTATCACGATATTCCAAAACTGTGGGAAGCACGCGCGCCCTCCATTTGCTTACGGAATTGAGCGCAATGCTTAAAAGCTGGTGTTTTACAAAAGGATTTGCGAACCGCTCCAAAACCGCATCACCAAAGGTTTTGTCTTCCTCAGAGCCGCCGAGGGTTGGGATTATTTCATCAGAAAGTGTCTTTTTGAGGAGAGCCGAGACCTGCTCATCCTTTAAGCACTCCCCGACTGTTGACAGTCCATAGAGCCGTGCCGCCAGCACCATTGAGGTGTGGGCGCCGTTGAGTATGCGCACCTTGCGCTTTTTATATGGGGTGACATCCTTTGTCCAGATGACGTTTATGCCGGCCTTTTTAAGGGGGAATTCGTCCTCAAAATCACCCTCGATTACCCATAGGTGGAATATTTCGGCAGTGTTTATAAGCCTATCCTCACAGCCAAGCTGAGCGCAGAGGGCTGCCGCTTCGTCCTTGGGGTAGCCGGTGCAGATTCTGTCAACAAGGGTGTTGCAGAAGTGGTTTTCGGTCTCCAACCAGTTGATAAAGCCGTCTCCAAGGTTCCAGAGCTTGGCATATTTGATGACATATTCGCACAGAAAATCGGCGTTGTGGTCGATAAGCTCACAGCAGAAGAGGACGAATCCGGGGAGCTGAGCCTTATATCTCTCGTAAAGAAGTGCTGTCAGCTTTGCCGGGAAGGATTTAGGCGGAGCGTCGTTCAGGCTCTCTGTACCTAAGTATTCGATACCCGCTTCGGTGGTGTTGGAGATGATAAAGCGCATATCGGGGTTGTGCGCAAGCGCGAGGTATCCCTCATAGTCGGTGTAGGGATTGATTCCGCGGGAGATAGAGTGGACTTCGGTCATCTGGTTGACGACCTCGCCGTTCTCGATTCCGCGAAGATACTGATGGTAGACTCCGCCCTGCTCGTTCAGAACGGACACAAGTCCTTTTTCAATCGGCTGTACGACTACAACGCTGCCGTCGAATACACCCTTTTCGTTCATGATGTTGACGAACATATCGACGAAGCTGCGAAGGAAACCGCCCTCGCCGAATTGAATTATTTTTTCTTTCATTTTTGGTACTCCTTTCTTGGAAAATGGGGTTTATATATTGCTGTGTGAATTCAAGTTAAATGCAAAGTCGGGCGTTTCCGTCCATATATTGCAAGTAAAAGTGTTTTATATTCAGAAACTTGCCTATATATCACAAAAGAAAAATCAAAGACGGAGGAAAGGCTATGCGCGACGGCAAACAAAGCTACGACGATTACAAAGTTGATGCCGTCGCCTACCTTCAACCGAATTGGATTATTTTTTCTTTCATGATGTTTTGCTCCTTTATATCAGGATTAATGGATTATCATATTTTTGGTTAAATTTGACAAGTTTGCGTGTGCCTCACAGCAGTTCGATTAAGCTGCTATCTATCTCCTATATTAACAAGCACCTTGCAAAGCTCGCCCTTATTATTCGCCAGAGCCTTGAACGCTTCATCCGCTCTTTCCATCGGGTAGATATCACTTACCATCTTCATAACATCCACCTTGCCCGAAGCTATCAAATCGATAACGTCCATAAAATCGGACTTAAGCGAGTTGCGTGAGCCGTAGACGTTGAGTTCCTTCTTAAGAAGCACCGAATGCAGGAAAGTGGTTTCCTTCTTGCCGTTGCCGATAAGGATTATCGTGCCCGCGAACGCCGCGCAGTCGATGCAATTCAGGAAGGTTACCGACTGTCCACAGGCTTCAATGCAGACGTCGAAGCCGTTGCCGGATGTAATTCTATCCGTTTCCGCCTTGATATCGGTCTTTGCGGAGTTTATTACTCCAGCAGCACCGAAATCGAGCGCCTTTTGCAGTCTGCCGTCCAGAACATCGGCTACATAAACCTCCGCGCCCTTGTTGATGGCGGATATCAGGGCGAAAAGACCTATAGGTCCAGCGCCGACAACGAGCACCTTATCCCCTGCCTTGACCTTGCCGCGGTTTACGGCATGGTAGCTTATTGTGAACGGCTCTACCAGCGCCAGCTGCTTAGCATTAAGCCCCTTGCCGTCGTAAATCCTTTCAACCGGCATAGAGACGTATTCACAGAAGCTGCCGTCACGCTGAACACCCATGGTCTTATTGTCGGTACAGCAGTTTACAAAGCCGCGCTTGCAGGAGTAGCACTCACCGCAGTTGAAATATGGGTTGGCGGTAACAATGTCCCCCGGCTTAAGTCCCCTGTCGTTTTCCGGGATGGTTACTATCTGCGCGGAAAACTCGTGTCCGGGGATTCTGGGGTAGGTCGTGAACGGCTGGTTGCCTGTGTAGCTGGCGACGTCCGCGCCGCAGATTCCGCCGTACATTATCTTTAAAAGAGCCTCCCCCTCGTTGGCCTTGACCTCAGGGGTGTCAGTTACGGCGATTTCAAACGGCTTATTGATCAATACTGTTTTCATATTCGTATCTTCCTTTCGTTTTTTGTGATATGTATATCAGATATCTATATAATTCTTGTTCCAGATGACTGCTGTCTTCATCGGTGCGCCCTTGGAGTAGATCTTGTTTTTATAAGCACCTATCGGATCGGCGGCGAATTCATCCCTATCTATAAGTGAGACTATTTCGTTGTACCTCGACTTAGCCAGAAGCTCGATTGCGCGCTCCATGTGGCACTGCCTGAAATTGATGGAACCGAATATCAGATGGTTCTCAAAGCCGAATGGCATGGTGTCATATTCCACCTTGGGACCGAGCGAGAAGCTGTTGTAGACGCCGTTGCATCCCAGAACCTTATGCTCAAAGGCGATTCTATGCTCGACGTTCGAGCCGCTTACGCCGATGAACATAGTTGCTCTGCCACCAAGCTTCCGGACAATAGCATCAGCAAGCTCAGATTCGGTGTCGAAATTGCTTTGGAGATACATAGCCCCAGTTTCACGCAGGGCGAATTTTACCTTTTCGGAATCGGCTGAGCTGCGCGCTACGAAGAGGATTTTTGCGTTCGGATGGTGCTTTTTGATAAGGTCGCCCATGAACATTCCGGTAGTGCCCAATCCGAAAATAACCGTGCGGTCAAAGACCTCCTCCATGGCGATTCTGCGGGCTTCATCCTCTGAGCATTTTTCACGGGCCATGACCACGCGGAAGTTGTGGGCGCTGCCTAAATCCTCCATACGCTCGAGCTGGAAGAGCATACAGCCGTATGGATCGGGGAAGACCATCTTTTTGGCAAACTCCAAATCGAGCTTGCCGTTGTGGACGTATCCGTCCGGGATTTTCAGGAGCATATCGGGGTTGAAATACTGCTTGTCAGCAAACAGACCATCCGCCTTGTCGCAGCCGTATTCAAAATAGGTTTCATCCTCGGTGTAGCGGGTGGGGTCAACGCTGTCGCCGCCGCGGATGAGAACGATGGCAAAGCGGTTCTGGGATGGAACCCAGACTATGCCTTCGTGACCGTTGATGAGCCGCTGTTCGCCCTCGGGGAATTTGGGAGTCAGAAGACCCTTTGAGCCCATGTTCATAAGTTCATTGTCGGTTCCGCAGAAGCCGATAAGAACCGGCTCGCAGAGCACACCGTCCTTTTCAGGCTCGCCGCGCAGACGTCTGCGCTTACGGTTGGTGATTTCAACGTCGCCGTAGACGAGGGGGTGAATGGGGTCGTTTTGGAAGTATGTGCCTTTTACTATCATGTTGCGCCTCCTGTGGATTCGTTATATTTATTTTCGGAAGATAATTGCTAAGCTGTGCTTTTAAAAGCTTGCTCCAATCGTCCTTAATTCCTGATTAAATTGTATACCATTCTCCCCTATCATTCAATACTACTGTCTGACATAATTATATAAATCATGTCGCCTTTTCGCAGATTCTTTATTGACATATCCCTCGCAGTATATTATACTGATATAAACACCAATCAAAGGCGGACTGATATATGAAATACCGCGACCTGAACATATCCTTCACCATCGAAAATACACGATTCACCATACTAAGCCTTGTCTCGGACAAGCTCATCCACCCCATACCGATGCACGCTCACAGCAAAAACAGCTATGAGCTGCACTACATATCCTCCGGTGAGGGGATGCTTAACTCCGGCGGAGTGCGCTACAGAATCCTGCCGGGAACCGTCTTCATGACCGGTCCCGGGGTGGAGCACGAGCAGATATCCGACCCCGAAAACCCGATGACCGAGTACTGCGTATATCTCAGAACCGAACAGAAGGAGCGAGCGCTGAAGGAGCGTCAGCAGAAGGAGAATCTTGCGGAGAAATTCACCGCAACCGCCTTTTGGATAAGCCCGGATGGAGCCGCCCTGCACACCATCATAAAAAGCACCTTCGGCGAGCTTGAAGGCTCTATGCTCGGACGCGAGCTGATGATAGAATCGCTGATGCGCCAGCTGATCCTCACAATGATCCGTCTTTATGAAAGCGGCAAGACTCCATCCGACCAAGCACCGGAGCGCAGACCGCGCACCGATTTGAGCTACCTTATCATCGAGGAAGCATTTTTGTATGACTACAAGAGCATCACCCTTGAGGCTCTTTCGCAAAAGCTCGGCTTGGGCACCCGCCAGACCGAACGACTGTTGAAGAAGCACTATAACAAAACCTTCCAGCAGAAAAAGACAGAATCGAGGATGTTCGCCGCCCGCACCCTGCTGCGCGAAAGCTCAAAAAGCATCGGCGAGATTTCCGAGGAGCTGGGATACTCCTCCTGCGAGCATTTTTCGTGGTCTTTTAAGAAGTACTGCGGGATGTCGCCGAGCGAGTATAGGAAGGGCTGCGGATGAGGTGCAGGCGGATGTTAAAAGCATCACCGCCGGCGAGCAGTGATGATTTTATGCATAAAATCTGAAACCCCAAAAATCCAATTGCAATACGGATTTTCGGGGTGATTTTTATTGGTTGCTCCCGCTCAGCTTCGGCTGCAAATCCTGAAAAAGATTAATTTTCTAATAAAATGTTGCCACGCATTTATTATAACAAATCCCTGTAAATTGGCAACCTATTTTTTAAATAAACCAATCTTGGCATATGTTCTTTCCATATACTTATTTATAGCTTCCACGACTAATCTTGTTGCAGTTTCTATGAAAAAATCATACTCCTCTACAGTCATGCAAATATATGGATATTGACCAATTTCCTTCTTTGGCATATAGCCCATAACCTTTACTTTACGAACAATTGCTCCATTGGGTAAATAATCAATATAATCAGGAAACTCTTTTAAGCCAATTATATCTGTTAGATATCCCGATTCCGGATGCAGATCTAAATACTCTTTCTCTATCGAATAAATATCCTTACTTCGTTCATTTCTCTTAATAAGAACCTTTGCAGAATCCCATGTTTCTTCCATTCCAACAGATAACTTACTCAACTCAGGATGTTTCTTTATTCTTGTCCATAATGCCTTCACCCTTTCTTCGTCTCGAATATATCTTTGAAACTCTGCATCCGTAATAAGATGAGCATAATATCCTAATAGAAAAGACTCTTCCCTATTATCAATTTTTTCTTTCTTTTCCACATATTCATGCAAAAATCTATCGCAATCCGATGCAACCTTCCTCTTATCTTTCATCCAATGAGTTACTTCTCTTGATGGAGTAAAACTTGTCCAATCCTCATTTTCTACATTACAGTCCGGGGCGATATTGCCAACCAAAAATTCATGCTTGTTTAAGTTTGAAATTTGCTGCAACACATTATCTGCAATCATTAAATGTGTAACCCATGTCGCCATAATAACTCCCCTCCATTACCTACTTCTACAGCAATACAAATATATGTCTCTCAAATGTATACTGTCCTTGCTCATCCCTAAACTGTTCCAAAAATGCAATAAAGTCACGTCTTCCTATTTCCAAGCTTTCCCTCACCGAACGACATACCTGTTGAATATACTCAATAAATCCATCCGCAATCTGGTCTAATGAAAAATCCGGATATTTCATCAATTGGATTTCCCTCGGAGTTTTCACTGACTCCACACCATATATGCGGTAATCATTCTCTGCATTTCGTTCGTACAAAAGCAATCCTTTGCGCTCCTATACGCGCAAAGGATTGCTGGATATTATTCCTGCGAACTTTACCAACTAATCAATAGTATAATATTTGTACATGATAATCCTCATTGTAAATAAGGTTCCCGGGAGTATTACTTTTGCATCATTTTAATGTTTTCGCTTGATTTTGACTCAAGCATAAACCTCACCCCAAAGGTAAGGTCAAGAATAAAAAACATATCATAAGGTTTCCGGCCTAAATGTCCGCTATTCCGCATGAATACTGGGTTTATACGAATTGGAAACTCACTCCCACTCAATGGTTCCAGTAGGCTTAGGAGTCAAATCATAAAGCACCCTATTAACTCCCTTGACCTCAGTAACAATCCTCTGAGTAATATGCGTCAGCAGAGCAAACGGAATATCCTCAACGGTGGCGGTCATAGCATCCTTGGTGTTAACCGCGCGGATGATTACCGGCCACTCGTAACTTCTCAAATCGTTCTTAACGCCGGTGGACTTGAAATCCGGGACGATGGTGAAATACTGCCAAACCTTGCCTTCAAGACCGTTCTTGGCAAACTCCTCACGCAGTATAGCATCAGACTCGCGGACGGCTTCCAGCCTGTCCCTGGTGATAGCGCCGGTGCATCTTACTCCCAACCCGGGGCCCGGGAAGGGCTGACGGTAAACCATGTTATCCGGCAGACCGAGCGCGCTTCCGACTACTCTTACCTCGTCCTTGAACAGGAACTTGATGGGCTCTACCAACTCGAACTTGAGGTCTTCAGGCAGACCGCCGACGTTGTGGTGAGCCTTGACCGGTCCGCTCTCCAAGATATCTGGATAGATGGTTCCCTGAGCCAAAAACTCTATACCCTCTAACTTCCTTGCCTCTTCTTCAAATACCCTTATGAACTCCGCGCCGATGATTTTGCGCTTGCGCTCAGGCTCTGCGACGCCCGCAAGCTTATCCAAGAACCTGTCCGAAGCGTCAACGTAGACAAGGTTAGCGTCCATCTGGTTGCGGAAGACCTCTACGACCTGCTCCGGCTCGCCCTTGCGCAAAAGTCCGTGATTGACGTGTACGCAGACCAGCTGCTTGCCTACTGCCTTAATAAGCAGCGCTGCAACGACTGAGGAATCCACTCCTCCCGACAGTGCCAGCAGCACCTTTTTGTCGCCTATCTGGGCGCGTAGGGCTGATATCTGCTCGGCGATAAATGCGTCCGCCAATGCGCGGGTAGTTATTCTTTCCATGTTCTGGGGTCTCTTTTCTGACATAACTTCCATCCTTTCAAATACGTGATTTTGCGATAATTATATCACCTCGGCGGCAAGAAATCAACAGGTTTTTGCGGATTCTGAGGTTTTTCTGGAGTTTTTTTGGCGGGATATCCGGCGTTTTCTGCGGGTATTGCGTAATCGTATGAAAGTTCTCAGGAGATTTTGCGGGATACTCTTCCGCAGCAGAATCCCAAAGAATCCCGAAAAAACATCATAAGGTCGTTCCGTCATATAAACACCCGATTGATTTTGAAACAACAGATTGTAAATTGACAATATAAGTCTGCCATGATACACTTAAATCACACCGGTGATATTATTTTGGAGGTTATAATATGTCAATTCAAATAGGAACACAACTTCGCGAGCTCAGAATACGCGACGGCAGAACGCAGGAAGATTTGGCTGACGCTCTGGGAGTTACCGCTCAGGCGGTATCACGATGGGAAAAATCAATCTGCTGCCCCGATATCGGGCTTTTGCCATCCATCGCCGGGTATTTCGGAGTATCCATCGACCGTCTTTTCGGGTACGACTCTAACAGGCAGAAAAAGCTGGACGCTCTCTGCGATAAGTTAAAGCAGATGAACCGCGAAAACAACGGCGAGGATATCTCTATGGACGAATGCATACGCTTGGCGCGTGAAGGACTTGTGGAATTTCCAGGCAACGAGCGGGTCATGCTCTGCCTTGCGGATATCCTATACAACGCAGGGTATGTGCGGTATGGCGAGTTTCATTCTACGGATGATGAGGGCTATGAGGTCTTCGACGTGGAGCGTCACAAAAAATATGCCGAATGGCAGGAGGCTATCTCAATTTATGAGAAGGTCATCGCCGCTCTGGATGACGGCGACGACAAGTACGCGGCGAAGCTCAGCCTTGCCAACCTCTATGCCGTCACAGGCGAGACTTCTAAGGCGGCTAAGCTTGCCGAAAACGCACCCTGCGTGTCCTCCTGCCGCGAATTTCTTAATATTATGGGATGCTCCGGCAAGGAGCGTACCGCCGCTTACGAAAAAGCAGTCATAGCATTTGCATATAGACTTATTGAGCTGATGATTCACTGCGAGATATCACGGAGCACAGCTGACCCAAGCGTGACCGCAAAGAGCGTATCCGCGGCGATAGGCATAGGCGAAGCGGTTATAAGCGTGGGATACAGCGGCAGTGATGGGCTTGAAAGCTACATTTCAAAGGTGGAGCTGTTCTTAGCCGACCGACTTTGGCAGTCGCATGACGAGGACGGCGCATTCAGAGCACTTAACAGCGCACTCAGTCATGCAAGAGCGGTTGACCGCGGCGAAAACAGCTTAGCCAAAGAGCTCCCCGAGCTTTTCCCGTGGTGGTGTGTTAAGGATGCACGCTCGGAGAATATCAAGGACGACCAGAGATGGGATGAATGGGTAGAAAGGTGCGGACAATAGGATTAATCTGCAGGCTTATGAAATGCCCCGGAATTTTCATTAGAGCCTGCTCCTGCACACTTGCGCTTACTATTGCGCCGTGATCGCGCATATGCCGCCGAAATGATTAAGGCTCCCCTGCAAAGCGTATGCCCTGCAGGGGAGCCTTAATGCGATTATTGCAACACCATCTACAGACAAATAAGAATCATGAAAGCGAGCTAATATTTCATGCTCTCTACCCTTTCAGCCAGCTTAATATACCTCGGATTATCTTTAAGTGAAGCAAACCTGTCATCCTTAAATATCTCCTGAGTGTGATGAAGCCTGTCCCAATGCAAACGGTAAAAGTCATACCCGACATCCCGCAGGAGCGGAGAGCTGATTTTGGGATTCCGGCTGAACTTCTCACATTCCTCTATGTCATATGCCGCCAAACGTTCAAGGCAGTCCAAAGCCGCGCTTTCATCTCCGAGCTTCAAATACGCCTCAGCGAGCAGGATATAAATATTCCCCTTTTCCCTGTAATGCAGAGGCGGGATAACCTTTTCCTCCCCCACGGTGATATCTATAAGTTTCAACGCGTATTCCAGCGTTTGCGCGGCGTCCTTATAGCTTTGAAGGACTGAATAGGTCTGCGCCAACCGTACAAGGATATTGAGCATGGATTCCAGATAATAGAAAATACCATACTGGCAGCTTCCTGCTTCGGTCTTATAGTCCTGCTTCCAATGCGCATAATACGCATACATCTCATGGATATTCATGTCCGGCCGCACCGGAAACTTTTCGGCGTGAGCTCTTGCCTGTCCGAAATTGCCGTATGCCGAATGAAGAAGCACCATTATCATGTGCGCACGGAGCTCATCAGCCGCATTTGCCGAATAGGATGTAACAATATTGGCTTGCCTTATGCACTCCTCATATATCTCTTTCCCGACCTCGGGGTCGTAAACGCTGTTTTCGGGGTACGCCAGCGAGATTCCCGCCTCGAGACTTGCCATAAGCAAAACCGCATTATTAGGATATTTCTTTAATCCGTCTTGCAAAGCAAAGTACATTTTCTTCATGCACTCGGCTGTAAGCGGCTTTTTAAGAAACGATTGGGCATGATTGATGATTTTTTCGACCTCTTCCCTGCCGCTTGCAGCAGCCGTTCCGAAAAGCAGGTCTGTGCTCACTCCGAAAACGTTCGCTATCGGCACAACCTGAGATATGTCCGGCATACTCGTGCCGTTTTCCCATTTGGAAACTGCCTGCGGTGAGACGTTTAACTGCTCCGCCAGCTCCTCCTGAGTAAAATTGCGTTCTTTTCTAAGACGCTTAATGATTTGCCCCATTGATTCTGACATGATTAACCCTCATCTCCATATTTGAATATCGGTACCGTAAGATGATTATAGCATATAACCTTATAAAAATGAAGATATTCAAAGGATACAGCGGCACAACTGACGGTTGAATCCTGAAGTTATAAGAACGTTATCCCCAAAATAATTCGAAAACTGCATTTCCCCTATTGCCAACCGAGCAAAAATCCTGTATAATATATTCATATCAAAACAAAATCCTTTGAAAGGAAGTTTTATATGGAAAATATCAAAAATCTTTTAAAAGAACTCACTCTTGAAGAAAAAGCCGGGCTGTGCTCTGGCAAGGACGCCTGGCTCACCAAGGCGGTCGAGCGCTTGGGAATCCCATCCGCACGGATGAGCGACGGTCCTCACGGTCTTCGCACCGAAATCGGCGGCAAGACCCTTGAAGCCGTCTGCTTCCCCACCGCCAGCATGACCGCCGCCAGCTTTGACCGCTCGCTGATGCACGAAATCGGCACGGAGCTGGGCAGAGAATCCCAGGAAAAAGGGGTTAATATTCTCTTAGGACCTGGTATAAACATGAAGCGCAGCCCCCTGTGCGGAAGAAACTTCGAGTACTTCTCGGAAGACCCCTGCCTTGCCGGCGAGCTGGGCGCGGAGTTTGTTTCCGGTGTGCAGTCGCAGGGCGTCGGAACAAGCTTAAAGCACTTCTTCGCCAACTCTCAGGAGCATAGACGTATGGATTCGTCCTCCGAGATGGACGAGCGCACCGCGCGCGAAATCTATCTTGCCGCGTTCGAGACAGTCGTCAAGAAGGCTCAGCCCTGGACGATAATGGCATCCTACAACAAAATCAGCGGTACCTACTCCACCGCCAACAAAAAATATATTGACGAGATTCTGCGCAAGGAATGGGGCTTTGCGGGCGTTGTAGTCAGCGACTGGGGAGCAACCCATGACAGAGTGGCAGCAATAGAAGCCGGAACCGATATCACCATGCCGGCGGAGAATACCGACAATCAGATCGTTGAAGCCGTCCGCGAGGGCAGGCTAAGCGAGGAAGCACTGGATAGGTGCTGTGAAAGAATCATAGAACTTGTTTTCAAGGCGGCTCAGGGCGCAAGAAAGGAAGAGACTGACTTCGAGCGCGGACATGCCCTTGCTTTGAAGGCAGCTGAAAATTCAATGGTTCTGCTTAAAAACAACGGTCTGCTCCCGCTTAAAAAGGATATGAAGGTTGCGTTTATCGGCGGATTCGCCAAGGCTCCAAGGTATCAGGGCGGCGGCTCCAGCCATGTTAATTCCGTAAAAGTCACCAACGCCTATGACGCCGCATTGGCGCTCGGCGCTGATGTCACCTTCTCGGCAGGATATCCCGAAGAGGGATTCGAGGGAGATGCCGCACTCCACGCCGCCGCAGTTGAAGCCGCAAAGTGCGCCGACTGCGCAGTAATCTTCGCGGGACTTCCCAACAGGATGGAATCCGAGGGCGCTGACAGGCGGCATATGGGTATGCCAGAGGCTCATAATAAGCTTATCGAGGATGTCTGTGCGGTCAACCCCAACACCGTAGTAGTGCTTCACAACGGTTCGCCGGTCGAGATGCCTTGGGTGGATAAGCCCGCCGCAATACTCGAAGCATATTTAGGCGGTGAAGCCATCGGCGAGGCTGAGGCAAAAGCGCTCTACGGAGATGTCAACCCCTCCGGACGGCTTGCTGAGACCTTCCCCAAAAAGCTTTCGGACAATCCATCTTACCTCTACTACTTCGGCGAGGGCGACAGGGTGGAATACCGCGAGGGCGTATTTGTTGGCTACCGTTACTACACTGCCAAGGAAATAGCTCCCCTCTTCCCATTTGGCTATGGTCTGAGCTACACCAAATTTGAATACAACGACCTCACCTTGGACAAGTCCGAAATCGGCGACAGCGAATCGCTGAAAGTAAGCGTAAAGGTGAAAAATGTTGGTAATGTTGCCGGCAAGACTGCGGTTCAGCTTTACGTCTGCCCGCCGCGCAAGGAAGTCATCCGCCCCGTACGTGAGCTTAAGGGATTTGATAAGATAGAGCTTGCCCCGGGCGAGGAGAAGACGGTCGAGTTCACGCTTGACCCGCGCGCATTCGCACACTGGGCAAATCTTCTGCACGATTGGCGAATCGAATCCGGCGAATACAGAATCCAGATTTGCGAGAATGCCGATGATGTCATTCTCGAAGCACCGGTCAGCGTCCACTCCGAAAAGCCCCTGCGCCCCAATAGCTTCACGCTGGGCTCGACAATGAATGAATTTGCCATGAACACCGAGGGCAGAGCGTTTATCGACAGAAACATCGGGCATATGATAAAGGGTATGCTTAAAGTCGGCTTCATCCCCGGTGAGGCGGCAGGATTCTTAACATCTTTAGACCCCGAAAAGCTCGATATCAAGGCGATTGAGGAGATATCCAAGAAGATGGGCGCGGATATCGCCGGCGGGGACGGTCTGGGCGGATTGTTCTGCCAGCCGATGTCGATGATGAACGCATTTATTCCGGAGGAACACCGCAAGGAGCTTAAGGCTTTGATTGAAAAGCTGAACAAAGAGTAAAGCGCATATTTTATTAATAAACTCCCGCAGAAAACTTATATCTCTGTGGGAGTTTAGTTTGTAGATAGAACTAAGTTTCAATAGCACAGACTTAAAAGCTTTCCGCCCGCCCTTTCTCGAAAGGGCGGCATGGTCGAGGGGCGGCGCCCTCGTCGCGCTCCGCAGAGCGCGAAATCCCATGCGTCAGCGAAACGCAGGATGGGGAGTAAAAACAGTCCGGTGTACTGTTTTTACGTGGGGAGACCCTCGTCGGGGGTCTCCCTATGGACGCGCGGAGTGCGTCCATGGCTGCGCAAACTTACCTTCAAACCATACCTAAGTAATATTGCAAATATATAATCATATATAGCAATTTGCTTTTTCGACAATTTGAAATCCCGCAGAGTTCAGCGCTCTGCGGGATTTTTGGCTGTCTGTTTATTAAAAGATTAAAGAATAACTTCGTATTTGTAATCCTTCATGATAATATCTGTTCCGCGCTTTTTATAAGTGCTTTCGCTTACGATTTTCCCTCCGCATTTCTGCGCAACACGGTTGGAAGCGATATTTTCCTGACTTACAAAAATCGTCACCTTTTCGGCGCCCTGCCTGCGGGCATAATCTATCAGTCCTCGGGCAATTTCAGTCGCATAGCCTTGACACCATAAGCTCTTATGGACGCAATAGGCGATATCGTATGTTTTTCCGTCTTCACTTATTATAAAGCTGCAAGTTCCGACTCGCTCCATGGAATCCTTCAATACCGGGATCAGATAACAGCACTCGTCATCCTCGCCAAGCTCTTCCAGCTGTTTTAAATACTCATAATCGATTTCTTCCTTGGTTTCATCCGGCAGATACTGGTTCATTTCAGGGTTGTTCCATATACCATACGCCCACAACGCGTCATCCTTAGTAAAACCTCTTAACAGAAGCCTTGGTGTTTCTATAACGTCAATTTTCATGATAATTCTCCATAAATGCTGATATTTTAGCAATTCAGCTAAATATTTTTATTTTCCGATAAACCTACTCATCAGCTCGTGACCGATAGGCATATAAATGCCTGTTTCCTTAGCCGTCCTCTCGCAAAGACAGTCAACTCCCGACTGCTCCTTGGTGCTGTCGTAGATAAGATATGGTATCGGATCGTTAGTGTGGGTTCTTAAAGCAAGCGGGGTTGCATGGTCAGGCATGATGAGGATTTTATAGTCCCCCATCGCTTCAAGCTCGGCAAGCACGGGAGCTAAAATCTTTTCGTCAATCAGCTCTATCGCCTTTACCTTATTCTCGATTTCGTGGCGGTGTCCGCATTCGTCGGGTGCTTCAACGTGGATGTATACAAAGTCCTGCCCAGACTTAAATTCGTCTATTGCCGCCTGCGCCTTGCCCTCAAAGTTGGTATCAAGATAGCCTGTAGCGCCCTCGACGTTCACTACATTCATCCCCGAGAATTTGCCGATGCCCTTAAGCAGGTCAACAGCGGAAATCATCGAAGCGTCAAGACCGAATCTGTCCTTAAACTGTGCTAAAGGCTTTCTTACGCCTTCGCCCCACAGCCAGAGCGAGTTTGCCGGGCGAAGTCCCCGCTCCATCCTTGCCTTGTTTATGGGATGATCCTTTAAAAGCTCATAGCTGCGCTTCATCATATCGTAAAGCTTTGCGGCGTTCGGGCTTTGGGGGATGTACTCCTTTATCGGTCTGAGCGTTATATCATGCGGGGGTGTCAGCGTTCCGACATCCAGAGTGCCGTTCGCCCAGATAAGGCAGTGGCGATAGCTTACGCCGGAATACAGAGTAAACTCTTCGTTGTCCAAATGCTGCTTTAAGAAGTCTATGAGATCTGCCGCCTCGGCTGTCGATATATCGTCCGAGCAGTAGTCAACCATGGTTTTATCCTCGTAATTTTCTTCATCCGAGAGGGTGACAAGGTTTGCGCGGAAGGAAACATCAGTCGGCTTCATGTCGATTCCGATCGAACCCGCCTCTAATGGGGATCTGCCCGAGTAGTAGCGCGCGGGGTCATATCCTAAAACTGAGAGATTTGCAACGTCGCTTCCCGGCTTCAAGCCATCGGCAACCGTTTTTACTAAGCCAACCTCACCCTTTTTGGCGAGCATATCCATATTGGGCTTGTGTGCCTTCTCCATCGGGGTGAGATTTCCAAGCTCCTCCACAGGATAATCCGCCATACCGTCGCAGAGCAAAACAATATACTTCATATATATTCATCCTTTCGTAGTTTAAATCGCTTTTGTATCAGTATATCACTTTGCAAACGAAATTGCAACACGATTTTCTGCCCGGCAATGTACAATTTATACCACTCCCGCTACATATTTTTCAGCAAATCGGCAAATACTATCCTCATATTTCCATTAAGACGTGAAAGGAAGCATATGTATATGTCGAATCTTGTGACCGTCTCAAGCTTAAGAGGACGAATAAAGCGGGCGGGGCGGGAGATGTCCGCCATCTGGCTGGAGCTTTGCCGCTATGGCTGCAAAACCGATGCACAAACCTTCTTTGCCGACAATTACCACACCGTTTTTATGTCGATAGAATATCTTTTGGAATACTCCCGCTCCGCGCGCGTTGATAAGGATTCCGCCCTTGCCGAGCGCATCATCGGGCTTGGCGGGGACAGGCTTCCCACCACCGGCGATATCACGGAGGCGGCAAGGCTTTGCGGCGGTATATGCCCGGAGGATATCGAAAGCCTGCGCTTCGGGCTGACGGCTAAGCTTATCGGGCTGTGCCACAATAGCGTCAAGAACGGCTTCGAGGGGATAGAGCAGTATATCACCCTGCTTGCGGATATGTCATCCTTGGACGAGGAAAGGATAAACGAAGCTTTGAACCCAGTCTGCTCAGCTTTGGCTTCAGATTGGGGATACGCCCACAGCGACAGCGCTTCAAAGGCATATTACCGCGAAAGGATATACCGCCTTGCAAAAAAGCAGGGAAAAGAGCCTGCCGAGCTCGCGGCGGAGCTGACCAAAAAATCCCAAATCGGTGACGAAGAGCTTGTCTGCCTTTTGGGGCTTCGCAGGGCTTCCGACAGCGCGGCGGGACTTGGCAGAACGCTTGGATATATCGCGGCGGCTGGTCTGCCAGCTGCTGCTTTAGACATATTGCTGTCGGTTGCCATAGGCGCACCCTTGGCGGCTTTTGTTTTGTTCCTGCCCCTGCTTGAAGCCTGCAAGTCGGTCGCCGACGGCATTATCATGCGGTGCGCAAAGAGGCATCCCGTACTTCGGCTCGATCCCGACGGCGAGTATGTTTTGAGCACCCGCTGTGCGATAGTCCTTTCAGCCGCCCTGAATGGTGTTCAAAGCGCTGATTCTCTCTATGAAAGGCTCTATCGCCTATACGCCGCAAACCCGCAGGACAATATCCCGATAACCGCCGTCTGCGACCTTGCGCCCGAGCAGATGCCTGTCACCTCGGACGACAGGGCGGTGATATCCTGCCTGGATGAGGTTATTGCCAAGCTCAATGCCATCTGCCCCGATAAATTCAGCTGTCTGGTGCGGCGGCGCACCTACTCCGAAACTCAGGACGAATATATGGGCTATGAGCGAAAGCGCGGAGCGATAATCGAGCTTGCCCGCTTTATGCAGAGCGCTGACGATGCATCCACCAAGGGCTTCTATGCGATTTTGGGAAGCGCCGGGCGGCTTCGCGGCATAGACTACATCTGCGCGGTGGATTTCGACACCGAGCCTTACATCGATTCGGTTTCCGAGCTGATAGCTGTAATGCTACACCCAGCAAACTCGCCAAAGATCTCGGATGGAAGGGTTGCTTCCGGCTGTGCCATAGCCTCCCCACGGATGATAACCCGGCTCGATTCATCGCTATCCTCCGGGTTTGCACGTGGAATGGGCGGCATAGGCTCGGTTTCCAGCTACGACCGCGAAAGCCTTGACTTCTGGCAGTCAGCCTTCGGGCGCGGAAGCTTCTGCGGCAAGGGGCTTATATACCTCCCTGCTATGCTTGAATGCTGTGCTTGGCTTCCCAAGGAAAAAATCCTCTCCCACGATATTTTGGAGGGCGAGCTGCTGAACACCGTATACGTCCCGGATGTTATCTTCACCGAGGGCTTCCCGAAAAGTGCTGTCAGCTACTACAAGCGCGCGGACAGATGGATCCGCGGGGACGTTCAGAATCTGCGATTCATATTTTCCGGCAGGTTCGGGGCAATCTCCAAGCTTAAGCTTGCGGAGAATCTGCGCCGCGCGGTCACTCCCATCAGCGTGATAACAGCGCTTTTGTGCGGGTTTATAGCTATACCGGAGACTGCCGCGCCGATAGCGGCAATCGCGTTAGGCGGATATCTCTTCCCATACGTCTGGGGGCTTGTCAAGACGGTTTTGCACGAAGGCATCAGCCCGCGCAGGTTCTTCTCGGGGCTTTTGGGACAGGGCAGCTTCTGCCTGATACGGCTGTTTTACGAGACGGTCATGCTGCCCACCGCCGCGGTGAAATCGCTAAGAGCGGTTGTTACGGCGATATTCAGGATGTCCACCGGAAAAAGACTTTTGGAGTGGACAACCTCTGCTGCCGCCGACCGCTCCGCTTCCGACCCTGCGGTCTACTTCATGATTCCGGAGATTTTGGCAATAGCACTCCTGTTCTCGCCATCATATCTTATAAGGCTGATGGCTGTGCCGATGTGCGCAATGCCGATTGTCCTGCTTGTCGGCTCGCAGAGGACGGACACCGAGGCAAGACCCCGGCTATCCTGGCGGGATTCCAAGGAGCTTTCGCGGGATATTGCCAATATGTGGAGCTTCTATGACGATTATGTAACCGAATCAGAAAACTGGCTCCCGCCGGACAACGTACAGTTTTCGCCGGTCTACCGCATCTGCCACAGGACATCCCCCACAAATATCGGAATGTATCTTGTATCAGTGCTGGCGGCGTGCGACCGGCGGCTGATATCCCCCAAGACCATGTGCGCAAGGATATCACACACGCTTGACAGCTTAGAGTGCATGGAAAAATACCACGGCAACCTTTACAACTGGTACGAGACAAAGACCCTGGAGCTTTGCCCCAACCCCTATGTTTCCAGCGTTGACAGCGGCAACCTTGTCTGCTCGATGGTTGCGCTAAAGGAAGGACTTAAAGAGTATGCAGACGTCTTCAAACCGATAGAATCGCTTATAGAGCGGATTGATAAGCTGATTTCAGGCACCGACCTTGGCATATTCTATGATGATGTGAAGGGGCTTATGGCAATAGGAATCAACCCCGCCAACGGCTCGCTCGACCGCTCCCGCTATGATTTTCTTATGAGCGAGGCAAGGCTGACATCGTTCTACGCGATAGCATCCCGCCAGGTGCCGAAAAGCCACTGGACAAGGCTTTCACGCACGGCTATAAGCTCCGGCTTTTACAGCGGGTGCGCCTCATATTCCGGCACGATGTTTGAATTTTTCATGCCCGAGCTGTTCATAAAAAGCCCGGAAAGCTCGCTTATGTATGAAAGCCTGAAATATGCGCTCTGGTGTCAGAAAAGCTATGCACAATCCTTAAATCGCCCATACGGCATATCCGAAAGCGGATATTATGCCTTTGACAGTATGCTGACTTACCGATACATGGCTCACGGAGTGCCCAAAACAGGGCTTAAGCGCGGGCTGTGGGCGGACTATGTGGTGTCCCCCTATTCAACCTATCTTTCGCTGGGCTACTCCCCTGCCTCGGCTATGGAAAACCTTGCAAAGCTCCGCGAATACGGTATGTACTCACGCTATGGCTTCTACGAGGCGCTGGACTTTTCCTCCCGCTCGCGGTCAGGCTCAGAGCCGGAGGCTGTCAAGAGCTATATGGCGCACCACGTCGGAATGAGCATTATAGCCGCCGTAAACGTCTTGCAGGACGGCATCTTCCAGAAGCGCTTCATGCGGGATAAAAACGTCCTCGGCGCGAGCGAGCTTCTCTGCGAACGGGTAAACCTCAGCAGGCAGGTCTACGAGGATATCCTTATGCGGCCGCGAATCAAGGCGGCAGAGCCGGAGCAGTCATCGATCGAAGCTTTTTCTGATATCTCCTGCTTTAATCCCCGAACCAAGCTTCTTTCGGGCGGTGAATACACCCTTGTTCTGACCGACGGCGGCATATCGATTGCCAAGTACCGCGGCAAGAACGTATACAGTGCAACGCGCGACCATCTTCTGCGCCCCCACGGTGTATTTTTCGGGATATCCGACGGCGAGGAAAGCGTTTCATTTACACTTCTGCCCGACTTCACAGACGGCGGTGAGTGCGAATTTGAGGACAGCGGAGTATCATATTACAAAAACACAGCCAAATTAAGGGCGGGAATGAGGGTGGCACTTCACAAAAGCTTCCCCTGCGAAATGCGGAGCTTTGCCATATCAAACACCGGCGATAAGCCACTTAAAGCCATGCTTTTTGGGTACATCGAGCCGTCGCTTTCCGGCGATTCTGCCGAGGAAGCCCACCCCGCCTTCAACAAAATGTTTATCGACCCCGACTACGACCCGGAGCTTAGGCTTATAACCGTAAGCCGCACCGATTCTGAGCCGAACGATTCACTGTTTATGGCAATCGGGTTTGTCGAGGATGTCCCTGCGGCGGTGTCATTTAACCGCGAAGAGGTGCTCACCCGCCCCGATGGCTTGCGAGGGCTGTTCGCGAGGGCTAAAAGCATCCCGCAGAGCTATATTTCCACACCAGACCCCTGTATTTTTGTGCGCACCGAACTTGAAATTCCGCTGAAGGCTCAAGCAGAACTGCATATGTTCATTATCTGCGCGGATTCCAAGGAAGCCGCAGTAAATATGTCGAAGGAGCTTAGGAGCAGATTTTCGCGGCAGGAGTACATTCAGGGCTCATCAGGTGCGGGTTCCCGCCTTGCCGACAGGCTTCTTTCCGGGATTCTTTTTGCTACCGACTGCGGTTCGGAGCAAAAGGAGGCTGTCCGCAAAAACAGCCTGCCCCTGACCGCCCTTTGGGAGCTTTCCGTTTCAATAGACATCCCGCTCATCCTTTTGAAGCTGAACGACCGCAACGACCGCGAGAAGCTATCCGCCTACCTTGAAGCCTACCGCCGGCTGACGCTTTCGGGCATAGGCGTGCAGCTTGCCGTTATCTATGACGACGGCGGGCGCTACGAGCGAGAGCACTACACCGCCCTTGTCGCGGCGTGCCGCGAATTCGGAGTAGACGGACTGATATACTCTCCCGGTGGAATAATCCCCATCGATAGGACAACAGTGCGGCAGGAACTTATAGATTTGCTGACGGCATATGCACGGCACATCTCATCCGACGAAATAATACGTGAATATGCTGAGGCGAACATCTCCTCGCCGATAATCCCTGAAAAGACCGGCAGAATCACAGTCGCTCCGGAAAGGGAGGTCGCTTTAGGCGGATTTATCAACGACGGCGAGAGCTATGTTATCAACGCCGGTCACCGGCTTCCCTGGTGCCACGTTTTAAGCTCGCGGCAGTTCGGGACGCTGGTTTCGGATATGTCGCTGGGGTTCAGCTACGCCTTTAACTCCCGCGAGCTGCGGCTAACCCCCTGGGACAACGACACCGCCCGCGACAACATCGGCGAGCGGCTTATCCTTAAAATCCAAGGCAGGTATATCGACCTTATCCAAGGCTCAACTGCGGTATTCTCGCCATACAGGGCGGAGTATCTGTTCAAGGGAAAGGGCTACAGCGGAAGTGCGGAAATAGCTGTCTCGGACAAGGGGCTGTGCAAGCGGCTCAGGGTGAAAATCAGGACAGATTCCCCCGCTGAGCTTATGTATTACACCGAGCCGTGCTTGGGCTTCTCACGCAGGAATTCAAGCCTGCTTGTCCCGGAGATTCAGGGAGACATCCTGCTGATATCAAACTGTGCAAACGAGGTAAAGGGGTGGATGGCGCTGTCCTGCTCACGTGAGTGCCGATTCTCAACTTTGCGCAATGATATCTTAAGCGGAAATTGGGATAAGTCCTGCGAAATCTCCGGGGGATGTGCGGCGGCGTGCATTGTGAATTTTGAAAAATCAGAGAGTGCAGAGCTTGACTTCTATCTCTCCTATGCCATGGACAGGGATGCGGCAACAAATATGCCCAAGTGGTTTGCAGAGCAGGTAAGCACCAAGGAATGTGTCATCTCATATGAAAATTACCCCGAATACCTTAAGCCGCTTGCCAAGGAATGGCTGAGATATCAGGCGCTGCACGCGCGCATCTATGCCAGAACCGGCTTCTACCAATGCTCCGGCGCATACGGCTTCCGCGATCAGCTTCAAGATGCGGTGGGTATCATCCCCGAAAACCCATCCGTCTGCAAAACGCAGATTCTGCGGTGCTGTATGGCACAGTTCGAGGAGGGGGACGTTCTGCACTGGTGGCACGCGCTCCCTCTTAAAAAGAAGCGCGGAATACGCACGAATATTTCCGACGACAACCTTTGGCTGCCCTATGCCGTCTGCGAATACGTTGATAAGACCGGAGATGAAAGCCTTTTAAACCTCAACGTGCGGTACTGCCAAGGCATTGAAATAAAGCCGGGTGAAAACGAGTTCTACGGCGAGGTATACCCAACCGCCCTGAGGGAGAGCGTATACAATCACTGCAAGCGGGCAATCGATTTCCGGCGCGGCAAAGTGGGCGCTCACGGGCTTATGCTAATCGGCACCGGCGACTGGAACGACGGCTTTAACAGCATCGGCGAAAAGGGCAAGGGCGAATCAGTCTGGCTGAGCGAGTTCTTTATTCTGGTTTTGAAGAGATTTGCACGGCTTTGTGGGAACATCGAGCCGGAATATGCTAAGGAACTCACAGAGGAAGCCCATGCGCTTGAATCAGCTATTGAGACAAATGGCAGAGACCCGCTTTGGTACAAGCGCGCCTACTTCGACGACGGTACAGTGCTTGGTTCAGAAGAATCTCAGGTCTGCAAAATCGACTCTATTGCGCAGTCCTTCGCACAGTTTGCAGAGCTTTCGGACGAGGAGTTCACAAAGCAGGCGCTTTTAGAGGCATACGAGCGCTTGGCGGACGTCAGACGCGGGGTCATAAAGCTCTTCGCGCCGCCGATTGGCAGAGGGTTTAATCCCAAAGCGGGATATATCCAGCACTACCCGGAGGGTCTGCGTGAAAACGGCGGTCAGTACACCCACGGCGCGGTATGGCTGGGGATGGCGCTTAACCGCGCAGGGCTTCACGAGGAAGCAAAGGGGGTGCTGGACGCACTGAATCCCATCCTGCGCTCGGAAAATGAAGGGTACAAGCACTACGGCGTGGAGCCCTACTATATGAGCGGGGACGTTTATTCCAACCCCGGATGCTATTCGCGCGGGGGATGGTCGATATATACCGGATCTGCCGGATGGATGTATCGGGCAATAAGTGAGGTTTACGGGGAAGTTGCGGCTGACGCCGCAAGTGATAAGTGATTCGCTTCGCTGGTGATGCCGGCGTTTCATCGTAAGATGAAACGCCTGTGATGCACGCCTTACGGCGCGATGATGTATCGCCTTTCGGCGATGGATTTTAAGAAGCGGCTCCGCCGCCGTTTCGCGGGCTGCAGCCCGTCAGCTACCGCTGACGATTCGCTCAGCTCCTTCATTTGCTTTTAGTACTGCTATATGGACTTATCATTCCATGTGTTTCAGACCGGCGCGCCCCATCGGGTTTGGTGTTCTATTGCAACTTTGGCGGGAAACGCACCGAGTGCGGAGCGGATGCCCGGACGCTATTTGCGTCCTGACGACAAAGTCGTCACCGCGCCGTGCGCGGAGGCATCCGCCTAATCGCAGTACGTTGGGGCGCGCCTCCTTCGGCTGCGGACAAGCTTCCTAAGAATAATTCCGCAAAAAGGAGCACAGGTCACCTTGACCCGTACTCCTTATTTTCTATCTACACGATTTTACATAATCCCCTGAGCAAAAAATCTACTTCTCCCCTGCCATATTTACAGCATCAAGAATATTAACCCCATCCACAGTAGCCCCGCGCAAATCGCAGGCTTCAAACCTTGCATTCCTCAGCTCGACATTTTTAAATTCAGCATCGTTCAGCATAACACAGCCGAAGCTTGCACCGTCCATGGTAAGACCGCCGAAGTGGGAATTTTTAAGGTTAATATCCCCGAAGCTCGCATTCTCCATATTGATATCAGTGAATTTCACGTTCTGAAGATTGATGTTGTTGAAGGTAGAATCCGGAAGACCAACATCATCAAAGACCGCACCCGGAAGCCATGCGCCTTTCAGGGTGTAGGGGGTGTTCTCCGCCGGCTGAGCGGGGGTTTCGGGCGTGTCACCTACAAATGTGACAACCTCGTCAATAGGCTTTCTTGCCCTCGACGGGATTTTTGCGGTAGGCTCGCCTATGGGCAGAAGTGCAACCGGCTTGTATTCATTCGGGATATTAAGTACCTCGCGGCACTTATCATCGTCATATGCGCCGATGATGCAGCCGCCCAGACCGATATCCACCGCCGCCAAAAGCATATTTTCCATGGCGAGGGCGGTGTCCTGAATCACGAACTTATCTGTCCTGTCACTCTTTCCGAAGCGGGCTTCTATGGCGCGGCTGTCGGTGCAGACAACGAAAATCACAGGAGCAGTGGCGACCCAATCAGCGGCAAATTCGCAGAAGCGCTTGCGGGCGTCCGGGTCGGTAACGCAGTAAAAATGCCAGGATTGCAGGTTGCAGGCGCTCGGAGCGTTAACCGCCGCCCTTAAAATGTAGCGGATCTCCTCCGCAGTCGGTATCCTGTCGGTAAAAGAGCGGGTGCTCCGTCTTTCAAATATCGCGGTTCTAATGTCCATTTTGCTCACCTTTCTTTTATGTTTTTTCGGGATACCGCCGCCATGCGGTGCTATCCCTTTAAATAGGCTTCCAAGCGGTAAATCGGCATACCCATCTCCGAAAATCTCTGCTCGTACTCGGTGACTATGTTATCCTCCATGCCGTCGGCGTGAAGGTCGAGCGAGATGTTTTTAAGAGTGAATCCGGACTCCGAGAATTCCTCCAGCGAAAATTCAAAGAACTTGCGGTTGTCGGTCTTCTGATGGATCTCCGCGCCGGGGGTTAAAAGCTTTTTGTATATGTTCAAAAAATTGCGGTGGGTCAGTCGGTGCGCGGCGTAGCTCTTTTTTGGGAACGGGCAGGAGAAATTAAGGTAAAGCCGGGTTATGATCCCCTCCGGAATAAACTTTTCAAGATACTGAGCATCGCACCGCAGAAGGTAGAGGTTGCCAAGGTTCATGGCTATCGCCTTCTCGGCCGCGTCCACAATGACATTGGAGGTGCGCTCGACTGCCAAGACGTTTATATCGGGATTTCGCTTTGCAAGCTCGCAGGCAAACTGCCCTTTTCCCGCGCCTATCTCCATAACAACCGGGTTGTCGTTGCCGAAAAGCGACCTTATGTCAAGATATTCCTTTTCCATTACCGAGGTCTGAAAGTTTCTATCCTCGCAATTGAGTATTATCAGTTTGCCGGTTTGGCGGCAGGCTTCAAGCCGTTCGTCCAAATTGGCTTTTCTTCTCATTCTCATGCCGGTTCGTCTCCATTTTTATGATTTTTGATTTCGCTTTACAGCTCGACTTCCGTTCCGCCTACGGGACGGATGCTGAGCACATGGCAACTATCCTCACCGAAGACCTGTTCTATGCCCTTTCTGAAGCCTTCAAGTGCGCTTCCGGGGACAAATGCCTGAACCGTTCCTGCAAAGCCGCCGCCATGTACCCTGAATGCATGAGGGCCGGCGTTTTCAAGAAGCTTCTGGCAGAGATAGAGTGCCAAAGATACGCTCTGCTGACCGGGCTGTGAAGCCGCGAAGACGTTTTGCAGGTACTTATAAGAGCTCTCGCCCGAGGCGGTAACGGTCTTAAGGAAGGATTCAAAATCGCCGGATTTCAGCGCTCTGCAAAGGGCTTCCACCCTCTCATTCTCATCGAAGAAGTGCAGGGCGCGCAGAACGGCTCTGTCGCCGCATTTATCGCGGACAGCGGAGATATTTTCAAGAACATCCTGCCGTGTAAGCTCCCTTAAATAGCTCTTGCCAAGAACGGCGGCAACCGCCTTCATCTCCTGCGGGACGGCGGCGTATTCCGGGGTAAGCTCGGCATGGCTTCCCTTGGCGTCGATAATGCAGAGGTGACAGTCGTTTGCGGCAAGGTCGAAGCTCATAGATTCGATTACAGGCTTGTCGGTGTCGGCAAAATCAATCGAGATAAAACCTCCGACCGAGGATGCCATCTGATCCATCAATCCCGAAGGCTTGCCGAAGTAGACATTTTCGGCGTACTGCGCGATCTGCGCTATTTCAACCGCGCTCACCCTGCCATCGCAGTAGAGACCATTTAAAATCTCGCCGATAAGCACCTCGAACGCCGCAGATGATGATAATCCCGAGCCCTTCAAAACGTCCGACGAGGTATACGCCTTAAAGCCGCCGACGTTATATCCCCTTGCCTTAAGCCCGGCACATACGCCCCTTATAAGAGCCGCGGAGTGGTCAATCTCATCATCATAAACGGTCATGTCGGAAGAATCAACAACATCTATCTTGTCAAAGCCCTCCGACTTTACGGTTATAATGCCATCGTCGGTGGGGACTACCGCCGCGATGATATCGAGATTTACTGCTGCGGCTGCTACCTTGCCATGGTTATGGTCGGTGTGGTTGCCGCAGACCTCAGTTCTGCCGGGAGCGGAGAAGAAACGGACAGGCTCCTCACCGAAGAGAGAGGCAAACTCCGAGCGGATGAAGGAGTATCGTTTTGAATGTCTTGCGGTGTTTTCAGGGTATAGCGCTTCAAATTTTGTCTTCATAGTCGTTACCGTCCTTTAATTGTTGAATATATTGGTATTTTATACTTATTCTACGTTAAAAATGTGTCCAGACTAAGCATGGTTGTGACCAT